>Ga0134097_1002286_pt1 | contig 11956 bp, 3 predicted proteins | sample 8_3taG_FD_94450 | JGI IMG/M metagenome (GOLD analysis project Ga0134097, IMG submission 94450) | Switchgrass degrading microbial communities from high solid loading bioreactors in New Hampshire, USA - 8_30_10_142_A2 metaG | ecosystem: Engineered > Bioreactor > Semi-continuous > Anaerobic >... | reverse complement strand
TTCCGCGACAACATCGTAACCTCAATTTTCCTGATGCTTTACCCGATGGTTTACGAGATGCTTGCGGACATGAACTCGGATGTGCCGATTCTCGACCTCTTCAACGAGCTCAGAGGCGAAGGCATTTACCTGCAGTTCCAGTATGTAAGGGACCATCTGCCCGCAAAGTATCAGAACATAAAGAATCACATGAACGCAGCCATTTCCCAGGGCTATGTAAAGGATGCCAACAGCTGGGCAGGCTTTGAGGAGTATGTGGACTCTCTGCCCAAGGGCAACAAGCTCAACTGGGGTGTTGACGAGGCATACGACCAGAAAACCGCCTTCATCAACGCGGTAGCCGCCATCTTTGCTCCCGTTGAACCCCTTTTGTGGACCCTTTTCGGCGATGTAAAGTTCTACATTGAAGTAGCAGGCAGAGCCGCATATGCGTCCATTCAGAGAATGGAGCTTTATCAAAAGCTCATTATCCCGCTTTTCGAGACCCTGGGCATTAAGAACTTCATTACATACGACCAGTTCAAACCCCTGCGTTCGCATACCGACATAATGAACGCGATACTGGGCCCGATTATTGACTGGGTTCTCAATGATGTGGCATCAAAGCCCATCACCGCTTTGACTTCGGCAATTCCCAACCTTTCGATGTTCCTTACCTCTCAGAACGGCAAGAGCCCCGTTCAGAGCATTATTGACTCCGTAGAGGTTTATCTTGAGGCAAAGGTTGCGGGCATTACGGTTTATACCATGGAAATGCCCTTCCGTGACCTGCTTTCAGACTACTATCCCTATCTGGGCGGAGGCTTGAACGGCGTTCTGAATCTCGTGTCCGAGATGTCAGGCTACGATGAGGAGGAAGAAGACGAAGGCTTCAATATTGACTACCTGCCTCCCATTCTTGACGCCGCTATTCAGGCAAGAGGCCAGATAGTAAGAAACAAGACCTTCCCCTCCGGCTCCATGACAAGAGACTTTGTTGTGGTCTATGACCCGAGCGCCGGCATCGACTACAGAGGTCAGGTTCTCTTTGCCCTTCTCAGATGGGTATTCACAGGCATTAACAGCCGCAACTACAATTACAGCACAGGCAAGTGGGCAGACAAGACTCTGCTTGAGAGCTTCGGTCTCACCATAGATGACATTGACGCGGAGCTTGCCGATATGTTCGGAATGCCCGCGGGCAGCAGGATTCTTTCCGAAACAATCGGCGGAATCGCAATCCATCCCAACGATGTAATCCTTGCCATCCTGGAGCTTATGTTCCCGAAAGAGACAGGCAAGTTCCCGACAGACGGCACATATTCTCCGAATCCTTATGTCTATCCCATGCAGGAGCTTACCTATTCGCCCGAAATAGTTGCTCAGAAATCCTTCGGCAACAGGGTACAGTACAACGAAAGCTGGACAAAGGAAAAGGCTGAATACCTTGCCGCCGCGACTCCCATAATGGTTGAGAGACTTCTGAAGGCTCTCAAGATTGAGGGCATAAACAGCGTCACGGATATTCTTGAGGATATGCTCGTAAAAGAGGTATTTACTCAGGAGATGCTCACAAAGATTGCCCTGATGATTTACCCGATGATTACGGAGCTTAACATAGACTCCATACTCTCCGTTGCGTTGGGTCTTGACTATTCGCCCAAGACAATAGCCCAGAGAATGGCTTACCTCAATAACAGAGCTGGCAGACCCGCCTCAGAGGTTCAGCTCGCCCTTGAGAATGTGGCAAGAGAAGATTGGCATAACAACGCCGCATACTCCAATGTCTACAACAAGTGGAACGAGGCTCTGCTTTTCGAGCACGAGTTCGTGCCCTATATCGAAACCATAGTTGAGGTCAACCCCGAAACAGGCGAGGCAACAACCAAGACTCAGTACAACCACATAGTCGTTCCCACCGGCGACAGACCCCTTGACTGGGGCTTTGAGGACGGCGACAGAGCCGCATGGCTTGACAATCTGGTAGCTCTCCTTTCACCCTTTGCCGACATTCTGCAGGTAATCCTTGCAGACAGAAATCTCAACCTCATAAACCTCATTGACATCCCCGGCTATGCGGGCTATCAGTACTCCATTATCCCGCTCCTTGAGGCTCTGGGCTGCGACAATATCAAGACCTACGCCCAGTACAAGGCAGCGCTCAGCAACCCGATAACAGGTCCTATCGATACCTTCTACCTTATCCTCAACCCGCTTATCGGTCTCTTTGACAGGATAATGGCCGACCCGATGCGCACAATCCTCAACATACTGCCTAACCTTATGTACTTCATCTCCATAGGCGGACTCAATGTTGTGATAAACAACCTGCTGCACTTTGTCTATGTGTTTGCGGATGTTGTCAAGCCCATCGTTAACGCCTATCCGATAGTCAACGCCCTGCTTGACTCTCTGCGCCTTAACGGAATGTCCCTCGGACTTACCATCCCCGTCGACATCAATGTCAACTACCTTATGGACAGAATTCTGTTCCGCTTGGTAGGCGACGGAATACCGATTGGCGACAGCAATATGAAGCTTAACATCAAGCTGCCCAGCGCCGACATCACAATGCTTGTCGCCGGCGAGCCCATCTACTACGAAGACAGACCCGGCAAGCAGATGTCAAAGACTCAGCGCCCCGGAGTAATCCTCATTCAGGGCAACAACGGCGCTGACCTGCTGACGGTTCTCCTGAAATACGCCTTCAGCATCCTGTTCTACTCGGACAACGCTGATGAAATAGGCAGATTCGTGAGCGAGTACTTCAGCCTCAATGAGGAAGACACTGCAACGCTCTTTGAGGTACTGCGGTTCTTTAACAGTAAGCTCAATGAGATGGGCGGCGAGTACATGGCAATGTCCATGCTCTACACGCTGGTATCCACTCTCTTCCCGTACACTGAGGATTTGGTAAAGCTGTTTGAGAACTCCCAGTACGGACTTATGGATGTCATCGGAGAACTGCCGAATGTCTTTGAGGGCGACACCTCCGGCCTTATGCTGATAATCAACGACATAAGAGCGGGACAGCCCCAAGACCCGAACTCCACGCTGACCCTTTTCGGAAGGATTATTCAGATTCTCAAGGACTTCTTTGCCAAGGTTCAGCTTTTCTTCAGCGTGGTCTTCAATAGGTAACACAAATCCCCCGATTTTCGGGGGATTTTTAATTCCGAACAACAGTCCCCCGTAATGGGGGATTTTTGTTTTCCCGCTGTCTTTTCTGCGGTTTGGGTGCATAGACAGCCGCCCCTGCGCGCCGCGCGCTGTTGGGGGAGCCGCACAGTACTGCTTGCCGTACCGATTCCCCGCCCCGCCGCAGTGTGAGCGCAAACCGCATCGCCGCAGTCTTGCCGAAAGGAACACCCGCCCGCCGCAAAAAAGGCTTTTCCGCCATGCGCCGAAAGGAGCACCCGCCCCCGCCGCTGCGCCTTCCCCGCCACATTTCTGTTCCTTTTAGCTGTGCGCCGCAAATGTCGCCGCTGTTTTTCTCTTCCCCGCCGCAGAGGGTATGCGCCCTCTGAGCAATTAGCTCCCGCCGCAGTGTGAGCGAAAATCCCATCGCAGTCTTGCCGAAAGGAACACCCGCCCGCCGCAAAAAAAAGGCTTTTCCGCCATGCGCCGAAAGGAACACCCGCCCCGCCGTTACGCTTTCCCCGCCGCCAAGGCACACGGGTTTCCCCGCTCCATCCATAGCCGCCAAAAAGGGCTTTTCGCCCCGCCTTCTCTGACCCGCATTAAAGCCCAACAGCTTTAGGACTGCATACGGTCAAAAAAACCCCGCTCATTGAGCGGGGTTTTTATATTAGCCTAAAATCTCGTTAAGGTAATATGCCCTTGTGGCGGCTCTTCTGCCGCGCTCGTCAATTACCTCAAAGCGGAAATACTCCTCGTACTCAAGGTCGTTCAGCTCAAATACCGCCTCGGTAACATGCTCTCCCTCAAAAGCGGAGACGCAGTTGTAATTCCTGCCTTTGGGAATCATGATAATGCGCTTTGCGGGGGAGGTTTTGACATATATCTTTCCGTCCTCGGCATAAAGCTCATGAATTTCGGGACCCATGGAGGCGTAGAAATCACCCTTCTCAAGGGCGTTTATGACCGCCTCGTATTTAAGCTCGGGTGCTTTGATATATGTAAAGCCGCCGAATGAGTCGTGATGAGGGTGATTTACCGCAAAGCGGTCGTGGTTGTCGTCGCTGGCGCAGACAAAGAGTTTTTTGCCCATTCTCAGCATATTGTCATAGTCTTTCGCCGCATAGGCATAGGAGCCGTCAATGTCGCTGGAGTAATTGTATATCTCCATCATCGTAAAGCCGTCATAATCCCTGTAGTCGTCAAGATTCTGAAGGGACCAGTCGGGATGGTTAAGGCAGGAGAGGAAGCCGTTTTCCTTCGCGAGCCTTAAAATATCGTTGACTCCCTCAGCGGAGTAAACCCTTTCGTAGTCGTCGGGACCCGTATGCTTTAATGTCTTTGCCTTTTCACGGTTGCCGCTCCAGAAGTACTTGGGGTTAAAGGCAAATAGGGTGGTGTTTTTCTGCTCTTTGGCAAAGAAGTTTATGTGGCAGACCTTCTTCTGCTTGTTGGGCAGGTGAGTGGGCTCCAGAACCTCCAGCTCAAAGCCGGTAATGGTGAGAAAATCCTCGTCGTCAAGATATGAATGCTCATTGAGCCACTCGTGGTCGGTTATGGCGAGGATGCTGTAGCCTCTCGACTTGTAGTGCTCTTTAAGCTGCTCGGGGGTGTAGTCGCCGTCGGACAGGGTGCTGTGACAATGGAGATTTGCCTTGTAGAACCTGCCCTCCTTGGGCAGTAGATATTTTCTCATACATTTCCTCTTTTCTAAATGTAATGCGGTTGGCAATCAAGGGTATTTTATTCCCATAAATTCGGGGTGTCAACCTCCCCGGTAAAAATCTCGATTGAGTACTTTCCTCCCGAGCAAAGAGGTCGACAAAATACGCCGGACTTTCCGTAAATCGGCTATGTTCAAAGTGTCGAAAATTTACATTAAGGCTTCAAATAGCTTGACAGGCAGTAGGGCGGAATATATAATCATTATGTATAATTGTCTAGCTGTGTCCCTATGTGTTTTTATACAGCTTTACAGAATCTGTTTGATAATTGCCTTTCTTATCCCGCTAACTTTAAGGAGGAACAAATTATGAGGAAAAAGCCTGAAAACCTTAAAGCTGCCTTCAGCAAAACGGTAGTTATGGTTTTGACTTTATGTATGGTTGCAGGCGTAATGGCAGCGGTGGTTACGCAAACCGCACCTACGGCTTCGGCGGCTGTATTGGAGGCAAACAGTGCCTCCGGGCTGCAGAGTGCTTTGAATAATGCTGCCAACGGTGATACTGTCAGGGTTACTGCCGATATTGCAATGGGTAATACATATTTAAGCGTTAGCGGCAGTAAGAGTATTACTCTTGACCTGAACGGAAAGGTTGTTTCATGGACTAAAACAAATGACGGCGATTTTTCCGCTCCGATGATCAATATCGGAAGCGGTACAACCCTTACCATAATATCTGCAAACACATCCGGTAAAATCCGTGTGTATAATGAGAAGAATGATCAGAGGAACGTGTCCGGTTCTCTAGGCTTCATGAATGTCAGCGGAACGCTTATACTCGAAAGCGGTACGATTGAGGTTGACATATTTATGAATGGCCAGGCAGGTAACCTTACCGATGGCGCTACTAATACCACAACGGTTTACGGAATAAATACAAAATCAGGCGGCCGTTTTGTTATGAACGGCGGTGTGTTCTATATCAGCGGCAGAACCTATGCTGTTGCAAGAGGTATGCTTAACTTGGGCAGCAGAGGATCTTCTACAACAAATGCTACCGGTGTCAGGATTGATTCAGGTTCGTCGGTTGAGATAAACGGCGGTACTTTCACTACCTACGGTATGGCTGAGTCCAAGCCGTCGTCCGGCTCCAACGGTAACGATGACGGTATTTATACGACCCTTAACCTTTTTGCTTTTGAGAACAGCGGATCTTTGACTATCCACGGCGGTAAAGTTAATGCTAACGGTCAGATGGGCGACCTTAAAAAACCAAGGACAAAAATATATATGTATGCAGTTAAGGGCAATACACCTACGATTACAGGCGGCGAGGTAAGAACATCGCTGACTATGGGTGGTAGCTACAGCGCCCTTGAAGGCATACATCGCGCTACCGAATCTGACCAGTATTATGATGCATACGGAAACCTGAATACTGGTGTTGCCAGCAGAAACGGAATGAGCACTCCTTCTGCCGGTGTCGGTATTTATAATGGTGCAGCCAGCTTTATAGTAGGCGGCTCTGCATACAGCGGAAGCACAACAGTTCGTGTAGAATATGATTATCTCGGTACGGTCACGGCTTCTCCGAATGCAAGCATAGGTACGGTTTCCCTTTCAAGTAGTGCGGGCTTTAAAGCAGCAATAACAAACGCAAGTACGGGAAGCCAGATATATCAGGTAGCAAACGGCGCCAATATAACAATTAACCCGATAGTAACTCCCGGTTATACATATTATTACTATGTTGACGCCAGAAACTACAGCGCAAGGTCGAATGCGAATGCGGCCTCAGTTTCTACTTCCGCAATCCCTGCCAATAACGTGTTTACTATCGATGCAGATAATAACTATATAGTCAGAATTGTTTACAGAAAGACTAACCCCTCTACTCCGACCATTACTATAAACAACCTGAATCCCACCTATACAGGTGCACCGAGACCCTATAATACCTTGTTCAATATTTCAGTATTTGCGGGTACTGAGGATATTACCTCCTACTACAATGTTGACGGCAGCACCCCGAACAAAATCGCAGTAACCTACGAATTTAAGATTCATGGAACCTCAACATGGTCCACAGGATTCCCCACCGACGCGGGAACCTATGATATAAGAGTCACCCTGGCGTCTGACACCGTAATAAGAAACGGCGGACGAAATGTCAACGCAACCAGCGCTCAGGGCACCGTCACAATACAAAAGGCAACCCCCAACCCGGGCAACCCGACGGTAACGCTGACCTACGGTCAGAGTCTTAGCCAGGCAACCATTCAGAACGCTCCCGGCGTTGAGGGCACATGGGTATTCGATACTCCCGATGTAATTCCCAATGTATCCAACAGCAACACTACCCTTTACGGAGCAACCTTCGTTCCCGCAAGCTCCAACTATTATTCGATTCACAGGACATTCACCGTTACCGTTAACAAAAAGACCGTTGAGGTAACGGCAAGACCCATTACTCAAAACTACGGAACGAATCCCAGAACATACGAGATAGTATATGACGGCTTCGTTCTCGGCGAGAATGAAAACACCCCCGGTGTATTCTCCACAGCCTCAAGGCCCACCGCAAGCTGCGCTTACTATCAGTATGCCGATGTGGGACAGTATCCGATTACGATTTCCTTAGCGGGAGTCAGCAGCACCAACTATAACTTCGTTTTAGGCCCCACCGCTTATGTAACCGTAACTCCCGCGCCCCTTACCGTAACCGCGACCGCGGTCAACAGGGAGTATGACGGCACCGTTAATGTAACCGTCAACTTCGGTTCGCTTGTCGGCATTCTCAATAACGACAATGTATATCTCTCCAGCAATACAACAGTCGGTACAGTTGCCGATAAGAATGTTGGCTCAGGCAAGGAAGTCACATTCACCATTCCCGCCCTCGCGGGCGCAAAGGCAGGCAACTATTCAGTATCGGTCAGCAACCTGCCCGTAAGAGTCAACATCACAAAGGCAACCCCCACTCCTCCGGCTGTATCCTTCCCGTCCATGGTCTACGACCCCACAAGGCAGCTCTCTTCACTGGAACTGCCCCAGGGCGTAACATGGGATAACCCCTCAACCGTTCCGACGGTTAATGTAACAAGCTATCCCGCAACCTACACACCCGCGGATGCGGTTAACTACAATACCGTAAGCTTTAATATACCGCTTACAATCACAAAGGCACCCGTTGTCATCAAGGCGGATAACAAGAGCACAACCTACGGACAGGCAGAGCCGGCGTTCACCTATACCTTCATAGGCTACCTCGGTCCCGACGCTCAGAATCCTCCGCCGAGAACAGGCAATATCACAGCCTCCACAGACTATAACAGGGATGACCCCGCAAAGAGAGGCGTAGGCACCTACACCATCACCCTTTCGGGCAACCCGCAGAGCGACAACTACTACTACACCTTTGAGAACGGCACACTCACCGTAAACAAGGCAACGGTAAATGTCACAGTTGAAGACAAGACCGTAGTTTACGGCTCCGCCGCTCCTCAGTTCACCTTTGTATATAACCTCTCAGATTTCTTCTACAACGATACACCCGCCAACAGCGTTGACGCTTCGGGAGCGGTATTCAGCTGCGATTACACCGTAGGCTCACCTGTTGCGAACTATCAGATAAACCTCAGCGGACTTTCATCCGCGAACTACACCTTCAACTACATACCCGGCACACTCACAGTCACAAAGGCAACCCTTAAGGTAAGGGCTAATGAGATTACCATACCTTACGGCTCGCCCGTTCCCGCCTTCACTGTTTCTTACATCGGCTGGGTAGGCGGCGACAGTGACAGCAATAACGACCTTACAGGCTCACCCGCATTCACCTGCGACTATGTTGTAGGCTCACCCGTTACACCTGAAGGCTATATCATTCAGGTTGCAAGGGGCACCTTAAACAGCAACAACTACAACTTCGAGTTTGAGCGCGGCGTTCTCAGAGTCGTAAAGGCAGACCCCGTTATCACCCAGTGGCCCACCGCCACGGTAACATACCTTGACAACCTCTCCGACCCTGAGTGGGGCGAGGCTGTAACCTCCGTACCCGGCACCTTCATATTCGACGATATGACCACAGTGCCTACATTTGAGGAGGGCAGGACCTATCCCGCAACCTTCCGCCCGCAGGATTCGGTAAACTACAATGAAGTCAAGGGCGAGATTCTTGTAATAGTCAACAGGCGCAGCATCAGCGGCTCCGTAACCATCAGCGGCGTCGCGATGGTATCAAGCTCGCTGACCGCCGATGTAACAGGCATTACCCCCGTTGAGGCTCAGCAGTATCTAAATTACTCCTGGGTAGTAAACGGAACGGAAATCTCCACAAGCAACACCACGGGCGAGTTAATAGAGGACTACATCGACCATGTGGCAGTCCTGACGGTAACCGCATACGGACCCTTCAAGGGCACCATTACCATAAACAGCCCGGTTATCACCAAGTTCAAGCTCACACCCAAACTGGCTGACCTTATCTACGCTCCGCCCGTCAATATTGACTACGACGGTCAGAATCATCCGCTGGATGTAAGACCCAAAAACGATGTGGGTCAGTTCACCGTTCTCTACAACGGTTCACCCACACCGCCCAGAAGGGCCGGCCAGTATGTCATCACCGTTGACTTTGCGGGCAACGAGGACTATGCCGCAACCGTAGGCGTATACCTCGGTACCTTTGAAATCAGAAAGGTTGACCTGTACGCAACCTACACCGTAAACACCAAGGTTTACGACAGGACCGCAACCGCTTCCATTTCCAACCTCAAGGTCACCCCGCTGGGCAACGATGTTGTGACACTTAACACCACAGGCGCAGTGGCAACCTTCAATAACGCGAACGCAGGCGAGAACAAGCCCGTAACCCTTACAGGCGTTCTCCTTACAGGTCCCGACGCAGGCAACTACAACCTGAAAATACAGAATACAACGGGAACCATTCTGCCGCGTGAGGTTTCAATCACCGCAACACCCGTTTCAAGGGTATACAACGGCACAACAGAGATAACCCTCCAGTTCACCAACGGACTTATAGGCGTTATCCCGCCCGATGATGTAACCTACTCCCAGTACTATGCAACCGCCTATGTCGAGACACCCGATGTAGGCACCGACAAGCCCCTTGTCGACCCCGAGTATTGGACTCTGCCGCCGCTGATCGGCGCGGACGCAAGCAACTACAAGCTTAAAGTAGTTGTTGAAAGACCGATGGTTACAATCACAAAGGCAAATCCCACATATGTACTGCCGGAGCTTCCGGTAATTGTTTACGATCCCGAAACAACCCTTGCCGACATTCCGCTTACAGGCGGCTGGAGCTGGGTAAATCCCAACACGGTACCGACGGCTGACAGAACCTCCTACCTTGCAACATTCACACCCAGCGATACCCACAACTACAACAGCCTCAATGTTCAGGTACCGCTCACCACTCAGAAGGCAACGGTTTATGTCAGACCCAACAATGTGGAGAATCTGGTTTACGGCTCGCCCGTTCCCAGCTTCACACTCAGCTTCTCGGGATTCAAGGGCAACGACAACGCTCTTAACTCAATCACAGGCGGCAATGTCAACTTCAACACAACCTATACCCAGTACTCCGATGTGGGCGAGTACCTCATCAGCCTCACAGGCGGCTACACAAGCACCAACTATCAGTTCGTGCTGCAGACGGGTACAATCACGGTTGTTAAGAAGGATGTAACCGCGGTCGCAACCGCAGTTTCAAGACCCTATGCGCCCGCCAATACAAATGTAACCGTAAACTTCGGCTCCATCTCAGGCATTGTAAACAACGACGATGTATCCCTCTCCTACACAAGCACAACGGGCACAATCGACTCGCCCAATGTAGGTCTCAGGAATGTAACCTTCACACCGCCCACACTCGTAGGCAGCAAGGCTAAGAACTACAACCTGATTATCAACACCAACATCGTTGTTGAAATCGTAAAGGCCAACCCGACAGGCGTAGTATTCCCGTCACAGGCAACCGTTGAGTACGGTCTGCCGCTGTCAGCCGCTCAGTTCAAGAACGACTTTGAGATTCCCGTAGCTGTTCCCGGCCACTTCGTATTTGAGGACTACACAATAGTTCCCGACGAAATCGGCTCAGGCAGAAGCTACATGGTTCTCTTCGTTCCCGACGATTCTGGCAACTACAACTCCATCTCCCAGCTTGTGCCTCTGGTTGTAAAGATAAGAATACTTAATCCTGAGGTTTCAATCGTCGGCAAGTTTGAGCAGGAGCAGATAATCTACGCCTCCGTAAAGGGTATTCCCGATGACGCGAAGCGCTACATCAAGTACACATGGTTCAGAGGCGACCCGGACGGTCCGAACGGAACATTTACGGTCGTCGGCACCGACGCAACCTACCAGCTCACTCAGCAGGATGTAGGACAGCAGATTTACCTGAGAGTTTCAATCGGCGACAATGTAATTCAGCCCTACTTCGCGCCCGATCAGACCGTAGTGTCCGAAACAATCAAGGAAATAACCCTTTCATTCTGGGAGAAGCTGGCAAGATGGTTCTACAACATCATCGCCTCGTTCCAGAAGCTCTTCGACATCGCTGGCAGATCCTTAGGTTAAAATTAAAAATCCCCCGACAGTCACCCTGTCGGGGTTTTTTTTTGCCGCATTTCTCATTTAATGTTTACCCCAAGAACACAGTCGGGATTGCTTTATGCGCAGCATGATGCCTTTATGCTTTCCCGCAAAAAAATTGACCTGTTTGGTTTCCAAACAGGTCTTTTTGGTGCCGGAAGCGGGACTTGAACCCGCACCCTGTTGCCAGGACTGGATTTTGAGTCCAGCACGTCTGCCAATTCCATCATTCCGGCGTTTTCGTCTGCAAAACATTGTACATTAAAGCCCCAAAAAAATCAATAGATATTTAAAGGGAAAATCATCTTGCTGAAACCTTATGCCTTCCCCTAAAGCTTCAATAAAAAAACACAAAAAGCTGTAGAGAAATTGGAGAAATTTACCATATATTGATTCATTTAGCCAATATTTCGGCAGAATTACCATAATTTTACAGCGCACAGTGACAAAAGCTGTGAGATTAATCAAATATAATGTAATAAAAACATAAGAGCTTTTGCGCCCTTTTTTACTCGTTTAACGGATATTCTTTTTGAGAAATTCGTCTAAGCGGCTTAG
>Ga0134097_1002285_pt1 | contig 11957 bp, 8 predicted proteins | sample 8_3taG_FD_94450 | JGI IMG/M metagenome (GOLD analysis project Ga0134097, IMG submission 94450) | Switchgrass degrading microbial communities from high solid loading bioreactors in New Hampshire, USA - 8_30_10_142_A2 metaG | ecosystem: Engineered > Bioreactor > Semi-continuous > Anaerobic >... | reverse complement strand
AGTGGACCTTGTTATCTATTGCGGTTCCTACACTCACAGGAATATTGATGTGTATAGCGGTTGCAACGATTTCGCGCTTACTGGGCCTCGCTCCTTGGTGATCGGCTTTTCATACTCATCTAAGTTCCATTATGAAATAATATGTGACGTGTCTCAAAACAGTTTACTGTTATTAGGAGACACGTTTAATTTATATTAATATATGTAGGTGATTGCGAAACTCAAAAGATATCGGGGTCAGGATATAGCTTATGAACCCAAAATCGCTTCTTTCAGAAATCAAGGAATGGAAAGGCAGTAATTCATCCGGCACCAACGCAAAAAGCGTATAGCAAGTAAAGGGTATCTAGCGACACCCTGAAGATGTTAAGATAACTACGCTATCAACTGCTTTAAGCTCCTAATGTATTTATGCTGGTGGATCTTGTCAGCAAGTACAACGGTAAGAAGTTGAGTAATTCCAGACAAAAGCAGATCCGCATGAAGAGTTTTTTCGTTCTGAGTGCGTCTGCCGGCCAGGCAGTAGCTATCCTTAAAATGATTGATAGTCTTTTCGACTGAGGTCCTGTGCTTGTAGGTGTTGTCCCACTCTTCAGTTCCACGAACCGTGCCCGGATAGGCTCGAAGATTCTTTTCAGGGTATATGTAGACCATCCGTCCGCTGAGAGAGTCGGTGCATGGGTTTTCACACTGGCAAACCCGATGATACTTGCCATTATCAGCTTTTATCCATCGTATCATGGGACATACAAACTTGAAACGTTTAAGACCATTTTTCCGTTTCGAAGAACCTTCGTGTTTCATGGGGAGGGAGGGGTTGCGGGGACAACAAGGGATGCCGTCTTCATTGATAGTACAATCTGCATTTTCAAGCTTTGAGCGATTGTTCAGTGGTATATATGCTTTATCAAAGTGCAGATCCTCAAACAAAGCTTTGTAGATGGCGATAGAATCAAATGCAGAGTCACCAAGGAATGTTTTCGGATCAATAACCGGATGTTTTTTGAAGAAATCAATCAAAGTCGGTATTAAAAGCCTTGCATCGTGGGCCAGTTTATCTTCATTGGGTGAGTCGGTTTTCTTGGAAAGCACAATCTCGGGGTGGTCCTTAAAGAACTCATTATTGTATAGCTGGATATTCCTAACGATACCGAGACCGTTTGTGATCATGCCAAATTTGAAGACATAGCAGAAGTGGCCGTTGATATACAGCTGTTTGATATCAGCATTAGCTGAGGCGTGAGAAGGCATAGAGCCGTAGGCTGCTTTGTAAGGGTCGTAGGATTTGTCGAATCCCATTGATTTTGCATATGTCTTTAACTGATTGATGATGCGATTTGCAAATTTGGGGTTATTTTCAGTAACAAAAGCCTCAATACCGGAGGTATCGAAAATGGTCATGGAGGCAAGTTCTTTATCAATACTCTGGCATATCGGTTCGGTGGCATCAACTAACTTATCGAAAAACGTTTGTAAGTCCATCAGGAAATCCTGCTTGAAGCGAGTGATTTTAGAGGCATCCGGAACCTTCCGGAACCCGCAGAAATCCCTTAGAGCCTTTGAATAATGCAGGAAAAAGATAAGCAGTGAATCGGTTGGGATAGAGAAAATACGCTGTAGGATCAAAGCCCAGAGCATCGCCTGAAGAGGATATTTCCGGGGTCTTCCGGTAGATGCATAGTAATGATTTCTGAAAGAAATCGAAATGAACTCATCGAGATTAATGTTCTTTTCCAGAAGCGATAGAAACGCAGGTTTGTCATTTTCAAATTTATCTTGACAATCCGAAAAAATATCTGCCAAAGAAAGCTGTTTTTGTGTTATCATATACATGTAGCTCCTTTCTTGATATATGGTGGATTTGTTTCTAATCAATCCAATTTTACCATATTTCGGTGAGGAGTTACACCTTTTTACCATTGAAAAAAGTTAGTATTTATGCGCATTCCGGCGTTTCGCAAACGCCTATTACCTCAAATATAAAGAGGTTAATAGGTATCAACATAAGCGTGCACTCGCTCTCACTGCCCGGAAGCTCGTCAGGCTAGTCTTTCGTCTGCTGAAAGACAACCGCCTGTACAAACCATCGGTGGCATAGAACACTGCCACCACCCTTAAGAAGGCCCTGTTAAAATAGATTTTGCGCAGGGCTTAGATAGGTGCGCCTTTAAAAACTAAACTAACGCGTTTCCAGGTGTAACTTATTAGAAATTCTTTGTTTTAACTACTTGACATATTACCGCCGGACTTGCTGTCGAAATCTGATATACTATCTGCCCGAATACATCTAAAAGCCGTTATCCAGTATATAGTATAACCTGAAACCTTTACAGAATTCAAAAAAGACATCGGGGACGGTTCTTTTGGCTTGATCGATGGCGTTAATCAAGCCAAAAGAACCGTCCCCTTGGATTATCTCGCTGGCAGCGGGTAAGTGTATATTTTGCCTTTGAAGTTCTCAAGGACGATATTTTTGTCGTCTTTGCTGACTACGTAGTTATAACCGACCGGGATCTTTCCGCCGCCGCCGGGAGCGTCGATAACATATTTTGGAACAGCAAAGCCTGATATGTTGCCTGTCAGCTTGTGAATGATATCGATCCCGGCATCTACGTCCGTGCGGAAGTGGGATATGCCGACGGACAGGTCACACTGGTAAAGGTAGTATGGTCTTACCCGCATATGGACGAGTTTCAGCAGCAGTTCCTTCATGGTTTCAGGATCGTCGTTGATGCCCCTCAACAGTACGCTTTGGTTTCCGAGCGGGATGCCGGCATCTACGATCGCTTCGCACGCTCTTTCCGCGTCCTTCGTAATTTCCCGCGGGTGGTTGAAGTGCGTATTGATCCATATGGGATGGTATTTCCTGAGCATTTGTAGAAGTTCTTCGGTTATACGCATCGGCAAGACGACAGGTACGCGGGTGCCGATCCTGATTATGTCGACATGCTCAATGGAGCGAAGTCCGGAAATGATGCGTTCAAGCCGCTTCGTGTCCATGACAAGAGGGTCGCCGCCCGATATGAGCACATCGCGGATCTCGGCATGCGAGCGTATATATGACAGTGCTGTGTCGAGCCGGCTTTCACTGATGATTTTGTCTTCCTCTCCGACCACCCTTCGCCTGGTGCAGTGCCTGCAATACATTGAGCAAATATAGGTTACCAGAAACAGCACTCTGTCCGGATATCTGTGAACTATACAGGGAACGGGGCTGTCGGCCTCTTCGTTAAGAGGATCGCAGAGGTCGTTTTCGCATACATAAGTCTCGCTGATCGACGGAACAGCCTGCTTCCTGATAGGGTCATTCCTGTCTTCGGGCCTTATCAGTGAAGCATAATAGGGCGTGATCGCCATTCTGAATTTCTCAAGGCACTTTGAAATATCCCTCTTTTCCCGGTCCGACAATTCAATGACCTTTGACAGATCGTCGACGGTTTTTATCCTGTGTGCCATCTGCCATTTCCAGTCGTTCCAGGACGGGTCTGCCCGCATTTCACCGATGCATGTCATCGTGCCTGATCGCCTCGATCCTTCATGCCAAGGCGGTTCAACGCCGCGCCCAAAATACCGTTGATCAGATCGACATAACATATTCCGCTGTATTCGGCAAGCATAGGATAGTCGCTGTAACCGGGTGCCAGCCCCGGCAATGGGTTGATCTCCAGGAAGTAGATTTTTCCGTCCTCCGACATGCGGTAATCGATACGTGCTGAATCACGGCATCCGAGAGCGTTGAATATAGTTTCCGACATCCTGACCATTTCTTTTTCCTGTTCCGGGGTCAGATCGGCCGGGCACTTGTATTCAATATACTCTTCGTAGTTTTGCTTGACGTTATAACTGTATATGCTGAAGTTTTTACCATTTTTCTTTTTAAAGATGATTTCCATGGGAGGGAATACTCTGATATCGCCCTTGTTGCCGAGCACTCCGACAGTGAATTCGCGGCCCTCTATGTACTCTTCAGCCATCATTGGGCAACCATACAGCCTGAAATTCCTGTCAAGGACTTCCCTCAGCTCATCATAGGACATCACGATGCTGCTATCCGAGATCCCCTTGCTGGAGCCTTCAGCGTTCGGTTTTATTATCACCGGGTACTGCAAACGGGGCTTGCGTATGATATCGCCGGGTGCAAACAGGGCAAACCTGGGTGTCCTGATTTTCAGAGGTGACAGAAATTTTTTGGTCATTGCTTTGTCGAGAGCGATCAGGAGCGTTGCGCTGTCGGATCCTGTGTACGGTATGCCAAAAAAATCAAGCATCGCCGGAACCTGTGCTTCACGACATCTCCCTCCGATACCTTCGGCTATATTGAAAGCGATGTCGATTCTTGCTTTTTTCAGATTCTCCGGCAATGCTCTGTCGGCTTCGAGCAATACGACATTGTGTCCTTTTGAGGCAAGTGCGGATTTGATGGCAGTTATCGTATCAATACTGTCATATTCAGCTTCCTCATCGATCACTTTTGTCCTGATGCCCTTTTTTAGATTGTAGATCAGACCGATGTTATATGCGCCGTCGGGCAGGGGGTCTTCCAGTTCAAACTGTTCCACAGAAAATTCACCGCTTTCTGATTTGATAGCATCAGTATAGTCCTATCTTCAGAAAAATCAATGCCATTTTTGACAGTTTGTGGTGACGCCCGGCGGCTCATTTTCGTTATTTTGATGCTAAAGTTTCAGCCTGTTGGAAAAAGTACGAGTATATGTTATCATAATAAATAAAGGGCATATATGGCAAAGTCGCGAGATTACCCGGGCTCGGATCGGAAAGGAGGATATGCATTTGAAAAGACGGGTATCGCCGTTCGTGGTCGCCATTCCCGCGTTTATTATCATCGCGGTGTTCAAAGTGTGGCCGATAATAAACACCTTCGTTTTATCATTCTTTAAGTACAATCCCACGAAGGGCTTGCTCGGCGAAGAGTTTACAGGGCTGGGAAATTACGGTGAGGTTTTCGGAAGCTATTACATAATGCGGATTTTGTCAAACACGATAATTTTGACACTGGTTCCTGCATTGGTTACTGCTCTGGCGGCTTTTCTCGCTGCATTGTTGATATTGAAATTGCCCAACCGGTGGACACGTTGCCTTGCCCTGACTGTGTTGGCCATTCCTGCATTCGTTCCGGTAAGGGTGCTTTGCAATTCGATCACGGAACTTGTGGGCCATGGATCATATTTGAGCCGATTGCTTATAAACGGAGATCTTATTGATCCCAGATACATAAGCGAGACCACGGGAACAGTACACCTTATGACTGTGCCTGCATTATACCCTGTAATATATACCGCGGCCGAAACACTCAAATATATGTTCTTTCCTGCTGCCTTTGGTGTCCTTGCGGCTGATGAAGGTTCAAGCTTCAAGGGTAATGCGTTGACAGTTCTGCGTGTTGCGTTTGGTTACATTATTGTGCGTTTTGCGTTTTTCATGTTCGCAAACAGGGATCTGTCATTCAATTTGAATAACCCGATGGTATATGGTACAGCCGATATATTCACTTCTTTTACATACAGAAAGGGCATATTGGAAGCAAATTACGGAACGACATTCGCCATCGACAGTATCAGGATAATGACGCAATTGCTGTTGAACCTGTTGCTTTTCCTGTGCCTGAAAGGTATTATAAATGACATGCGGGAAGTCAGATTTGGCATGTCCCTGCAAAAAAATAAAAAACCTGCCTGGATCGCAGCGGCTGCAGGCTGCATCCTGGTCGGCTTCGGAAGCATAGCTATCGTTGCACACCTGGTTTCCGGCATTTTTGGATCCGGAGTAAAACTTGCCGATGTATTGTCAAATCAGTCAATCATGCAATCTGTTCTGATGAGCTTCATATATTCATTTTTGTCAGCAGTATTGTTCACAGTTATTTCAGTTCTTCTTGCATACCCTTTGACAACAGGAAGCAGAGTTTATCCCGTTATTTTGCTCCTGATGGCGGGAACAGGTTTTATAGTATATGATTACCTGCTGTTTCGCCAAGCGGGACTGCTCGACAGCGGCATACCTGTCATACTTTCAGGCGGCATCCAGGTTTGGGGCGCGCTTTTGATATATTTGCTCGCACGAAATCATCTGAAAGGTGTCAACAGTTTTTGGGTATATATCAAGAAGATATTGCCGATGATTTTAGTCACATTCTTCCTGAATTTCGCCTTCACCTGGGGCAGCGAGGACGCCCTGTTTTACATTGTTGATCGTCAGAAATACCCTGTCAGTTTAACGATCCGGGAGCTGTTCATCATGGGCAATTACCCCTTGATGATGCCGGGGGAATTTGATGAGAATGCCGTGAGAGGTTTCAGATCATTGGCTGAAGTTGTCGTTTCCGTACCTCCTGTAATAATGGGATGGCTGCCGATATGGCTAAACAGGGTCATTTTCAGGAACGAACAGAGAGAATCCGGCCAAACAGAAGCAGGGATGACAGATAACGGGTATATCGAGTATATCGGGTATATAGAAAACGGACAATCGGATCAGGCGGATCAAGAAAAAATTAATAAGGAGTAATCATATGAAAAGTATCAAACCCGGAAGAGGCCCGTCGATGATGGGCGGTTTCATGAGCATAGCGATGGCTGCGTTCGGTCTGATATGGACTTTTATGGCGGCAAGCATGGGCGGCGGGCCTTTCGCGCTTTTCGGTGTCATTTTCATCGTAGTTGCAGTTGTACAGGCAGTATATAACTTCAAGAACGCAACAGGTGAAAACAGGTACTCGGTATTTGATATAACAGACGCCGGAGAGGAGCCCGACCCGCTTGATGAGAGGTTCGGTAAAAGTCGGGAAGATAAGGCTCGTACAGATGAACCAAAAAGCGGTGAGGGTTCTTTTTGCCCGTATTGCGGCGCGAGAGTCGAAGAGGATTACGAATTCTGCAGCAAATGCGGAAAGAAACTGCCATAAAAAGAGCAGTCTGTTCCGGCTGGACGTTATAACACCGGTCGGTGTAGGTGTATGCAGTTCTTTACCACTTGTGGTTTGACTTTCTGAATGAATCGAACTCCATCTTTATATCGGGATTGCATTTGAAAAATTCAAGCAATGCATTAAGATTCTTTACCGTGGCAGGATACAGAGAATGTTCGATCAGTTCGGTCTCCTCAAGGGGGTCGTCACAGCCTATCAGTGTGAGGAAACGCTCAACCACTTCGTGGCGGCTAATAAGGTATTCGCCCAAATCGCGTCCGGAATCGGTCAGCTGGATTATGCCATATCTGTCATAATCGACGAGACCCATCTCGGAAAGCCTTGTGATCATCCTCGATGCCGATGATGGTCTTACATGAAGGATTTCCGACAATTGACCGATACGTGCATAACCTTTCTCCCTGCACAACCGGCAAGTCATTTCCAGATAATCTTCCAGAGCGGATGTGAGCTGGCCTTCATGACGGTTTGCCAGCTGGTAGCCCCGTACAGTGCGATAATAGTCATCGTTCATGTTATCGACCCGCTTCGCTGTTTCTATGGCACATATCATACTATGCGAACTATGTTGATTTTAGTAGCATATATTGGCGTAGAGCAAAGGTTTTGCTCTACGCTAACTTTTTGGAGGGGAATATGTGCAGCTCATGCATTGCGCTCAATCGGCTCCCTGTCGGGCAAAAAGCCGTCGTTACGTCGATACTGCTTGAAGGCAATGCCAGAAAAAGGCTTATGGACCTCGGCCTGATAGAGGGTACCGAGGTCAAATCTCTATACAAGAGTCCGGCCGGCAATCCGATCGCATATATGTTTCGCGGCGCAGTGATAGCCTTGCGAACAGACGTCTCAGAGAAAATATTGGTGACATATTAATTATTGGTGACATGTTAGTTCCTTTGTAAGGAACGGTTTATAGCATGATAAACGCAACCGTGTTGATATATAGACTTATGTTGACTGGTCATCGGGGGAATCTTATGGGCACAACTGTAAATATGCCGGTCTATCCCGGAAGGAACATCGGTAATTTTGGACCTGACATTGTAAAGGAGACGGGCGATGAGAAGATAATAGCCCTGGCAGGGAATCCCAATGTAGGAAAAAGCACGGTGTTCAACGGACTTACCGGCTTAAAGCAGCATACGGGGAATTGGCCCGGAAAAACAGTCGCGGTGGCACAGGGCAGATACTCCTGGAAGGGAAAGGATTTCATCCTCGTGGATCTGCCCGGTACATATTCGCTTTCCGCAAATTCGGCCGAGGAAGAGATCGCGCGGGACTTTATATGCTTCGGGGGATCGGATGCGGTCGTAGTGGTAGTTGATGCGACATGCCTCGAGAGGAACCTGACCCTTGTGCTGCAAACAATAGAGATAACGGATAAAGTTGTTGTATGTGTCAATCTTATGGACGAAGCCGAAAAGAAAGGTATCACTATAGACCTTGAATCATTGCAGGAGCGGCTGGGTGTTCCTGTTGTCGGCACGAGCGCGAGGAACGGGAGAGGTCTGACGACCCTGATGGATGTGGTGAAAGCGACGGCTGATGGGATCAGGGCAAAGATAGGGATCGATGGAACTGGCGCTGCAGTCGGAAACGATACGATTAGTGAAACCATAAGTACAAATGCAAAGCGCCTGCTGTCACCAATCAGAGTCAAATACTTTGACGAGTTGGAGAAGGCTGTCTCTGCCGTCGAACCCATAATCTCTCATTATATGTGCGAAAGCAACAGGATCAACAGCAGATGGATCGCACTGAGGCTGCTGGAAGGGGAAAGCGGGCTTCTGGACTCGCTTTGCACCTGGAACGGCCTTAGCTGCGAAGGAAAAGAGAAACTTTCCCGGGCAGTTTCCAAAGAGCTTGGATACCTGGACTCGCTGGGCATAAGTACGGCTCAGATACGTGACAGGGTAGTAACAGAGATTGTCAGGACATGCGAAAAAATTTACACGGGAGTCGTAAGACTGGACAAAAAGGAATATGCAGAGAGGGACAGAAAGATCGACAGGTTCCTGACATCGAAACTGACCGGCATACCTGTTATGATCGCGCTTCTTTTTGTGGTGTTCTGGATCACTCTTTGGGGTGCCAATTATCCTTCCAAGTTGCTTGCAGACGGCCTGTTTTCGCTTGAACGGCCTTTAGCCGATCTTCTTTATCTGATCGGGGCACCAGATTTTATTGTGCGGCTTTTTTCCGAAGGCGTTTACAGGACCGTTTCATGGGTGGTCTCAGTCATGCTTCCGCCGATGGCGATCTTTTTCCCGCTGTTCACACTGCTTGAAGACTGCGGATATTTGCCCAGGATCGCGTTCAACCTTGATAACTTTTTCAGGAAGGCATGCGCACATGGAAAGCAGTCACTGACAATGTGTTTGGGGTTAGGCTGCAATGCGGCAGGTGTCATAGGATGCAGGATAATAGACTCGCCGCGGGAACGGCTGATCGCAACGATCACCAACAACTTTGTTCCCTGCAACGGGCGTTTTCCCACACTGATAGCACTTATAACGATGTTCTTTGCAGGTGTCGCGGGTGGGGTTTTACAGACTGCCATATCAACTGCCATGCTGACAGGTGTCATCGTTCTCGGTGTTGCCGCAACCGTCATTACTTCACGGGTATTATCAGCCACTGTTCTCAAAGGGACGCCGTCTTCATTTTACCTTGAGCTTCCTCCTTACAGGAGGCCTCAAATAGGAAGGGTGATCGTCCGTTCCGTCATGGACAGGACGCTCTTCGTGCTGGGCCGGGCAGTTGCAGTTGCAGCTCCTGCCGGTCTGCTGATATGGCTTCTTGCAAATATTTACATTGGCGAAACGAGTTTGCTTGCAAAGTGCGCAGATTTTCTGCAGCCTTTTGCCCATCTGATGGGACTCGACGGATATATACTGCTGGCATTCATCCTCGGATTTCCTGCAAATGAAATCGTGGTACCCATAATCATCATGAGCTATACGTCGCAGGGCGCGCTTGTTGAGTTTGAAAGCCTTGCCGAACTGAGAGCTCTGTTTGTCGAAAACGGATGGACCTGGCTAACGGCGCTATGCACGATGCTGTTTTCGCTGATGCACTGGCCATGCAGCACGACATGTCTGACGATTCGGAAAGAAACCCAGAGTGCAAAATGGACCTTGTTGTCGATCGCTGTTCCGACACTTGCCGGCATATTAATGTGCATATCGGTTGCTGCCATAGCACGTTTGCTCGGGCTGGCAGCATGATGATCGCAAAATACTTTTCTCTAATTTTTTGAGATTGAGAATAATGAGGTTGTCGTGACATGCTCTCGACAACTTTTTTCATATACAAGACATTTTAGGATCCGGTCAAATGTTCCTTGTAAAAAAGTTAGTAAACACTATATAATTAAATCAAATATATTGAGAACGGATGGTGCAGGTTAGACTAACTATAGCAATAATAGTTAGGGTGTTTATGACTATGATACGCCGCAAGGAGCAAATTAACATTTTGAAGGGGTGAGCTCATGAGGTTATTGGTGATAGGAGCAGTGGCTGCAGGTACATCGGCTGCGGCAAAAGCCAGGAGGAATAGCGAGGACCTTGAGATCGTCATCTACGAAAGAGATCGATATATTTCTTATTCGGGTTGCGGCATGCCCTTTTATGTTGGAGGAGAGTTGACCGACTTTGAGGAACTGGTGCCCCGTGATCCCGGATACTTTAAGAAAAAGTACAATATCGATGTCCTTACCGAACATGAAGTGCTTGAAATCGATCCCGGAAGCAAGAGGATAAAGGTTAAAAACCTTGCTTCCGGTGCCGTGTTCTGGGACATTTATGACAAACTTGTCATTGCAACGGGAGCATCTCCCGTGATCCCGCCTGTCAAAGGTGCGGACGGAGATAATGTTTTCGTATTCCGAGGGATCGGCGACATGAATCGCATCCTGGATTTCATGCACAGGAAAGATCCGAAGAAAGCCCTAATAATCGGAGCGGGATCCATAGGTCTGGAGATGTGTGAAAATCTGACCCGCAGGGGTTTGCAGGTGTCGCTGATAGAGAGGCTTGGCCAGGTCTCGCCAGGCCTTGACGAGGATATGGCTGTATATGTCCAAAAGTATATCGAGGAAAAGGGGATCGCTGTTTACACCGGGGCGGCGGTAACGGAAATGACCGAAAGCGGAGTATCGTTGGATGACGGCACCCGCGTAGACGGCGAAATGATTATACTTGCCACAGGCGTCAGGCCAAATACAGACCTTGCCAAAAGAGCCGGTATAGAGCTGGGAGTTGCGGGGGCCATAAAAGTAGATGAGCGCATGCGCACGAACATACCCGACATTTACGCATGCGGGGACTGTACCGAAAACTACCACATCGTACTTGGAAAGCCTGTGTACAGACCTCTTGGCTCGACGGCGAACAAGACGGGGCGCATTGCCGGTGACAGCCTTACCGGCGGGAATATGACATTCAGGGGGATTTTAGGTACAGGGATATACCGTGTATTCGAGCTTGCTGTCGCACAGACCGGACTGACCGAGCGGGAAGCCCGGGAAGCGGGATATGACGTTGCGGTGAGCCACGATATAAAGGTTGACAGGCCGGAATACCTGGGCGGAAGAGAGATGGTCATAAAAGGAGTGGCCGACAGGGATACTGGCAGGCTTTTGGGAGCTCAAATCGTCGGATACGGAGGCGTTGACAAGAGGATCGATGTCTTTGCGACTGCAATAACCTATGGAGCAAAGGCGGAGGACCTTTTCCATCTTGATCTTGCGTACTCGCCACCGTTTTCTACAACAAGGGATCCTGTCGCGTATACAGGTATGATATTGGACAATGCGATAAATCGTGACAGGCCTCTCATCACGCCGCAGGAGCTTTCGGAACTGATCAAGTCGGGCGAGGACTTTGTCCTTATAGATACCAGGGAACCGGACCAGTATTATACAAGCCATCTCGAGAAGTCGGAGAACGTACCCCATGCCATGTGCCGCGATGTACTTGTATGCAAGGACAAGGAATGCACGTTTGTT
>Ga0134097_1002281_pt1 | contig 11988 bp, 12 predicted proteins | sample 8_3taG_FD_94450 | JGI IMG/M metagenome (GOLD analysis project Ga0134097, IMG submission 94450) | Switchgrass degrading microbial communities from high solid loading bioreactors in New Hampshire, USA - 8_30_10_142_A2 metaG | ecosystem: Engineered > Bioreactor > Semi-continuous > Anaerobic >... | reverse complement strand
TAAATTTAAGAGTAAATATAGCCGATATATGAACATTCTCATGGAGAAAGCAGAATATTATATGGCTTTCACTAAATACCCCGAATCCTTGAGGAAGCATATTTATACTACCAACAGTGTAGAAAGCATCAACAGCCTGATTGAAAAAATTCGCATAAAGTCGGGTGGTTACTTCAACTCTGTTGAAGTATTGGAAATCAACATATATTTACAAAGGGAGAACTTAAGGCGAACAAAATGGAAAAAAGCGGTACCAATGATAAATGCTTACATTTATGAAATACAACAAATTTTCCAGTTACGTTACTTTAATCAGACACAAAATTCTTGACAACTCTCCTGACACCCATTATCCGTGCTATCTGCCTCTTACTCAGTCTTTTGTTCTTTGGCAGTTTATTATTCTTATTCACTATGGCCTCTAATTCTTCTCGTTCTTCAAAAGTTAGGTGTTTACCCTTTTTACGAGTTCTGATACAATATACTTGGCTCATGGTGCTTCTCCTTTTTGTTTTTTTGTGGACAATTAACATTTTAACAGAGAAGCTATCATGAGCTCTAGTTTTTTATTACTGTTTCATTTAATTTTACAACTCGCCTTTCCTCTTTCGTAAGCATTTAGGTGTTTAAAAGAGCAACGTTTTGTGGTACAATTGTAATTAGCCATAGTGAACCTCCTGTATGATTAGTTTGTTTTGGATATCTATATCATACAGGAGGATTTTTTACTATGGTCTTATTATTTTTTGGTGTTGCATTTAATTTTACAACGAACCCTTTGAATTTTCTTTTACGCTTTTACTCCTCTTCTGTTGAAAACTGTGCTATAATTAAAGTGGAATCATTTTTCGATGGGAAACGCAGTATAGCGACCGTACCTTATCCAGCAGTTTAATAGCCAAAGTATTGAAACCTCATCCCGGATTTTTAATATCAACATTAATATTTTTCAACGTGTACCCGCTTGATCTTCCGTCAATTTATTACCGTTGGTAGGGGGATGGGAGAATGCACATTATAATGCTCTTTATAATAGGGTGCATTTCGGGTTTCGTCTTGTTTGCCAGAGTTTGCCTTGTAAATGATGGGGTATCCGTTAAAGGAAAGTATAGGGTTTCAGTTATAATCCCGGCGCGGAATGAAGAGAAGAATTTGCCTTTATTGCTCGAATCGCTGAAAAAGCAAACCTATCAGCCCGAGGAAGTCATTGTGGTCGACGATTTTTCATCGGATGAAACGGGGAAAATTGCAAGGCAGTATGGCGTCAAAGTGATACAGAATAGCCAGCTCCCGGAAGGCTGGACGGGGAAAAACTGGGCCCTGTGGAACGGCTTTTTAAATTCCAGTGGAGATGTCCTGGTATTCCTCGATGCCGACGTGCGATTGGCGCCACATGCTTTGGAGGCCCTCATCAAGACGAGAGAAAGGTGCGACGGAGCTATTTCCGTCGTTCCATATCACAGGCCTGAAAGGTTTTACGAAAAACTTTCGCTTATACCATATCTCCTGGGAGTATTCGCTTTTACCTCGCCGTTTGAAAGAAAGAGTTCCATTAAAAGCCTGTATGGATCCTGCATTGTGGTGGCTAGAGAGGACTACGAAAAGATCAACGGTCACTATGGTGTCAGGCATGAGATCATGGATGATATGACCCTCGGTAAGAGGTTTTCGGAGGCCGGCATCAATGTGGAGAACTTCATAGGTTACGACCTCGTCTCCTTTAGAATGTATCCCAACGGCATAAAAAACGAGATAGAGGGGTTTAGCAAGAGCGCAGTACTGGGGATGGTAAATCTCAGCCGCTCTACCGTAGCATTGATAGCTCTGTGGTTTATAGGTATCTTTTTGTCCGGGTTTATGGTTCCTTTTCTATTGGCGACAAGGCATCCATGGCTATGGCCTTTCTTATTGGGCTATATCATGTATACCCTTCAGATCATATATCTTTTAAAATACACGGGTGCCTATGGTAAAATTTTGCCTGTGGTGCATTTTTTATCGCTGGCGTTTTTCATTCTGATAATGATCTATTCCATGTATCAAGTTATGTTCAAAGGGTGCGTATACTGGAAAGGGAGACAGATTGAAACAAAAACCAGGAGGGGCTTATGACTGTATTCTATTTTATCGTGGAATTTTTAATCGGGGCGCTCATGTTTTCATACTGGCTTGGCCTTGCAGCCAAGAAGGATTTAACAAAGGTTGGGGATGGCAACCCGGGAGCATTTAATTTATGGTTGGCAACGGGGTTTAAGCTGGGGATGCTGGGAGTGCTGCTGGATTTCATGAAGGGCTATTTCCCGCTTGTGGTATTGATACAGCGCGAGATGATCAGGGATCTATCTATATCGACGGTTGCATTTGCACCAATACTGGGGCACGCCTTTTCCCCTTTTCTCAGAGGAAGAGGTGGTAAAGCGATAGCCGTAACCTTTGGAGTGTGGAGCGCCGTTACTCAATTTAAAGTTTCTCTGGCCTATGCCATAACTCTTGCCATCCTTTACGTCATTGCAAGAATGGTATATAGGGGTGAGAGTACGCCTACCGAAACTGATGGCTTTATGGTAGCGTTTGGCATGTGGATGCTGGGGCTCTATCTCTTCTTTAAGCCCTTTCCTTATTATCTCCGGTTGTTATGGCTGGAGAATTCCCTGCTTATCACGTATAAAAACTGGGAAAAGTTGCAGGTCTTTTTTAAGAACGTATACAGCAAATATTGGAACCGTGATACTACGATCGGCATGTGAAGTCTAAATATATTTTTATTGCAGGATAATCCGGCTAAATTAAAGCAGATGACAAATAATCCATATCGATGGTTTAGACATTGAAGTGTTGGGGCATTTGCTGTCGGTCACGATGGGAGTGATGTCAGTGGGCAAATGTCTTTTAAGCATCGATTGGGATTATTTTATCTGTTCCAGGGCAAAGGGATACTCGTACATGGAAAATTCAAAAAATATGCTTGATATATGGTATAAGCGCTATTTTATGCTTAAAAGGCAGGGGAAAGACCTTGAGGGATTATATAGCCTGTCTCAAGAGGTAGGGGGTTTTTGGGAGAAGATCAGAAAAAAATTCGTAATTAGGCCGCTTGCAAAAGTGTACATTTCCGACTCTCACGCCCTCTCCTATAGCATTGCCAAGGATAACAGATGTGCCAGCGTTTACCTGTTCGATGCCCATTCAGACCTGGGATACGGGGGGTTGAACTCTTTGAACTTTGAGTTGAACTGTGCAAACTGGTTGGGCAAACTTTTAAAAGAAGAAATTATTCAGAAAGCAAATATCATATATAGCCCGTATACCCTTGAAAGGCCTCAAGACTTTAGGGAAATCAACGCCAAGTACGATGTGGAGTATATGAACTGGGATAGCATACCTGCGGGCATAGAGGTAAGCGCGGTGCACATATGCAGATCGGGAGCCTGGACGCCTCCATGGTATGATGCCAAATTCTTAAAATTCGTTTGGGATTCGGGACTATCCAATTTGGAGTTTATAGACTTTGCTCCGAGAAAATGGGATACCCGAAATGTAAGCCTATCGCAACGAATCAACTATATGCTGGCATGAGATGTTTAATTAAACGTTCGGAAACAATTTTGCCGGGAATAATTTCGCTATTGTTTATATCAGCGATGTATACTAAAATTACTATTAAGGAACCCGCTTTAGGTATGGTATATCATGTAGGCATATTACGCGTATATAATTATCTGCTCAGGTGGTTTCCTGAGGGAAAATTTGGGGAGGAGATGGATAAAATGCAAGCACTGTTTCCAAGAACAAATGTAGGCGGCGTATCCCTGTCCAGGATGATAATCGGCACCAATTGGATTCTGGGATACAGCCATACCAGCTTAGCTGCCGATAAGCTAATTAGACACAGAAACAGTTCGCCGCAGGTTATAGCCGATATGTTGGAGGTATTTCTGGAGGCAGGCGTGGATACCATTTTAGGGCCGTTTGTTGACAATCCTCATCTCGTGGAAGCTGTAAGGATAGCTGAAGACCGTACGGGTAAAGGAATGATAATAATCGATACGCCCATAATCAATGTGGACGACAATGCGGAAGCGCGTAGAGAAGCCGAGAGGGTGATTTCAAACAGCAGGAAACTAGGTGCTGCTCTGTGTCTCCCGCACCATACTTCGGTGGAGCAGCTGGTTAACAAGAATAAGAAGACCATTGAAAGGCTACCCGATTATCTTAAGATGATACGGGATCAAGGCATGATACCCGGGCTTTCCTGCCACATGCCCGAGCTGGTGATTTACTCTGATCTTAATGAATATGACGTGGAAACTTATATACAGATATACAATTGTATGGGCTTTTTGATGCAGATAGAGATTGAATATGCGCACAAGATAATATGGGACGCTAAAAAGCCGGTTATAACCATAAAGCCGATGGCAGCAGGGCGCCTAAGTCCTTTTGTGGGGCTGACTTTTGTATGGCATACCATCCGCCCCTGTGATATGGTAACGGTGGGGTGTTTGACGCCCGATGAAGCTGCTGAAGATATAGAGATATCGCTGGCGGCGCTACAAGGACGCAAACCCGAGCTCGAGGGCCGCAGCAGCCCCAAAAAGACCGAGATAATGAAGGACTGATCGGGGCTTGGAGTATTTTCCTGTACATTCATGGCAGGGCATGCAAAGGCTCTGCCATTTTAATAGGACTGATGTAAGAAATTTTAACCTGATTTGTAACATAATCTTCACGGGGGGCGAGCGTGATACCAAAGGACGTATTATACGCAGATGATTATTGCTATGTGCCACCAGTTAGGATAAAGCGGTTTTATCATTGATAGTGAATTATACGGGCTAAGGAGATAGAGCATAGAGGTAGTTTTATTGAGGAATGAGAGTCAGTTATTCGAGCGCGAGGGTAAAGTTGTAAAGGAAGGAGCGTTTATTATGGATAAAATCACTCTAAACAACGGTAACCTAAGGCTCCAATTCGATTTGTCAAATGGTGCATTAACCGAAGTAGTTGCTGTAAAAACAGGATGGGAAATATTGAATCGCCCCTGGCTGGGACTATCTTATCGACTTTTGGTCCCGCTGCCTGGTAGAAGAAATAACCCTGTATACGGGGAAAAACAACAGGTCACGGCTGTAGAGGTTGCACAGGAAAATAAAAGCGTAACTTTCGTCTGGGATGGTGTTATCTCGGAATTTGGCGGGAAACACGATATACAGATAACCGTGAATGTGAAAGCTGTAGGGGATAGATTTGTATTTTCTATGGATATTAATAACAGGTCCGGCTATATTGTGGAAAATGTCTATTATCCGTATCTCGGAGATATACAGCATCCACCGGGAGATGAATGGTTTAAGACTTTTAGTTGGCAGTATGCAGCCGCCCAGGAATGGAATCTATGGCCTACATATGATAATCTCCGTGCTTACCACGGAGTAGATTTTCCTACTCAATTCGGTTCGTGGACACCGGGCTGCGGTGCTCCTATGTCTCCGTATATTTTATTAAGGAGTAAGAATCAGGGGTTATATGTGGGGGTTTATGAAGCTGCTGCTGAGCTGGTCGCATGGCATACCGAATTAAGGCCGGGTTACTGGAGTTCTATTGATTCCAGAGTCCCGTCAGAGATGAGCATCTCCGGGAAAGACGTGGCGACGAGATTTGCCGCAGTTCATATCCCGTATATAATGCCCGGGGAATGCCGATCGCTAACTCCTGTATTTCTACAAGCCTTTGAAGGTGGGTGGCAAAAGGGTGTAGATATTTATAAAGAGTGGAGATCTAGCTGGATGACTCCTGCGAGCGTTCCGGATTGGGTAAAAGAACCCCATGCCTGGCAACAAATCCACATCAATTCTCCAGAAGATGAGCTAAGGCTTTCTTTCAAGGATTTGGTAAGGGTCGGAGAGGAGTGCGCCAGGCATGGAGTAAAGGCCATCCAGCTGGTAGGATGGAATAAAGGGGGCCAGGACCAGGGTAACCCATCCCATGATCCAGATCCCAGGCTAGGGACATTTGAAGAGTTGAAAGAGGCCATTGCAAAGATTAGGGCAATGGGCGTGAAAGTGATTCTGTTTTGTAAGTTTACCTGGGCAGACAGGGCTACCGAATGGTTCCGCAACCATTTAAAACGTTTAGCCATAAAAGATCCTTACGGCGATTACTATCTTTATCCAGGATATCAGTATCAGACCGCTACCCAACTCCTTGATATTAATACCAAGAGACTTGTCCCGATGTGTTTTTTGAGCGAGGAGTACTTGAAGATATGCGAGAAAGAGTTTCAAAAGATGCTGGCTTTAGGAGCTGATGGTATTCTATTTGATGAATGTGTCCACCATTCGCCGGCGCTATTTTGTTTTGATGAAAATCATGGCCATCGATATGGTGGGTTTGTATATGCCAATGATATAAAACTGATTCAAAACTTTAAAAAGGTGTTGGGAGATCGAAAGGACTTTTTGTTTGCGGGAGAAGCCTGTTATGATTGGGAAATGGAAGTATATCAGCTATCGTACCACAGGAGCGAGAGCAAGAATCACATTCCCTTGTCCCGTTACATGTTGCCGGATATGCCTTTCATGACTGCCGTTACGGGATTTAATGATCGCAACATGATAAATCAATGTTTGATGTATAAATATATAATTAGCTATGAACCTTACAATTTTAAAGGCCATTTGGATGATTATCCGTTAACAGTGGAATATGGCAAGAAGATGGATGCTTTGCGGCGCGAACTGAGGGATTATTTCTGGGATGGAGAATTCCGCCATGAATGTGGGGCTACAGTTACGATAATGGGTGGGGGAGAATATCATCCTTATTCCGTGTTCATTAACAGGAAAAATAACAAGGCCGGCTTGGTCATTGTTAACTATGATTATGAGAAAACCGTTACGGTTCAAGCGAGGTTGGATGATGGGAATATACTGAGTAAATATCGTTTGGTCGATGATCCCGAATGGAAATCCACCCAGGATGGAATTACCATACCGCCCCAATCAGCGGCAGTGGTAATTTGATTGAAACCTACTCCGGACATTGGCTTAATTATTTAAATTGCTTACATCCATAATCAACTTGTATAAGATAATCATGAATAAAAGAAATAGCAGGGGAATGGCATATCATTTCCCTGCTATTTGTCTAATCGGTTGAGCGGTTCTCTCATCCCTTCTTTTACTCTCCCAAGATATCTTTTGCCGAATATGTCACGTTATATTCCATCTTGAAGCCATGTATGCCGCTTTTGGCAAGCTCATCCAGAAATTTATCGGGATCCTCTGTATTTTCCTTAAACATGCCATAATGACAGGGAACGGCAACCTTTACTTCTAATTCACTGGCCAATTGTGCTGCTTCTAAATAATTCATGTTACCAAGTTTTCCGTTAATACAGCACAGCAGGACATCCGGCTTATGTTTGCCGGCTTCCAGCAACTGATTGTCATATAAACTGTCCCCAACTAGATAAAAGGTTGTACCTCCGTATTTGACCACCACGCCTATGCTGTCCCGGGTATGAGCGGCGTACACTCCGTAAACAACGGCATCTCCTAAAGTAACCGATTCATCTCTGTTTAAGCTGATCAAACGCTGCTCCGGTATTCCTATTGCCCTGTAATGCTTCAGACAGCTATCGGGACCGGCATATAGTATTCGAGAGAAGTCCGTATATTTAATCGTCTCCTCATCCAGGTGATCCATGTGATCGTGCGTACAGATTATTATGTCTACCCTTAGGTCCTCCGGCCTAAACGGGGCGGGTACCATTCTCTGAAAACCATCCACATGGGCTACGGAATTTGACAGATAAGGATCAACGCACAGCGTTTTATCGCCCAAATAAAAAATAAATCCTCCCTGTCCTATCCAGGTTAGCTTTAAATCCATCTTCTAATCCTCCTAATAAAGTGTGTATTGCTTTAACGGGGCTCCGATAGCTTATTTTATAGCCCTAACTTTTAACTTCAAGTTTTACTATTTTTGCCACCTTATGTTCTAATTTGCACTTACAACTGTGCCTTTTGTTTATCCCTTAAAATATTTTAAACATTCGATTGTAGGGGATTAGCTGCTGAGAAACAGGCTAATAAGCTCGATTTTTATTTTCAGCGTTTAAGCTTGATAATTGCTTTGCTATCACATTGCGGGCATATAATCGGTAACCTGTTACAAATATAGTTCCTGGTTTTGTAAGACTTCAATTAATGCCTCGACATTTTGGGGCGGTACGTCACCCGGAATGGCATGGGTAGGAGCTGCAATATATCCTCCATCTTTTCCCAGAATCCTTATGGTCTCGATGGTCTTCCGCTTTATTTCTTCCGGCGTTGCAAACGGAAGAAGCCGCTGGGTACTGATTCCTCCCCAGAAAGTCAGATACCTTCCATATTCCCTTTTTATGCTTTCAATGTCATAAATTTCAGGTTGGAAAGTCTGATACACGTCCAGCCCAATTTCGATGAGATCGGGGAATATTTCGTGAATATCTCCGCAAGAGTGCTGTATTACAAATTTTCCTTTTGATTTTACCCTTTCATACATTCTCTTCATTCTCGGTTTAATAAATTTTCGCCATAGCTCCGGTCCCATGATTAATCCCCTCTGTTGTCCCCAATCGTCACCGAAATAGAACCCATCAAATTCGCCGTAGGATAGAGCAAGGTCAATAATCTGGATATTGAAGTCACATATGCTGTCCAATAATTCCTCGACAAAAGCAGGTTCCAATAACATGTCGGTAAGTAAATTCTCCATCCCCCTTAATGTCCAGGCCCGTTCAAACATAGAAAAGCCTATTCCGGCGAATACAAATTGCTCATTCTTCCGGCCTTCTTTCAAAACATATTCATATTCCTTCAAAAGTTTTTCTTTAGGCACTTCCGGGAATTTATAGTTTTTCATGCTGGGTTCATGTAAGATGAGGTTATCAGGAACCCCAATATCCTTATCCGGCCCGGTTCGATTCCATACTACCCCGAAATCGTCCATAAAGTAGCCCGGCTTGTGTGGCAATTCAGTTACATATCCGTCAAAGGTAGCTCCACACAGATGATTGTTAATCTTATTTATGAAGTCGGGGTCGCCCAAATAATCAGCTACCTTTTTGTACTCCTGATGGGTAAAACTGATGTTATAGGGGACGATATCGGTTTGTTGGTGCCTAAGAGCGAGCAGTACGCGCTCTTTTTTGGTCATATTCATTACCCCCCCAATAAGATTTTTCGATGTCATCAAAGTAAAAACGGTTACCGACAATAAATTTCGCAGTGGAGGACATGTACCCCTTAGCAGTATTCATTTTCGGGTACAACCGGGAGGAGGGCTCCACCATCCATGATTAAGGCAGTTCCCGTAATATACCCTGCTTTATGAGAAGCTAAATATACAACAGCGTCTCCGATTTCCTGGGGAGTAGCGAATCTTTGAAGGGGAATCCTCTTGGCGATCTTATCTATATACTGTTTATGCCTCTGGTCAAACCATTCAAGCTGTGTGTAACCGGGGGCGACAGCAACTACGCGTATTCCGTATTTTGCTAAGTCTAACGCCATATTCTTTGTCAGCTTATCCAATGCCGCCTTTACCGGACCGTAAACGGTGGCGCTTGGCCAACAACCTATAAAGTGGTTGGAGGTTATATTTATAATCACTCCTTTAGTTCCCCTTTCTACCATCTTTCGTGCTGCTTCCTGTGCACAGAAGAAAGCCCCTTTAAAATCGGTATTGACCACTTCATCCCATACTTTTTCATCTACTTCTAAAAATGGAAGCAAACGGGTAATTCCCGCATTATTGACCAGTACGTTGATGTCATTAAAATGCTCGAAAAATATCCTGAACATTTCCTTGATTTCCTGCACATTCTGTATATTTGCTTGAACGGTTACTGCCTTTCGCCCCATTGCACGAATTTTTTCGGCCACTTCCTCTGCGCCCTCGCGGCTGGTGCTATAATGGACCCCCACATCATATCCGGCCTCGGCAAGCTTTAATGCGATGCCCCTTCCAATACCCCTACCTGCCCCAGTAACCAATGCAACTTTTGTTTCCATACTAAACACCGTCCTTTTGTTCACTACCATTCGGCAAATGAGCCATCATCCTGGTGGAACCACACGGGTGAAGGCCAACTGCCGTCATACAACTTGTCTTCAAGAGCCTCTTCATCCAATTCAATGCCCAATCCCGGTTTGGTCGGTAACTCTATATAGCCGTCCCTTAACTTGAAAGGTTCTTTGATATATCCTTCGCCAAGGCAAACTTGCTCCTGACACAGGAAGTTCGGAATACATGCATCTACTTGTAGCCCTGCCGCAAGCGATATCGGTCCTAATGGATTGTGGGGTGCAACGGCTGCATAGTAAACTTCAGCCATAGCAGCGATCTTTTTGGCTTCAAGTATCCCACCACAGTGGCAAATATCTGGTTGCAACACTGCTGCAGCCTGCTTCTCTAAAACTTCTCTGAAACCCCATCGGGTGAAAAGCCGTTCGCCGGTTGCAATTGGAATGGACGTTGATCGCGCAACGGTAACCATGGTATCCACATTCTCGGGCAAACAGGGCTCCTCAAGAAACATTATACCATAAGGCTCCAAAACTTTGGCAATTTTTATAGCCATGGCCGGACTAAACCTGCCGTGAAGATCGATAGCGATATCGATATTTTTGGGAAGGGCCTCCCTTACGGCCGCTATCCTTTCCTCACATTTTTCTATGTATTCCAATGTATCGATGAGCCTAACGGGTCCCTCAAAGCTGGTCTTAAGTGCTGTAAACCCTTCCGCCACCCTTTGTTTTGCATTCCGTACGAACTCCTCTATTGTATCACCGTGGACATGAGCATATACCCTGATTCTATCGCGCACGGCACCGCCCAGCAGTTCGTATACCGGCACTCCCAGCCATTTTCCTTTGATATCCCAGAGGGCTTGTTCAATTCCGCTTATAGCGCTGGTAAGCACCGGGCCACCGCGATAGAAGGACCCCCTATATAGTATCTGCCAGAGATGTTCAATCCTTCTCGGATCCTGGCCTATTAAATAGGTTTCCATCTCCTTGATGGCCATGGCCACCGTTCGCGCCTTACCTTCTACAATGGGTTCACCGTAACCCACAATTCCCTCATCGGTATACACCTTGAGGAAATGCCATCTTGGTTTTACAAAAATGCTTTCAAACTTTGTGATTTTCATAAAATAACATTCCTCCCATGTTATGTATATAAGTAATCTTAAATGTGACTTTGTATAAGTTGTTACCAATATATTTAGAAGTTATTTGGTTTAAGCATCGTGAGTTATGATAATATGGACCTTATATAATGTAAATGATAAAAAAGTAAAATGGATAAAATAAACATATATAACTTAATTTGCTTGTATGGTGAGGTTAAGTCTCATTGCAAACCGATATTTTAGCATAATAAAATAGAATTATCCTTATCTATTGTGGTCCAAGCACGGACAATAAAACGATCCATCGGGGAGTAGCTTTGCAATTTATTTATCCATAAATTATTATGCGGAAATCTATATTGATAAAGGGTTGTAGCACTAATTGTGAGGATTTTATTTTTCAAATTAATATGCGAAATTCAGGCACTTAAGTGGGAATGAGGTAACATTTTTTTAATCGATATTACGTTTTTTCTATTTACTGCATTAGGAGGGGTATTGTATAAAAGGAGCAAGGGATAATTAAATGCGCAAGGTGAAACGACGAGGTGGTGAGGAAATTAAAATTGTAAAATAAACCATGGAGAGGCTCATTTATGCCTCAATTGTTTGTTGTTTCAGGGGTATCAAGGGTGTGTGGAGGAAAAGATGGAAAAGATGAGGTCATGACGGGAAGATGTAATGGTGTTAGTTGCAAAATAAAATTCCCCAGAATTGCAACGAAAAATTTCCAGCTTTTTTGCCAAGCAGGATAAGGTTTTAGTAATTGTATTTGAAAATCATGTCAAGGACAAAGCCCGTAAGGG
>Ga0134097_1002273_pt1 | contig 12013 bp, 8 predicted proteins | sample 8_3taG_FD_94450 | JGI IMG/M metagenome (GOLD analysis project Ga0134097, IMG submission 94450) | Switchgrass degrading microbial communities from high solid loading bioreactors in New Hampshire, USA - 8_30_10_142_A2 metaG | ecosystem: Engineered > Bioreactor > Semi-continuous > Anaerobic >... | reverse complement strand
GCCGTACATTTCTCCATTTGAATCGCCTGCATCACCTTCAGAGGATTGAAGGCCTCGATCACTATCATTGCGGATCCGTGCGTGACCGACGCGGTGACGCCAAGGACCATGCCGAAGCAGTGGAAAAGCGGCACCGCAATGCAGAGCCTGTCTTTTTCGGTGAACGCCATGCAGTCGCCGATGCACTTCCCGTTGTTGACGAGGTTGTAATGGGTCAGCATTACGCCCTTCGGAAATCCGGTGGTGCCCGAAGTGTACTGCATGTTTATCACGTCGTGAATGTCGCAGGATGCCTGGACGGCAATGCGCTCCTCCTCGGAAACCTTCTCGGCCAGATCATACAGATCCGAGAAATTAAACATGCCGGCGGGGGTTTTATCTTTTTCTCCGATATATATGACGTTTTTCAGGCACGGCAGCGTCTCGCTCTTCAGTTCCCCGGGTTTCGAATGGTCAAGCTCGGGGCAGAGCTGCCTGATATATGAGATGTAGTTCGAATCCTTAAAGCCGTCGATCAGTATCAGCGTCATGGAATCGGACTGCTCCAGCAAATACTCAAGCTCGAACCTTTTATAATTCGTATTAACCGTAACCAGAACAGCGCCTATCTTTGCGGTGGCATACATCGTGATGATCCACTCGGGCACGTTCGTGGCCCAAATGGCAACATGGTCCCCCTTCCCGACCCCGATCGCCATAAGCCCGCGCGCAACCCTGTTGCATGCCTCCTGAAGCTCACGATATGTATATCGTATGCCTTCATGAGGATATATCATGGCGTCGTTATCAGGGAATTTTGACACCGTTTCGTCGAAAACGTCACCGACCGTGATCTCTCTCAGCGGTTCCTTAAATGCGAAGCTGTCTTGCATAAAAACCTCCGGTGTGATAAGTCTTTTATGATAAAATAAAAAACTCCGTCTCTGTTCAGAGACGGAGTGTTAATCCGCGGTACCACTCTGCTTGCAGGTTTTCCTGCCGCTCAATCGGGCACTGACATGCCCTACCCCTGTAACGGTGGGAATCCGTCCCGCCTAACGGACACGCACGGCGCAAGGCGCCGCAGGGTATCCGGTTTAGCGAAGCCGCTCCGGAGCGAGTTTCAATGCCACGCAACACCGCCTTTCAGCAACCGGCGGCTCTCTGGAGATGCGAGAACATTTACTGTTCTCCTTCAACGCGTTATTGTATTGAAAATTTTGCTCATTATAACATACATCTTCCTCTGATGTCAACACAAAATTCCTCTTCAAAGAAGATCAATTCATGATTTATCACACGCGTACATGGAAGTGAAAAAACAGCGCCGGATCTTTCGGTCCGGCGCTGTGTTCCGCGAATACGGTATTACGCTTCTTCAAAGGAATCCTTGCCGGCTCCGCAAACCGGGCAGACAAAATCGTCGGGAAGGTCCTCCCATTTGGTTCCGGGAGCTATTCCCTCGTCGGGAAGGCCTTCTGCCTCGTCATACTCCCAACCGCATACCGAACAGACATACTTCTTCATAATATCCTCTTTTCTCCGGCGAATATTCCTGTAATAGTTCAATCGAAGCCGAAGTAACGCCGGCATTCGGCTCCGTGAGAATGCTATCCATTCCCGTTATGTTTCAGCCAACTGCTTTTAGTGTGGGAAAACGTGAAGATTTACAGAATTATTATACTGTTATTCCATTCTTTTGTAAATATGCCTTTTCAAGATATTGCTTAAGATACTGGCCTGTATAAGATTCGGGGTGGCGGGCAACCTCCTCGGGCGTGCCCGCACAGACGATGGTGCCTCCCCGGTCTCCCCCGTCGGGGCCGAGGTCGATTATATAATCCGCCATCTTTATGACCTCGAGGTTATGCTCGATGACAAGGACGGTGTTCCCCGCGTCGACAAGCTTTTCAAGCACGTCGATAAGCCTGTGGACGTCCGCGATGTGCAGGCCGGTGGTGGGCTCGTCCAGCACATAGATGGTGTTGCCTGTTGAGCGGCGCGAGAGGTATGTGGCAAGCTTCACGCGCTGCGCTTCTCCTCCCGACAGCGTGGTGGACGATTGTCCGAGCTTTATATATCCGAGCCCGACGTCATAAAGCGTTTGTATCTTGCGGGATATGCGCGGCAGATTTTCGAAGAACCCGAGAGCCTCCTCGACGGTCATGTCCAATACCTCGGCTATATTTTTTCCCTTGTATCGGACCTCGAGAGTTTCGCGGTTGTATCGTTTTCCTTTGCAGACCTCGCACGGCACATATACGTCCGGAAGGAAATGCATTTCGATCTTTATCAGGCCGTCGCCCGCGCAGGCCTCGCAGCGTCCTCCGCGCGTGTTGAAGGAAAAGCGTCCCGGGCCGTAGCCGCGAACCTTCGCGTCCTGTGTTGACGCAAAGAGATCGCGGATGTCCCCGAACAACCCGGTGTAGGTGGCCGGGTTGGAACGCGGCGTCCGTCCTATGGGCGACTGGTCGATCTCGATTATTTTATCGAGACTTTCCATACCTTCTATTCTTTCGTGCTTTCCGGCGGTTATGCGCGCGCCGTTGAGTTCGGATGCAAGCTTCTTGTAAATAATTTCGTTGACGAGCGAGGATTTGCCCGAACCGGACACGCCTGTGACGCAGGTAAATGTTCCGAGGGGGATCTCAACGTCTATTTTTTTCAGGTTATTTTGCTCGGCGCCCCTTACGATAAGCTTTTTCCCGTTCCCGGGACGTCGGCCGTCGGGCAGTTCGATGTATTTCTTCCCGCTGAGATACTGGCCGGTAATCGACTTTTCGCAGTTCATAACATCATGGACCGATCCGGCGCATATAATTTCACCGCCGTGAATCCCGGCCCCCGGGCCGACGTCCACAACGTAATCCGCTGCTAAAATCGTATCCTCGTCGTGCTCGACGACAATGAGGGTGTTTCCCAGATCCCGAAGCCGCTTAAGGGTGTCAAGGAGCTTGCCGTTATCCTTTTGATGAAGTCCGATGGAAGGCTCGTCGAGTATATAGAGGACTCCCACAAGGCTCGAGCCTATCTGTGTGGCAAGGCGGATACGCTGGCTTTCCCCTCCGGAAAGCGTGCCCGCGGATCTCGACAGAGTCAGGTATTCCAGACCTACATTCCTCAAAAAGCCCAAACGCGCCCGGATTTCCTTGAGAATTCGGCCGCCGATGAGCATTTCTGTTTCGGAAAGCTTGAGATTTTCGATAAAATCGAGGGCTTTGACAATGGATAAGTCGCAGTAGTCGGCAATGCTCAGCCCGCCTACGGTAACCGCAAGCGTCTCCTTCTTCAGGCGCTTTCCGCCGCATTCGGGGCACGGGCTCGCGCTCATGAACTCTTCAATCTCCGAGCGGGCGTACTCGGACTGCGTTTCACGATACCTGCGCTCCATATTGGTGACAAGTCCTTCGAATTCGTGGTAGTATGTTCCCGTGAGTCCGCCAGCCGAACCGTATGTCAGCTTAAGCTTTTTGCCTCCGGTCCCGTACATCAGCGCGCTAAAAGCCTCTTCGGAAAATTCCGAGATCGGGGTATCGAGCGTAAAGCCGTATTCCTCCCCCAGCGCGTCGTAATACATTCGCGCAACCGTTCCCTCGCCGACTCCGCTCCAGCCGTTGCAGGCGACTGCTCCTTCCCTCAGCGAGAGGGTCATGTCGGGAATGATCTTATTCGGGTCGATCTTCAGCTGGAAGCCGAGTCCCGAACAAGTGTGGCAGGCCCCGTAAGGAGTGTTGAAGGAGAACATGCGGGGGCTGAGCTCTTCGATGCTTATGCCGCAGTCTTCACAGGCGTAATTCTGGCTGAAGAGCATCTGTTCCCCGTCGATGACGTCGATTATCACGATGCCTCCGGCAAGAGACGAGGCCGTCTCCACCGAATCGGTAAGGCGGCGGGAAATGTTCGGCTTTATTGTGAGGCGGTCGACGACGATTTCAATGTTGTGCTTTTTGGTCTTTTCGAGCTTAATGTCCTCTTCGAGGGTGTATGTCGCTCCGTCGACGCGCACACGGACATATCCGTTTTTCCTGGCGTCTTCAAAGACGTTTTTATACTCGCCTTTCCTTGCACGGACGACGGGGGCGAGCACCTGTATGCGGGTGTTTTCGGGCAGCTTCATAATCTGGTCGACGATCTGGTCGATCGTCTGCTGCCTGATGACCTTCCCGCATTTCGGGCAGTGCGGCACTCCGATCCGTGCCCAGAGAAGGCGCAGATAGTCATATATTTCGGTAACCGTGCCGACGGTGGACCTTGGGTTTCTCGAGGTGGTCTTCTGGTCGATGGATATGGCGGGGCTCAGACCCTCGATATAATCGACGTCGGGCTTTTCCATCTGTCCGAGGAACTGGCGGGCATACGCGGAAAGGGACTCAACATACCGGCGCTGCCCTTCGGCGTAAATTGTGTCAAAGGCAAGGGACGATTTGCCCGAACCCGAGATGCCCGTCATGACGATAAGCTTGTCGCGCGGCAGCTCGAGGTCTACATTCTTTAGGTTGTGCTCCCTTGCTCCCTTAATTAATATCTTATTATGCAAAGTATTTCCTCCCATGCTGATGCAGCCGGTGTCCGGCGAATTGCGGCATTTCAGGGCAGCCTTTACGCTATTTCCCGGATTTTCTCCTTTTGGACGGTTTCACGGACGGCTCCGCCTTCCCCGGAGAATCCTTCTCACCGCGGAGACGAATAATGCGGTCGCGCAGGATCGCGGCGTATTCGAACTCAAGCATCTTCGCGGCCTGGCGCATATCCTTTTCAAGCTTTTCGATGAGCGCCTCCCGCTCTTTGCGCGTAAATCTGACGTCTTCATCGGAGCCGCGACCATCGTCGTCGACTGTTTTCGAAATTTCGAGGATCTCCCTGACGTCCTTGCGTATAGTACGGGGAACGATGCCGTTCTTCCGGTTATATTCGATCTGTATCTTCCGGCGCCGGTTTGTTTCGTCTATGGCGCGACGCATCGAGTCGGTGATCGTGTCCGCATACATGATCACCTTGCCCTCCGAATTTCGCGCCGCACGGCCGATCGTCTGTATCAGCGACGTCTCGTTGCGGAGAAAACCTTCCTTGTCTGCATCCAGGATGGCGACAAGCGATACTTCGGGAAGGTCTAGTCCCTCGCGGAGCAGATTGATTCCCACAAGCACGTCGAACTCGCCGACGCGCAGATCCCTGATGATTTCCATGCGCTCTATCGTATCTATGTCATGGTGCATGTAACGCACGCGGATGCCGACCGTTTTAAGATAACTCGTCAGGTCTTCGGCCATTTTCTTTGTAAGGGTGGTGACAAGCACCCTCTCGTCTTTCGCGGTCCTTGCGTTTATCTCGCCGATCAGGTCGTCTATCTGGCCTTCGACGGGCCGGACCTCTACTTCGGGATCCACAAGCCCGGTCGGGCGTATGACCTGCTCCACTATCTGGCCGGAACGGGAACGTTCATATTCGGCGGGCGTGGCGCTCACGTAAATAACCTGGTTTATTTTTGACTGGAACTCCTCAAAGTTCAGCGGACGGTTGTCCAGCGCGGAGGGAAGCCTGAAGCCGTATTCGACGAGGGACGTCTTCCTGGAACGGTCTCCGAAATACATGCCGCGCACCTGCGGAAGGGTGACATGCGACTCGTCGACAAAAAGGATAAAGTCTTTCGGGAAGTAGTCAAGAAGCGTGTAGGGCGTGCTGCCGGGCTTCCGTCCGGTGAGGATACGAGAATAGTTTTCGATGCCGGAGCAGTAACCGAGCTCGCGGAGCATCTCCATGTCGTACTGGGTGCGCTGCTTAATCCTCTGGGCTTCGAGAAGCTTGTCATGGCTCTCGAAATACCTGACGCGCTCTTCGAGCTCGCGTTCTATTTCCTCAAGCGCCTTTTCCATACGGTCGTTTGTGGTGACATAGTGCGAAGCGGGGTAAATCGCCACATGGGAGAATCGGCGCCTTACTTCGCCGGTGATCAGATGTACCTCGCTTATCCTGTCGATCTCGTCTCCGAAGAATTCGACCCGGATCGCATAGTCGTTGGTATGGGCGGGGATTATTTCCACAACGTCGCCGCGGACACGGAACGTATTACGCTCGAACGCAATATCGTTTCTGGTGTATCGGATATCGACAAGCCTGCGCAGGACCTCGTCCCTGTCGATGGTCATTCCCTCCCTCAGGGAAACGACAAGGTTCGAATAATCCTCCGGGTCACCGAGAGTATAGATGCACGATACCGACGAAACTATAATGACGTCCCTGCGTTCAAACAGCGCGGACGTGGCCGAATGCCGGAGGCGCTCGATCTCGCTGTTGATCGACATGTCTTTTTCTATATAGGTATCCGTATGGGCGATATATGCCTCGGGCTGGTAATAATCGTAATAGCTTACAAAATACTCGACCGCGTTATTGGGGAAGAACTCCTTGAACTCGGAGCAGAGCTGCGCCGCAAGAGTTTTATTATGAGCGAGTACAAGGGTCGGGCGCTGGAGCCTTTCGATTACTTTTGCCATCGTGAATGTTTTACCGGATCCGGTGACGCCGAGAAGCGTCTGTTCCTCGATACCCATTTCAACTCCGCGCACGAGCTTGTCTATCGCTTCCGGCTGGTCGCCTGAAGGTTCGAAATTGCTTACCACCTTGAATTCGGGCACATTATCCTCCCCCTTTCGCTTCAACCATTATACATGAACAATTGTTCTATTTCAAGCGGGTATGCAGTTATTTTTTTGCCCGTCTCGTCTATCCCGTCTTTCCCGCTTACAGATTTATATTTTACTTTTTTTATAAATGTTGTATAATAATCAACAAGCGACGCCTGGACTGAATTGCGCGTGGGCGTGCCGTAAATCGCATGTGTTATAGCCTTGCCGGCGCAATTACTGGCCGGCGTCCGCAAACGTATGTAAAGAGAGGAGTGACCGGGATGAACGACTCCGCCGCCCCGGGCGGGCAGGATTTCGAGATCCGGAAAATAAATTCACCCTGGCCGTATTATATCGTAGCCGCGTTTTGGCTCGTCTGCGCCTTTTCGGTACGGATGTACCTTCTCCCGGATTTTCTGATCCTTGCTGCAGTCTCGGTCGTAATCTTCTTAATTTGCCGGAAGGCCTTCCCTCCGAAAACCGTCAGGGTAAAGATAAATAAACCTCCGGCGATGTCCGGCGTCAAAAACGTTGATAAGATTCTTCTGGAGGGCCGCGGATACATCGCAAGGCTGAGGGAACTCAACGATCTTATTGAGGACCGGAAACTCTCGGACGATATGGATCGTCTCGAAAGCATCGCAAGCTCCATCTTTAATTACATCGCGAAGCATCCCGAAAAAGCATCCAGAATCCGCCGCTTTGTAAACTACTATTTCCCCTCGGCCATTAAAATGCTTGAGACCTACCACACCATGAGCACGCAGGGCGTCAGCGGCGAAAACATCTCCGATACCATGGCCCGCATCGAAAAAGTCATGGACACGATGACGCTCGCCTTCGAAAAACAGCTGGACGCGCTGTTTGCCGACGAAGCAATCGATATTTCAACCGACATTCAGGTGCTTGAGAGAATGTTCGAACAGGAGGGGCTCGGCGCCCCGAAATCAGGCAGCGAATAAGACTAGGAACGGAGAATAGTAACCATGTTTGATGAAGAGAAAATCGTACTTTCACTTGACCCCGATCCGGACGCTTCTCTTGTCCCGATTGTGCTTGAAGCTCAGGGAACGGTTGACCCCCAAATAAAGCCGGAGGTTGCCGTAACAAATCTTGACGAACGCCAGCTTTCCGAAGAGGAACTTCGTATGGTCGAAGAGTTTTCGCAAAAAATCGATCTGAGAAATTCCAATCTGGTTCTGCAGTACGGCGCCGGCGCCCAAAAGAAGGTTGCCGATTTTTCAGAGACCGCGCTCGCGAACGTGCGAACAAAGGATCTGGGCGAAGTCGGCAGCATGATAACAAACCTCATCGGAGAGCTTAAAGGATTCTCCGTCGACGAAAATGAAAAGGGATTTCTGGGCATTTTCAAACGCGCCGGAAACCGCATATCCGCTCTGAAAACAAAATACGAAAAAGCGGAAGCCAACGTCGATAAAATCTGCGAGGCCCTTGAGAATCATCAGATACAGCTCCTCAAGGATGCGGCGATGCTTGACAAGCTTTATGATATGAACCTGACCTATTTCAAAGAGCTTTCGATGTACATTATCGCCGGAAAAAAGAAGCTTGAGCAGACATTAAAGGAAGAGCTTCCCGCCCTCAGGGAAAAAGCAAAGCAAACCGGCCTCCCGGAAGACGCCCAGGCCGCAAGAGATCTGGACGCCCTTTGCAACCGCTTTGAAAAGAAGCTTCACGATCTCGAGCTCACGCGCATGATCTCGATTCAGATGGCGCCGCAGATCAGACTTGTCCAGAACACCAACACCATGATGGTGGAAAAGATCCAGTCCACCCTTGTCAACACCATTCCCCTCTGGAAAAGCCAGATGGTCCTCGCGCTCGGCATGGTGCACACGCAGCAGGCAATCGCTGCCCAGCGGGAAGTTACCGACATGACAAACGAGCTCCTGCGTAAAAACGCCGATCTTTTAAAGACCGGAACAATCGAGGCCGCAAAGGAATCGGAGCGCGGCATAGCCGATATCGAAACCCTCAAATATACCAACGAATCGCTCATATCCACCCTTGACGAAGTCCTGCGGATACAGGACGAGGGACGTGCCAAACGCCGCGCGGCCGAGGCTGAGCTCGGCAGGATTGAGGGCGAACTTAAGCAGAAGCTTCTTGAGATCAGGGACGCGAGAAACCCCGGCTGACCGATCATAGTCCGACAGGAGGAAGCAACCCGTGAAAAACCCCAGAACAGCCATGATCGTTATGATCGCCGTGATTATTTTCTCCGTCCTGTTCGGGAGCCGCCGTTCGCTTTACGCGGAGAGGAGCAGGGTGGAATCCGCGTTCCTTAACGGCGTCGAGGGAGACGGCTTCAGCATCGGCAACGACCTGAACATACGCGTCGGAGAGTCGCTGAACCTTATAACCATAGCCAAACGCTATCTCGACGGGAATGACCCGGCGATCAGGGCGGTTCAGGAAGCTTGCGATCGCCTGAACGAATCCGACGATCCGTCCGACATGTTCGACGCAAACCAGCGGCTGACAGAAGCGTGTACCGCGCTCAGCGACAAGCTGGCGGGCCTGCCCCTGTCCGAAAAGGACGAAAAATACCGGCTGGGTATTGTCGACGAGCTCAAATCAAGAAACGACACCATCAGCCACGACGGCTACAACGATCTGGCTGAAAAATTCAATGCCCGGCTTGAATCTTTCCCGGCGAACATCCTGAGCCGCCTTACAGGCGTCAAACCCATTTCGCTTTTCCAATAAAAAACAACAAAGGAGATGCTCTGCCGGTCCAGCCCGCAGAGCCCTGATATGACATGATCAAGAATAATCGTATCCGTCCTTTGCTGCGGATCCTTGAGGTTATCGGCCTGCTTGCCGTACTGAACCTGCCGGTCGTTACGGCACTGGCCCTGAACATTCCTGAGCCTACCGACATCTTTTATGTTGCTGACTATGCGGGCGTTCTGAAGCAGGACACGATCGATTACATCGTCTCTAAGAACGACGCGCTGTATGACCAAACCGGCGCCCAAATCGTCATAGCGACGGTCGATTTTATCGACGGCGCCGACATTGAAGACTATGCCTACGAGATGGCAAGCAAATGGGCCGTCGGTTCCGCTGAAAAAAACAACGGCGTCCTTCTGCTTCTCGTAATCGGCGAGGATAATTACTGGGCAGTACAGGGCAAAGGGCTCGAAAGCCACCTTTCGAGCTCCACACTCGGACAGCTTCTTTACGACTATCTTGAAGAAGATTTTGCCGCCGGGAATTACAACGATGGAGTCCGGAAGGTGTTCGACGCCATATATTCAAGGCTTGAACGCATTTATGGGCGTGTGAATGACAGTACCGGACAGTACCAGGACCAACCCGATTATAATAATCCCGGCTACGAATACAGTTACGATCCCAGTCCATCCGCAGCGGTCTCCGGCAGTTTCGGACTTTGGGGGTTCATTATCATAATCGTCGTTTTAGTCGTCGTCATTTCCGTCGTCACGACTCCAATCCGGCGTTACAGGCGCGGCTACTATCGCAGGACGTATATGCCCTCGTGGCCGGGTTCATTCTGGATATGGGGCACCCATCGCCGCCATCGTCCCCCGCCACCGCCGCCCGGGCCGAGACCTGGGCCGTGGCCCGGACCGGGACCCGGAGCCCCGCCGAACCCGGGCCATGGCTCCGGCTTCGGCGGAGGCGGTATTTTCCGCGGAGGTGGAGCAGGGCGGTCGTCGTCCGGCGGCGGAGGATTCGGCGGCTCCCGAAGCAGCAGCTTTAAAAGCGGAGGCGGATTCAGGAGCGGAGGAGGCGGATTCCGCAGCGGCGGAGGAGGAAGCTTCCGCGGAGGCGGAGCCGGCAGAAGGAAATGATATATAAACAAGGAGTTGCCCACCGGCAACTCCTTATTCGCAGCAACTAAAACATTTCGTCCCCCAGCGACGCCAGGCTTTGCACATATCGTCTCATCTCGGCGGGAGACTCAATACCGTGCGTGTGCTCGATAATCTCCCTCCGGTCGGCCGCGTTCAGCGAGGAAAAATATCTCATCGCCCTCGGGTTTTGGGCAAGCGCCATCCCAAGCCCCATCGGGATTTCTTCTCTGTCGTTCATATATGTTATCAGTCCTCCCGATTATAAACAGTTAAAATGCCTTGATTTTTCACACAGTTATATTTTGCGGCATCGAGCCTGTATAACCAAGTAAGATTCTTCATTTATATGCATACGTTGACTGGAAAAAGCGCTTTCAGACAATGTGACGTGGTATTTGCTGTTGCATAATTATTTATTATTATCAGTAATTATGCACAACAATTTATATATCGAACGGCATAATGATATTAAACCTGGAAAATTACCGCGAACCGCTTTATTTTTTAAAATCAATAGTGTATAATAATTCAGCGTGAGATCAGCAAAAAGCATGGCTGCGCAGCGATCTCAAATTTTATTACACCATCCGGCGTTGCGCTGAGAAACGGAGTATAAAATGCAAAAAAATGCTTACCTAATTCTCGAAAACGGCCAGATTTTCGAGGGCAAGCCCTTCGGCTATCCCTGCGAGACGACGGGAGAACTGGTCTTTACAACGGTGATGACCGGTTATCTGGAGACCCTCACCGATCCGAGCTATTATGGCCAGATCGTCATTCAGACATTCCCTCTTATAGGCAATTACGGCGTAATCCCCGAAGATTTCGAGAGCGACAGGCCGTATCTGAAGGCATACGTCGTCCGACAATGGTGTCAGGAACCGTCCAACTTCCGAAGTAAGGGCGCTCTTGACTCCTTTTTGTATGAACACGGGATTCCGGGCATATACGATATAGACACGCGAGCCCTTACAAAAATCGTGAGGGAGTACGGCGTGATGAACGCGAAGATCGCCTTCGCATTGCCGGATAATATAGACGAAACAATAGCCGGACTTAAGAAGTACAGGATTGTCAATGCGGTCGCGTCCGTCTGCAAAAGCGATATGGTTTATTCCGGGCCCTCCGACGCTCCTTTCCGGGTTGTGCTTTGGGATTTTGGCGCAAAGGGCAACATCGAACGCATGCTCCTTAAGCGCGGATGCCAGGTGATCACGGTCCCCTTCTCCGCCGGGGCGGATGAGATAAAGGCTCTAGATCCCGACGGTCTGTTAATCTCCAACGGTCCGGGAAATCCCGCCGAGAACACCGGGGCCGTCGACCAGCTTAAAAAGCTTGGGGAGTATAAAATCCCGACGTTCGGGATTTGCCTTGGCCATCAGCTGCTCGCCCTTTCCAGGGGCGCGAAGACCGAGAAGCTCAAGTACGGCCACCGCGGCGCCAACCAGCCGGTTATCGAACGCGCTACCGGCAGGATATACATAACAAGCCAGAATCACGGCTATACCGTCGTGTCGTCGACCATTCCCGACACCGCCGTTGAAAGCTATACGAACGTAAACG
>Ga0134097_1002263_pt1 | contig 12046 bp, 9 predicted proteins | sample 8_3taG_FD_94450 | JGI IMG/M metagenome (GOLD analysis project Ga0134097, IMG submission 94450) | Switchgrass degrading microbial communities from high solid loading bioreactors in New Hampshire, USA - 8_30_10_142_A2 metaG | ecosystem: Engineered > Bioreactor > Semi-continuous > Anaerobic >... | reverse complement strand
CCGCAGGTAGGCCAGGATATCTTTGACCTCTTTCCGTTCGTAGAAACGCTTGCCGCCGACAACACGATAAGGTATATAACGGCGCACCAAAGCATCCTCCAGGATACGGGACTGGGCGTGAGTGCGGTAAAATACGGCAAAATCCCGGTAGTTCCTCTTCTCATGGGCCACCAGGTCCTGAATGGTGTCAGCTACAAAAGCGGCTTCATGAAAACTATCTGCTGCACAAAAGTGCACTATTTTATCCCCGCCCGGTTTACTGGTAAAAAGGGTTTTTTCCTCCCGGTCTTCGTTGTATTGAATTACCGCATTGGCCGCTTTCAGGATGATCTCCGTTGACCGATAATTCTGCTCCAGCTTGATAATTCTGACCTGGGGATAATCCTGGATGAAACGTTTGATATTATAAGGCTCTGCTCCCCGCCAGCTGTAAATGGACTGATCAGGATCTCCCACTACAAAGATGTTCTGGTGTTTGCCTGCCAGGAGCCGAGCCCAGCGATACTGAGCATAATTGGTATCCTGGTATTCATCAATCAAAATATACCGGAACCGGTTTTGATATTTCTCCAGAACATCCGGATGCTCTTCAAAAAGCCGGATGCAGAGCAGTATCAGATCTTCAAAATCTACCACGTTAAGCTGCCTGAGACGGTAATTATACAGGTTAAACAGCTCTAGGTACTTCTCCCGCAGGGTATAGGAAATTTTCAAGGACAAAAAATACTTTTCAGGATCAGACAAGCTGTTCTTGACTTTTTTTATCGCATAGTATATTTCCTCAGGGCGGGTTTCAAAATCTCCCTGTTCTTTAAGCAAGGACTTGAGTATGGAGCGGCTGTCAGCTTCATCTGCAATGGTAAAATTGGGCTGGTAGCCTAATTTGGCTATATCCATGCTCAGAATCCGGTAGCAGGCCGCGTGAAAGGTCTGTATCCAGGCTCCTGAAAAGTTGGGGATTAACTCCATCACCCGGCTTCTCATTTCCTGAGCCGCTTTATTAGTGAAAGTAATGGCCATGATGCTATGGGGCGGGACCCCTTGCTCCACCAGATAGGCAATACGGTTAGTCAAAACTCTGGTTTTGCCGCTGCCAGCCCCGGCCAGTACCAAACAGGGTCCATCTTTATGCAGGACTGCTTCTTTCTGTTGGGGGTTTAGTCCTTCGATAAATCTCATCCGTCTTTCGCCTTCTCCGTCTGTTAATTCTTCTCTATTTTAGCACACCTTAGGTGGCCTTGGCTCTGTCGCGGAACAAACGTTCTGGGAAACCAGGCCAGAAGCGGGATATGGCTGCACACACTGCCACTGCCAGCACCAGCCGGTAAACCAGTACCGGCAGCCAAATGGCGCCAATAGCCGCAAACAGAATGGTATCTTCAAATACCGAATGGCATATTACCAGGAACAGATTGATTATGTAGATATCACTGCTGGATAGAGTTCCCTCCCGGGCAGCCTGAATAATAATTCCTGCACCATAGGAAATACCGAAAAACAGGCCAGCCATCAGGGGCAACCCGGCTTCCTGGGGGAGTTTCATCCACCGGGTAAAAGGAGCCAAAACCCCAGTTAAATAATGCAGCCAGTTCAGATCTTTTATGATCTCAATGAAAATCATCAGGGGAATGACAATCAAGGCAATCTGCAACACATTGCTCAGGCTGCCCAGTAATGCTTCCTGTAAAATTGCCAGCATAAGCTACCTCCTGCTTACAACAGCAAATTAAATAAATATCCTGATAAAAAGGAAAGGATGATCCTTACTAGTATCAAGCCGGTCACTGGGGTTCCGGTCTGTTTGGCAACCGCTGCTTCCATGGGCAAACCGTGAGCCAAGAGAAGCATTACCGATATAATGGTAATCTCTCTCACACTTAGGCCTAGAGGAAGCATGGCACCGATAGCTGCATAGATATTGAGGAAATATCCCAGCACCAGCGGCAGAGATGCTTCTCCCGGCAAGCCCAGCAACTTCATAATTGGTACCATATGCTGGCTTATCCAGGGAAGTACGGGGGTATATTTTAAGATGGTGACACAAAAGAATACCGGGATAACCACCCGGGCTAATTCCCAGGTGATGATGAGCCCGTTTTTGGTCCCCCTCAGAATGGTATCCCAACCCATTGCTCCGATTCACTCTCCACGGGCTATATTAACCATCTAATTCTATCACAGCCTTTCCGGCAAGAGTAGATATGATTTATAGCCAGGTCAATTCATGGTACATTGGTAGTAAGCAGGTGATAAAGGGGTTTTTTCAGTATGCGTCGGCTTGGAATTGCTGCAGCGCTGCTGGCTGTGCTCTCCCTTATTCTGGTTTGGGAAATCCATAGAGATGCAGGTAAGTTATTGGATTTGCCTGGCATAGTTGAGGACAGGCTGCCGCCCTCCCCGGTGGAAACCATCCCTGCATCCCAGCGGGCCGCTGCTGACTGGATTGTTATAGGCGCCCGGGAAGAAGTAAAAAAAGGCACCCGCTACGATGCCAGTTATCAAGTTATCAGTTATCCGGGGGGAGATGTCAGTCCTGATCGGGGTGCATGTACTGACGTGGTAATCCGCGCTCTGCGCTGGGCAGGCCTCGATCTTCAGCAGCTTATTCACGAAGACATGGCTGAAAATTTCGCCCTCTATCCTCAAAACTGGGGACTGACCGGGCCAGATCCTAATATTGACCATCGCCGGGTCCCTAATCAGATGACCTTTTTTCAGCGCCACGGCTTATCCCTTACCTGCCAGGTCGAGGATCATCTGGATGAATGGCAGTGGGGAGATATTGTCTACTGGCGTTTTGACAACGGGGAAGAACACTGTGGGGTGATCAGCGATAGGAAAAACCCCTCAGGCAGACCCCTGGTTATTCATAATGCTGGTATAGCGGTGGAGGAAGATTGCCTGGAACGCTGGGAGATTATTGGTCACTTCCGTTATCCTGTTTTATGAGATTCCAATATTTTGGCAAATAGCTCAACCAAGTTTGGATCAAATTGACTGCCGGCTTTGTTCCGCAGTTCCTGCACCGCCTCCTCCCGGGACAAGGCCCGGCGATGAGTCATGGTATCATAGGCATCCGCGATAGCCATAATACGGCACTCCAGGGGTATTTCCTCTCTCTTCAGACCTAAGGGATAACCCTCTCCGTTCCACCATTCGTGGTGTTTGAGGATCCAGTCGGATATCAGCACCAATTCGGGTACCGATAAGGCTATGCGATGCCCGATTTCACAGTGTCTTTGCAATAAACGCTGCTCTTCTTCAGTTAGTTCACCCTCTTTAAACAGAACGGAATCAGGTATGCCTACCTTGCCAATATCATGAAATTGGGCCAGCAAGCGCAAATCATTTATGGTCCGGTCGGACAGGCCTAATTCCCGAGCCATAAGTTCAAGCCATAACTGCAGTCGTTCAGCATGTCCTGCGGAAATATCATCTTTGACTTCCAAAGCTTTAACCAAAGTATGAACCATTGTACTGCGGACACTCCCGCCGCTGTCTAGCTTTTTCCTGTACATATTGTCGTCCGCTTCCTTGAATACCTGCAACATTGGCACCTGAGGGTGTCGGCGAACCGCATAGCCCAGTGAAATGCTGATGGGAAAATCACGATGCTCAAGATTATAGTCCTTTACTTTATTAAAAATAGCCTGTATCCTTTCCTCCAATAAACCGGGGCTGGCATTGGGCACAATGGCGGCGAATTCATCGCCTCCCACCCTGGCCAGAATGTCATCTCCCCGGAAGCAGCTTTTCATTAAATCTGATATCACCCGCAGCAAACGATCTCCCTGTTCATGACCCAGGGTATCATTAACCAGTTTTAAGCCATCCACATCGCACATAATCAAGCCAACCGGATTGGAACTGGATTCATACCGTTTCAATGCCTCTTCGAAATAGCGGCGGTTATATAATCCAGTCAGGGGATCACGCTGACTTAAATACGTTAATTTCTCCTGGGCAGCTTTCTGTTCAGTAATGTCACGCCCTACCGACTGGTAATTAACTAGATTCCCAAAACCATCAAAAATAGCCCGGTGAGTCCACTGCTGCCAGCGAATATCTCCATCACATAAAACCACGCGGTATTCCAAAGTACATGACGGATTTTCCGGTGATAAACTATTCATCTGCTGCATGACCCAGGTTCTATCTTCCGGATGAATAGGCAAATTAAAATTCTTTTCCAAAACCTCTTCTCTCTTTTGGTTAAAATAGCGGCAATAGGCTTCGTTTACAAAGATAATTCTTCCGTCGGGATGACTGCGGCAGATAAGCTCGGTCTGATCCTCCACAATAGCCCGGTACTGAGCCTCGCTGATCTCCAAGGCCTGCTGGGCTAATTTGCGTTCGGTTATATCTTCGGCCAATACCATGCCGCCGATAATTTTATCGCCATCACCCAAAAGAGATGAGGTATTCAATTTGATAATGCGTTCCGATCCATTCTTATGTATAATAGGCACTTCATAGGTATCTCGGGACCTTTTTCCTAACCTGGCGCGTACTCCCTGGTAGATCCTATCCCTTACATCCGGCCTGACAAAATCAGCCACGTGACATCCTATAATCTCGTCAGGACCATAACCCAGAACATCATAAGAACGCTTGTTTACAAAAGTTATGTGCCCGTTCCGGTCATAGGTGAAAAACATCTCATGCAGGTTGTCGATTAAGGTGTTCAAGTACTCCACCTGCTGGCGCAAGTTCTTTTCGCTGGCCTGTAAAGCCAGCTCGGCTTTTTTCCGGGCGGTAATATCACGTACAATACCTCGAAAGCCAATTACTTCATCATTTTCTTTGATAGGAATTACTGTACTTTCTACCGCTATCTGGCTTCCATCCCTATGCCTGACATACCACTCGGCATCCCGAATTGTTTTACCGGTTTTATAAGCAAGATGGAAGGTTTTCCGTACCCGTTCAGCATTTTCCTCATCCATCATTGTTCGAAAATTCTTCCCTAACAATTCTCCAGTTCTATAAGCAACTCTTTCACACAGGTAACGGTTTACAAATTGGAAGTTGCCTTCCAGGTCCACTTCAAAATAACCATCATCAATATTCTCTATCATGTTGCGGTACTTTTGTTCGCTCTCGTATAGGGCTTTTTCCACTTTTTTTCGCTCAGTAACATCCCGCATAATTTCTATGGCTCCTGCCAAATTGCCATCCCGGTCCAGTAAAGGCGCACTTTTACAGGATAAGTAGGAGCCCTGCACACCCAGCTGCGGGCAGTAGATTTCCGCAAATATGGTGTCGTTTTCTTTCGCATCAACTACCATGTTGTATTCCTGTATCAGCTGTGGATTCATTGCGGCATCAATCAACATGGGAACCCGACGGCCATAAAAGGGAACGGCATATTCGTAATTGCCCCTTCCCAATATATCCCGGGCTTTAATCCCCGTTAAATCTTCCATAGCATGGTTCCATAATTCCACTTTGCCCTGCCGGTTTATTACGAAGGCGGGATCGGGTAAAAAGTCGATAATGGTTTGCAGCCGTTGATGAGCTTCGGCCAGGGCATTTTTATTTATTTCCGCCTCCTCCAGTTGAGCACGCAATTCTTCTTCAACAGCCTGCTGCTGCTGGTAAGCTGCCACTAGCTCTTCCCGAACCCTATGAAGAATGTCATTGCTGCGCTGCAATTCCATTTCCACCCGCAGCTTTTCTGTGACCTCTTCGGCTAAAGCCATTCCTCCGATAGTTTCCCCATTTCTTTTAACCGGAAAAGCTTTTACCTGCAAAACACGTTCATCCCCATCACCATGCAGAACCTTGATCATGTAGTTTTCCTCTTTGCCATTATTTAGGTGCTGCTTTAATTCCTGGACGACCACATCACGGTATCTTTCCGGAACAAATTCCCACAAATACCGGCCCAGGCATTCACGAGGGGGGTAACCTAACATGGAAAATGCTTGGCGGTTGATGAAGGTAATCCTTCCCGTCAAATCGCAAGTGTAAAAAAGCACGTCAATGCTGTCTAGAAGCAGACGATACTCTGCACTAGGAACCAAGTCCCTATCATGGCTGTCAGGTTTCATTCCCAGTCCCCCAGTTTGAAATACCTAGTGGTGTGGGTGCTATATTAAATAAAACAATTATAAAATTATTCTCTTTAAACCTTATTCTTCCACAGTCCTAAGAAACTTTCTAGTACCTGCTCAATAAAAATTAGGAAACATTTCCTGGGCCGGTGTGAAATACCGCTGATTTCAAAATGAAAAAGCAACTAATCACCCAATATAAGTATATAATGATATTTTGATATAAGGTTTTTAAGTTTGGCGATGACCATTTCCTTGTGTAAAATATAAAAAGTTTATAAAAGGCTGGACTGAGTATGAAGGTTGAAACTGTGGACCTGCATAATCTAAACCTAAGTGAAGCCCTGGCTAAAGCCGAAAAAAACTTGCTTTGGTCAATGGAGCATCAAGTAGATGTAATTGACTTTATACACGGCAAAGGACTGCACAGTGAACGAAGGTTCTCCGTGATTAAACAGGAACTGCGCCGCTATCTAAAAAACAATGCCCTGCTGAAGGATTCCGGATACCGTGTTGTACCTGGAGAATCAGATCTCCCTATTGCATTAGGTTTTGATGAAGGTCATACTCTAGTGGTGGCCCGGGGTCTGGAAAACGAATATCTGGGGGGACGTCGCCAGCAAGAGAAAAACCAACTGCTCTTTACCAAAGAAGGGCGCCAGGCAAGAAAAAATGCCAAAGCAATTATGGCTGCCAAACGCAAGCGCAAGCCACGCTAAGAGAGAAAAGCAGTTGTCAAGGAGGAGTTATTGTGTTTATCCCGGTTACAGACAAAATTTATCTGGTTGCACCTTATGAGAGGGGCAATTTTCCCAATTCTTTCTCCTTTTATATTGATGATGAAGTACCCACTTTAATTGATACCCCTTTAACATTCTGGGCCCAGGCATTTCAGGCGGAGATGGGTGCTCGTCCTGTAAAAAGGATTTTGAATACCCACTTTCACCGGGACCATACCGGATGCAATCACCTGTTTCCAGATGCAGAGGTTTATGCTCATCCAGCTGATATCCCGCCTATGCTTTCCCGGGAAAATTTCATGCATTTTTATGGGCTGGATAGATATGCTGATCGAAACGTTGTGGAGGGGCTGATGTCCTGGATACAATGGCGGCCAAGTACAGTGACCCATGAATTAAAAGACGGTCAGATTATCAACCTGGGTGACATAGAGCTCACGGTAATCCATACTCCCGGACATACCCCTGGACACTGTGTATTTTACTGGGAAAAAGAAGGTTTGCTCTTTTCCGGCGATATTGATCTTACCAGTTTCGGTCCCTGGTATGGGAATGTCAACAGCGATATCACCCAGTTAATTGAGTCTATCGAGAAGCTGATAAACTTAAATCCCCGGGTAATATGCTCCGGTCATAAAGGGGTAATTGAACATAACGTGCGGGACCAGTTGAATAGATACCTGGATCGCTTGTTGGAAAAAGAAGAAAATGTATTAAAAGCATTAAAAAAACCTCTTACCCTAGATGAGTTGGTAGAGCGCAAATTGGTCTACGGGCGCTGGGGAAAACCGGAAGAGCAGTTCCATTACTTCGAAAAAATAAGTGTAATGGTGCACCTGCGCCGCCTGCAGGAACTCCAGCTAGTGGAGGAATACCAGGGGAAATACCGGGCTGTTAACCAGCCCCCCTGCCAATGTGCCCACATGTAGTTCCAGAACATACCCAGAAGAATGCTTGACCATTATTTATAGCAGAGAAGACAGGGCGATGTTTTTTCCCTGTCTTCTTCGTCTTTGTTTTTATCAATCTTTTTCAATAGATCCGCGTCCCTTATCTCAGCTTTGCAGCTAATTACTTTTCATCCTAGCTTGCGTCCCAGGTCATAATTGCTAGCGAAGCGACCCAATCTTACCAAAAATTACAGGCAATGCCGACAAGAAAACATAGCGCAGCCCTTTGCTCTCCATGGTGACAATACAGCCATCTTTTAGGATGGAGAACCTATTACCTTATACCACCGTTACGTGGCGCAATTCCGGAAAGGGGGCCAGAGTACGATCCAGCACTCCCCGCATGTAACTTATGGCAATGCCGTAGTTGGTAATGGGTACCCCCGCCTGTTCAGCCTGCTCCATCCGGTTCAGGTAGGAACGCCTGGTTATGGTGCAGCCTCCGCATTGCACAATCAGCTTATAATCTTTTAAATCCTTGGGAAAAGCAGGTCCCGCAGTTACCTGGAAATCAATATCCTTGCCGGTAAACTGCCTCATCCAGCGGGGAATTTTTACCCGGCCAATGTCTTCATGAAAAGGATGATGAGTGCAGGCTTCAGCTATCAATACCACATCACCATTATCCAAGGTGTCTATAGCCCGGGCACCGGCTACCAATGAGGCTAAATCCCCTTTATACCGGGAAAAGATGATAGAAAAAGTAGTCAGGGGTATATGGTCAGGCAATTGCCGGTAAACCTCCAGTACCGCTTGGGAATCAGTTATCACCAGATCTGGAGGAGAGCTTAGTTTATACATCTGCCTGGCCAGATCCTTCTCGGTTACTACTAAAGCACTGGCCCGGCAATCCAGTATATTTCTTAAAGTCTGAACCTGAGGAAGAATCAGCCTCCCCTTGGGAGCGCCGGAATCTATGGGTACTACCAAAACCACCATATCCCCTGGTTTTACTATCCCGTCCAGCAGACCCGGGTCTTCCAGGCGCCCGGCATCTTTTTGATTCCTGATGAGGTCTTTAAGGGCGGCTATTCCCCGTCCATCTTCCGTAGATACCAGGATATAGGGCCAGCCTTTGTCTTGCACAGTCTGCTCCACACCCCGGTAACGTTCCAGATCAATTTTGTTAATTACCACTATAAAGGGTTTTTTCTGGGCGGTCAGAGCTGCAGCCAGGTATTCCTCATAATCAGTTATCTTCCCATCACCGATAACCAGCAGCCCTATATCAGCATTCTCCAAAACCTGGTTGGTTTTCTGGACACGCATTGCTCCCAGTTCGCTGTCGTCGTCAATTCCTGCGGTATCGATCAGCAGGCAAGGTCCCAGAGGATTCAGTTCCACTGCCTTTTCCACCGGGTCAGTGGTAGTTCCGGGTACATCGGATACAATGGCCAGATCATAGCCCACCAGGGCATTAATCAGGGATGATTTTCCCGCATTGCGGCGCCCCAAAACGGCAATTACCGTTCTCATGCCTTTGGATGTCTCATTTAAGCTGCTCATATTACATAGCCTCCTCTGCTGGCATATGGCCAGCCTCATTATTTTCCTCACTCTGCTGCCGGCGTTTAGCCCAGCGCAGGGAATCGCCCCACTGCCATAATCCCAAGCGGAAACCGGCTTCCTCAACTTCTGCCTTTAGCTGAGAGAAAGGCTTATAATTTTTGTTGGCATACAGACGGTAATGCTCCCGGTACTCAATGGGGGTCAGTATGGGCATCACTACATTGGCCCCGGCTCTTAAACCCCATTTTAGCCCATCGGGACGCAGGGACTGGAGAGCAGTTGAGGCTACCATATTGATATCCGGCATGAGAATACGGGTCAAAGCCATTATTTTCAGGGTATGCACCCAGGGATCTACCTGACTTTTTACCGATTTTTGGCCCATGGGAGTCTGAGGATGAGGAATATAGGGTCCCAGGCCTATCATATCCACATCCATGTCAACAAAAAACTGCAAGTCCGCCACCAGGTGATCAGAAGTCTGACCGGGAAGGCCTACCATTATACCGGTACCCACCTGATAGCCGAGATCCTTTAAGTAGTACAAGCATTCCAGCCGTTTTCCCAGGGTCTGGGAGGGCGGATGAATGCTGGCAAAAAGCTGCGGGTCCGTAGTCTCTATCCGCAGCAGGTAACGATGAGCACCGGCTTCATACAAGCGCTTGTAGTCAGCATAGGATAGTTCGCCGACACTCAGGGTAATACCCAACCCTATGGAACCGTCCCGGGTGGTTAATTCCCTGATTTCGCTTACCACTCTTACTAAAAAGTCGACGGTTTTCCGGTCGGGGTTTTCCCCGGACTGTAAAGCCAGGGACTGAAAGCCCAGCTTGTGGGCTTGCAAAGCTAGCTCTATTATCTCTTCCGCCTTTAAACGGTAGCGCTCCAGGGCATTATTGTCCCGGCGCAGGCCACAATAATAGCAGTTGCGCTGGCAGTAATTGGTGAATTCGATCAATCCCCGCAGATATACTTCATCGCCGCGGCACATCCGCCTTACCTGATCAGCCTTGGCTATCAACTCCTCCAGGGTTGCGGGGTTGTCATCCTTCAATATATTCTCGATCCAACTCATTTCTATCACTCACTTCAAGTAATCTTTTAACACCTGGACCATTTGGGTTAACTCGGGCTCGGGAATGGGACAGGGCTCATCAAGGACTATTCCCCATCCCTCGTTAATCTGCACCCGCCGGCCGGCGCTGAACATACTGGTTTCGTCCCCCCATACATGTGACCAGCGGCGCCCGTATATTTTGGTCCAGCGCACTTTCAGCTCCGGATATAATTCCTGTATCGCCTGGTGGCAGGCCTGTAAGGTCGGAAGCTGCCGGACATAATTCTCAATTCGCTTTGCCAATTCCCGGGTCATAGGATGACCTCCTTACAGGAATAGATCCCGTTCTCCTGCTTCGATCCGTTCCAGCATGCTTTTGACCTTCTCTCTTACATGCTCGTTAGGCAAGGCATCTAATTCTTTATCAATCAGGTAAGACGCTTCCGTTTTGGTTTCCGGGCTGGCATAATCCAGCAGGTATTCTTTGAAGGTGAGGATAGCGTTGGGCATACACAGATTATGGATTTTGCCCTGCTTGGTAATACTCATGAAGCATTCCCCGGTACGCCCGCAGCGGTAATCAGCGGTGCAGAAGGAGGTTATGAAACCCATCTTGGCCAGATCGCGGATCATCTCATCCAGAGTGCGGTTATCCCCGAGAATAAACTGCTGGCGGGTGTAATCCAAATTATTTTCAGAATAGCTGCCCACGCCGATGTTGGACCCGGCATCCAGCTGGGTGACCCCTACTTTAATTACGTCGTTGCGCACCTCGGCTCTCTCCCGGGCGGTTAAGATAAGTCCTGTATAAGGCACTGACAGGCGAATAACGGTTACCAGTTTCTTAAAGCTGTCATCATCCACCAGGTAACGGCTATTCTTAGTAAAGGGAGTATTGACTGCGGGCTGAATCCTGGGTACAGATATAGTATGAGGCCCCACTCCGCCGAATTTCTCCTCCAAGTCGATAGTATGCAGCAGCAGGCCCATGACTTCAAATTTCCAGTTATACAGCCCAAACAAAGCCCCGATACCTACATCGTCCACTCCAGCTTCCAGACAGCGATGGAGTGAATACAGCCGCCAGTGATAGTTGGCTTTAATTGTTCCTTTGGGATGCAGGCGCTGGTATGATTTATGATGATAGGTTTCCTGGAATACCTGGAAGGTGCCGATGCCCACATCTCTCAATATCTTCAGATCTTCTACAGACATGGGGGCCGCATTCACATTGACCCGGCGTATTTCCCCGTTGCCTACTTTGGTGTTATAAGCGCAGGCTATGGTATCGGCAATATAATGAACGTCAGATAAGGGATGCTCTCCATAGACCATGATCAAGCGCTTATGCCCTTGCTGAACTAAAGCTTTTATTTCCGCTTCTACTTGATCCAAAGTCAGCCGGTGGCGCACCGTTTCCTTATTTGATTTCCTATAACCGCAGTAAACACAGTTGTTAACACAGTAATTGCTGACATAAAGAGGAGCAAAAGTAACAATACGGCGCCCGTATACCTTCTCCTTTATCTGGTAGCCAACCTGATACATTTCCTCCCAAATTTCTTCATCCTGGCAATTCAACAGAGCTGCGGTTTCATCAGGGTCCAACCGCTGCAGTTCCAGGGCTTTGGCCATAATTTCCCGCAGCCTGGTCTTGGAAGGCTGCCGGTTGGCCAGCAGAGCCTGGTTTATAAGTTCTTCATTGACAAAATCCCGCCCCTGGTTCAGGTATTT
>Ga0134097_1002242_pt1 | contig 12129 bp, 12 predicted proteins | sample 8_3taG_FD_94450 | JGI IMG/M metagenome (GOLD analysis project Ga0134097, IMG submission 94450) | Switchgrass degrading microbial communities from high solid loading bioreactors in New Hampshire, USA - 8_30_10_142_A2 metaG | ecosystem: Engineered > Bioreactor > Semi-continuous > Anaerobic >... | reverse complement strand
ATCGTTTCGCCGGGCGACCATGCGCTGGTCGGCGGCTGGGGCAGGGCGTCGAGTTGCGCGGCCTTGGTCAGCGTCACCGGGTCGATCACCTGCACGGAGATCGCGTATTCCTCGCTCAAATCGCGCGGCGCCCGCCAGTGAAGCGTAACCTCGGTCGTTTCGCCCGGCGACAGCGAGCGCTCGCTGACCGTGTAGCCGAGCAGCGTCAGCCGCCCCGCGAAATCCGCCCCGACGGGGTTTGGTACCTCGCCCGGCGGCGAAACGAGCTCCACCTGCCCGAGCAGCACGCGGTCGGTCGTGGGCTCGATCCCGCTGCCTGCCGGAACCATGCGGTCGCCGGTGGGCAGGTGGTACAGCCCCATATACACGTCGAGCGTCTGTGGCGCGTAGACGCCGTCTGGCACGCGCACCGCGATCGGGTTATTCCACGTTTCGTCGCGCGCAACTTCGGACGTGGCGATCAGCCCGCCGCCGGGGTACACGTCGCGCTGCGCTTCAATAATCCCATCGGATCCGACCAGGTGAACGAACAGGCTCCAGTCGCGCGTCAGGTCGCCGGTGACGTTGAAGGTCGGCGTAAAGCGCACATAGTCGCCCGGCTCGACTGTGCCGCTGACCGGCTGCCACGCCGCACAAATGACCGGGCGCGGATCTTCTGGCTCGGCCCAGCATGTCGCGGCGCGACCGGGGCGCTCGTGCGTTTCCCCGGCGAAGCGCGCGGTCCGGTCGAGCGAATACGCCGGACGGATGACGAAGACCGGCGCGTAGACTGCGAGTGCCACGAAGACGGCCGCCGCAACCGTCAGCACGCCGCGCCGGGCCGTCTCGCGGCGCGTCCACCCCGCCAGCGACCGCCATCCATACGCTGAGCGCGGCGATCGCGCTGAACCATAGCCGCCCCTGCGAGGCCCACGTCTGGCGCGTCCAGCTTAGCAGCGAGAGAAAGATGACCACAGGCCAGATCGCGGCAAAGCAGCGCGCCCAGACCATCGAAGCGTCTGCGGCGCGATTGAGTCCGCGCAGCGCCCGGCGCACCGCCGCGACGATCAGTCCGCCGACTGCCAGCGCCGCAGTCGTGTTGAAGACGGTGTACGCCCAACCGGGTAGGGGGACGTTCACGCCGCCGAAGAACCCCCAGAACGCCATCATGAACGTTTCGCGCTCGGTCCAAAGCTGGCGCAGATCGGCCGGGACCTGCCGCCGCCCGACGATGTCGAGGAAGACGTTGATTCCGGTCGCGTCGCCGTACAACTGATAATTGCGCCAGTACCACCAGCCCGCGATCGCAATCGTTAGCCCGCCAGAGATTGCGCCGCCGACTACCAGCGGCTGCCACGACCGCTCGCGCCGCGCGACGATCGCCAGCGCCAGCGCGATCAGCGGCAGCATGAAACCGATCTGGAATTTGGCGAGCATCCCCGCGCCCGCCGCCATGCCGAGCAGCACGTAGAAGCGGAGCGGCGGCTCCCCACGCCAGCGCACCAGGCGCACCACCAGCACAAGCAGCAGGCTTGCTAGCAGCGTGGAAAGGTTGTCGTTGTTGATCACGCCACTGATGAACAGGAACATGGGGTTAAAGGCGGTGAACGCGGCAGCGCCGAGCGCGATCGCCGGGCTGGTGGGGAACAACTCCGCGCCGAGGCGATACGTCAGATACACCGTGCCGAGGCCCATCAGCACCGAGAGGAAGCGCACGATCCGCATGGCGAGCGCCGCGCCACTCCACGGGAAGCCCTCGCGTTCTGGGCTGTGCATCACCATGTTCGCGTTGCCGTCCGGCACAACGACGCCGATGTCCGCGTGCGGGTTGAGCTTGCGCAGTTCCAGCAGGTCGGACGTGTCGATCCAGAAGGTCGCCAGCGCGCCAAGATAGTAATACAGCGGCGGCTGGCTGCCTTCCTGGCGCCAAAGCGTTGGTTGTGATGGATCCTGTACCGGCAGACGGAAGCCGTTTTCGGCGATGGTCTGCACCATCGGGTAATGCCATAGCTCGTCAGATGCCTCAAACAGCGGCGTGACCAGGCTATAGACCGTCGCCAGCGCGAGGAAGCCGATCAGAATCGCGGCCAGCACCGCCCGCTGACCGTTCGAGATGGGTGCGCTGCGCTCCATTCTGCCCCTTATCCGGTGATGCGTCTCGATCGCGTGCCGGGCGGGAAGTGTACCGGATGTGCGCGGCACGTGCCAGGGCGCGCCGCCTGCGCCCGCCTGACGGCGACGGTATAATTGGAGATGGAGATAGGGTCGGTGGTGTTGAATGGGAGACGTTTTGATGGGCGTGCAGCTTGATATTCCATACGAAACGTTGCTCAAGCTTGTCGAGCAACTTCCCGACGAGCAGAAGCGTGATCTGTTGCGCCATCTGGCGCAGACGGTACAGCAGCGTAACTCGTCCGCCGACGAGTGGATGAGGCTACTGCGGTCTGCTCAAATAGATGCGCCTATAGCTGAAGTGCCATCACTCCGCCGGGAAGACTGGTATGATGACGATGGCCGGTAGGACTTTTGTCGATACTAATGTTCTCCTGCGTGCATTGCATCTTCAGATTCCTGGACATGTTGAAGCAGAAGCGTCGCTCCAGCGTTTCAAGGCGGACGATGTCGAATTGTGGATTAGCCGCCAGGTCGTCCGTGAATACTTAGTGCAGATCACGCACCCAAAGACATTTGTTGCTCCGCTGAGTATCGGTGAGATAAAACGGCAGGTTGAGGCAATCCTGTCCCTTTTTCATGTTGCTGACGAGTCAGCAGAAGTCACCGCGCAACTGATGTCGATACTCGAAGCTTATCCCACGCGGGGTAAGCAGATTCACGACACGAACATCGTTGCGACGATGCTGGCGTACGGGGTCGATACTCTCCTCACCTTCAACCGCGAAGACTTCCGGCGCTTTGAAGATCGGATCACGATCGTCACGCCATCAGCATGACTCTCTTGGCGCGCCGCCTGCGCCCGCCTGACAACTGCGGCATAATAGGCGCGGCGCGTTTCACAGAAGAGAGAAGTCATGCTATGCACGCAATGATCACGATCGATCACCCCTGGCAAAAGAGCTTCAATTTCGCCATCCTCGACGCGGTGCGGCGCGGGCTGGAAGCGTCCGGCTGCACGGTGGACGTGCTCGACCTCGACCGCGACGGCTTCAACCCGGTGATGACGGTTGAGGAACTGGCGGTCTACACGCGGGGCAAGGTGCTGGACCCAAAGGTGATCGAATACCAGCAGCGCATCGCCCGCAGCGACCACCTGATCTACATCTTTCCGGTGTGGTGGGAAGTGATGCCCGCGCTGCTGAAGGGCTTCTTCGACAAGGTGTTTCTGCCGGAATGGGCGTTCGCCGAAGAAGACGCCTCGCCCCTGTTGACGCACATTCGCACCGGGACCGCGATCACGACGATGGGCGCGCCACGGCCGATCTACACGTCGGTCGAGAGCGTGCTGTGTAAGGGAATTCTCGAATTCTGCGGCGTGCAGCGGACCCGCTGGATCAACTTCTGCGAGGTGTCGCAGGCGTCGCACGAGCAGCGGCACAGGTGGCTGGACGAGGTCGAGGCGTACGCGCGCTCGCTGGTGACGACCGATCACCCCGCCTGATCGATCAAGTCCTGATAGAACGCGGCCGTGCGCGCCGCGATCGCTTCCCACGAGTAGTCGGCGGCGAGTTTGGCGGCGTTGCGGCCCATGTCCGCGCGAAGCTCCGGGTTTTTGGCAAGGTCCTCGATTGCTAGCGCGAGCGCGGTCGGTGACTCGGCCGGGACCAACCGCACGTGCCGGTTGCCGACCAGCTCGGGCGTGTCCACTTGCGGATTCGTCGTGATGATCGCGCAGCCGTGCGCCAGCGCCGCCATCAGACTCCCGCGCCGGAAGCTCACGCCGTCCCGGTATGGCAGCGCGATCATGTCCGCTGCCAGCAGGTGCCCGCTGACCTTCCGCGAATCTACAAAGCCGGTCCACGTGATGTGCTCGGTCAGGTCAAGCTCTTCGATCAGGTCGTCGATCTCCTGCGCGTAGAGGATGTTGGCCGGGTCGCTGGTGCCGGTCCGCCCGCCGATCATCAACAGCTTGACCGGTAGCCCGCCGTTGCGCGCGATGCGGACCGCTTGCAGCAGCGTGTCGACGCCCTTGCTGGCGTTAAGGAAGCCGAAGTATCCGACGACGATGTCGTCCGGCTGGTAGCCGAGCGCCGCTCGCCACACCGCGCGGTTATAGTCTGGCGGTGGATCGGGCGCGATGTTCGAGCCGATGGGGATGTGGCGCAGGCTAGCGAGCGATTTTTCGGTGGCCAGCCGCTCGCGGTCGCCCCGGTTGGTGACGATCACGCCGTCGCTGCTGCGCGCCAGTGTGAGCACCGCCTGATAGCGCAGCGGACCGGCCTTGGGGAACAGATACGGCACGAGCAGATCGTGGAAGGTCGTGCAGACGGCCACGTCGCTCAGGCGCACCGGCAAGAGGTGGATAAACGCCGACATGTTGTACGCCGCCGCCTGATACTGGATATTGATCACGTCAAGCTGTTGCGCGGCGGCCCAGCGCCGGATGCGCCCCAACATGCCCCAGCCCCAGGAGCGCGCGTCCGCCGTGACGTGGATCGGGCTGTCGGGCGGTTGCGGCGTCGCGCGGTGATCCGTGAAGACGAAGACCTCGTGCCCCAGAGCGACCAGCGCCTTCGATAGTTCCTGCGTGAACGCGCCCACGCCGCCCTGCATCGGGGGATATTCACCGGTGATCTGACCGATTCGCATGAAATATTGTGTCCTGTTGGGTGCTCAGCCCGCGATCGGACGTGCAAAGCGGCCGGTTGCCAGCGCGCCGATCACGCGGCGATAGGTCGCCACGCGCGCCCGGCGCAGGCTGCGCTTGTGCCCGACCAGCCCCTTGAGCGCTTCGAGCACAAGCTGCGCGCCGTAGCTTAGCAGCAGAAATGCTCGCAGCGCCCACGCGATCGCGCGGCCGTGAAACTTGCGAAAGTAACGGATCTTGCTCTCTTGAAAGTAAATATGCTTTTGCGTCTCGATTTGCTCGGTGCTTTTGCCGCCATAGTGCGTGATCGTCGCGTCGCCGAGATAGAGCACGCGCCATCCGGCGTCTTTGGCGCGGCGGCACCAGTCTAACTCTTCGGAAAACATGATGTAGCCCGCGTCCAGCCCGCCGATCTGCTCGTAGACCTGCCGCCGGGCGACCAGCGCGCAGCCCTGTACCCAGTCTACCTCAAACGTGCCCTCGTCCGGCTGATCGGCCACGGTGAAGCGCTCGATCACGCCGCGCGGCGCGTAGCCTTGCAGCCAGGTGCTCTCGAAGAATGCGGTGGCGACGGTCGGAAAGCGCCGCCGCGTGGACTGCGTCGTTCCGTCCGCGTTGAGCACGCGCGGGCCGACGATTCCCACGTCCAGGCGCTCGTCGAGTGCGCTCACCAGCCGGTTGAGCGCGTCGCCATGCACGACCGTGTCGGGATTGAGCAGCATCAGATAGCGGCCCTGCGCTCGCGCCAGCGCGAGATTGTTGCCGCGCGTAAAGCCGACGTTCTCCTGCTCGGTCAGCAGGTGCACCCACGGATACCGCTCGCGGACCATCGCGGCGCTGCCGTCCGTGCTAGCGGAATCGACCACGATTACCTCGACGCGCGGGCCGTCCGTTCCGATGCTCGTCCCGTCCGGCGAGATGCGCGTTACGGGCGCGGCGGCGATGCTGTCCAGGCATTCGGCCAGCAGCGACGCAACATTCCAACTGACGATGATGATCGACAGGTCCACTCCAGTTTCTCTCCCGCGGGAAGGGCGCTCGGCGGTCATTGTACCAGCATTTCGCGAAACATCCGATGGTGGGCGCGGACAAGCGGAATGGACGCGCCCCGGCCGACTTGCGCGCTGTGCAACCTTATGCGATAAGTGACGGCGGGATTAAGCCGGAAATTGTATTTGTCGGGGAAATTGCTGTTAGCGGCGAATAGATTGCGACATCCTGGCCAGACGCGAGGCATCGCGCCACCCGCTGCTCCGCAGTGCAGGCGGAATCCGCTTTTCTCGTCTGGTCCACCGGCGAGCCGCTAACCGCTTGGAAGGGGAAGAAATGCTTTCAGGACGGATCGCGCTGATCACCGGCCCTGCCGACGACAGCATCGTACGCAGCATCACGCTTTCGCTGGCGCTTCACGGCGCCAAAACCGCTATCGCCTACACCACGCCGAAAGAGGTCGCAGACGCGCCCGCGCGGGCCGATGCGCTGGTCTACGCGGCGCATGACCTGGGTGGCGAGGCGTTTGCGCTACCGCTCTCCGAGGGCGAGCAGGCAGACGCAGCCGCCGCAGTTATCCAGGGCGTGCTGTCGGCGTATGGGACCGTCGATCTGTTGCTGAGCCGGGTCGGCGCGGGCTGGGATCCTTACGCGGCGGCGCAGATGTCCACCGCTGAGCTAGACGCGGCTGTGCAGGCCGAGATTGCGGATGCGCTGATGTGCATCCAGGCGTGCCTGCCGGTGATGCGCCAGAATAACTGGGGCCGGATCGTGCTGATCTGCCCCTTTGAGCCCGTCTGCTGGACGCACGGCTCAGCGGCGGCGGAAGCCCGCCGGTTCATGGCGCAGCAGTTTGAGCGGCACGAGCGCTCGCACAACATCACGCTTAACCTGATCCATCCGGGGTGGGGCGTGGTAGGGCCGGGGCGCGCCGAGGCCGCGCTCGCCGCCGCGCGCCACGAGTCCACGTGGCAGCATCGCCGCACGGCGTCGGCGCAGGATATCGCCGACGCGGCGCTGTTCTTATGCGGGGAATCCGCGCGGTTCATTTGTGGGAGCCAGCTTTTCTTCGCGATGGAGTGAGTGGGCTCGGGCGGGTATGCAGTTCTTGAGCGTAGCGGCGGAGTCGGATCGTTTCGTAGGGGCGGAGCTTGCTCCGCCCGTGTTTTTACCCCCATCCCCAGCCCTTCCCCCACAAGGAGGGAAGGGGGAAGCGCTTAGGCGCTATTCCTTCCCTCGTTCTGGGGAAAGAAACACCGGCCAAAGGTCGGAAGGATGAGGGGATCAGCGTTCGGCACCGGGCGCAGCTTGCTGCGCCCCGACACGCAAACGCCAGATTACCCGGTTTGTTCCGGCGGCAAGCGGAACAATCGCTCCGCGTTGGCGGTGCTGAGGTCGGCGAACGTGTCATCAGACACGACGCGCAGCGCGGCGAGTCGCTCCGCAATGAAGCGCACATACGCTGGGCGGTTGGGGCGGCGGCCCCGGTACGGGTGCGGCGTCAGGAACGGCGCGTCCGTCTCGACCACGATCCGGTCGTCCGGCACGCGCGCCGCGATACGCCGCAGATCGTCCGCGTTCTTGAACGTCACCGGCCCGGTGAACCCAAGCATGAAACCGAGGTCGAGCGCGCGCTCGGCAGCGGTCATCGGCGCGGAGAACGAGTGCAGCACGCCCGGCCGGTCGCGCAGGGACGGCGGCAGGGTAGGCGTCCACCGCGCCAGGATGTCGAGCAGATCGTCGCTGGCCTCGCGGTTGTGCAGGATGACTGGCAGTTCAAGCTCCGCCGCCAGCGCCAACTGCGCCTCTAGCGCGCGCCACTGAGTCTCTTTGGGCGAGTTGTCCCAGTGATAATCCAGCCCGATTTCGCCAATCGCGACGACTTTCGGCTGCGCGGCCAGCTCGCGGACCCCGTCAAGCTGCGCGTCGGACCAATCGGCCGAGCTGTTGGGGTGGATGCCCACCGCCGCATAGACGCCGGGATAGCGCGCCGCTAAATCCACAGCCGCGCGCGACCGCTCGAGGCTGGTTCCGGGGTTGATGATGCGCGTTACTCCGGCCGCCGCCGCCTCGCGCACGACCTCGTCGCGCTGGCCGTCGAACGTGTCGAAATCGAAATGGCAGTGGGTGTCGATCAGCCGCATACGTGTTAGCGGACCGTCTCGCCGTTGCGCAGCATTTCCAGGTCCGCATCGACCATCATGCGCACCAGCTCGGTGAACGTGACGCTTGGTTCCCAGCCGAGCGCGCGCCCTGCCTTCGACGCGTCGCCCACCAGCAGGTCGACTTCCGCCGGACGCATATAACGCTCGTCCTGCACGACGTATTCGCGCCAGTCCAGGTCGAGATAGTCAAACGCGGTCCGCACCAGTTCCTCGACCGAGTGCGTCTCACCGGTGGCGATGACGTAATCGTCCGGCTCGTCCTGCTGAAGCATCATCCACATCGCCCGGACGTAATCGCCTGCAAAGCCCCAGTCGCGCCGTGCGTCCAGGTTGCCCAGGCGCAATTCGTTCGCCATGCCGAGCTTGATCCGCGCGGCGGTGTGCGTCACCTTGCGCGTGACGAACTCCAGACCCCGGCGTGGGCTTTCGTGGTTGAACAGGATGCCGCTGACTGCGTGCATCTTGTAGCTTTCACGGTAGTTGACGGTAATCCAGTGACCGTAAACCTTCGCCACGCCGTACGGGCTGCGCGGGTAGAAGGGCGTCGTCTCGCGCTGGGGGACCTCTCGCACCTTGCCGAACATCTCACTGCTCGACGCCTGGTAGAAGCGGATCGACGGATCGACGTGGCGGATCGCGTCCAGCAGGCGCGTCACGCCGAGCGCGGTGACGTCGCCCGTGAACACTGGCTGCGTCCACGAGGTCTGCACGAAGCTCTGCGCGGCGAGGTTGTAGACCTCGTTCGGCTGGCACTCGGCCAGCGCGAGTTGCAGCGACGTTTGATCGAGCATGTCGCCTGGGATCAGATGCAGGCGGTCTTGAATGTGCTCGATCCGGCTGAAGTTGATCGTGCTGGTGCGGCGGACCAGCCCATATACCTCGTAGCCTTTTTCAAGCAGGAACTCGGCCAGATACGAACCGTCCTGCCCGGTGATCCCGGTGATCAGCGCGCGTTTAGCCATGTGTAATTTCTCCTGAGTTTCAGAGGCGATCGGGGCGAACAGGCACGCCCAGCGATTGACGCCAGTCGTTGAGGATATCGAGCAGCGTCTGCTCAAACGGAATCTGTGGCTGCCAGCCGGTCGCGGCGCGCAGCTTGCTTGCGTCGCCCACCCGGCGCGGCACGTCCGAGGGGCGCATGCGGGCCGGGTCTTGCCGGACTTCAATCGGCACGGTGGTGAAGCTGAGCAACGTATCCAGCAGCGATTGGATGCTTCGGCTGGTCCCGCTGCACACGTTGTACGCCTCGCCCGGCGTGCCGTGCTCCAACAGCAGCCAGTACGCGCGCACGACGTCGCGCACGTCGGTAAAGTCGCGCTCCGCCGCCAGGTTGCCTACCGCCATCACCGGCTCGCGCTGGCCGGCTTCGATGGCCGCGATCTGGCTGGCGAAATCTGACGCCACGAAGCCACCTTTCTGGCTGGGGCCGATGTGGTTGAACGGCCGCGCGCAGATGATCTCCATCCCGTGCGCCAGGAAGTATTGCAGCCCGAGCATATCTTGCGCCACCTTGCTGACGCTGTACGGGTTGGTGGGGCGGAAGGGAAACTTCTCGTCAATCGGGTCCGTCGTGCCGCCCGCCGCGCCGTAAATTTCGCCGGAGCTGATGATCAGCACGCGCGCCTTGACGCCGCTGCTTAGCAGGGCTTCCTGCAAATTGACCTGAATACGGATGTTGTTTTCGAGCGTGGCCCACGGGTCGCGGAACGACGCGGCGACGTCCGCCAGCGCGGCGAGGTGAATGACTCGATCCGGCCGGGTCTCGGCGACGAGCGCGCGAACTGCGTCCGGATCGCGCAGGTCGGCGGCGTGCTGGACAACCGGGCGGCCGTCGAGGCGCGGGTTTTTGCCGGGTGGCGAAAGGACCGCCGCATGCAGGTGGACGTCCGGCATGGTCAGCAGCAGATCGACCAGGTGGCCGCCGACAAATCCCCCGGCGCCGGTAATTAAAACGCGCACGATGTTTCCCCCGCGTGGAGTGGAGCCCGGCGGAACCGTCCAGCCGGGCGCTCAGCAGAGGCTCATTATATCGTGCGCGCCGGTCGCGGCAAGGCGCGTCGCCAAACAAAAACCCTGCGGGCGCTACACGCTCGCAGGGCAACAGAAGACAGGAAAATCGGTTCGCTTAGCCGCTCTTGACCGTGATCTGGCGCGGGCGAACGGCCTCGGCTTTCGGCAGGGTCAGCGTCAGCACGCCATTGCTGAACGTTGCCTCGACCTTGTCGTGGTCGATCGGCGTGTTGATCGTCAGCGTCCGCTCGAACCTGCCAGTCGGACGCTCCAGCAAAACGTATCTGCGCGTGCTGTCTTCGTCGCGCTTGATCTCGCCGCGAATCGTCAGCGTATCGCCCTCAAGCGTGATCTCGATCTCGTCTGGGCGCAGGCCGGGCACGTCCGCGTGAATGACGATCGCCTCGTCGGTGAAATACGCATCCATTGGCAGCAGCCACGCGCCATTCCCGCGCGATTCCGCGCTGCTCATGAAGGTGTCGCCCAGCATCCGGTCGACCGCCTGGCGCATGGTGATGATGTCGCGAAGCGGGTCAAAACGAGAGATGTTCGACATCGCCGGTTGTCTCCATTCCGTTCCAGCAATCTCACTCTCAACTCTAATCCCGTTGCAGAAGAATTGCATAAGCGACGTGTCAAACTTGCGTTAGAGCGGCGGCAGTTCCAGCAGCGCGGCCAACTCATCCCACGACGCAATGCAGAAATCCGGCGGAGCGTCGGGCGAAGGCTTCGCGTCGTAGAGACACGTCGCGATCCCCACGCCTTTGCCCGCGAGAATGTCGAGATCGCGATCCCCAACCGCCAGCACGCGATCGCGCGGCAGGGCATTGCGCTCGATCAGCGCGCGGAACCCGGCGGGGTCGGGCTTGCGCGGGTAGCCGTCTGCGGTCGTCAGAATGTCGAGAAAGAGATGATCGGCGCCGTGATATGTCAGCAGGCGTTTGAGCATGGGGCGCTCCCGGTGCGTGAACAGCAGGTTCGCCCCGCCCGCTGCCATGAATCGCTCGCACAACTCGAGCACGCCGGGGAAGGGCGGGCAATTCTCAGGGATCTCGTTGAGGTCCCGATAGTGCGCGATCCGCGTGGCGAAGTCGTCTCGCTCGATGCCAAGCTCCGCGCTCAGCGTGGTGATCGTGTTCGCCAGCGTGTCCGTTAGCAGCGCGCGGATCCGCTCCGCTGGGACGCTGGCGCCCCATTCGCCCAACGCCTGCTCGATCGCGCGGACGAGCGGCGGATACGTGTCGAACAGTGTGCCGTCAAAATCCCACAGAAGGTAGTCAAACCGCATATCAAGCTCCATCTGGTGAATCCCCGCGCCAGTGTACCACGAAGATCGCGGACCGGCGCTCATTCCGTGTTAAACTTGCGCGTCGATTGAACAAGCACCTGGTTCGGTGGATCGCGTATGAATCTGGATAAACGTTTGCTGCGTCTGGTGCGCGGCGTGCGGCTGCCGTTCGCGCTGGTGATCGCGCTGGGGTTGCTGGCGGGCGTGCTGATCGTCGCGCAGGCGTACGCGCTGGCGCAGGTGATCGACCGCGCGTTTCTGGGTGAGCAGCCGCTCGATGAATTGTGGCCGTGGCTCGGCGCGCTGGCGGCGATCGCGGTCGGGCGCGCGATCGCGCTGTGGGGCGGTGAGGTCGCCGCCGGAGCCGTCGCCGGGCAGATCAAGGAAGACCTGCGGGCGGACCTCTACGCGCACATCGTCGCGCTCGGACCGGCCTACACGCGCGGCGAGCGCAGCGGAGAGCTAGTCAACACGGCGGTGAAGGGCATCGAAGACCTGGACGCCTATTTTCGCCAGTATCTCCCGCAGTTGTTCCTGGCGCTGCTGGTCCCGCTGGCGATGTTTATTGCGGTCCTGCCGGTGGATACGCTGTCCGCCGTTGTGCTGTTGGTCACCGCGCCGCTGATCCCGTTCTTCATGATGCTGATCGGCCTGTATGCGACGCAGCGATCGCGGGCGCAGTGGCGCGCGCTCAGCCGCATGAGCGCCCACTTCCTCGACGCATTGCAGGGTTTGCCGACGCTCAAGCTGTTCGGCCGCAGCCGCGCCGAGATCGAGCGGATCCGCGTCATCAGTGACCAGTTCCGCGACACGACGATGAGTGTGCTGCGCGTGGCATTCCTCTCCGCGCTGGTGCTGGAGCTGCTGTCGACGATCAGCGTGGCGATCGTCGCGGTCGAGATCGGGCTGCGGCTGCTTTACGAGCGCATGACCTT
>Ga0134097_1002239_pt1 | contig 12146 bp, 6 predicted proteins | sample 8_3taG_FD_94450 | JGI IMG/M metagenome (GOLD analysis project Ga0134097, IMG submission 94450) | Switchgrass degrading microbial communities from high solid loading bioreactors in New Hampshire, USA - 8_30_10_142_A2 metaG | ecosystem: Engineered > Bioreactor > Semi-continuous > Anaerobic >... | reverse complement strand
GCCAGCCGCTGGTGCTGTTCGTCCAGTTCGTAACGGAGTTCCACGTATAGCCGCCGTCTGTCGAAACTTCGACTCGGAAGGTGTCGCTCGATCCGCGCTGGCGCAGGTTCCAGAACGACAGGAGCGGGTTGTCCGCGCCTCTGAGGTCGATCATGCCTTCGAGCGTCATGGCGGCGTTGCTGCCGTTGAGATAGTTGCCGCTCGGGCTGTCGGTGTAGACGTGCGACACCTGCGCGAAGCGCACCTCGACGCGCGCGCTGCCGCCGTTTTCGTAGAACTCGACGACCACCTCATGCGACCCGGCGTCCAGCGTCACTTCGCCCGTGTCTGGCGACGTGGGGAAGCCACGGTCTTGCCAGTAGTTGATCACAGTCTGACCGTTTACGAACACGCGAATACGGTCGTCAGAGCGGGTCTGGATCTGGTAGGTCGTCCCGTCCTCGGCAACGATGATGTTCCGCGAGAACCGTACGAAGAAATTGTCTACTCTGCCGTCCATCCCGACGCCAATCGGGCCCTTGTCTTGCCAGTCGATATTGACCGACGGGACTGTATTCGTGCCGGTGGGCGTTTGGGTACTGAAGTCGATGTTCGGGTTGGGTGCGATGAAGTATTCGGCTTTCCAACCGCCCGGGCCAAGCTCCAAATCGCTGCTCAGCGGTCGAAGCGCCGGGGTGCGCGCCCACGTGCCGTCAAAGACCCAGTGATCGTTGATGACATCGGCATTGTCGCGGAACGGCAGCGAGAAGATTTCCTCGGTCCCGGCGCGGTCGATGATGGTGATGTCGTCGATGTACCATCCGTCGCTTACGCTACTGCCGGTTTCGGCGTAGACCCGGAAGCGAAGCTGGATCAGCTTGCCGGCGAATTCGTCTAGCGTCTTCCGGCTGCCGAGCTGGCGGCGCGTCCACACCGTCGACTGCGTGTTGTTCTGTACGTCGAGCCGCTCCCAGTTGCTCCACGTCTGGAACTCGCTGTTCTTCGAGCGGATTTCGACCATGATGTTGTCGGATTTCTCACCGATGACGAAGCGATCCCAGATGTAGAGCGTCGGTTGCACAGCGCCACGCAGGTCGATCGCGCCGTTCAGTTCGAGCACGGCGGCCGTCTGGTCCTGGTACGAGCCGCCAGGGCTGTCTTCGGCCAGGTAGCTTCCGCTATGCGCGCCGCCGCTGGTGCGCGCCCATGATCCGCCCCAGTGCCAGCGGGTAGTGCCGCTCTCGAACGTCTCGACGAAGGGCAGGCTGTAGATTGGCTCGACCCGTTCCTGCACGCAGATGTCGTCCAGCCACCAGCCATCATCGACGCGGCTGTCGCTCGTTGCGTCCAGGCGGAAGCGGAGCATCAATTCTGTCCCGACATACGGCGACAGGTCGATGGACTCGCGCGTCCACGAGAGGATGGAGTCGAAATAGAGCATGTTGCTTTCGCGGATCGAGCTGTGGAAGCCCGGCGGGAGCGAGTTGTGCGTCTTGGTCCAGATTGAAGTCCACGTCTGGCCGAGGTTGGTCGAGACTTCGACGTTCAGCCGCTCAGTCTGCGCGATATCCCACTTGTGCCAGAAGACGAGCTCCGGCCGGGTCGCGGTGGTCAGGTTGAGGCGCGGCTGAAGCTGCAGGATGCTGTTTGACCCGTGCTCGTAGTTGCGCTCGGGGCTGTCAGAGAAGAAGCTCGATCCACTGTGCGCCGTGATGGGCGGATTCTGGCCGGGGTTGTCATCCGCGCCTTGTACGACCGCCCAACTGCCCATCGGCAGCCACGATCCGCCGCCACTCTCGACGTCGTCGCACCAGTTAAGGTGAATCAGGCCATCGTAGCGGTTGCGCAGGGCGAAGTCATCGATGTACCAGCCGTCCGCGACCGCCGCGCTGCCGGAGACATTCAGCCGGAAGCGGAAGTGGAAGGTCTGCCCGATGTAGGCGTCGAGCGGGATGACAACCTGCGTGAAGGCCTTGTTCGTGGAGCCGGAGACGATGTGCGTGCCGGTGAGGCGCGTCCAGGTCTGGCGATTGTCGAGTGAGATCTCGGCGTACGCCGATGCGCCAGAACCGAGTTCGTAGCGGTGCCAGAACACCAATTCGGGCTGCGCGACCGGGTTGCCCTCTAGCTGCTCGTTGTCCAGCACGATCTTGCCGTCCAGTTCAAGGACGTTGTCTGTGTTGCGCGAGTAATTGGCGCCTGGGCTGTCGGACCAGGCATTGCCGGGGCTGTGCGACCACTCGTTGGTACGCGCCCACGAGCCGCCCGCGAACCAATGCGAGGCCCCTTCCATATTGTCCGAGAACCCAACGGTGTAGATCTTGTCCGCTTGTTCCTCGACCACGATGTCGTCAATCCACCAGCCATCGCCGGTGTTGGCGCTCTCGTTGTCGAGCACGAAGCGGAGTTCGATGACCTGATCGCGGAAGTCTTGCCCGCCGAAGTTCGTCAGGTCATAGACCTGGCGCATCCAGCTCAGGTTCGTTCCGGCCGAGTGGGCAGTCACTTCGGTCCAGACGTCGGTTCCAGCAATTGCGATGCCGACCTTCGCCACCGCGCCCGAGGCCAGCGCATAGCGGTCGTAAAACTCAAGCTTCGGATCGACCGCGCCGGCTAGATTGATCGTGCCGCGCAGGCGCAGGACGCATGTGGAGAACGGCGCGTAGTTTCCCCCGGCGCTGTCGGTCCAGGCGGTTGGCGCGCTGTAAAACGCTTCGTCGGACAGCGTCCAGGTGCAGTTGACCGACTGGCCATCCTGCATGATAAACAGGCTCACTCCGCCCGCGCCGCCGCTGTCGAACAACTCGACGACGACCTCGTGCGTTCCGGCTGTGGGCGTAAACGGAATCGTCTTCCAGTTGTAGTTACTCCACTGCCATTCGTCGAACACCAGCACGCCGCCGACCCAGACACGCAGCCCGTCGTCCTTGCGCAGCCGCAGGACGTACTGCTCATTCTTGAGCGTGGCGGTGGTGGTGAAGCGGGCGTAGAAGTCCGAATTCACCCCGCCGCCGGGCGATGCGCCGCTCGCCCAATAGTGATCGAGCGTGCCATAGGTCGTGCGCCATCTGCCGCTGCCCGGCGTCAGCGCGTTCATATTCGACCGCGACCGGTCGTAATTCCAGAACTCCGCGTTCCACTCGCCAAGCACGTTGTCGTCGCCGGTGTCCCACCAGTCGGGGTGGTTGCCGGTGTCTTCAAACGGGTATGGGAAGTCGATATCCGGCAGTTCAGTCGGCTCTGGCGATGGCTCGGGCGTCTCGGGATCTTCAGTCGGCTCCTCGGTGGGATCGTCCCCTCCGGGTGGCGGCTCAGTCGGTTCACCCCCGCCGGGCGGCGGCTCCGTAGGCTCGCCCCCACCGGGCGGATCGGATGGCTCTGTCTCGACTGGCCCCGGACCGGGCGTGTTGGTGATCGAAAGCGGGTTTTCGGGCGTGTACGAGGCGACGGCTGCCACCTGCTGCCAGAAGTCATCCGCCGGAAGCGTCGGTCGCGGGACGATCGTGCCGCCCAGCAGGTTATAGACCGCGTTGTTGAAGACCTCTCCAACGGCCGGGCCGGTGATCGTCAAGACCGCGATCAGCGCGATGGCGACCAGCGCGAGGATCAGCACGTATTCAGCCAGCGCCTGCCCCTCGTGTCGTCGGGTAGGAAGCGACAGATTCCGGCGACCATTGGTGGCGTGGGACTGGCGTAGAATGCGGTGGGACATCGTGGATATCCTCTCCTGCGCCGATTACGCGGATCGGCAGTTCGTGGGTTTTGCGCACCGGCCGCTGCGCACCGGCTCGCTACCCGGCTGGAATCGCGCAAAAACGGCCGCGAAAATCACCTGATACTCTCACATCTAATAGTACCTGAGTCTACCCGGCGCGGGGTTTATGTTTTGTCGGGGAGTTGTCGGAAACCATTGACAAATGACGGGCGGCAGGCTTGCCAGCCGTCACTGGCTAATTCGGACGCGCCGTGATAGCCTTTTGCCAGGCTCATCAAGAGAATTACGCGGTGTTTTTTAGCGAAAGGAACCTTCCCAGATGGCTGCAACGATTATCGATGGAAGCGCGGTCGCGGCCCGGCTGCGCAGTCAAGTGGCGCAGGACGTCGAGAAGATGGTTGCGGAGCACGGCATCCGCCCCGGCCTGGCGACGGTGCTGATTGGCGACAACCCGGCGTCGCAGACGTACGTCCGCATGAAGCAGAAAGCCTGCGAGGAAGTGGGGATCCAGTCGTTCGGGCACGTCTTGCCCGCTGACGTCAGCCAGCAAGAGGCGGAAGACCTCGTGCGAAAGCTGAACGCTGATCCGGCGGTGCATGGCATCCTGGTGCAGCTTCCGCTTCCCTCGCACCTCGATGAAGAAGCGATCCTCAACGCGATCGATCTGGAAAAAGACGTTGACGGCTTCCACCCGCTGAACATCGGCCGCCTGTCGATGAAAGGACGCGAGCCGCTGTTTGTGCCGTGCACCCCGGCGGGCGTGATGATCCTGCTGGAAGAGGCGGGCGCGGTCTTCGAGGGTGCGAACGCGGTGGTGCTCGGACGCAGCAATATCGTCGGCATGCCCGCAGCGATGCTGCTGGTTCACCGCAACGCGACCGTGACGATCTGCCATAGCCGCACGAAGAACCTGCCGGATGTGGTGCGCCAGGCGGACATTCTGGTCGCGGCAGTGGGGCGCGCGCAGATGGTCAAGGGCGACTGGATCAAGCCGGGCGCAATCGTGATTGACGTGGGCACCAATCGCGTGGACGATCCTTCCGCCAAGCGCGGTTACCGGCTGGTGGGCGATGTGGCGTTCGACGAGGCGAAAGAGGTCGCCGGGGCGATCACGCCGGTGCCGGGCGGCGTCGGGCCGATGACCATCGCCATGCTACTGAAGAACACGCTGCGCGGCGCGGAGCTGGCGATCGCGGCTCCGGCGTAGCGGGATGCTGTTGGTCCCTCGCGGCGCCGCGTGCTAGACTTCGAGTTTGAAGTCAGCACCGGTTTCGCCACATCCGAAGCGGGGGAAGCGCGCATATGACAACACTTCTGGCGAAGAACGCCTTAGTCGTCGCCACGATGGACGACGAGCGCCGTGAGATTCCTGACGGCGCGATCTTCGTGCGCGACAACGTCATCGAGCAGGTCGGCCCTACTGCGGACCTGCCGCAGACTGCCGACGAGGTGCTCGACCTGAGCGGGCACGTCGTCATTCCCGGTCTGGTCAACACGCACCACCACTTCTACCAGACGCTAACCCGCGCTGTGCCGGACGCGCAGAACAAAGAACTGTTTGACTGGCTGGTGACGCTTTACCCCATCTGGGCGCGTATCACGCCGGAAGGGATTCGCGTCAGCGCGCAGGTCGCAGCGGCGGAACTGGCGCTCTCTGGTTGCACGACTGCCAGCGACCACCTGTATATGTTCCCCAACGGCGCGCGGCTGGACGACGAGATCGAGGCGGTGCGCGAGGTGGGGATCCGCTTCCACGCCAGCCGGGGCAGCATGAGCCTCGGCCAGAGCAAGGGAGGGCTGCCGCCGGACAGCGTGGTCGAGGATGAAGACGCAATTCTGGCGGACTGCCAGCGTGTGATCGAAACGTATCACGACAACTCGCGCTACTCGATGCTGCGGATCACGCTTGCACCGTGCTCGCCGTTTTCCGTTACGCAAGACCTGATGCGCGAGGCGGCGGCGATGGCGCGCAGCTATCCCGGCGTCCGCCTGCACACGCATCTGGCTGAAACCAAGCCGGATGTGCAGTTCAGCCTGGACCAGTTCGGCCTGCTGCCCGGCGAATATGCCGAGGACGTGGGGTGGGTCGGCGACGACTGCTGGCATGCGCATTGCGTCTACCTCGAATCTGACGCGATCGCGCTGTTCGGTCGCACAGGGACCGGCGTGGCGCACTGCCCGGCGAGCAATGCGCGGCTGGCGAGCGGTATCTCGCCGGTGGTGGAAATGTTGCAAGCGGGTGTACCGGTCGGCCTGGGCGTGGACGGCTCGGCCAGCAGCGACGCGTCGCACCTGCTGAACGAGGCGCGGCTGGCGATGCTGTTCCAGCGGGTCAAGGGCGATCCGGCGGCGCTGACCGCGCGTCAGGCGCTCGAACTGGCGACGCTGGGCGGGGCGCGCGTGCTAGGTCGCGACGATATCGGCGCGCTGAAACCGGGCATGGCGGCGGACTTCGTCGCATATGACGTGCGCGGGCTCGGTTATGCGGGCGCACTGCACGACCCGGTCGCGGCGCTGCTGTTCTGCACGTCGATCAACGTGGCGTATAATGTCACGAACGGGCGCGTGATCGTGCGTGAGGGCCGCCTGACGACGCTGGAGATCGAGCCGGTGATCGAACGGCACAATGCGCTGGCGCGCGCGCTGATCAACGGAGACTGAGCAACCTAACAAACAGGGGCAGGGCGATGGCGGATAGTCTGGTCATTCGCGGCGGGCAGGTGGTTCTGCCGGATGCGGCGATTGCGGCGGATCTGCTCGTTTCGGGCGAGACGGTCGCGGCGGTGCTCGCGCCGGGCGCGGACGTCCCCGCCGGGACGCAGGTCATCGACGCGGCCGGGTGTCTTGTGTTCCCCGGCGTGGTCGATCCGCACACGCACATCCAGCTTGACACTGGCATCTACCAGACGCCGGACGACTGGGAGATCGGCACGCGAACCGCTGCATTCGGCGGCGTGACGACCGTCATCGACTTCGCCACGCAGTTCCCCGGCATGACGTTTGAGCAGGCGCTCGACGCGCGGCTGGCGGAGTGCGCGCCCGCGATGATCGACTACGGGCTGCACATGATGGTCACTGAGCTGCCGCGCGACGAGGCCGAGGCGCGGCGCTGGCTTGAGGCGTTACGCGACAGCGGCGTGCCGAGCATCAAGCTCTACACCACCTATCGCCCCAACTACTACGCCGACGACGCGACGCTGTTGCACACCTTCCGCGCTATGCCGCCGGACATGATCGCGATGATCCACTGCGAAAACGACGCGCTGGTGACCGACGCGACCGAGCGCCTCGTTGCCAGCGGGCGCACGACCTGGGCGTATCACGGGCAGGCGCGCCCGCCCGAGGCCGAGGTCGAGGCGATCCGCCGCGTGTTGTATCTGGCGAAAGTGGCGGGCGCGGCGGTGTACATCGTCCACTGCTCGACGGCGGAGTCGATCCGCACGGTGGCCGAGGCGCGCCGGGAGGGGCAACGGCCGCCCGTCTTCGGCGAGACGTGCCCGCAATACTTCTGGCTGGACGACTCCCGTTACGGGGCGCCCAACGCGGAGTGCTTCATCCTGCAGCCGCCGCTGCGTCCGGCCGAGTGGCAGGTCGATCTGCTGGACGCGGCCCCGCTGCTGAGCGCGGTCGCCACCGATCACTGCGACTACACGCTGGCGCAGAAGCGCGAGTTCGAGAACTTCACGCAGACACCGGGCGGCCTGCCGGGGCTGGAAACGTCGTTCGCGCTGACCTATACAATGGGCGTGCACCGCGCGCAGGAGCGCCAGCAAGCCGGGGAGCCGGTCCACCCGCTCTCGTTGCCTGAACTGGCGCGGCTGATGGCGGGCGATCCGGCGCGGATCTTCGGGCTGTGGCCGCGCAAGGGCGCGCTGTTGCCCGGCAGCGACGCGGACATCCTGATCTACGATCCGGAGCCGAAGGCGACGATCCGCGCCGAGGACCAGCACACGCTCGCCGGATACACGCCGTTTGAGGGGATCGAGGTGCAGGGGCGTGTGCGGACGGTGCTCAGCCGGGGCGAGGTCATCGTTGAGGACGGCACACTTCGGGCGTCGCCGGGTCGGGGGCGGTTTGTGCGCGGTGTGCCGTTCGCGCCGCTGCCCGGTTGCCAATAACCAACAGTCGTGCTGCCCGCGTGCGAAAGGCACCTGGACAGTGTTCAAGGGTGGAAACACCCTATTCTAATAGTGCAGATGGTGTAGAATAAGCGGCAATAACGAGGTTCTTAGCCCCTGCCAGCGATCTGGCGGTGGGCTTTCTCGTTATGTTGCCTCATTTCGGTGTCGGTTGGTCCAGCACCTGACAGGGGCGAAGGTAGACATTTTATAACTAGTGTGCCTGACGACCCAGGTTCGTAGCAAAAATGGAGAGGATAACATGCCTGCTGTAGTTGATTCTGCGCTTGTAGGGTCGATCCGCTCTCGTGTGGCGGAGCAGCACGACACGATCTTAAACTTTTTCCGCGAGATCGTGGCGATCCCAAGCGTGATGGGGCAGATCGGCGACGTCGGCCAGCGCGTGGCGGAAGAGATGGAGCGCCTGAAGTTTGATGAGGTGCGCTTCGACCGGATGGGCAACGTGCTCGGCCGGATCGGCAACGGGCCGCGCGTTCTGCTCTACGACAGCCATCTCGACACGGTCGATGTGGGCGACCCGACCGCGTGGGAGTGGGATCCGTTCCAGGGCAAGATCGAGGATGGGATCTTCTATGCACGCGGCGCGGGCGACGAGAAGCAATCCACGCCCGGCATGATTTACGGGCTGGCGCTGGCGCGCGACCTGGGTCTGCTAGATGGGTATACCGTCTATTACTTCGGCAATATGGAAGAAGACTGCGACGGCATCGCCCCGAACGTGCTGGTCGAGGTCGAAGGGATCCGGCCAGACTTCGTGGTGATCGGCGAGCCGACCCGGATGCAGGTCTATCGCGGGCATAAGGGGCGCGTCGAACTGAAGGTCGTCGCGAAGGGGCGGTCGATTCACGCTGCGTCGAACCAGCTCGGCGACAACGCGATCTACAAGATGTTGCCGGTCATCGCCGGGGTGCGGGATCTGAACGACCAGCTCCACACCGACCCGTTCCTGGGGCAGGGGCGGATCACCGTCAGCAAGATCGAATGCCAGACGCCATCGATTAACGCTGTTCCCGACGAGTGCACCATCTACATTGACCGCCGCCTGACCTTCGGCGAGAGCAAAGAGCTTGCCGTGGAGCAGGTGCAGGCGCTCATCCCCGAGGAGCATTCGGAATCGATCCGCGTGGAAATTTTGCACTACGACACCCCCAGCTACACCGGGTATCAGTATTCCGTCGAGAAGTATTTCCCCGCCTGGGCGATTGACGAGGATCACCCGCTGGTGCAGGCGGGCCTGGAAGCGTGCCGGATACTGTGGGACCAGACCGCCCCGGCCGGGAAGTGGGATTTCTCGACCAACGGCATTTACTGGAACGGGAAAGCTGGAATTCCGTCGATCGGCTTTGCCCCCGGCGATGAACGTACGGCTCACGGCGCCCTTGATCAGGTGCCGCTGGAAGATGTAGTCCGTGCGACCGAGTTCTATGCGCTTTTGCCGGCGCTCTTGAAATAACGAAACGAGGAACAGAGACATGCAGACGCATTTGATTGGGCGGGACATGATCACGCCCGACGAGTGGACCGACGACGAAGTCAATACGATTTTCGAGGTCGCGTTTGACCTCAAGCGCAAGCGCGCCCTGGGCGAACCGCATGCGTTGCTGCGCGATAAGGTGCTGGCGATGCTGTTTTTCTTCACCAGCACGCGCACCCGCGTGAGTTTTGAGGCAGGGATGGCGCAGCTTGGCGGGCACGCGCAGTTCATCGAAAGCACGACGACGCAGATCGCGCACGGCGACACGGCCAAAGAGATCGGTGAGATCGTCGGGCGTTACTGCGACGGGATCGCCATCCGGCAATGCGACTGGGGCATTGGCAACAAGTACATCCGCGAAGTGGCCGAGGCCAGCCGCGTGCCGGTGCTCAACATGCAGTGCGACTGGTATCACCCCTTCCAGGCGCTGGCGGACATGATGACGATCTTTGAGCGCTTCGGGCGTGACGTGCGCGGCAAGACGATCAACGTGTCGTGGGCGTACGCGTCCAGCTATCAGAAGCCGCTCTCCGTGCCGCAGAGCCTGATCACGCTCTGCACGCGCTACGGCATGAACGTCCGCCTGACGCACCCGCCGGAATTCAAGCTGATGCCGGAGATTGTCCAACTTGCCGAAGACAACGCGCGGCGCAGTGGCGGCAGCTTCGAGATCTACGACGATTTCGACAAGGGGTTCGAGGGCGCGCACATCGTCTATCCCAAGAGCTGGGGCGCGATGATGACTACCTCCGATATGGAAGAGTCGAAGCGCATCGGCGACAAGTACAAGGACTGGATCACTGACGAGCGGCGGATGGCGCTGGCGGACAAGGACGCGATCTACATGCACTGCCTGCCTGCTGACCGTAACATCGAGGTGACCGACGCCGTCATCGAAGGTCCGCAGAGCGCGGTGTACGATGAGGCCGAGAACCGGCTGCACGTGCAGAAGGCGGTCATGGCGCTGACCATGCGCAGCTAGTGCGTGTGCGCAGCCGTTAACGTGTATTAGTCTAAAAGCCGATCGACCAGCTTCGGCTGGAGATCGGCTTTTTCCCACTACTGTTTGAAGATAATTTTTCATGACGAGGAACAACATCTATGGGTACGGCAGCAACGAAAACCGTTGTCATGGCCATCGGGGGGAACTCGCTGATTCTCGATAAGAAGCGGCCCCAGGTGGAGCACCAGTGGGAAGCGGTCTACGAGACAGCGCGGCACATCGCAGACATGATCGCGGACGGCTGGCGCGTGGTCATCACGCACGGCAACGGCCCGCAGGTCGGCTTCATTCTGCGCCGCAATGAGCTGGCTGCGCACGAGGTCCACACCACGCCGATGGACGTGATCGGCGCGGACACGCAAGGGTCGATCGGGTACATGCTGCAGCAGGCGCTCGCCAACTGCCTGCGCGCGCGACAGATCCAGCGAGACATTGCGACCGTCATCACGCAGACCGTGGTCGACCGCAACGATCCCGCTTTCCAGAATCCGAACAAGCCGATTGGCGGGTTCATGAGCAAGGAAGAGGGCGAGAAGTTCGAGGCCGAGGGCTGGACGGTCGTCGAGGACGCGGGGCGCGGTTACCGGCGCGTCGTGCCGTCGCCGATCCCGGTCGAGATCGTGGAACTGAATGCGATCAATACGCTCGTCCAGAACGACGTGATCGTGATCTGCACCGGCGGCGGGGGGATCCCCGTGGTGCGCGACGAGCACGGCAACCTGCGCGGCGTCAATGCGGTGATCGACAAGGATCGCGGCTCCAGCTTGCTGGCGAACGGTCTGAAAGCGGACCTGTTTGTGATCTCGACTGCGGTGGAGAAGGTAGCGATCAACTTCAACAAGCCGGATCAGCAGTGGCTGGACCGCATGACGCTGGCTGAGGCGAAGCAATATCTGGCGGAAGGGCACTTCGCGGCAGGGAGCATGGCGCCCAAGATCGAGGCGATCATCAGCTTCCTCGAGAACGGCGGCCCGAAGGCGATCATCACCCAGCCGGGGAGCATCAGCCGGGCGCTGCGCGGCGAAACGGGCACCACGGTGGTGCGGGCGTAGCGGGGCGAGGGCATAGCGATGATCACCGAGCTACGATGCTCTATCTGCGGGACGAGCTATTCTCCCGGCGACGTCGAGTACACCTGCCCGGCGTGCGGGCTGGCGGGCACGCTCGACGTGCTGTACGACTATGACGCTCTGCGCGCGACGGTTACGAGGGAGTCGCTGCAGGAGTGCGCCGATCCGTCGATGTGGCGCTTCCGCGCGCTGATGCCGCTGCGGGCGGACGCGGCCGTTCCCCGGCTGATGGTGGGCGGCACGCCGCTGTATGACGCGCCGCGTGTGGCGGAGGCGCTCGGCTGCACGCAGGTGTGGATTAAGGACGACGGCCGCAACCCGACCGGCTCGCTGAAGGACCGGGCGAGTGCGCTGATCGTGGCGCGCGCCGTGGCTGATGGTATCCAGGTCGTGACCACGGCCAGCACGGGCAACGCAGCGGCGGCGCTGGCGGGCCTGGCGGCGAGCGTCGGGCTGCCCGCGGTGATCTTCGTGCCAGAAGCCGCGCCGGAAGCCAAGATCGCGCAGCTTCTGACCTACGGCGCGACGGTCCTGCTGGTCAAGGGCAACTATGATCGCGCGTTCGAGCTGGCGGTGGCTGCGGCGGAGCGTTACGGGTGGTACAACCGCAACACCGGCATGAACCCGTACACGCTGGAAGGGAAGAAAACGGTCGCGTTCGAGATCGCGGAGCAGCTTGGCTGGCAGATGCCGGATGCGATTGTCGTCAGCGTGGGCGATGGGAACATCATCGCGGCCGTGCACAAGGGCCTGAAAGACCTGTATG
>Ga0134097_1002212_pt1 | contig 12274 bp, 14 predicted proteins | sample 8_3taG_FD_94450 | JGI IMG/M metagenome (GOLD analysis project Ga0134097, IMG submission 94450) | Switchgrass degrading microbial communities from high solid loading bioreactors in New Hampshire, USA - 8_30_10_142_A2 metaG | ecosystem: Engineered > Bioreactor > Semi-continuous > Anaerobic >... | reverse complement strand
TCCTGTCTCCTCAACCCTATGAAAAATGCCCGTTATCTAAACTATCAACTCAACCCTATCTAATTTCAGGCTTATTTTTCGCATAAAAATATACCATCGACATGTTACCATGTACTCATTTTACCTCCTTAGGTCGAGTAGATAACTTAGATGTAATCCCGCAAGCCCAGTAAAATCTAGGCTTACAGTCTTGACATCAATACTACGCACTCAACGTGGAACGATAGGCTCACCTTGATGTCTGGTCTGTATTTTACGTTTTGTCCGTTCGAGGGAATAGGTCAATAGTGGATTTATAGGGGTGTTCTGTTCGAGGGAACAGTTCGACGGTTTTTATCTGTTCGAGGGAATAAGTCAATATAAGTGTTCTAATCTTGCCGCCCAAAGCAAATCGTTAAAGATTGCCTTCTGTTGCACTCCCAAAATTTTAATTGTTCTCTATGTATGCTGTCCACCTATTATAGATATCTCTCAACGGTGCATCAAGATAACCCAAAGCCTTGTCTTTAATCCAATCCGGCACACCATAGGCGGCCTTCTGCAATGCTGCCAGTGATTGCGGCAAGCGTGTCACTGTCGCCTCCGAGGGAAATGGCGTTTCGGATTGCGCCCTCAAAGTCAGTGCTTTCAAGGAATGCGATAATCGCCTGTGGCACCGTATCCTGACAGCTTTCATTGAAGCGGTAGGTTGGACGAATTTCATCAAGGGTCTGGGATAGATTATATCCAAGATTGGATTCTATCAGCTTTTTTATTTCCGCTTTCAATTCTGATGGATTTATCAACCATGCCCAAAGGTTCTGTCAATTTGACTTTCCGGAATTTCTCTCCACATATCATGGGGGATAGTGGTGAAGGTTCAAACACACACATTACCATCTTTGTTGCATATTACAATTTTCTTCGTCCACACTCTTATTCCTACTGGAAACCTATAAATTCAATTCCTGAACTCGATTCTATTCCGAATATGCCAGCCAAATGGCAGAAACTTATTGAGTTATCCCAACAATTCATTCTCTCGAAATATAGTGCCTAGTAGCGTTTATGCCGCTAAAGCCTATTGACAATGAGTGCCGGAATCACGCCACGATAAGCGGCTCCCATATATCTGTCCATCAGGTCCCAGTATACCGTTCCACCTCGGCATTTTGCCCCTGCTATCCAGATATCCACGGGCGAATTTATGATAACTCTTCACGTCCAGCTGTAGATGGCATCAATATTTGCATCAAAATCAGCAGTCCTTTCTTCTGACTTTGACAATGTATAAGTTCCACCAGCTTCAGCATAAGCTTGCTTGGCTCTATCTAAATATTCACGAGTCCAATGAAGGCGCGTATCTTCACTCGGATGCATAATAGTTTTAACGCCATAGTCAGGGCTTTCCATTGTATTTTTAAGACGGCCTATTTCTTGCTTAAGCCCACGAATGGTGGTCAGAATCTGTTCTTTATTTTTCCTTTAGGTACTCTTCATAGTATCCTTCTGGGCTAATCATCAAATTAGGACGCCTCCTTTATTCGAAGTTGTTATTGTATTTGGATTATATTCAGTCCTTTTTCAAGGCACTCTTGATGAAAGCTCTTTTACGTTCCTTTAGGGTTATATCATGGTTATTGTTGTAAAATCCGATAAACTCAAATAGCAATCCCAGGCCGCAAAGCATTCCAGATACAAACTCATCAATATTTTTCTGAAATATGTAGGATAATACCTCAAATTGACGGTTGAAAATTACCACTACAAAACAAGCCAGTGCCAACATAAAGTATTTGTTCAGCTTTCCTGCCTTTTGATGCTTCTCGTTTCCTGCATATTCAACGATTTTTTTAATCGTTTCTTTCTCTTCAATATTCATATTCTCGCTTTTCCTTTCCCCGTCGATAATTTCCTTAATATCGACACTGTAAAATTCTGATAGTTCTACCAGAACACTTAGATCCGGTATATTTCTCCCTGTTTCCCACCGAGAAACTGATCTGCTGGATACATTAAGAATTTCTGCCAACTGCTCCTGTGTCATATTTTTTCTTTTCGAAGCGTTTTTAGAAAACTTCCGATTTTTTGTTGATCCATGCTTGGGTCCTCCTTTCATCCAAAGAGTATTGGAAATCAACGCAGGAATACACGACACAAAGCGAGAAATGTCATGTTTTCTTTATAGACAACCTTGTCTAATGCAATAGCAAATTCAAATTTAATGCCAAATCTTAAGTTGAAAAAATATCTATTTTATCAACTTACATTAATTGACTAAACACTTGTTAACATTGTAATTCCGTTCTGTTAAAAAACAGAAAAAGCTGCACATACTGCAGAAAAAATATTAGATACTGCATGAATAATCCAACTTGGAAGAATTGATCCATTAGCATTCTTCTCATTTACAAATCCCATACACCATGCAATGGATGCTGTAAAAATAATAATCACAATTGCTTTTACAACTCCTGTTATAGAAATAAACATAACGCCATGCATCAGACCAAAAAGAATTGCTTGTATTGCATTAGCAGCGCCAAAACCAAACTTATTTGATAATCTCTTTAATAGAAATCCTCTGAAAAGTAGTTCTTCTGGAAATGATGTATTCAAAACCGCATACACAATAATAGCTGGAAGTGCTATTGTACCAAGTCCCGCAAAATCAGATGTTGCCGTTTCGACATCCTTTATTATATAAAGCAAAAGTGTTCCTAGTACTGTATATGCAACAGAAACTATAATGATTGAAATAGCCGTCTTTTTTCCGCCATCTACTCTCTTTAAACCAATCCATTCGAAGAACTTTTGTTTCTTTCTCGCTGTAATAATCCACCATAAAAAAGGAATAAATGCAAATAAAATAATCTGAACAATACTGCTCACAATTTTACTGATAAATAGTTCCATAACCCTCACCTTTCGTTTATTAAAACGGGATTTATCTCTCTGACAATAGTTGTATAGTCTCCCCCTATACTCGCGACATTAATACCATCGTCTCGACGTGGCTAGTTTGTGGGAACATATCCACAGGCTGGATTACCTCAATATTATATACTTTAGTTAATTCATTCAAATCTTTCGCAAGTGTTGATGGATTACATGATACGTATATTAGTTTCTTTACTTTAACTCTCTTTAAGACACTAAGTAACTTATCATCAATGCCTGTCCGAGGTGGGTCCATGATAATACAATCAGGTTTAAAACCTTCTTTAATCCATTTAGGAATAATTGTTTCAGCATGTCCCGCTTCAAAATAGGCATTAGTGATGTTGTTTAATGATGCATTATTGCGAGCATCTTTAATTGCTTGTTCAGTTATATCAACACCACGCACTTCAGCTACATCACGAGCGATAAATAAACTAATAGTTCCAATCCCACAGTAACTATCGATAACTTTATCAGTCTTCTTGAGATTAGCTAATTGTTTTACGACATCATATAGTACTTCCGTTTGCTTAGTATTTAGTTGGTAAAATGAGTGTGGTGATATTGTAAACTTAATATCTTTAATCAAGGCCTCAATGGTCTTTTTACCTCTTATATGGATAAACTCTTCACCATAGATTTCATGACTACTAATATCAGGATTGATATTGACATAGAATGATACTACTTCTTTAACTTTAGTCATTAATTCTTCTGCCAATTTACTGATGTTTGTCATGTGTTTATCTTTTAAGACTAATACGACTTGACACTCTTTAGTATTCTCCATATAACGTACTGACACATAACGTAGATTACCACTTCTAGTTTTCCGGTTATATGCCATGATATGATGCTTTGATAATAGTACTTTAATAATATCAAGTGTATTATTTATAAACTCATTTTGAATAATGCATGTATCAATATAAACTAAATGATTGGTATTGGCTTCATACAAACCAGTAACGACATTTCTTCCTTCATTTGCGACAGGCATTTGGGCTTTATTACGATAGTAATAGGGTTTATCCATCCCAATCATTTCTTTGATATCGATATTAAGTTGATCATATTTAGTTAAATATCGTTCTAAAGAATGAACAATGATTTCTCTTTTGAATTTAAGTTGACTCTCATACTTTATGTGTTGAAGTTGACATCCACCACATCGACCAAAATAAGGGCAGGGTGCTTCCACCCTGTCTTTACTTGGTTTTTTAATTTTAACTACTTTTCCTTGAATATAATTATCTTCCTCTTTGATAAATTCACAGATTATTTCCTCTTCTGGAATCGCTCCATCCACAAATACAGCCTTGCGTTTATAATATCCTATTCCTTCCCCATTAATTCCTAGTCTTTTAATTGTTAAGAGAGTTTGAAAATTGCTCTTCATGATGCACCTCATTGTTAAAGATTACGTGGTTTGATTAGTTCATTATAAAACTCATAGATTTCATCGATGATTTGTTCATAGTTCTTACCTAAAGTTTGTTGCGCCGCTTTTTCTACTTCTTCTTTCTTACTATCATTTAAAGCAGATATAATGCGTTGGGCATAGGATAAACTATTTTTATCCGCAAGATAACCATTAAAATTATCCTTCACATAATGATTTGAGTCCTTAAATAATAATGCTGGGCAACGTAAACTTGCAGCTTCTCTTATTGACAATCCTAATGAGTAGTCAGGGACAGGACTTAATAAGAGATTAGCTCTTGAATAGTATTTCGCTAAGATGTCCCGATCAGTTATTTCGCCAACGAAGATTACATGATTGGTTAGACGTTTTTCTTCAATCAATTTCAGCATATCTTGTTTAGCCTTACCTTCACCTACAAAAAGCATCCGGAAACGTTGGCGCATTTCTCTTAAAATACTTAATGCTTCAATGATATATCTTAGATTATTTTCCCACTCTAATTTACCTACATAAAGTAAAACATTATACTCAGGATTAATATTGTATAGATGATTAATATAATCGATATCCTTTACTTTCTCGTTTTCATTATAGATAAAGTCACTACCCATTTCGATTATTTCAACACGTTTTTTAAGTCCATAAAACTTTAAGACGTCCGCAATCTCCTCATCAAATGTTAAGATTAAATCCATTTGATTATATAGGGAAACAATCTTTTTCATCTTATATTTAATGAGGAATTGGGTTTTTGTTTTATTTTTAAATTTATTGTAGTAACAAACATGACAAGATCCAACAACTGGTCGTTTTAATTCCTTGCTTAATTTAACCGCAATCTTACCCGCATTAAAGGGAGTATGAGCATGTAAGATATCAAATTTAAATGCTTTTAGTCGGGATGGGATGACGTTGGGTTTATGTCTTAATACATCAAAACTCTCATTATCATGATAAGGATATATGTTTGGCGTAATAACCGTAGTTCTCCCATATTTGCGATTCAACCAATAAGCATAACTGCGCACAATAACACTAATACTATCAATTACAGGATAATAAACATCAGTAAATTGACCGGTACTTATAAACATATAGCCCACCCCTAGATACTTGTATTTTTATTATACAATAATTTAGGAATTATTAAAATATATATTAATTATATAATTATTTTTATGTTGAAATATCGGAAAATATGTATAAAACATACAAAAAGGTATGGAATAATCCATACCTTTGCGGTTTTAAAAACCGCCTACAAATAACTCAGGTGGGATGAATAGATCTGTTATCGGTGCGAATTCATAACCTTGGTTTTGTAAATCAATAATAATGCGTTCGAGCGCATCCGCATTATCCTGTGATACTGAATGTAAGAGGATAATCGCTCCAGGATGAATGCGCTGCATTACTTCATTATAGGCATATTCCCACCCACGTACCTTATCTACTTCCCAATCTTTATAAGCTACTGACCAAAAGATAGTATAATAGCCTAACTCATCCGCAATCGAAAGGGACCTTTCGCTAAAAGTACCTTCTGGGGGTCGTAAGATTTTGAGTGGCTTTTTACCAATAATCTTTTGGTAGTAGTCTTCAAACTTTTGTAGTTCTTCTTGATATGCTTCTTTATCTAATTTAGTTAAATCTGGATGACTCCAAGTATGATTCCCGATAATATGGCCTTCTTTAACCATTCGTTTTACCAACGCTTCTTCCTTCTTCAGGTAATCACCTACTAAGAAGAAAGTTGCCGGTACATTATATTTCTTCAACACATCAAGAATTTTAGGAGTATACCCATTTTCGTAGCCTGCATCGAAAGTTAGGTAGAGTTTTTTTGATGTACTATCATCCATATAATAGACATTATGACCTTTAATAATACTTTCATAAAGAGCGCCAATCTCGGGTTTCTCACCTGGTTTGCCTAACTTATAACCCCAACCATAACTTTTTGTGGGGTTTCCATATACATTTAAATTGAGAAGTAGACAAGTAATGATAAAACTGAGAAATACACCGAGTGCTTTAAGTAGTTTCATTAGTGTCACTCCCTTCGGTGTATTCATTATTATTTTTCATATTCTGCCTTTTTTCATGAATGGTAAATTTAGCCCTATTTATGACTATGCCGATAATTAGGACATAACACAACAAATAGATCCACATCACAAACACAAATAATTGCGTAAAGGTTTTATAAATATTTTCGTAATTGGCATAATAGTCTGTATATAATTTAAAGCCAAAGGATACAATTATCCATCCAAAGGTTGTAAAAAGAGCACCTTGAATTACATCACGAAACCGTTGTCGAAAATCAGGAACTGAATACATTAAAAAGGTTACAATGGAAGTAATAATCATCACGCTTAAAACTAAATGGACATAATGATAAAAATACCGAGAGATTAGATAATTAAGTAGATAGATTTCTAGTAATTCATAGAGATATTTACTGAAGATGGTAATGACACAAAGAAAAAAAATTAAAATAATTAATAGAAAAGTATTTATGAAAGATATTATTCTGGTTCTAAATATAAGTTTTTTTGGCTTAATATTATATATTAATAAGTAACTTGTATAAAAAGCAGAGTATATTTTAGATGCTATATACAAAAGAAAAAGATTAGATAAGGTTAAAATAGAAGCATGATAAGAATGCCGCTCAATCAATCTAACTAAAACTGTATAAACATCTGATGGTAACACTTCTTTGATGACGATTAAGATGTCCTCATTATTATTTACTGTAAAATAAACCACCTCAAAAATTAATGTTAGGATGGGTATAAAAGATAATAAGATAAAAAAGGCTATATAGGGAGCAAGGATTTTAATTTCCCGATGTTCTAAGAGATGGACGATTTCTCTAATATATGTAAATTCATGAGGATATTTCTGTTCAAGTTTTCTTAAAAATTTAATTTTTTTTAATATTTTAAACATAAAAAATTCACCTATTATTATTGTGAATAATAATGGGTGAATTATTACTTATTAATATCCTAGCGTATCATTAACTAAAATCATAATAAAACGATTAGGTTGAGGCTTTTTAATTGTCACATAATACCGACAAATACGATTCTTACTTTCACAGTCGATACATTTACCTGTAATTTGACAAGGAGTGTTTAGTTCAAGTCGTTTAGAGTTTAACGGAGCTGCATGATTTTTAACTCTTTCGATTGCTTCATCAAGGTCTTTAACGATTTTATTAACTCCCGCAATGACAATTACTTTATCGGGACCATAAATCATCGCTGCTACACGATTTCCGCGCCCATCGACATTGAATAATGTACCATCCTCACAAATCGCGTTAGTACCAGTTATATATATATCCGCAAAAAAACTTTTCCGAAAGATTTCTTTTAAATCCTCACTGGATAAGTCTTCAGCATAACGATCAAGGAAATTAATGTTTAAAGAACGTAAATAATCGATAATGCCTAATTGTGATAATGTTACTGAACCACCAACTGATACTGTATCATGTTCATGAATAAAGGTACTTAAAAGGGGAATGACATCTTCTTTCTTTTCCACAAAGAAACATTTAATATTGTTTTTTTCTAAATTTTTAATTGTTTTTTCAATCCGCTTATCCATAGCCATCTCCTTAACTTACAATAATTGATTAATTAAATATAGTATTAATAAATGAGCAGGATAAAAGATGTAAAATAGATATTTTAATGAATAACCCCGCTCATGGTTATACATTTTGATAAAAAACAATGCAAATACCGCAAATAACTGGATTACAATTCCGAAATAAAATGTACCATTAATTAAACTTGTGACTAATGGTTCAAGCACAAATAAACTATTAAGAACGATTAAGGCGAATGTAAGTTTTTTAAAATCCTTTCGGTAGTAATAAAACGCAAAAATTATCAAGACTCCAATAGCATTATAGTCAGTCATAAGGATTAATGCGAGTAAGCACATTAAGATAAGATACATAAATGCTTTAGAGAAGTCTTCTTGGACATATTTATCAAATAAAATAAGCGCAATTAAGCCGATACTTAAAGTGAAAAAGACATTTTGATGTGATAATTCATAATAACTACCGTAAAAAGCCAAATCAAATGGAACCTCAGATATGATCGCAAAAATACTTAAACGAAGCAAATATTTATAACGATTACGCGTATGCAAAAAACCTTCTACTAAAAGAAATGCAAAGATTGGGAAAGCTAAACGACCAATAATCCGCATAATTAAATAAAGCGAATGATGCTCAAAATATAGATATGACGACGTGGCAGCAATATGATCAATAAGCATAAAAATGATGGCTAGTAGTTTTAAATTAGAGTTACTTAATCGCATTAACATTACCTCTTTCCTTATACTACTATTATAACGATTTTATTTTCTTTTTTAAATCTTAAAAAGAAAAACTCCTTTTTCGTCGTATCTATATATGAACACTATTAAGGAGGTAAGTATGTTAAATCAAGTAATCATTGTTGGAAGGTTAGTAAGGGACCCAGAAGTACGGCTTACTACTGATGGTAAGCGTGTGGCAAATGTGACTATTGCTGTGAATAGAAACTACAAAAATAACGAAGGTCGTTATGAAACAGATTTTATTAATTGTACCCTTTGGGAAGGTATCGCACAAGCAACATGTGATCATTGTCAAAAGGGTAGTATCATTGGAGTTAAAGGACATATAATTATGCGGCAGTTAGAACTGGAAAATCGCAAAATCTCCTATCCTGATTTAATCGCTGAAACAGTTACATTCATTAGTCGTAATAAAAATACCACCTTACAAATAAGTGATAATAATGCAAAAATAGAATGAGTTCATCCTCATTCTATTTTCATTTTTCTCTTATATTAACTTAATTAAACCCTTCTCCGTTAATTCATAAACTTCATCAAAGACTTCTTCTAGGAATTTACGGTCATGGGTTATACAAATTACACAACCTTTATAGTTTAATAGTAAATTATGAATTACTGGTGCATTTAAAGGAGAAAGATTCCGCGTAGGTTCATCTAATAAAAGAACATTATTCTTACTTAAAACCATTTTTAAGAAGAGAAGTTTCACCTTTTGACCACCACTTAGTTGTGATGTTTTATTTTCCATCTCTTCTCTTGTAAACTGCAGAGCACCCATTATTTTTCTGATTCTTGCTTCATCATAAACACCTGATGTTTTCATCACGTAGTGCAGTGCTGAATCATTAGAAATGAATAACTCTTCGTATTTTTGACTCATATAGCCAACTGAAATATCTTCCCGGTTTTTTAAATCATCATAAATACATTTTAATAATGTACTTTTTCCACAGCCATTTTTACCAATGATAGCTATCTTTGCATCGCCTTGCACATATAACTTTACTTCTTGAGCGAGTATCCGTTCATTAATCTTTAGTGGTGCAAGGTAAAAATCAAGTACAACCTTACCTTTAGGAATTAACACATCTTCTTCAAAAAATAAATCAATCGCTTCTTCTCTTTCGGGAATCTCTAGGAATTCTGCTTTTTCTTTTTCTAATCTTCTTTCAATACTCTTCAATGCATGAATTTTCTTCTTCAGTAACCTACCAGTACTAGGGTTACGCACTGCTTGATTTTGAGCAGCTTCAACACGACTATAAATTTGGCGAAATCTTTCCATTTTCTTTTTATAGTCTGCTCGTTGTTTACGGGCAATCATCTCTTGTGAATCAAGAGCTAATTTTCGAAATTCTTTATAGTCACGATAATTCATTTTAACTACTTCATGGGTAGGTTTTCGTTTCTTATGGATAAGACTTAAATGAATTATTCCATTAGAAGCATTCTCTAAAAGTTTCTCATCATGCGACACGAATAATAGTGGTCGTTCTTCATTTAAGATAAAGTTTTCTAGAAAAATGATTGTCTCTAAATCTAAGTCATTAGTTGGTTCATCTAAGAGTAGAAGATCAGGTTCATGTAGGAGAATTTTGGCAAGTCCTAGTTTAACTAGTTCACCACCACTAAAATGATTTAATTTAGGATTATGATCAATTAAATTAGAATCAAATCTTAAGCGTGTTAATACTTGATCCAATTTTCCTAATAACTCGTAACTTTCTAATTTAATTTCACTATCAGGATATTCTTTCAACAAATAATCATAAACTGGCACATCATACCATTCTTCAAGAATGGTTTGCGGTAGATAACCAACTTTTCCTTTTATATTAATTACACCTTTTACATCACAATAATCTAAACTTTGCGGATTATATATAGCTTTTAATAAGGTTGATTTACCATTACCTTCTAAACCAATTACCGCAAACTTATCTCCCCTATTTAATGTAAAGGAAAGATTATCGATTATTGTCCGATTCTCTTTATCTATGTGAATCGTTAAATTCCTTACTTCGAGCATTATACCCTCCTTATTTAATTAAGTGATTATCTTTTTAGTGTTACGATACTAATCATCTTCTCACCCCTTAAAAGAATTGTACTATGGTTATTATACAACAAACAATTAGGTCTAAGCAAATCTGCTTAGACCTATTTTATCACGATATTAAATTATATTAATCAACACTATTTGACAAAGAGCCATAAAAAAAGCCCTTTTTAAGGGCTAGAATGGTGGTTCGAGGCAGAATCGAACTGCCGACACAAGGATTTTCAGTCCTTTGCTCTACCTACTGAGCTATCGAACCATATGGCGGTCTCGACGGGAATCGAACCCGCGATCTCCTGCGTGACAGGCAGGCATGTTGGACCGCTACACCACGAGACCAATGGTTGCGGGGGCAAGATTTGAACTTGCGACCTCCGGGTTATGAGCCCGACGAGCTACCTGGCTGCTCTACCCCGCGATGTTAGATGGCGGAGGAAAAGGGATTCGAACCCTTGCGGCGCTTGCACGCCCTGTCGGTTTTCAAGACCGATCCCTTCAACCACTTGGGTATTCCTCCACACATACTGGTGGACCCACCAGGACTCGAACCTGGGACCAACCGGTTATGAGCCGGTAGCTCTGACCAACTGAGCTATGGGTCCATATAAAAATGGTAGCGGCGAAGGGGATCGAACCCTTAACCTCACGGGTATGAACCGTACGCTCTTGCCAATTGAGCTACGCCGCCACTACATATGGTGCCTCAGACCGGAGTCGAACCGGTACGGGATTTGACTCCCGCAGGATTTTAAGTCCTGTGCGTCTACCTATTCCGCCACTGAGGCGCGATGGTGTCCTGCAGAGGAATCGAACCTCTGACCCTTTGATTAAAAGTCAAATGCTCTACCGACTGAGCTAGCAGGACACAATGGCTGGGATAGCTGGATTCGAACCAGCGAATGACGGAGTCAAAGTCCGTTGCCTTACCGCTTGGCTATATCCCAACATCTGGGGCGACTAGTGGGGATCGAACCCACGAATGTCGGAGCCACAATCCGATGCGTTAGCCACTTCGCCATAGTCGCCATAATCTTCTAATATGGCAGGGGTGGCAGGAATTGAACCCACACTAACGGTTTTGGAGACCGCTGTTCTACCATTAAACTACACCCCTAATCCTGGTGGAGGGGGACGGATTCGAACCGCCGAACCCACCCGGGAGCAGATTTACAGTCTGCCGCGTTTAGCCTCTTCGCTACCCCTCCTCAGATGGTGCCGACTACAGGAATTGAACCCGTAACCTACTGATTACAAGTCAGTTGCTCTACCGATTGAGCTAAGTCGGCATATATGGTGGAGGTTGACGGGCTCGAACCGCCGACCCCCTGCTTGTAAGGCAGGTGCTCTCCCAGCTGAGCTAAACCTCCAATGGTGACCTGTACGGGATTCGAACCCGTGTATGCATGCGTGAAAGGCATGTGTGTTAAACCGCTTCACCAACAGGCCATTTGAGAGATGGCGCCCCAACTAGGACTTGAACCTAGGACCCC
>Ga0134097_1002199_pt1 | contig 12334 bp, 11 predicted proteins | sample 8_3taG_FD_94450 | JGI IMG/M metagenome (GOLD analysis project Ga0134097, IMG submission 94450) | Switchgrass degrading microbial communities from high solid loading bioreactors in New Hampshire, USA - 8_30_10_142_A2 metaG | ecosystem: Engineered > Bioreactor > Semi-continuous > Anaerobic >... | reverse complement strand
AGAGCGGCGGGGTGTCGTCGTCGCCCTCTTCGATCACGGTCACGATCGGGCCCGGCAGGAACGGCGCGAGCTTCTCGTTCACCGCGACCGGGCCGCTGCCCGGCCCGCCGCCACCGTGCGGCGTGCTGAACGTCTTGTGCAGGTTGTAGTGCATCACGTCGAAGCCGAGGTCAGCCGGTTTGGCGACGCCAAGCATGGCGTTCATGTTCGCGCCGTCCATGTACATCAGGCCGCCGCAGCCGTGAATGATGTCCACGATCTCCTGGATGCGCGTCTCGAACACGCCGAGCGTGTTGGGCACGGTGATCATCATGCCCGCCACGTCTTCGCCGCAGACCTCGCGCAACTTGTCAAGATCGACGTCGCCATTCGCGTCCGACGGGATCTCGACCACTTGCAGCCCTGCCATCGCGGTCGTCGCGGGGTTGGTCCCGTGGGCGCTATCCGGCACGATGATCTTGGTGCGGTGCGCTTCACCGTTCGCCAGATGATAGGCGCGGATCATCAGGATCCCCGCGAACTCGCCCTGGGCGCCCGCCGCCGGTTGCAGGCTGACGGCCTTCATCCCGCTGATCTCTGCCAGCCATTGCTGGAGCGTGTACATCAGCGCGAGCGCGCCCTGCGTCGCGTTGGGGTCTTGCAGCGGGTGCGCCAGCGCGAAGCCGGGCAGCCGCGCCATGTCTTCGTTCAGCTTCGGGTTGTACTTCATCGTGCACGACCCGAGCGGGTAGAAGCCAGTGTCGATCGCGTGGTTGAGTTGGCTGAGGCGCACGAAATGGCGCACGACGTCGATCTCGCTGACTTCTGGCAAGTCGAGTTCGCTGCGAAGCAGGTCCTCCGGCAGGGGCGCTTCGGGCACGTCCGTCTTCGGCAGGCTCACGCCGACGCGCCCCGGCGCGCCGAGTTCGTAGATCAACGGCTCAAGCGGCGGGGGAGACGACTCGGCCTGCGTGGTGGTCGGTTGGGTCATTTCAGCAGTTCCCATCTGTCACATCTCCCGCGCCTAGTGCGTATGCTCGTGCCCGATGTGGGCGTCGGGATCGCGCAGCGCCTCGACGAGCGTGTCGATCTCTTCCTTCGTGTTCATTTCGGTAACGGCGATCAGCATCTGGTTGGCGCGATCCGGGTAATCTTGCCCGAGATCGTAGCCGCCGATGATGCCCCAGTGGTCGAACAGGTACTCGTTCAATTCCGCCACCGGGCGCGGGCACGTTACGACGAATTCCTTGAAGAACGGCTTGCTGCGGTCCACGCTGTAGCCTTCGAGCGCGTCGATTTGCTCGGCGGCGTAGTGGGCTTTGTGATACGAAAGCTCGGCGGCGCGGCGCAGGCCGTGTTTGCCCATCGCGCTCATGTAAACGCAGGCCGCCAGCGCCATCAGGCCCTGGTTCGTGCAGATGTTGCTCGTCGCCTTCTCGCGGCGGATATCCTGCTCGCGCGGGCGGAGCGTCATGACGTAGGCCCGACGGCCATGCTTGTCAACCGTCTCGCCGACGATGCGTCCGGCGATCTGGCGGACGTACTTCTTGCGCGTGGCAAAGAAGCCGAGGTACGGGCCGCCGAAGCTCAGCGGGATGCCGAGCGGCTGCCCTTCCCCGACGACGATGTCCGCGCCTAGCTCGCCCGGCGACTTGAACAGCCCAAGTGCGATCGGGTCCACGACCATGCACAGCAGCGCGCCCGCGTCATGAACGGCTTGTGCCAGCCCGCTGAAGTCGTCGATCTGCCCGAAGAAGTTCGGGTACGCCACGACCAGCATCGCCGTGTCTTCATCGAGCATGTCGATCAGATCGGGGATCGTCGCGCTGCCCTTGTCACCGACGAACTTAAGCTCGTTGCCCTGGTGATAGGTGCGCGCCACCGCGCGATACTGCGGGTGGATGCCAGGGCTGAGGATGATCTTCGTCCGCTTGCCACGGAAGTGCGCGCGCGCCAGAGTTGCGGCCTCGGCCAGCGAAGTCGCGCCGTCGTAGTGACTGGCGTTAGCAACTTCCATGCCGGTCAGCGCGCACATCATGCTCTGATACTCAAAGATCGCCTGCAGCGTGCCCTGGCTGAGCTCCGGCTGGTAAGGCGTGTAAGCGGTGTAGAACTCGCCGCGCAACAGGATGTGATTCACGACGCTCGGTACGAAGTGATTGTACGCGCCCGCGCCGAGGAAGATCGCGTAGTCTCCGGCGTGCGCGTTGGCGGCAGCCAGCCCGCGCATTTCCGCGCTGACTTCCAGCTCGCTCAGCCCGTCGGGCAGATCCAGCTTGGGGAAGCGCAGCGACTCCGGCACGCGGTCGAACAGCTCGTCCATGGAGCTGACTCCGATCGCGGCGAGCATCGCTTCGCGGTCGGCGTCTGTGTGTGGGATGTATGTCATGTACTGATGGCTCCTCAAAGTCCGCTCGCCGGGCGCAGACCGCGCCACGCCCGGCAGAACGCGATCACGCGCGGCTGGCGCAATGCTTGGCGTACGCCGCGGCATCGAGCAGATCGTTAATGTCCGCCGGATTGCTCAGCTCGATCTCGACAATCCAGCCTTCGCCATAGGGGTCGCTGTTAATCGTCTCGGGCGCGTTGTCCAGCGCAGTGTTCACGGCGATCACCTTGCCGCTGGCCGGGGCGTAGACATCCGACGCCGCCTTGACGCTTTCGACCGAGGCGAACACCTCGCCCTTCGTCAGCGTGTCGCCCACGTCCGGCAATTCGACAAACACCAGGTCGGACAGATTGTCCTGGGCGTAGTCGGTCAGGCCGATGCGCGCAGTGTTGCCGCTGACGCGGATCCACTCGTCGTTTTCGGTATATTTCAGGTCTTCGGGGGTTTTCCACTCTGCCATGTCGGTAAATCCTTTCTGGAAGTGCGCTCCATATATATAAGGTATAACCCAGGTCCGCAACCGGTCGTGCGGACCGGCGGGAAAGGGTCGGGCGATAGCTTGGCCGCTCGGTCGCCCACAAAACACAAGGGCAAACAGACCGGTCTGGCTGCTTGCCCCTGTCATCCAGCCTGAGAGATTCACCCGCGCATGCGGGCTTGCCCCGTCGGCGCGCCCCACCTGGGCGAGGCGCTTTCCAGAGGTAGAAGCGAGCTGCGAGTGCGGGAACCTGAGAGTTTCGCCGGGGTCGCCAGCCGCGCGACACCCCGCTTGCCCCTTCGGTGGCCGCGTAACGCGGCGCTCTCCCCGCAGCCAGCTTGATTGCGCTTGGCGCTATTCGTCCGCGGGCGGAACCTCCAGCCATTCAAACAACCGCTCGCGCGCCTCGGACGTGAGGACCATGTTCATCGCCAGATGCCCGGTGGCGTCGGCGACGATCGTCGTCCGCACAAGAAGCTCGCCTGCCGACGAGAGGCCCAGCTCCAGATGCGCCTGCCCCGTGCCGACCATCCGCATGACGGTCAGGCGCGCGGTCGGGCGAAGCTGCGCGAAGCTCGTCACGACGGTGCGGAGCCTCGGGCGCAGCGCGATCTCGATCGGTCCGTAGCCCGCCGAGATGCTCAGGTACATGCCCTCGCGCGCAAACCAGAGCGTCGGCCCGCATGGATCGCCGCTGCCCTGGGTAAAAAGCAGCGTGTTGTTTTCGGCGTCGTGGCTGACCGTGTCCAGCGTTTGAGAGTGACGCATCCGCTTGCTCCCCGCGCGCTATGGCGCAGCTTCAGTGCAGCAGCTCCATGCCAATAAGCGCCATTATATCATTTTTCGAAGCGTCACCGAAAGACGAAACGGGTGTGTAAAATGACAACCCGCCCCGAACGCTTCCCGCGCAATTCTCCGCGCCTATTCCGAGCCAGTCAGGCGCAGCCCGAGGATGCCGCTCAACAGCAGCACAAGCGACACGATTTTCAGGACGTCCCGCGACTCGCCAAGCCAGATCATCCCGACGATGGCCGTGCCCGCCGCGCCGATGCCGGTCCACACCGCATACGCCGTCCCCACCGGCAAAGACTTCAGCGCCTGCGCCAGCAGGAACATGCTCAGGAAAAGCGTGACGAGGAAGCCGACCGTCGGACCGGGCTTCGAGAATCCATCCGACTGTTTGAGCAGCAGCGCCCAGGCCATTTCAAACAGCCCGGCAATGACCAGAATCACCCACGCCATGCGAAACCCTCTTGCAGTCCAATAAAGGGGCCGTCCCCTGAAAAACAAGGCCGCTGTTGGGCCGTCCCAACGTGGCGGATCGCGCAGCGGGCTATTATAGAGAATACGCCGGGAAATTCCATCGCGAGCGCGGCGAATCTGGAAGCGGCGCAGCTCACAGATCGCGGCGGATTTCCGGCAAAATTTACGGATAAGCAATTCGCGTAATTCGCGTAGCCTGCTATAATGGTGGCCTTATTCGACCGAGACAAGCCGCACGGGGCCTCGGAGCGGAACACGGCCTCTACACCACGACATCGCTATGTTTGAGTTTTCACTCGAAGCCCAGCACGGCGCCGCGCGGGCCGGTACGTTCCAGACACCGCATGGCACCCTGTCCACGCCGGTTTTCGCTCCGGTCGGCACGCAGGCGACGGTCAAGGCCGTAGAGCCTCGCGAGCTGCGCGAAATGGGCGCCACGCTCGTCCTCGCCAACACGTACCACCTCTATCTCCGGCCGGGCGACGAGCTGATCGCTGACTTCGGCGGCCTGCACCAGTTCATGGCGTGGGACGGGCCGATACTCACCGATTCCGGCGGATTCCAGGTTTTCAGCCTGGGCGATATACGCGAAATCGATCCGGACGGGGTGACCTTCCGCAGCCACCTCGACGGCTCAAAGCACCGCTTTACACCCGAAAAGTCAATTCAGATCCAGCACAATCTCGGCGCAGACATCATCATGGCGTTTGACGAGTGCCCCGTGCCGAACGACCGCTCGTCCGTCTTGCCCGCGCTCGATCGCACACATCGCTGGCTGGCGAGGTGCTATGACGAGCACCTGCGCAGCGGTGACCCCAACCGGCAAGCGCTGTTCGGCATCGTGCAGGGCGGGATCTTCCGCGACCTGCGCGAGCAGTCGGTCGAAGCGGTCACCGCCATCGACCTGCCGGGCTATGCGATCGGCGGGCTGGCCGTGGGCGAAACCAAGGCCGAGATGTACGAAACCCTCGAATACACCACGCCCCTGCTGCCGGAAGACCGGCCGCGCTATCTGATGGGCGTCGGAAGCCCCGAAGACCTGGTGCATGGGGTTGCGCGCGGCATCGACATTTTCGACTGCGTGCTGCCCACGCGCATCGCGCGGAACGGCGCCGCCTTCACGCGGACCGGCCGCATTAACATGCGCAACCAGCAATACGCCGACGACCACGGGCCAATCGACCCGGGCTGCACCTGCTACACCTGCCAGACGTTTACGCGCGGGTACGTGCGCCACCTGGTCAAAGCGTCCGAAATTCTGGGGCACCAACTACTCAGTCTCCACAACTTGCATTTCCTGCTCACGCTGATGCGTGAGATGCGCGCCGCCATTTTGGACGGCACCTTCACCGACTACGCGAAAGAGTTTCTGGCGACCTATGAGCCGGTTGCCGGGACGCAGGAGGGTGTCAGCGCTTTGCCGTTGGGCTGACTGTAACCCAACGCCGCGCCCCTCTCCCAGTCGGTGAATGACCGGCGTTTGCCACGTCTGCGTTCGGTGCTTGCGTGCCGGGCGCCTGACGGCGCAACCCTGGGCCCTGAACCATCTGACCATGCGCGGACAATGGATGCCGCTGCATGCGACGAAAGGATTCCTGTGTGGATCTCATAGAAGCAATTCTTCTCGGTATCTTGCAAGGGGCCACTGAATTCCTGCCGATTTCTAGCTCCGGCCATCTGGTGCTTGTCCCCTGGTGGCTCGGTTGGGAAGATCCGCCTCTGACGTTTGACGTCATGGCCCATCTTGGGACCCTGGTGGCTGTGCTGGCTTTTTTCTGGCGCGACTGGCTAACTTTGCTGCGTGCCGGTTGGACCGCGCTCAAGACGCGCTCAATCCAAACCAGCTCCGATCAAGAACTGGATGCCCGCTTGCTACTGCTGTTAATCGTGGCAAGCGTCCCCGCCGCGCTGGTGGGGCTGTTGCTGGAGAGTGTTTTCGAGGAGATCAGCACGCCAACCGTTGTGGCTGCGCTGTTGCTGGTCACCGCCGGTTTGCTCGTGTACAGCGAGCGCCACGCGACCTCGGACCGCACGCTCGGCAGCTTCACCCTGCGTGATGCGCTGACCGTTGGCCTGGCACAGGCGTTTGCAATTCTCCCTGGCATTTCCCGCTCCGGCAGCACCATCGCCGCCGGAATCACACGTGGGCTGCCGCGTCGGGAAGCGGCGCGCTTCAGCTTTTTGCTGGGCACGCCGATCATCCTGGCCGCAGGGGGGAAACAGGCGCTTGACCTGATCCTCGGCAACGAGCCGCTCGGCGAAGGCATGGCGCTCGCCTTGCTTGCCGGATTCCTCTCGGCGGCGATTGTCGGCTATGCATGCATCTGGTTCCTGATGCGCCTGCTCCAGCGCAGGCGGCTGTACGGGTTTGCGATCTATTGTGCGGTTTTCGGCACGCTGAGTTTGCTGGTAGCCCTCTTGTCATGAGAGGGGAGGCATGAAGCGGGCCAAACGCACCATCGTCATACTCAGCCTCGCACTGGCCGGATGTCGCGGGACGATCGGGCCACCGTCGGCCACGCCGGACGTCCTCAGCCTGCACATCCTGACGACTCCGGCGACCACGGCGCTGATCCAGGAGCTGGCCGCGGAGTACGCGCCGCGCGACGCCGTCGTGAACCTGCGCAGCGTGACGCTGAACTGGGACGCGATCGAGCAGCAGCTTCTGGCGGGCGAGGCGAGCTATGCGCTGACGACCTATCTGCCGCCCGTGCCCGGGCTGTGGACCGCGCCGATCGGCTATGATGCGCTGGCGATCATCGTGCCGTCGACGCTGTCGCTCGATGCGCTCACGCTCGACCAGGTGCGCCGTCTGTTCCAGGGGCAAATTGCCGACTGGAACGAGGTCGGCGGGCCGTCGCTGCCGGTGACGGTCGTCGTGCAGGCGCCAGACTCCGACGCCAGCCGGGTATTCGACGCTCAAGTGATGGGCGAGCATCGCGTGACGCTCGGCGCGCGGCTGGCGCTGAGCAACGCCAGCATGGTCGAGCTGGTCGCCCAGACGCCCGGCGCGATCGGCTATGTCAGCATGTCGGCGCTCGGAGATGGCGTCCGCACGGTCCCGCTGCGCGCGGAAAATGGCCCGGCCGTCACGCTCAGCCGCGAAAGCGTGACCGGCGGCGATTACCCGCTGCGCGCGCCGATCGTGGTGACGGGCCTCAGCGAGCCGGAACGAGACAGCGCCTATTACGCGTGGTTTGCGTGGATGCAAAGTCCCGAGGGGCAGGCGGTTCTGAGCCGCCGGTACGCGCCGCTGCACCCGTAAGCCGGACGCACCCGACAGTTTCCCTGGGAATTTGGTCGCGTTTGTATACGCCAAGTAACATGTTGGCGTATAATAGCATTGACCCACGCTCCGCGTGACAGGTGTGGGCGCTCTGCCTTATATCGCAGCAACCACCGGGGAGACAACAATGAAGCGATACCTATTTCATTTCGTTATTGTACTTTCATTACTCCTGGGCGGCGCTGTCCATCTGGCGTCTGCGCAGGATGTCGGATTGAAGGCGGTCACACTCGTAGATGCGTCCGTGTACGAAACTCCCGATGCGGCGGGCGAGCCGATCGGCACCCTTATGTCCAACACGGTTGTCACGCTGCTGCGCACCGACCCCTCGGGCGCGTGGCTGGAGGTGGAAACCGGCTCCGGTGCGGGCTTTATTCAGGCAGAACAGGCGGTCATTCTGACGCCCGCGCCACTCGCGCCAACCGTGATGGTCACGTCCCAGAGAGCAGGCGCCCCGATCTTTGACGCGCCGAGCATGGCGGCCGAACTGGTCGGGTCGGCGTCGTTCGGGGACACCGCCAGCTTGCTGGGCGAGAGCGGCGAGTGGGCGTATGTCACCACCTGGGACGGGCTGTCGGGCTGGTCGATCGGCAGCGCGTGGGAAGTGATCGGCGACCTTGAACCGGCGCTGGTCAACCTCGCCGCCACCGACGCGGCTGGCCTGTTCGTGGACGCCAACATCAACGCCGATCTGGCCGGGACGCTTGAGCAAGGGCAGCTTGTGTACATCACGGGCGAGACGTCCGCCAACTTCGCCCAGGTGTTGACCGCCGACGGGACGACCGGCTGGATGGACAATCGCTACCTCTCTCCGCTGCCGCACGCGTTCGTCAGCGCGCAGGTCGGCAGGCAGTCTGATCCGGCGCTCTACACGCAGCCGCAGTTCGGCGCCGATCTGGTGGCGACGCTCGAAGCCGGAGCCACGCTGACGGTCCTCGACCGCCCGGACGAGTTCTGGCTGGAAGTCTACTCGCCAGCGCACGGCATCGCTTACGGCATGGCGAACCAGTTCAGCCCGGTGTACACAACCGCTGAGGTCCAGGTGGATGGCGCGATCGTGCGTGAGGGCCCCAGCTCCGAGCAGTTCAACGCTATCGCGCAGGTCAGCGCGGGCACGGAAGTGGTTGTCGTCGGCACCAACGAGGACGGCGACTGGGTGAAGGTTCTGCTGCCGTTCGAGGAAATCGACTCGCCGTTCCGAGGAGTCGAGGGCTGGATGGCAACCTTCCTGTTCCAGGATGCGAACGGTGAAACGAGCCTGAACCTCGACATTCTGTCCGTGGTTGAATAGACGCCGTATCAGACAAGACACAAAACCACAGCGCCCGATCTGGAGTGCCAGATCGGGCGCTTATGTTAAAATACCCGGCGCGGCAAGCCACGCGGTCGAACCGGCTTGCCGCTTACTGCGTCCGATTGTTTGGATTTGGTTGGCTATGCGTGTAATATCTGCATCGGCCAATGTAAATCGCCCATTGCTCGCTACACATTGTTAGAGACCATGCAGCTCATTCGCATCGGATCGCTGGTTCTGCTCGGCCTTGCGCTGGCGGGAACCCACTCGGGGCGCTCGTCGGCGCAGGAGCCGGACACCTTTCCGCGCACCGTGACCGACCCATCCGGGCGCCGCGTGACGGTCGACGTGCCGCCGCGCGTGATCGCGTTGATCGGCGACGCGCCCGAAGTCCGCGCGGTGGTCGAACCGGCGGCGTTGCGGCACAGCGATCCCCTGGCCGACCCGCGCGCGTTCGACTGGTCGGATGTCGGGCTGCTGGTGCTGTCGGACCTGTACGCGGCGATCAACCCGGCGTGGCTAGACGAAGCGGAAGCGCGCGGCATCCCGGTATTTCTGTTGAGCGAGACGGCGAGCCTGGACGATTGGCGCGCGACGATCGAAGCGCTCGGCCAGGCCACCGGGCGCGAGGATCGCTCGGCTGCCGCATTGACCCGCCTGGAAAACCGGCTGAAACGCCTGGCGGTGCGCGTCGCCAGCCGCCCGATCCGCCGCACGCTGGTGCTGTCGCCGGAAGGCTACACTTTCGGACGGGATACGTTGATCGGCGACCTGCTGAACAGCGTGGCGGCGCGGAACGTCGCGGCGGAAGCGGGCTTTGACGACTATCGCCAGATCGACACCGCCACGATCCGCGAGCTGGCGCCAGACGCGATCCTGCTCTCCCCGACGTGGACCAGCGAGCAGATCGCGCAGTTCCGCGCTGACCCTGCGCTGAGCGACGTCCCGGCGTTCCAGCGGGGGCAGATCTTCCGCCTGCCGTTCTCCCCCACCCTGCCCGACGACCCCGCCGCCGCCGCGTTCGCGCTGGCGTTGCTGCTCCACCCCGCCGCCCTGCTGCACTAAGCGCCCGCCTGCCATCGCGCATCCGCCCGCCGGGCGCCGGGCAGGTCGAGCGTCAAATACGCTATAATCACGTTAACTCTCACACGAACCGGCCCACGAAAGGACACATCATGCACCGTAAATTGATCAGCATCGGATGTCTGCTGCTCGCGCTGATCGCCGTTCCGTTCGGCGCTGCACGCGCGCAGGATGGGGGCTTCGGCGCGGAAGAACAGGCGGCGCTCGACTCTGCCCGGAGCGCGGTGGAAACGTTCTTCACAGCGCAGACGTACACGGTCAGCCACACGCAATCGCTCGCACAGCAGATCGCCGTCTCGCTGGGCACAGAAGCGATCACCATCGATCAGACGATCGACCAGCAGGGCACGACGACCAGCGAGCGCCAGCCCGACAACCGGTTCGACAACCAGACCAGCACGCTCGACCAGACGATCACCCAGACGCTACGCGGCGCGCAGCCGGGGCAGGAACAAACACTGTCCCTGGCGCAGACGCTCGACATGATCGTTCTCGACGACCGGGCCTATCTGCGCATTACTACCGACGACCCGCAGCTTGCCGGGTTCTTCCCCGAAGGCTGGGTTGACATCACCGAGGGCGCCGAGGCGTTCCCCGGCATGGAGCTTTACGATATCGAGCAGCTTCTGGCGAGCAACAGCAGCGAGTTCTCCGCCGAGATGTTCGAAGCGCTGTTTGGCGCGGTCAGCGAGGTGGAGCTACTGGAATCCGAGACGGTCGGTGACGTCACCGCGCGGCGCGTCCGCTTGGTGCTGGATCCGGTGGCGGCCTTCTCCGGCGAAGGCTCCGCGAGCCTGCGCGAGATGTTCAACGCCGCCGCGCTGCCAATCGACGTCGACGGGCTGATCGAGGTAATCTTCACCGACGAAGACACGCACTACGAAATCACCCTGCTTTTAGGGGATGAAGACGGTGCGCTTTACGGGTATGATGTGATATTGGATATGGACATCGCGATCCCCGCCGAGTTGGTGACCGATCCTTCGCTGGCCGGGGCGCAGATGTCCCTCGCGCAACAGAGCGTGAGCACGCTCCGCTTTTCCAATCTGAACGAACCGGCGGACATCTCTGCGCCGCCGCTTGAGGAACCTGAAACCGAGGGGTAACGAAGCAACACACATGGATCGCCGTTTGTATCGCGTCACTTTGCTCGCCATTCTGGCGGTGATGGTGCTCGGCGGGGCCGGGCTCTCGCAGGCGCAAGACGACGCCCGCGAGCGGATCAGCGCCGCCTACCGCGCCGTTCAGGAGTGGCGGTCGTACCGGGTTGAGGTAGACGAAACGTCCGACTACGCCATGACCGCGCAGGGCCAGCAGGCTGCCACCTGGCAGCGGCGCGAGCGCGACCTGGCGCTGGCCGGTGCGTACGACGTCGCCAACCGCGACAACGCGCGGATCGTGCTCGAACTCAGCAGCCGCGTCTCCGGCTCGACCGAACTAGGCGGCACGCAGACGCCCAACTCGTGGGAACTCGATCTGAACGTTGCGCGCGCGGAAAACGGTGTGTTCTGGCGGGGCACGCTGGAAACCGAACCTGCCGAGGACTTTACGCTGCCCGAGTCGTGGGCGCCGTTCTCGGCGGACGAAGCGGACGAGGTCCCCGCGCTGGCGGACCTGACGCTGAGCCGCTATCTGCTCGAAGACAGCGCCGACCCGTTCCTAGTCGATGCCGAAACGTGGCTTAACGCGGCGGAGAGCATCGAGGGCCCGCGCTCCAGCCGCAATATATCCGGCGATCTGTACGTCATGACGATCAACGCCGAGGACATACCGGACCTGTTCGCGGGCCGGTTCCTGGCGCTGACCGAAGGGCAAAACGCGCTCGTCGGGCGGCAGGACCTTGTCAACCAGCTTGCCGAAACCGGCACGGTAATGTGGGGCGTCGCGCTTGACCCGGTTACCAGCCAGCTACTGGCGCAGTTCATCCAGATCGACATCGAGGCCGAGCTCGACAGCAGCCTGCTCCAGTCGCCCTACACGACCATGTCGCTTGCCTTCCGCAGCGATCAGACGGTCGTCTTCAGCGGCGTGAACGAAGCGATCACCCTGCCGGACGATCTGCCGCAGTCCTGACCGCCGCCCACTCTCACGGATCAAAGCGCCCCGACTCACGCAGCCGGGGCGCATTTGTATTCGGTGATGAAGGTGGGCGGGGACCGGGCGGCTGGCAGTCACCTGCTCCCACGCGCGTCACGGCTCCACGACCGGCACCAGATCGCACGCTCCCGCCCGCTCAACCGTCGTGATCGTGCCGGAGAACCAGCCAAGCTCCCCGTCAAGCCGCGCCAGCCACCACGAGCCATCCGCCGTGCGTCCAAGCGCCGGAAGGCTGAGGCCCGGCGTTGTCTTGTCGATGGCAGGCCAGTCCAGGCCGGGGCCGAGGCGCATGTTCACCTCGGCGGTGAAGCGTAGCCAGCAATCGACCGGCGTCGCAGTCGGCGCGGGGCCGGGCACGCCTGCTTCCTGGAAATTGTCCGCCAGCACGCATGCGTTATAGCGCTCGCCGATCTCGACGCGATAATCGACCGTGCGGTTAGGATCCGGCTGGCGGATGACCTGCGT
>Ga0134097_1002196_pt1 | contig 12354 bp, 9 predicted proteins | sample 8_3taG_FD_94450 | JGI IMG/M metagenome (GOLD analysis project Ga0134097, IMG submission 94450) | Switchgrass degrading microbial communities from high solid loading bioreactors in New Hampshire, USA - 8_30_10_142_A2 metaG | ecosystem: Engineered > Bioreactor > Semi-continuous > Anaerobic >... | reverse complement strand
TGATGCCCACGTAGCAAAGTCTTCGTTCTTCCTCGAGTTCTTCCGCGAATCCCATGCTTCTTAGCCCGGGGAAAAGCCCTTCCTCAAGACCCGCAAGAAAAACGGATGGGAACTCCAGCCCTTTGGCGCTGTGGATGGTCATCATAACCACCGCGTCGGCTTCCGTATCATAGCGATCGATATCGGTGAACAGGGAAATCTCGTCCAAAAAGCCCGCAAGGGAGGGTTCTTCCACCTGCTGATAATATGAAACGATATTGGATTTCAACTCAAGAATGTTCTCGATGCGCGATCCTTCTTCCCGGTCTTCCTCCGCCTTTTCTTCAAGGGAGCGCAGATAACCGGTTGCGTTCAGTACCTCGTCATAAAAATCGGGTAAAGGCATTTTGCCTGACAGATCTTTCAAACGAAGTATCATGTCGGCGAATGCACGAAGCTTCGGAGCGGAACGGGCCAGCTGGTCGAAACCGCATGCGGAGGAAATGATGTCAAATATGGATTTGCCGGTTGAATGTGCGAGATACTCAACCGTTTCTATTGTCCTTCCGCCTATGCCCCGCGCGGGTGTGTTGATGATCCGCAGGACCCTGAGGTTGTCCGCCGGATTATGAATGACGTGAAGATACGCGAGCATGTCTTTTACTTCAGCCCTGTCAAAGAACCGTATGCCGCCTATAACCCGGTAGGGAATGCCGTTGCGTTTGAAAGCGTCTTCGATCCTGTTCGACTGCGCGTTCATGCGGTAGAGAACGGAGAAGTCCCTGAACTTTTTCCCTTTCGAAAAGCCCTCCATTATACGCTGGGCGATAAACTGGGCTTCATCAACTTCGTCTTCGGCGTCGTAAACGGTGACTTTGACGCCTTCGGTATTGGATGTCCAGAGGGATTTGCCCTTGCGCCCGACATTGTTTTCGATGAGGCCGTTTGCGGCGGCCAGAATGTTTTTTGTGCTTCTGTAGTTCTGCTCGAGTTTTATGACACGGCAGTTTTTGTTTTGCTTGTCGAAGGCCAGAATATTTTCAACGCTTGCTCCCCTGAACCGGTAGATGGACTGGTCGTCGTCACCGACAACGCAGAGGTTCTTCCAATATCCTGCCAGGGTCTTAGCAAGAATATACTGCAGGTTGTTCGTGTCCTGGTATTCGTCGATCAAAACATATTTAAACTTCTTCTGATAGTAATCGCGAACATCGTCGTATTGCAGAAGAAGCGTGACTGCCAGGAGTATTATATCGTCAAAATCCAGCGCATTCGCCGCTTTGAGCCGTTTCTGGTATTCAGCATAAGCCTTCGCTATTCTGGAGGAGTGGTAGGCCGAAGAATCGGTGAAAGCCGCTTCATAAGCCTCGGGGCCGATCATCCTGTCCTTTGCGATGCTTATGTATTTTAGGACGGACTTGGGGGCAAAAGTTTTTTCTTCGAGATTAAGATCGGAAACGACGGACTTCATCAGCTTTTCACTGTCCGCCGTGTCATAAATGGTAAAGCTTCTGTCGTAGCCGAGCCTGTGGATGTCGTGCCTTAAAATACGGACGCATGCCGAATGGAAGGTGGACGCCCAAACGTCGAGCGCCCGGTCTCCGAGCTTGGCGGACAGCCTGTTTTTAAGCTCGTCCGCGGCTTTGTTGGTAAACGTAATTGCGATTATGGACCAGGGCGGCACGGGGTCCAGGGCGCAAAGCCTTTCCGCCGCTTCCTTTTCGGACTCGTCGGGTGACGAGACATACCTTTCGAGAAACATTACGTCATTCTCGTCAATATATGAGGGGATTTCATCCGAGTCGGACGCACGGCCGTATTTTATAAGGTTTGCTATCCTTTGGATAAGGACGGTTGTCTTGCCGCTGCCGGCTCCCGCTAAAACGAGAAGAGGACCTTCTGTCGCCATCACGGCCTTCATCTGCATGTCGTTCAGGCCGTCGAAGTCCATTTTTATTACGTTTTTCCGCGCCTCGAGAAAGCGCCTTTTCATATCTGAATTCAAGTCAGTATCCTCCGCTCGTATATTTGGATCGGTCATAAATTATACCATATCCTCATGAGGACAGTCAAATGACAGCATTTAATAGGATTAGTATATCCCCAAACGCAAGCAAACATTAACGGTGCAAAAAACTAAATAATTTGGTTGCATTTGCCAGATAGAAAGTGATATGATTTAGTTAGCGATCGGAGCAGAAGGTGGTGCGAACATAAAAAATGGAACCTCAAATGAGGAAAAAACGGTCAAACGGATACAGGGCGGCGGAATCACTCATGCGCGAGGAGTTCCTGAAAGAACAGCTTTATAAATGGGAAAGGGTCTCCTCTGAAAGGCTTAACAGTCTGCTGGCCGCAATGTCGCCGGATGAGAAAGCAGCCCTCTGTTCGCTGAACATCGACGGCGAGACTTCCGAAATAAAAAGGCTTGACATTCCCTCAGTCAGAATATCCTGCGGAGACGAGATCCTCCCTGAGTTTCCCGACTAGACATACCTGAAGGATGTCTGGAACAGGGATACCGTGCCCCGGATTGCGGATATGATCGCTGAAAAGTGTGCTGCGGAAGGAAATTCAATTGTTCAGGTTCCTTTTGAAGGGTTTCCCGAAGGCCCCACACTTGCGGGGGAGCTTGCATGCGCCTTTATTGACGCAATACATGCAAAGGGAATAGGATCAATTATCAGATTTAAAAATGAACGAACTGACACCGCGTCGGACGAGCTGTCCGCCGACAATGACTCAATTCGTTCAATGATGACTGTCGTGATGAAATCGCAGCCGTGGATTATATACCTTTCGTCCTCACAGGGCCGCGGCAACATCGCGGAAAGAAGCTTTCTAGCAGCAAGACTTAAAGCGGAATGCGGCCTTCAGGGATGTACCTTGTTCAACTCGGATGACCCCGCCGAAATCGAGAGAGCATTCGCGTCGGGGCTAGATATGAATCTGCCTGTAAAAAACCGGAGCAATGCAGGACTGATAGCCGGTCTTTTCAGCGACGGAAGAATTACTCAGAAGAAACTGGACAGTGCGGCATTCCGGTGCCTGAGGGTTATTTTGATGGCGTCCGCGAAAGACATGCCTATTGCATAATGAGGGCAAGCTCTTTTTCAATGGTCTCCTTATCGAGCATTCCCCGATAACCTTTGCTTATATAGCCTTCCGAATCGATGAATAGGGTAATCGGGATTGATGTAATCCCATATGTGTAAGCCGCATCCCGGTCAATATCAAAATATACCGGAAAACTGTATCCCTGCTCGTCGATATATTCATTAGCGGTGGATTCGGTTTCCCATTGGCCGTCTGTAAGGTTTACCATCATAAACACAACGTCGTCTTTTACGTCGGCGTATACTTCGTCGAAATCCTGCATCTCCACCCTGCAGGGGCCGCACCAGGACGCCCAGAAATTAAGGACGACCGGCTTACCTCTAAAGTCGGACAGCTTTACAGTGTTTCCTTCAGTATCATATACTGAAAAATCCGGCGCTTCAACTTTTTCGGGGGTCGTTGTGCCATCCGGGGACGGTGCTTCTTCCGGATTGTAGGTTTCATTTCCGGGCAGCGGTTGTTCCTGATCACCGGGTAAAGAGTCTGTCGAAGACGGCGCCGGTATCTGTCTGTAATTTTCGGACAGGGAGGAATATGCGAAATAGGCGATGGCGAGAAAGGAGATAAAAACCGCAACTAAAAGAACTGCTTTATAACTGTTTTTCATTGTAACCTCCCGGCTTTATAGCGTCAACAGTGTCAGGAAGTATCCGAAATAGCCGATAACCATCAGAATACCGACAATAAACAGCAAACCTCCCGATATGAAATTAATTACGCGGTAATTCCTTTTTATGAAATCAAAAGCGGTTTTCAACCTGTCGATCAGTACGGCGCTTATTATAAACGGAATACCAAGCCCCAGGGAAAACAGAAGAAGCATCAGTATGCCTTTAAGGCTCTCGCCGCCGGAGGCCGCAAGCATCAGCGCCGAACCCAGAAAAGTACCGACGCACGGTGTCCAGCCGACAGCGAAAATAATCCCGAAGACAATCGTCGAAGTAAAACCGGCGCCTTGTCTGTTCACCTGAAACCGTCGGGTAGTGTTGAGAAATGGAACACGGATCACGTCCATGAAGTTAAGACCGAAAACGATCATGATTATTCCGGTCGCTATCTGTACAATTCGATTATACTTTATAAGTATGCGCCCTAGCGTCCCTGCAAAAGCTCCCAGCGAAGCAAAAACCAGCGTGAAGCCGAGAACAAAAGCAATTGAGTTGACAAAAGCGGAGTTCTTTTTGCTTTCGTTGTTTTGGCCCGCAAAATAAGAGACGTATATCGGAAGCATCGGCAGCAGACAGGGAGAAATAAAGGTTATTATACCTTCGAGAAATAGAAGGACATACTCCATGCGAGTCTCCTTTCGAATTCTGACGGCCGTACACCGCAAATCCAGCGTAACGTACCTTGGTGTAAATATACAGTGATTAAGTCACATATGTCAACATGATGTTATCAAATGGGGGGATTTGCAATGAGGAAAAGGCTGTCCCCATATTTAGTCGCGTTACCGGGATTGATCGTTCTGCTTGTATTTAAGGTTTGGCCCGTTATATGGTCTTTTGTTCTGTCTCTATGGAAATTTAATCCGAGAATCGGTTTATCTCCCAGTACATATGTCGGGATATCAAACTATTCGGATTTATTTGGCAACGAGTATGTACGTAAGCTGCTGCCCAACACAATAATATTAACAATATTGCCGGCAGCGATTTTGTCGATTGCTGCATTTCTGGGCGTGATGTGTATACGGCATCTTCCGGCCGGGTGGCTTAAAACGGCTGTTTTATGCATCATTGCCGTCCCGTCATTTATTCCGAAACAGTTGTTTTTCAACGTCGTCATTTACATATCCGATCTAATTTCCGACATGGTAAGAATAACTGATAAAAGCGGCCATATCAGGTTAAGCCTGTTAGCCGCGCCGGAATATTATCCCATTGTATATTCCATATGCGAAACGGCAAGATACGTTTTTTACCCGATTTTTTTGGGGGTGCTTGCAACCGACGGTATCCGCGGCAAATACATAATGAGGCTGCTGCGAATTGTCATTGCTTTTTTCCTTATAAGGTGCACATCGTTTTTGCTCATGGATCCGGAAATGGTGACGGCCATATATAATTCGATGACCTTTGAGACGGGCGACACAATTACGGCTTTTTCTTACCGAAAAGGAATGCATGAGTTCAATTATGGGTTTGCCTCTGCAATGGACAGCTTAAGAATAACTGTTCAAACCTGCATTAACATAGGAATATTCTTAGCTATAATAAAATTCATACCTAAAAAAGAAGACAGAATATGCATCATAAACGGTAAATCCGGTCTTCCTTGCAAAATCCTCTCGATTTTCGGCTGCATTGTGTTGTGCGCGGTAACCGCAGGCATAGCACTATTAATTGCAAGAGGCATTTCTCAGGCAAGCGTCCAGCTCAAGCCCGCATTACTGTACAGAGGCTTTCCCATTGCGTTGTCAAACAGCTTTATTTATTCGACAGGCGCGGCGTTAGTGTTTACATTGCTGTCAGTATTTCTTGCTTATCCGATGAAAAACGAGCAAAAATGGTATAAGATGATTCTTTTCTTGCTTTTGTTCACAAGAGGCATTACAGCCGAATACCTGTTTTACAGAAAACTGGGGCTTATAGATACGGCAGTCGGAGCAATCCTTTTTAGTGGCATATCGGTTATTGGAGCGTGGGTTATATATTTTATGACATATAGAAGTAAGGCTCCTATTGCTTGCTTCAGGGATTATATGAAAAACTTATATCCATCGTTAGTAATTGTTTTTCTGTTAGGCTTCATGCTTACATGGAACAGCAATATTTGTATAAAAATGCAAATCCTTCAGTCGTCACGCAATTATCCTGTTACTGAGATGATACACTCTTACTTTTTATATATTAGTACGAAGGTTCTAACAGATTTAAGCCCAGAGCAAGAAATAGCGGCAAAAACCATTCAGGCACTAATAAGCGCTTTGCCGCCCATGGCCGCCGGATGGACTCTTGTCTTGTTTGCTAAAAAGATTTTCAAAAACCCAACTGTTTGAATAAAACCGATATGCAATATAGAGCGTGAAATATAAAAAAGCAGATAACCCGCAAATTTGCGAATTATCTGCTATTGTTGCTGGTCGGAGTGATGTGACTTGAACACACGGCCTCTTGGTCCCGAACCAAGCGCTCTACCAAACTGAGCTACACCCCGGAATGGATTATGCTGCTGATCACGCTGTCAACGCGAATTATTGTAGCATAAGGATGTTCTAAATGCAAGACTAAAAATTGCAATTTTATCTGCCGATTTGCTGGGACAAAATGGTATTAATATAAAAGTCATCCACCTGTAATCCCTGATAAGAGTTTTAGCCAAAGCTTTATACTTCATATGAAAGCTAAGCTTATTAGGTCATCGGTGTGGTAAGTGTAATGCACAGGACCGTTTATAAAGTAGGCGGGCAACAAAGAAAGATTAGTTAAACTAGGGATCTTTTTCGGATCGGACGGGCGGCTCTGAAACGATGATAGCATCAAACGGTATCATTTTTTAGCGCAGAAAGGAGGATTAATATTTGAAAAGAAGAGTTTCACCGTACATAGTGGCTTTACCCGCGTTTCTCCTTGTTATTCTGTTCAAGGTAATTCCGGTAATCTACAGTCTGATATTATCGCTTTCAAAGTTCGACCCAAAGATGGGATTTGGCGGAAGTGAAACGGTAGGATTTGCAAATTATTTCGATTTTTTCCGCAGTTATTACTTTCTGAGACTTCTGAGGAACACATTCGTTCTGACGATCTTGCCCATCGTTATGACATGTGTCGTTTCTTTCATAGCGGCGTTATGCATTGTCAAGCTTCCGTACAAATGGGCGAGATGTCTGGCGTTGAGCGTATTGGCGATTCCCGCGTTCGTACCTGTACCCTTGCTGTGCGGCATCGTAAAAGAGCTCTGTGATTCCGACTCATTTATTGCAACCATGCTGCTAAAAGCAGGAATTATCGGGAATAACAGTGATCTGCTGACAGAATCCGTATTATATCCGCTGATATACTCCATTACCGAAACACTTCGGTTTATGTTTTACCCAATAGCGTTAGGCGTATTGGCTGCGTACAATGATGAATCAAAAGCACTTTTCAAAATATTGAGGGTGGTGGGAGCTTATGCTCTGATTCGTCTGGCATTCTTCTTCGTGATGGACAGAGAGATCACGGTCTCACTTTACAACCCGATGGTTTATGAAATAGCAGACACCATATACTCGTTTACTTATCGAAAAGGTTTGCTTGAATTTAACTACGGTTACTCGGCGGCGGTCGACGTCGTTCAGATAGTTTTTCAGTTGGTGCTCAATGTTTTCCTTGTCATGGGCATAAAAAAGCTATTGCCAAGCGATGATACGCTATTTGCTATGCCTGAAAATAAGAACTTCAGGCTATCCGCACTGGCAGGGACATTAGGCGTGCTACTGGTGTGTGTGGGCAGTGCTTTGATGGTGTATTGCCTGGTCTCGGGATTAATAAAATCAAGTGTTTCCTTGAGTGAGGTTTTAAGCGATCAAACTGTTGTAAAGGGTTTACTAAACAGTTTTGTCTATTCGATAGGTTCGGCGGTTGTCTTCACTCTGGTTTCGATTTTTCTTGCATATCCCCTTGCGTCGGGGAAAAGAGCGTATGCGGTGGGCCTGTTTTTTGTTATGATTTCTAACGGAACGACCGCCGAATGGCTCATATACCGCGCGCTGGGACTTATTGACAGCGGTTTTGCGGTAATGCTGTCCGGAGGAATATCGGTTGCGGGAGCGTATATTATCCACTTGTTTACACGGCAGCGGACCAGGGAAGTAAAGCGCTTTAGGGATTTTATTGTAATAACAGCTCCGGCGGCGGTAATAATCCTGGCTTTGAACTTTATTCTTGTATGGGGCAGCACAAATGCTATAACATACCTTCAAACACGAGATAAGTTCCCCATAAGTTTTGTGCTTAGGGAACGTTTTGTGCTAGATAATAAGACTTTGCTTTTTACTGAAGACGGTTTAAACGGCTGGGCAAAGGCTCTCGCGGCAAAGTATCTGACCGGCATCATCGGCTCGCTTCCTCCGCTGATCGTGGGCTGGGCACTTATATGGTTTAACAAGAAGTTCTTCGGAGTAAAGAAATTGACGGATAAAAACAGTAAAGCCTGATATAAGGCCAGATGACAGCCCAGCGTACATAAAGAAAGAGCCCCCAAAATCGCGGGAAGATTATTGGTATTGCGATTCTTTCCGGCGACAATTTGGGGGCTTTTATGGTAAAACATCTGATTTTAGTTAAGATTTTGTTATATTTAGCCTTGTCCTGTTAATTGAAAATCTACCTCTAAAATGCTATACTAAAAAAGATATGCTTTCCGAAACCGTTATTTAAACTGAAAGCTTAAAAATATTTAAGGCATCATGCAAGAAAAACGGATGCCGGGAATAATACAGGAATAGTATTTGATATTTGAACTGGAGTACATAAAAATGAGAAAAACAAAGATTGTTTGCACGATCGGACCTTCGACCGACAGCGAAGAGAAAATCGAGGAGCTTGTCCGGGCCGGCATGAACGCCGCAAGACTGAATTTTTCGCATGGCGATTATGAAGAGCACAGGAAAAGAATCGAATGCATAAAGGCTGTTCGCGGGAGGATGCAGGCGCCTGTCGCGATCATTCTTGACACAAAGGGCCCCGAAGTCCGTCTGGGCAAGTTCCGGGACGGTTGCGCCGACCTGGTAAACGGGCAGGAGTTCACCCTGACGACAGAGGAGATCATTGGAGACAGCTCACGCTGCTCAATAACCTACAAAGCGCTGCCCGATGAGGTAAAGGAGGGCAGCAGGGTCCTTATTGCCGACGGGCTGATAGAACTGAAGGTAAAACGGATCGAAAATAATGAAGTCGTCTGCGAAGTTGTCAACGGATGCCGGGTAAGCGACCGCAAAAACGTAAATATCCCCGGTGCGACTTCAAAGCTTCCCGCGCTGACCGAAAAGGACGTCTCGGACCTGATGTTCGGAATCGAAAACGGGGTTGATTATATTGCAGCATCCTTTATCAGGAAAGGCGAGGATGTGCGTAAAATCAGGGAAATACTGATCGGAAACGGCGGCGCGGGCATTGGGATCATCGCGAAGATAGAGAACCAGGAAGGTGTCGACAACATCGATGAGATATTGGAGTATGCCGACGGCATTATGGTGGCCAGAGGCGACCTGGGAGTCGAGCTCCCGACCGAAATTATGCCTATTATCCAGAAGAGGCTTATAAAAAAAGCAAACGAAGCCGGAAAGCCGGTCATTACGGCAACGCAGATGCTTGAGTCGATGATTTCGAACCCTAGACCCACACGGGCGGAAGTAACCGATATTGCCAATTCGATAATGGACGGTACGGATGCCATTATGCTTTCCGGCGAAACTGCAAACGGAAGATATCCTGTGGAAGCGGTCGAAATTATGGCTACGGTCGCGCAGAAAACCGAGGAGCATATACGGTTTAGCAGAAGTCATCCCGAAATTAAGCAAGCAAACAGGGTTTCAGTGACCGACTCGATATGCCACGCGGCCACAATGGCTTCGCAGGATCTCGGAGCAGCCGCAATAATCGCACCTACAAACACAGGATATACTGCGATGCAGCTTTCGAAATTCCGGCCGGACGCACCGATAATTGCCGCGGTTCACGATGAAAGCATCGCCAGAAAGCTTTCCCTCGGCTTCGGGGTCCACTCGATAAAAATACCCGTAATTTATAATACCGACGAACTGATAGAGATCGCGTCTTTTGCGGCGAAGACACAGGGATATGCAAAAAAGGGGGACACCGTGGTTATCTGCGCGGGAATTCCGAGCGGAACCGCCACCTTCACAAATATGATGAAAGTACACGTTATTGCTTAGCTGCAATATTTTTCGCCGTTTCGCGCATTTCAATCCCGGGGCTTTAAAAAATCACTCTCTTCTGTTATGATAATGGTATTGAACAGGCCGTATCAGCCTTACAAGGGGAATGCAGAATGGCAGTTATAACCGCAAACAACGTTAAAAAAGAATTCAACGATATAACAATACTTCAGAACATATCTTTTGAAATTTATGAAAACCAGCGTGTCGGTCTGGTGGGACCAAACGGCAGCGGAAAAACTACTCTTCTCAAACTGATCACCGGCTATTATGAGTGCGACGAAGGAAGCATATCGATAAAACCTTCGACAAAAATCGGCGTCCTCGACCAAATTCCGAACTACCCGGATCATATGACGGTGGAGGACGTGCTGAGGACTGCTTTTTCCGACATTGACAGGCTCAGGCAAAGAATGACTCAGCTTGAAACAGAAATGGCCGGGGGAGACAAAGCCGTCCTGCGCGAATACGGAGAAGTCTCGTCGGCCTTTGAAATGCTCGGCGGATATAACGTGGACGTCGAGCTTTCCCGGGTTGCGAACGGTCTGAACATCGGTGCCGAAATGCTTTCCACACCCTTCAACCTGCTAAGCGGCGGCGAAAGGACAAGAATAAACCTCGGACGCATGATCCTTATGAACGTAGACCTCATGCTTCTCGACGAACCTACAAACCACCTCGACTTCCAGTCGGTGGAGTGGCTGGAGGAGTATCTACGCACATATAAGGGTACTGCCGTGATAATTTCCCACGACCGGTATTTCCTTGACCGGACCGTTACACGCATTATCGAGATTGAAGACCTTACATCCAGAGTATGGGAAGGGAATTACTCAGAGTACGTCAGGCAGAAAAACGAATGGATCAGGTCAGCGGAAGCGAAAATCAGACAGGACGAGCGGAAAATAGAGCAGCTTGAGTTTACGGTCCGCAGGCTTCACGCCATGGGCACCGAGAAGCTCCACAAACGCGCGTTTTCAATGGAGAAGAGAATCGAACGGATAAGAAAAGAAATGCCGAAAATCGTAAAAGAGGGAAGGAAGATGCGGCAAAGCTTCGAAAGCGCCGCAAGGTCCGGCAACGACGTCCTGACAATCAAGTCGCTCAAGAAGAGCTTTGGGAACCGGGTATTGTTCTCCGGCGTTAACCTCGAAGTAAAAAAAGACGACAGGATAGTGCTGCTCGGGGCGAACGGAACGGGGAAAACCACCCTTGTAAAAATCCTGCTTGGAGAGGAAACCTTTGATGAAGGAAAAATCAGGTGGGGAGAGGGTGTTAAGGTCGCATACCTGCCGCAATTGGTAAGTTTTTCGGATGAAAGAACGACAGTCCTCGATTGTGTCGTAAGCGAGCTGGGAATATCACCTGCTGCGGCAAGAAACCGTCTCGGGAGCTTTCATTTCAGGGGTGAAGAGGTTTTCAAGCTCATACGCGAGCTCTCGGGCGGAGAGAAGAGCAGGCTGAAGCTATGCATCCTTATGTACAAAGGCGCAAACGTGCTTATACTCGACGAGCCAACAAACCACCTTGACATCAAGTCCACAGAGTGGATTGAGGAAGCCATTGAAAGCTTTGAGGGCACATTGCTGTTGATTTCGCATGACCGCTACTTCATAAACCGGTTTGCGCAAAGAATCTGGTCGCTCGAGGACGGCAGTATTGTGGATTTCAGGGGCGGATATGACGAGTTTAAGGAATACAGGGAAAAGATTGCAGCGGAGAAATCCGAAAAACAGGCGGATGAGCTGATATCCTCAAAAGAGAAGGAAAAATCGTCCGAAAAAAGCGGTACGACTCCGGAGAATGTCAAAAGGCGGTCGCGCGAAACCGATACAGCGCGAAAAAGACTTACGATAATTGAAAGGGAAATAGAAAAGCAGGAGCAATTAATCTCCGAATATGACGTGAAAATCGAGGAAGCATCGACGGACCATATACGCCTTACTGAGCTTCTCGAGGAGAAAAGGTGCGCGGAGGACGAGCTTGACAGGATGTACGCTCAGTGGGAAGAGCTGATGAAAAAGCTTGATTATTCCTGAGAACAGTGATATCCTAAGAGACAAATTCAATGTAGGAAGAAATGCTGTTTTGAGGTGAATCTTTTGAGAATCGTAGTAGGAATAGATATCGGAGGAAGCACGACAAAGATAGTCGGAATCCGTGACCATAATATCCTTGCCCCAATGATGGTCAAGGCCACCGATCCGATAACTTCACTCTTCGGCGCATTCGGAAAGTTTATTAACCAAAACTCACTTTCTCTGTCTGATATTGATAAAATTGCCATAACAGGAGTCGGGGCTTCGCATGTCGAAAAGTCGATATACGGAATAGAAACGGTAAAGGTTGAGGAGTTTCTCGCCAACGGATATGGA
>Ga0134097_1002189_pt1 | contig 12402 bp, 11 predicted proteins | sample 8_3taG_FD_94450 | JGI IMG/M metagenome (GOLD analysis project Ga0134097, IMG submission 94450) | Switchgrass degrading microbial communities from high solid loading bioreactors in New Hampshire, USA - 8_30_10_142_A2 metaG | ecosystem: Engineered > Bioreactor > Semi-continuous > Anaerobic >... | reverse complement strand
CAGGTTGTACAACTGTGCCGCGGTCATCCAGGACGGTGCTGTCCTGGGCCTTGTTGCCAAGACATACATCCCGGGCTATAACGAGTTCGTCGAGCACCGGTGGTTCTCCGGAGCGGAAGAGCTTGAAACCCCTGATATCCATATTGGCGGAAAAGCAGTTCCCATTGGCAACGATTTGCTCTTTGTCTGTGAGGATAATGATAACCTGGGCTTTGGCATTGAGATATGCGAGGATCTTTGGGTTCCCGTCCCGCCGAGCGGCTATCTGGCCCAGGCCGGCGCTGTGCTGATCTTCAACCCTTCGGCCAGCAACGAGCGGGTGGGCAAGGCCGCCTACCGGACAAGCCTCGTGGAGAGCCAGTCCGCCCGTTGTGTGGCAGGCTATGTCTATGCCTCCAGCAATATCGGGGAATCCACCACAGACCTGGTTTTCGGCGGCCACAACATCATCGCCGAGAACGGTATTCTTGCGGCCCAGTCGGAAAGGTTCCTGGATTCCAGCGAACTCATCTCCTATGATATCGACGTTATCGGCCTTCTGTCCTACCGGGCAAGCCTCGGGACCTACCGGGCCGGGCGCAACGCTTCCCGGTACAGAAAGATTGCCTTCAAGGCTAATCCTGTCCGGCGGGATACCCTGCAGCGCCGGATTGAAAGGCATCCCTTCGTGCCGTCCGACAGGAGCCAGCGGGATGAACGCTGCCGGGAGGTCCTGTCCATACAGACCAGCGGCCTTATGACCAGGATACGGCGTACCGGGCTGTCGCGGCCGGTCATCGGCGTATCCGGCGGCCTGGATTCCACCCTGGCCCTGATCGTGACCGTGCGGGCCATGCAGCGGCTCGGACTTCCCGCCAGCCAGATTATAGCCGTCACCATGCCGGGCTTCGGGACAACCGGCAGGACCTATAACAATGCGGTTCAGCTGATCAAGGGGGTTGGCGCCGAGCTCAGGGAGATCAATATCCGGGAGGCTTGCCTGCAGCATTTTAAGGACATCGGCCATGATCCGGACATCCATGACACCACCTACGAGAATGTCCAGGCCAGGGAGCGCACGCAGATCCTGATGGACCTGGCCAACAAGCACAACGGCCTGGTGGTGGGCACCGGGGACATGTCCGAGCTGGCCCTTGGCTGGTGTACCTACAACGGGGATCACATGTGCATGTACGCCGTCAATGCGGGTGTCCCCAAAACCCTGATCCGCTATATCCTCCAATGGTATGCCGAAAATGAAGCCGATGAGGCTATCAGGGGCATTCTGCTGGATATCATTGATACGCCCATCAGCCCCGAACTCCTGCCGCCGTCCGGCAGCGGGACTATTGAACAGAAGACCGAGGAACTCCTGGGGCCCTATGAAGCGCATGATTTCTTCCTCTATCATGTGGTGAGATGGGGTGCGCCCCCTGCCAAGGTGCTCAGGCTCGCCGAGCAGGCCTTCAGCGGCACCTATTCCAGGGAGCAGCTTTTGGCATGGCTCAAGGTTTTCTATAAACGGTTCTTCTCGCAGCAGTTCAAGCGCTCCTGCCTGCCCGACGGGCCCAAGGTGGGAAGCATCAGCCTCTCGCCAAGGGGTGACTGGCGCATGCCCAGCGATATGTCGCCCACCCTGTGGCTCAAAGAGCTTGAGGAACTATAAAGGAATTTATAAGACCGCCGGCCTGGATGCTGTCCTGCCGGCGGTCATTGTTTTCCGGGAAGTGTCCATATGAATTGATCTATTTCAGGCCGCTCACCTGGATGATGAAATCAATGGTGGTTGTCAGGGTTTCCACCGCTTTGAGCCGGTTGATACCGGCTTCCGGCGTGCGCCAGAAGTATGGCGTCATGGCCAGCAGATCCAACACCCGTTCATTGCCCTCTATGGTGATCGCATGGGTTACCTTCTTGGTTTCAAGGACCTGGAATGACGGAAGTTCGGGTCCTTTTTCGTCGTTTTCATAGGGGTTATCGTAGAGGATAGATTTTAAGGAGAACAGATGCTCACGGCCGGGGAAAACGGTGATCAGACGGCCGTTGGGTTTGAGCACCCGGCTGAACTCCCGGTCACAGGCCGGGGCAAAACAATTGATGATCAAATCCACACTGTTATCCGCAAGGGGGAGCTTGAACAGGGAGGCCACAAAGAACCGGGCTTCTTTATAGCCTGCCGCCAGCCGGATGGCTTCCCGGGAGATATCCATGCCAAGCATGCTGGCCTGAAGGCCCGCCTGGCGCAGGGACTCGCCCACCATTCGGGTATAGTATCCCTCCCCGCAGCCGGCATCCAGGATAACCAACGGATCCCGAGCCATTCCGCGGAGCTGTTCCAGTACTGCTCCCGCCAAAGCAGAGGCCAGCGGACTGTAATATCCTTCTTCAAAGAAGCGCCGCCTGGCCTTCACCATCTCTTTGCTGTCGCCCGGGTTTTTGCTGCTCTTGTCCTGGCTGAGCAGAAGATTGGCATATCCTTTGGCAGCCCAGTCGAAGGTATGCCCCTTTTTGCATTCGAGCGTTTTTCCGTCCGATTTAAGGTGACCGCCGCAGACCGGGCAGGCCAGAATCCTGTCCATCATTGCTACCCCCATTCTGTCCATGCTTTTTTGTTTTAAATGGTTCACGGTGCAAACATTGATGGCTTGTGCGCATCAGCATTTTACTCCACGCTGTAGGGCCGTGCAAACCTGGTGTCATAAGCGTGGTTCTTTTTCAGCAGCATGTCCCAGTATGCATTGGAGAATCCGGTCAGGCGGAACCAGAAGCGCATGGCGACAGGCAGCTTTTCTTTTCCTGCAATACGCTTCAGGGTGTCGGGGCTGAACCGGCCCCGGCTGATGAAATCATGGCCCAACCGGTTGAACAACAGGCGTTTGTTATCCATAGAGCCTTCATTCATATAACGTAGTCCCTCTGATCCTCCCATCACGCAGGTTCCGGCATATTCGGCCTGGAATTTGCTGCACAGCCATTCCAGATAGCGCTGGATATACCGTGAGTGAGCCGGTTCGGGAAAACCGGAATGGATGATGAAACCGAGTCTTTTTCCCTTCATCCTGCCGATCCATGGCGACAGCTTTTCAATAAAAGCCATCACGATGCCGGGCATGGCGTCGGTGTAAAGCGGGAAAACCAGAATGATGCCATCACTGGCGCCGAATCTTGCCGCATAGTTGTCATGCTCCTCCGTCCTGTTGAGGCGAAAAATTTCCAAAGAACAGCCTTCCCGGCTTAGGATGCCTTCCTCCAGCCATTTGATGATGATGGATGTATTGCTGTTTTCTCCCCTGGGAGAGCCGTTAAAAATCGTCAATTTCATGTTCCAGACCCTCCGTGCTTCCATTGGAACAGACTGTGAAAAGCAGCCGGCTCCGCAAATTGAGTGCGGCTCTTTTGTAAACCGCTGTGATCAACTCCGAATCATTCATGGAGTCTGACTCTTTGTCCACCAGAACGAGGCCTAAATACGGGTATCTGGCATAGCGCTTTTTATGGTGGCATTCCCCTCTGACAATGGTGATATAGGGATGTATCAGCGGAATGAACCTGTCGGTGGCCTTTTTGATCAATGGACTGACAAAGCCCATAACGACTGGAGAAATGAGGATAACCAGGTCTGAGCGGATCACGCTTTTGAGGATGGAAACCATGTCGTCCTTGTACAGGCATTTACCGGGGGATTTGACCCAGCAGCCCAGGCAGCCGCAACAGTAGCTGATGTTCATCTCCCGAAGCCTGAAGCACTCAAACACCATTCTGTTCCTCAGTCTTTCCATCATTCTGTCCAGGGATTTCTCAAAGCCTGTAACATCTTCCTGGATGCCGTTAACGATGGTGATGCGTTTCACGGCTGTGTCCTCCTTCCGGCGTTGTGCACCCAGGCTTTCCTTTCTTATGAGCGGTTGCTCTCAATACATCATCTCCCATGTCGTACAGGGTTTTGATGAACCACTCGTCCGATGTGTCCTTGAGATAGCCGGCGCACAGATGTGCAGCAAGTCCCAGAGTGAAAAAAGTCATTTTGTCAAGGATGGAGCGAAGCTCATCCTCGTTGAACACGGACAGGCTTTCATCCTGCTTCATCCTGACGAGATTTTCCTCATACAATCTGTCAAAGACCTCCTGGAACCTGTTGGATTCAAGGAACAGTGAGCGGTAGAGTACTTTATTCTCCCTGGCGAAGATGAGCAGGCCGACACCAATGTTCAGAAAGGGGTCTTCCGTATATTTCCTGCCGTTATAGTTCAGCAGCAGCCCAAGGGCTTTTTCGGTGAGGACCTTATTGATTTCATCCATGCTGCTGAAGTTGGAATAGATGGGAGCGGTGGATGAGCCAAGGAGAGAGGCGATCTTCCTTACGGACACATTCCTGATACCGCCTGATGCAAACAGCTTGAATGCGGCGTTTTCAATTTCTTCCCTTGGAAAGAGGATCTTTGGAGGCATGGGTAACCACCTTTATATAACACTTGTTATATAACAACTGTAATTTATCCTCCTATACTTGTCAAGACTGCCGCTTGGCAATAAAATGAACCTGACCGGGACTATAGAAGTCTATAATAACAACAGTAGGTAGGACAGGGGTGAATGGTATGAGAAAAGCAGCAGCCATCATTGCTTCAATCGGGATATGCCTTGTCCTTGCTTCCTGCGGCGAGGAGCCGAATACCGGCATATCTGCTGAAATAGAGGGCTATAAAGCCCAGATCGCCAGCCTGGAAGAGACGGTTATCAAGCTGAAGGAAGAGATCGCCGTCAAGGACAGCCTGATCGAAGAGCTTCGCCAGGATGAGCGGTTTGTCAGGGATCAGGTTTCCAGGAAACAGGAAACTGAAAGCTATTACGGCGAACTGGAAAAGGCCATCAGCTTCATGAGCGGCCGGCAGGCCTATACGCAGCAGGGGCCCCTGAATGGCAGCTATTCGGTTGACAGGGGGTTGCAGACCCTGGACAAGATCAAATCCGCCCTTGAAAGCTTTTCGGATATGACGGCGCTGGTGAAGGAAGGCGGCCTTCTGACCGAAGAAGTACTCAATGCCATCGGCAATACCGATGAAACCATCCAGAACGTTGAATTCCACAACATGATCATCCGCATCAAAGGTCAGATGCTGGAACAGAACTACATCATCAAGGCCCTCGACTTAAGGCGTGCCCTGGTGCTTTACGAGCTGGGCCGGGCGGAGCGCAAGGAACTGGATGCCCGGTATGAAGCCTTCCTGAACGCCAGGGAGCAGTACCAGAAATTTGTGAACAGCGCCTTTTACAGGGATATCGAACTCTATTCAGCACCGTTCCAATATTGACACCCTGAAGGCCGACGGATATAATAGGCATAAATATGGCAGTCGATGACGGGAATGAGAAGCCGATGCTTTCCCAGCGAGGGAGCGCACCTGGTGAAAGGCTCCTGAAAGCTGAACTTCGTCCCACCCCCGAGACACAGGCCGATGAGGTCTGCGCATGAGTCCCGATAAAGACTCGACGAGCCGGATATGGACATGTTCCATATCAATGAGGGTGGTACCGCGGATATTCAGTCCGTCCCGATGTTTGGGACGGATTTTTTAATTGGCGGATTTGAACCGGCAGCCGGGTATCCGTCAAGGACGGATGAAATGCCCGTGGCTATCCTGAAGGAGAGTGAAGATACATGAGGTTGTCGCGTTTGTTTTTCCAGACCATGAGGGAAACGCCTTCCGATGCTGAAGTTGTCAGCCACCAGCTCATGATGCGCGCCGGGCTCATCAGGAAACAGGCTGCGGGGATTTACGCCTATATGCCCCTGGGCTATCGCGTGCTCAGGAAGATTGAGAACATCATCCGTGAGGAGATGGACGCTGCCGGGGCCCAGGAGCTTTTAATGCCCGCGCTCCTGCCTGCCGAGTGCTACCGGGAATCCGGCCGTTGGGATGTGTTCGGAGAGGAGATGTTCCGGCTCAGGGACAGAAATCAGAGGGATTTCTGCCTGGGTCCTACCCATGAAGAAGCCTTTACGGCGGCAGTCCGGGATTGTGCCCGTTCTTACCGGGATCTGCCCCTGATCCTCTACCAGATCCAAACCAAGTACAGGGACGAGATCAGACCCCGCTTTGGCGTCATGCGTTCCCGGGAATTTCTCATGAAGGATGCCTACAGCTTCGATCGGGATGAAAACGGGCTGGATGCATCCTACCAGGCCATGAGCCAGGCCTACAGGCGTATCTTCAAACGTCTGGGGCTGGATTGCATCATCATCGATGCGGATACCGGCGCCATGGGCGGCTCGGGCTCCCAGGAGTTTATGGTCAGGTCCGAGGTTGGTGAATCCGAGATCATCCAGTGCCCATCATGCGGATATGCCGCCAGCATCGAAAAAGTTTCGTGTGTTGCGCCATCGGGAACGGAAGCAGCTGACCCGCTCATGCCCGAAGCGGTGGCTACCCCCGATGCGAGAACCATCAGGGAAGTAACAGCGTTTTTGGGCTGCCGGGAAACCGATCTGGCCAAGACCATCCTGTATAAGGCCGACGGAACCCTTGTGGCAGCCATGGTGCGGGGCGATCGTGAGATCAATGAGACAAAACTCATGGCTTACCTTGGCGCAGGCAGCCTGGAGATGGCCGATGAAGAAAGCGTTCGGTCTGTTACCGGGGCCGAGATCGGGTTTGCCGGGCCGGTGGGCCTTCCCGTCAGAATTGTTGCCGACCTGGAACTGGAACACAAGGCAAGCCTCATCGTCGGCGCCAACAGGACCGGTTACCACTTAAGACATGTTGTGCCCCACCGGGACTTTGAGGCGGATTTCGCCGATATCCGGATGATCGCCGGGGACGACCCGTGCCCCTGCTGCGGTGCGGAGTTGGCGTTTGGACGCGGCATTGAAGTGGGGCATATTTTCAAGCTCGGCACCAAATACTCAGAAGCGCTGGGTTGCAGTTACCTGGATGAAACGGGCAAGGCGCATCCCATGGTCATGGGCTGCTACGGCATAGGCGTCAGCCGGGCCATGGCGGCCATCATCGAACAGCATCATGACGAGAACGGCATCCTGTGGCCCATGAGCGTTGCGCCCTGGCAGGTGATCATCGTCCCGGTCAACGTGCTGGATGAAAAACAGGCCCAAACGGCAGAATACCTCTATCAGGAGCTGAAAAAGCACCACGTGGAGGTGCTCCTGGACGACCGCAACGAGCGGGCCGGCGTAAAATTCAAGGATGCCGATCTGATAGGCATACCCATCCGCATCAATGTGGGGAAAAAGGCCTTGGAAGGCCTGGTTGAATTCAAGCTCAGGCATGAGGACAGCGCGTCAGCCTTGCCCGTGGAAAGCGCCGTCGGCGCCGTCCTGGAATGGATAGGAAAACCCGGGACCGGGCATTGTCTTGAATAGGGAGATACCGGCGTTATGCCTTATTTATAGGGAAGAATCTGATTTGAAAGGGAGATTGCGATATGGCCAAGGAAAAGAAGTTTGTTGAAGCCATTACCTCCATGGAGGAGGATTTTGCCCAGTGGTATACCGATATCATCAAGAAGGCGGATCTGGTGGACTATTCCAGCGTGCGCGGCTGCATGATCATCCGCCCCTACGGCTATGCCATCTGGGAACTCATCCAGAAGGAGCTGGACAGTCGCTTCAAGGAAACCGGGCATGAAAACGTGTACATGCCCATGTTCATCCCCGAGAGCCTGCTCCAGAAGGAGAAGGACCATGTGGAGGGCTTTGCCCCGGAAGTGGCCTGGGTCACCCACGGCGGCAGCGAACCGCTCACCGAGCGGCTTTGTGTAAGGCCTACCTCGGAGACCCTGTTCTGCGACCATTACAAGAACATCATCCAATCCTACAGGGATCTGCCCAAGCTCTACAACCAGTGGTGCTCGGTGGTGCGCTGGGAAAAAACCACACGCCCGTTTTTGAGAACCGTCGAATTCCTGTGGCAGGAGGGCCACACGGTCCATGCCACCGCTGAGGAGGCCGAAGAGGAAACCCTCCGCATGCTGAACGTCTATGCCTCATTCTGCGAGGATTTCCTGGCCATCCCGGTCATCAAGGGAAAGAAGACCGAAAAGGAAAAGTTCGCGGGAGCCAAGGCCACCTATACCATCGAGAGCCTGATGCATGACGGCAAGGCCCTTCAGTCGGGTACATCCCACAACTTCGGGGATGGCTTTGCCCGCGCCTTCGGCATCCAGTACCTGGACAGGGACAACCAGCTCAAGTATGCCCACCAGACCTCCTGGGGCGTGACCACCCGCCTCATCGGCGCTCTGATCATGGTTCACGGCGATGACTCGGGTCTGGTTCTGCCGCCTAAAGTGGCGCCCGTTCAGCTCATCATCATTCCTGTCCAGCAGCATGTGGAAGGCGTCCTGGACAAGGCTTATGAGCTTAAGGAACGGCTCTCAAAGGTATGCCGCGTGAAGGTGGACGACTCCGACAAGATGCCTGGATGGAAGTTCAGCGAGCATGAGATGCGCGGCGTTCCGCTGCGGCTGGAGGTCGGTCCCAAGGACATCGAGAAGAACCAGGTTGTCCTGGTAAAGCGGGAGAACCGGGAGAAGATCTTCGTCAGCATGGATGAGTTAGAAACCGTCATCCCGAAACTGATGGACGAGATACAGCAGTCCCTTTACAACAAGGCGCTGAGGCTCAGGGAGGAAAGGACCTTCATCGCGAAGGACCTTGACGAATTTGAGCGGATCATCAATGAGAAGCAGGGCTTTATCAAGGCCATGTGGTGCGGTGATCAGGCCTGCGAGGACAAGGTCAAGGAAAGGACCGCCGCCACGGCCCGGTGCATCCCCTTTGAACAGGAGAAGGTCGGCGACAAATGCCTTTGCTGCGGCGAGGAAGCCCGGCATATGGTGATTTGGGGAAGGGCATATTAAGGCCGGCTTATACGGCGAAGCTACCTCTGCATTACGACACGACGGCGATGGTGGCGTATGCGTATGCGCATAACGCCGGATATGGGAAGCCTCCGGGTACACGGAAAGTGCAGGGTCTGCAGGAAAAAGCCGCGTCATGAAGCGTTCATGGCGCAGGAACGGGCTTTTTCCGGCAGGCCCTTGATGTTTTGCATTCCCATTCTAAAACAAAGGGTTCTGATGATAGAATAGAAGTAAGGAGTAATGAGGGGGTTGCAAAATGGATAAGTCCCAGAAAACGGCTAAAAAGCTGGGGTTGCGCCGGTACGGCACCCGGGCGATCATCCTTGTCCTGATGGTCCTGATCGCCGCGTTCATCCTCATTGCGGTGCCAAAGCCCGTGCTGAAGCTGGCCGACATCGCCGGGATCACGCTCATGGATCCCTTGGGCAATACCTCCATTGTTTCCGACCGGAATGCTTTTTCACTGTATGTGGATGCCGTCAATTCCGCCCGCCCGATAGACAGGAAACAGATGGGGCAAAACCTGAAGACCTATGGTATGGACATTGCGCTCAGGGACGGCACCAGGCGCTATACCCTGTATGTGGACAGGGACCTGGAAAAGAAGGGGCTTTATGTGGAGACCGAATCCGGTATCCGCAGGGTGGATACCGAGTATATGGAGAAAATCCTCAGCGATGCCATCTTTGATACCCTTTACGAGAACAACAGGCCGCCCCGTGTTGCGCTGAAACTGGACGGGACGGACACCGCCATTCTGCCGGCGGATTATGAGTGGCATGTGAAAAAAGTCGACAGCCGGTTCCATCCCATCAAGACCGACTACCTGAAAGGAAACAGCTATTACAGCTTTGAGATCGGCAAGGATTCGGTCCTGGAATATGATTTTGAAATGCCCCCGGATGCCTTTTACCTGTTTGTTTACAGGGACAACGACCTGATCCTGAGCACCAGCCGGCCGGAGAACATCGCCGCCCTGCTGAATGAGGATGGCCTGTACAACTGCATCATGCAGCTGGAATGGAACCAGGCCGAAAACCGGGATTTTTACGGGAAGGCGACCTATGAGTTTGTACTGGCTGCCGATTACCCCGTGCGCTTTGAAATATCGGCCGAGGAGATCGATCCGGGAGAACTTGTGGTCATCCGGGCTTCCAACATCCAGCCCAACGAGGCGCTTGACATAGAAACCGAAATTGATTTCAAACCCAATACCTTCCAGGAGGGCAACACCAGGATCGTGCTGCTGCCGGTGAGCTATTACCACCAGGAGAACCGGTCCTATGCGGTGAAGGTATCTTCGGGGGATACCAGCCAGGAGTTCAGCGTGCGGGTCAGGCCCAAGGAGTTTGCCGTCCAGCACATGCGAATCGATCCGGCCGTGGCCGCGTCCACCAGGAATGAGAAAAGCGCCGTTGAAATCAGGGAAAAGCTCTATCCGCTGAAGCCAGTGTCCGATCCGGTGCGGTACTGGGAGGGTGAGTTCATCCTGCCGGTGGAAGGCGGGCGGATCTCGCCCCAGGATTTCGGGAAGCGGCGCTATGTGAATGGTTCCCCCACATCCTACAGGCATAACGGGTTGGACATCGGCCATGACGAGGGAACGCCCATTGTGGCCACCAACAACGGCCGGGTGCTCATCGCGGATTACCTGATAGAGACCGGGAATACCATCATCATCGAACACGGTTATGGTCTCAAATCGTGGCATTACCATATGAAAGATCTGTATGTCAAAACCGGGGATGTCGTGAAAAAAGGCGATGTTATCGGGACCGTGGGTTCCACCGGCTTCTCAACGGGACCGCATCTGCACTTCTCCTTTACGATCAACGATGTGTGGATCAATCCCATGACCATCCTGGAGCAGGGGGTTCCGCTGGTGGGCGAATAGGGCCTGAATGCCCTGTCCGTGCGGTCGGAGAACACTGTGCAGCTTTCTGCATAAAATGGAAGGGAAGATGTCAAAAAAGCTTGGATGATCTTTTTGCTTGACAAACAGGCGCCAAGGCCTTAAAATAGTCTTTGCGCCAGCATGGTGGGTATAGCTCAGTTGGTTAGAGTGCCAGGTTGTGGCCCTGGAGGTCATGGGTTCGAACCCCATTACCCACCCCAACAAGTCAGGTCAACAGAGGTTGGAAACTGAGACGAGCTCCGGTTTCCAACTTCGAAACTGACTTTTTATTTTTTCAAAAGCGTTGCTTGACAAAGCGGCAAACACTGATTATAATTGTTGTTGCGTCTTTTTTATGGTGGGATGTAGCCAAGTTGGTAAGGCACCAGACTTTGACTCTGGCATGCGTAGGTTCGAGTCCTGCCATCCCAGCCAGATATGACCCACTAGCTCAGGTGGTAGAGCACTTGACTTTTAATCAAGGTGTCCGGAGTTCGAGTCTCCGGTGGGTCACCAGGGCCCTTGCAACGCAACGTTGCAAGGGCTTTTTGTATCACTGGATGTTTTCGGTGCAGCCCTTGATTTCCGGTACGTCATACTGTAAAGCCATGGGACCGGGAACTGTATCGGAGCAGCCGGTGATAGGGCCATGGTTTGGTTCAATATCTCATTGCGCATTCAAGGATATTCATATATGATATGTTCATGATAACCTTGTTGCAAGGGAGAATGGATATGCGATTGCGTGCTACTGTATTGACAGTTATGGTGTGCCTTTTGGTAATGGTGCTGGCCGGCTGTGGTAAGGCGGAATACCTTGGAAAATACTATAACGAGTATGACGAATCGATATATATTGAACTTAAGGCCGACAACGTGCTCGTTGTGAACATGGGCAGCACCGTGATGGAGGGACATATGAAGTTAACGGAGAGGACATCACCTTGAGTTTGGTAGGGATGAAAACTTGGGGTAAGATTTTTGGCAAGATGATCCTTGACCCCGATGGTACTGCCTGGTATAAAAAGTAGGTTTCAGAAATCAACGTCAGGCACAGAACCGGTATCCGGTTTGTGCCTGAATTTGTTGTTTCATTTGTGAAAAAGAGGGGTAAAAAATAATTTAGCGCACATTTATGAGGAGGTCACTATGAAATCGACGGGTATTGTGAGGAAACTGGATGAACTTGGACGTGTTGTGCTGCCTGTGGAGCTCAGACGCAAGCTCGGTATTGAAATCAGGGATGCCATGGAACTCAAAGTGGACGGCTGCTATGTTGTCCTTCAGAAATATAAGCCCAGATGCACGTTCTGCAAGACCACCGAGAACGTGATCGAGAAAAAGGACAAGTTGATCTGCGAAAACTGTCTCAATGAACTGAAAAACCTGAAATAATCTGCAGCATATGAACGCATATCAGGGGCACCATTCGGGCAGCCCCTTTTCTTATGCCTGTTTCTCTGCATAATTCTGTGCCGAAGTGGCAGATTAAACATGTTACAGGCCCTTTTCCGAATATTTATGAGTTTTTATTCAAAAATTCTTGATGGAACGATGGGCTTTATGTATAATGCACATTATGTATAATGCACTTGCAATTTTGCAGAAAATGGAGGTATTGGAATTGGGAAAAGCCCTTATTATCGGTG
>Ga0134097_1002166_pt1 | contig 12493 bp, 11 predicted proteins | sample 8_3taG_FD_94450 | JGI IMG/M metagenome (GOLD analysis project Ga0134097, IMG submission 94450) | Switchgrass degrading microbial communities from high solid loading bioreactors in New Hampshire, USA - 8_30_10_142_A2 metaG | ecosystem: Engineered > Bioreactor > Semi-continuous > Anaerobic >... | reverse complement strand
AGGTCTACGAAATCTCGGACCGCATCACGGTGTTGCGGAACGGCCACAAAGTCAGCGAGCACCTGACCGCCGAGCTGCCCCGCATGCAGTTGATCTCCGAAATGCTCGGCAAGCAGCTTACCCAGGAGCTAGGCGCTCAGGGCAATAACAAAGCCGCCAAGCAACGCGAGCACGAGCCGTATCTCAAGGTGCGTGGGTTTGCGCGTCACGGGATGATGGAGCCATTCGACCTCGACGTGCAGAAGGGCGAAATCGTCGGGCTGGCCGGGCTGCTCGGCTCGGGCCGGACGGAGATCGCGCACCTGATCTTCGGCATCCACAAGGCCGAAAAAGGCAGCGCTTACGTCCGCGACAAGAAAGTGAACCTCAACTCGCCGCGCGCGGCGATCCGGCTGGGCTTCGGGCTGTGCCCGGAAGACCGCAAGGAAGAGGGCCTCATCCCCGATTTAACGGTACGCGAGAACATCATCCTCGCCCTGCAGGCCAAGCTGGGGTGGTTCAAGTTTCTCCCGCTCAAGCGGCAAGAGCAGATCGCGCAGGAGATGATCGACGCGCTCCAGATCGTCACTTCGGACGCCGAGAAGCCCGTCAAAGAACTCTCCGGCGGCAACCAGCAGAAGGTCATCCTGGCGCGCTGGCTGGTGTCCGATCCCGAATTCCTGATCCTGGACGAGCCGACGCGCGGTATCGACGTCGGCGCACACGCTGAAATCATCAACATCATCAAGCGGCTCGCCGCAGACGGCAAGGCGATGATGATCATCTCGTCGGAGCTGGCAGAGATCGTGGACTACAGCGACCGGGTTGTCGTGCTGCGCGACCACAAAAAGACAATGGAACTTGTGGGCGAACAGATTAGCGAGAACAACATTATGCAAGCGATTGCCGAGAGGTAGCAATGGGCGAGCATATACTTACACCGCTCAGGAACAAAATGGCCGACCTGCGGGTCGGAATCGGCGAGGCGAGCGGGCGCGCCATCTGGAACATAGTAGCCCTGGTGCTGATCCTGATCGCGAACCGGCTCATCTCTCCGAACTTCTTCTCGATCCGGATGGTCAACGGACGCCTGATCGGCAGCACCATCAACATCCTCGACCAGTCGGCCCCGTTCGTGCTGCTCGCCATCGGCATGACGCTGGTGATCGCAACTAAGGGCATCGACCTGTCGGTCGGCGCGGTAATGGCCATCGGTGCGGCCACGGCGGTGGTGCTGATCAACCGCTACGAGGCCGGGCAGGAGAACATCCTCTATACCCCCGGCTTCGTGATCCTGATCGCGCTGGGCGTGGGCGCGCTGTGCGGCCTGTGGAACGGGCTTCTAGTCGCGTTCTTCGACATCCAGCCGATTATCGCCACGCTGATCTTGATGATCTCCGGGCGCGGCATTGCGCAGATGATCACCGAGGGGCAATCGCCCACCTTCACGAACGAGACGCTGGCGTTTGTCGGACGCGGCACGATCTTCGGGCTGCCGTTTCCGGTTTACCTCGCGGCCGCGGCGCTGATCATCGTCACGCTGTTCGTGCGGCGCACCGCGATCGGAATGATGATCGAATCGGTCGGTATCAACGCCAAAGCCAGCTACTACGCGGGGATCAACGCGCGGCTCATCAAGATGTTCGTCTACACGCTGTCCGGCGTGCTGGCGGCACTGGCCGGGCTGATCGTCGCGGGTGAGGTCAAATCGGCGGACCCGCACAAAGCGGGCGAGTGGGCCGAGCTTGACGCGATCCTGGCGGTAGTGATCGGCGGCACGTCGCTGAGCGGCGGTCGCTTCAACCTGTTCCAGAGCACGCTCGGCGTGTTGATCGTCCAGAGCCTGCTGACCGCGCTGTATGTCAGCAAGCTGCACCCAACCGCGAACCTGGTCGTCAAGGCGATCGTGGTGCTGTTCGTCCTGCTCCTTCAGTCGCCCGAGTTCAGAGACACGCTCACGCGTCTGGTGAGGAAACGGTCATGAAATCTCGATTCTTTCCGCTCTTTGTGACATTCGCGATCTTCACCGCGCTCTATATTTTCTGCTACACGCAGTATTCAAGCTTCGGTAGCATGCGCGTGGTGTGTAACCTGCTGCGAAACAACGCGCATCTCGGCATCCCGGCGGTGGGCGTGACGTTCGTGATCCTCTCCGGCGGCATCGACCTGTCGGTCGGCTCGGTGATCGCGTTCACCGGCGTGTTCTGCGCGCTGATGATCGAGCGCCAGGGCGTGCACCCGCTGGCGGCGTTTGCGATGGTGCTGGCGATCGGGACGACGTTCGGCGCGACGATGGGCGCGATCATCCACTACTTCAAGATACCGGCCTTCATCGTGACGCTGTCCGGGATGTTCCTGGCACGCGGCATGGCATATGTTCTGACAACCGACTCGATCAGCATCCGGCACCCGTTCTACCTCAAAGTGTCCGAGCTGGTTTACGTCTTCCCAGACAAGGGACGGTTCACATTCGCGGCGGGTGCGTTCCTGGTGGTCGTGATCCTCGGCATCTTTGTCGCGCACTTCACCCGCTATGGGCGTAACGTCTACGCCATCGGCGGGAACGACACCGGCGCGCTGATGCTCGGCGTGCCCGTCGGGCGGACGATCATCACGACGTACGCGCTGAGCAGCTTCCTGGCGACCTTCGCAGGGATCGTGCTCTCGCTCTCGAAGCGCTCCGGCGACTCGACCATCGCGCTCGGCGCCGAAATGGACGTGATTGCAGCAGTAGTTATCGGTGGTACACTCCTCACCGGCGGCGTCGGTTACGTCATCGGCACGTTCATCGGCGTGCTGTTGCCGGGCGTGATCCACACGTATCTGACGCTGGACGGGTCGCTGTCGCCCTGGTGGATCAAGATCATCATCGGCGTGCTGCTGTTTGGCTTCATCGGTCTGCAAAAACTGCTCAGCAGCCAGACGAGCGTGCTCGATATGATCCGGCTGCCACAAGTGGCGCGAGGCTCGGCCTCATCCGGCGATTGACGCGCCGCGATCCGGGCACGGCTCGGACGTGGCTGCACGCTGAACACACCTAAACACGTTAACAACGCGGCGTTGCACCCGGTCGAAAGGCCGGGTCCGCCGCTCTGGGCTGCACGCCCGACAAATAGAGTTGGTTTTGAGGGATCGACCACGTCATGAGACGGCACCTTCCAAACCCGGACCTGGGCATCAAGCTCAACATGCTGGTGCTGTTCGTCCTCAGCGTCTTCCTGGTGAACATCGTCTTCCTGCTGACGCGTAACACGCAGCGCCTGACCGACCAGGTAGGCGGCGAGCGCATCCGCGAAGAGGTAAACATCCTCGAAAACCGGTTAGCGGAGATCCAGGATCGGATGCTGGTGGACATCAACTTTCTGACCGGGAGCGTCCTGTTCTTCCAGGCGGTCGGCAGCCGCAGCGAGGCGCGCGTCGCGGAAATCGTGAACGCGACGAACGTCCTGCTGAAGCTGGACGATATCACCGTGGTCGATGGTGACGGAAACCGGCTGGTCGACACCGATCCCGATCAGGATACGACCGAGGAAGACCGGCTGCTGGCGCTTGGGCTGCGCGGACAGGAGACGATCGCGCTGCTGGTCGAGACGAAGGAAGGCGCCGTACAGATCAGCATCGCAGCCGTCGCACCGATCGTCAACACGACGGGGAACATCCTCGGCGCGATCCAGATGAGCCGCCTGATTAACGACGACTTTCTGCGCACACTGACTTTCGGTCGCGAGGCGGTCCATCTGGGGCTGGTGTACGAGGACCGGCTCATCGCGCGGACGACCCACGATGAGTCAGGCGGCATGGCAGAGAACGCCCTCGCCAACGGGATCAGCGCGGACCCGGCGCCGCTTGAGATGGCGCGCGCCGGGCAGACGGTGATCCTCGAAGATCTGCTTGAGGGTAATGGCGGCGTGCCCCACGCCGGAGCGTACGCGCCGATCCGCACCGATATGGACGAGACGCCCGCCGTGGTAATGATCCTGGTCGAGCTTGAAGATATCCACTCGTTCCAGAACAACACGCTCAACAACACGGTGCTGATCTTCACCATGCTGACGCTGCTGGCGATGTCGATCATCTACATCGCGATCTACCGCACGACCGTCCGCCCGTTGAACCGGCTTAAAGCCATCGCGCAGACGATGACCAGCGGGCAATACGGCGAGCGCGCGCCGGTCACCTCGCACGACGAGGTCGGTCAGCTTGCGATCGCGTTCAACGAGATGGCGACCGCCATTCAGCAACGCGAGATCAGCCTGAAGGAAGCGCGCGAGCGAGCCGAACAAGCCGATCGCGTCAAGTCGATGTTTCTGGCGAACGTCTCGCACGAGCTTCGCACGCCGCTCAACGCGATCATTAACTTGACCAAGTTCGTCGCGCTTGGCATGTACGGCGAGGTGAACGACGAGCAGAAGGAAACATTGCACAAGGTCGAAGCCAGCGGCAAGCACCTGCTCAACCTGATCAACAACGTGCTCGACATCTCGAAGATCGAATCCGGCTCGCTGGAGCTGTTCGTCGAGGAAGGGCTGGACATCGGCGAGATCGTCCGGGTGGCGACCGAGACGGCCAAGGGGCTGCTGCTCCAGAAGCCGGTCACCATCCGCTACGAGATCGCGCCCGACCTGCCCCTGCTGACCGGCGATCAGCAGCGCATCCGCCAGATCATCCTGAACCTGCTGTCGAACGCGTGCAAGTTCACCGACGAGGGCGAGATCGTCGTGCGGGCGTACTGCCAGGATGGCGAGGTGCTCATCTGCGTGTGCGACACCGGTCCGGGCATCGAGCTAAAAGATCAGGAGACGATCTTCCAGGTCTTCCGCCAGGCGAAGGCAGGGGTCCGCAAAGGCGAAGGCACTGGCCTGGGGCTGCCGATCTCGCGGCGGCTGGCCGAGGCGCATGGCGGCCGGTTATGGGTGTCGAGCGTGCCGGGGCACGGCGCCACGTTTTACGTCGCGCTGCCGGTTGAATCATCGCTGGAGCTAACCGTCTGACACGGTGGGGAACAGACATGGCGTATCCGAGAATTGTGTATTTTGAGGACGATATGCTCAGCCGCGAGGTGATGCACGTGTGCCTGACACGCGGCCTGGGCTATCAGGACGTCACGATCTTCGAAGACAGCGATGATTTTGAGCGCAGGCTGGCGGAGCTCCCCGCCCGGCCGGATGTGATCTTTCTCGACATTCACATGGAGCCGATCGACGGGTTCGCCATGCTGCGCGCGATCCGCCAGGATAAAACGTGCTGCGACACGAAGGTGATCGCCCTGACGGCCAGCGTGATGAACGAAGAGGTCAAGCTGCTGAAAGAAGCCGGGTTCGACGGGGTGATCGCCAAGCCGCTGGACTTCGACACCTTCCCGAGCGTCATGCAGCGCATCTTGAACGGCGAGCAAGTCTGGCATATCAAATAGCCGCGCCGAAGACTATAATGGGCCGAGATTTTGTCAACACAGCACGCGAAGTACGATGGGCGAGAACATAACCGCATGGCAAACCTGCACGCATTGATTATCGACGACGATGCCTACAGCATGTATGTGATGGAGCGGCTGCTCGATCAGGAGAATATCTCCTACACCGGCGTGGCCGATCCGACGCAGCTTGAAGATGTGCTGCGCTCGCTTGAAAAGGTGGACATCGTCTTCCTCGACCTGGAAATGCCGAAAATGGACGGCTATGAGGTGCTGGCGCTGCTGAAACAGCATCTGCAACCCGACGTGCCGATCGTCGCCTGCACGGTCCACACCGCCGAGATCGGCAACACGCGGCGGCAGGGGTTCTCCAGCTTCGTCGCCAAGCCGCTCGACCTTGACCGCTTCTCGGACCAGCTTCATCGCATCCTGAACGGGCAACCGGTCTGGGAGATGCGCTAGACCGCGCCAACCACCCGCCAAACCACAGCGGCGCCGCTCATTTTGTGCGACGCCGCTGTTTGATCTCTCACCCTGTTGGCCTGATGAGCATAGAGACTGTGCCGCTAGTGATGGTGTTCGTGCGCCTCGGCTTCCGCTTTGGTGCGGTGAACCGTCCCATCAGGGTGCTCCGGCGGCGTGTAGATTGTGTAGAGCTTCAGCGGCTCGCTGGACGAGGTGTTCGTCACGTTATGCTGCGATCCGGCCGGGATCACGACGATCGACCCGTCGTGCAGGTCGAACTCCTCGTCCCCGATCAGCGCCCAACCGGTGCCCGACTCGACGCGGATGAACTGGTCAGTGTCCGGGTGCGTCTCCAGGCCAATGTCTTCGCCGGGCTTGAGCGCCATCAGCACAAGCTGCATATGCTCCCCGGTAAAGAGCACCTGACGAAAGTTCTCATTTTCCAGCGTCGCCTTCTCGATATCGGTTGAATATCCGGCCATACCCCTCTCCTTTCGGCTCCATCATCAATTGGCGCTGCGATAAGCGCTGCATCGAGCAGCGCGCCCCGTGCGCAGGCGCATCCACCCTGATCGGATTATAGGCACGCTGCTCAGCGGTTGACACGCGCCCGCGTGGCTATGGACGGGGCATCAGGGTAACCGTCACTTCGGCAGGCTCGTCAGCCTGTCGCAAGATCGACAACTGGACCGTATCGCCGGGCACCGTCTCGCGCGCCAGATACGTGATCAGATCGTTCATGCCCTTGAGCGGCGTGCCGTCGATAGCAGTGATAATGTCGAACCTGCGTAGCCCCGCCCTGTCGGCCGGGCCGCCGCGCACCACTTCCTCCACCACTATGCCGCGCGTGTCGTTCGGCAAGTCGAATTGCTCAATATCTGGCAGCATGAGATCCCTGCCCGAAATGCCGATGTAGCTGTAGTCCACATCTCCCCGCGTGATCAGGCTCTCGATCACCTGCCGCGCCAGGTTGCCGGGGATCGCATAGCCCACGCCGGAGTTTGCGCCGGTCACTGTGGAAATCTGCGCGTTGACGCCGATCACCTGCCCCTGCAGGTTGAGCAACGGACCACCGCTATTGCCGGGATTGATCGCCGCGTCGGTCTGGATCACGCCGCCGATCGAGAACTCTGACAACCCCTCGATAGTACGGTTCAGGCCGCTGACGATCCCGCTGGTCAGCGTCCACTTTTGGCCGAACGGGCTGCCGATCGCCAGGACTGTCTCGCCCACCTGCAACGAATCCGAATCGCCAAAGGACACTGGGGTGAGCGTCTCCGGCGGAACATCAACCTTCAACACCGCCAGGTCCGAATCAGGGTCCAGCCCGACGACCTCGGCCCATGTCAGCGTGCCGTCAAAGAAATCAACCTCAACCAGACTGGCGCTTTCGACCACGTGATAGTTCGTCGCGATATGCCCCTCGCTATCCACCACGAAGCCGGAGCCGGTCCCCACAGCGAGCAACCCGCCGCGGCGCGATTGCGCGTATATCCGGATCGCCACGACCGACGGGCTGACGTTGTTGTATATCTGAGTGAAGGTGTCCGAGCCCGCCTGTTGCACACCCTGGCCTTCCCCAGGATCAGCCGGTGCGGCCCGCACGAGGCTGGGCGCGCCCGTATCAGCTTGCAGCATAAATAAGCCGCCCGCTGCCAGCGCAACAGCGGCAGCCAGCGCCGCGACTATAAGCATGAAGCGTCCCAATCGATTCATCCCCACGACTCCTTTCAGCAGAATGCAGCCGTCGCATTCCTCTACTGCAAGACAATTACGTCGATCTTAAGCTAAACCGCCCAACCGCTGCCATCCACCAAGCACGATGACCGGGCAGCTTGCTTTTAGCTTATCGCTAAGATGTTTGAAGAATGTAAAAACCGGGTTAGGGATTTCTGAGTATGGGGAAAGCGACTTCTGTAGCTGCTAGACGCCCCGGAAGAGGCCCAGCTTTTCCGCGTCGCCAAGCCGTTCGAGATAGGTAAGAATCGCTTGCTTGCTGGCGCGCTTGAGGTCCGCGAACGGCTCCGCTACCAGCTCAACCTGCCGGGCAAGCGGCCACGCGTCCAGCCGCAGAAGCCGCGCGCCGCCGCCAAACGGGTCGCAGCAGGCCCACACGACGCGCTGCACCCGCGCGATCACCAGCGCCGAGAAGCACATCACGCACGGCTCCAGGCTGGAGTAGACTGTCAGGCGCCCTTCGTGCGCGCGGACGAGCGGCATATTCGCCTGCAGGAGTTGTAGCTCGGCGTGGCGGAGGCGGCTGTCCGCGCTATGCCGGGCGTTACGGGCCGTAGCGATCGCCGTACCGTCTGGCCCTACCAGCACCGCGCCGATCGGCCAATCCCCCTCGGCGAGCGCGATCTGCGCTTGATCGAGCGCGGCCTGCAAATGCGCGCGGTCGGCGCCGCCGTCGTGCATAGCACCCTCTCATTCCGCGTCTGCTGGCGCGGACAGCACGCGCAGCGCGCTCTGCTCAAGCTCAGTAAGCGGGACCAGCAGCCCGTGCGTGTGATAACCGTCGTTCGGGATCTCGCGGAGCGGGTACAGTTGCGCCCAGAACGGCAGCCGGTAGCGGAGCGCGGTCAGCGTCAGAACGTAGATCGTCGCGCTGCCCGGCAAGTAATAGAGCAGCACGTCCGCCTCAGACGTATACGCCCACCCCGCGCGGTCGCACGTATCGACCGAAACCGTTTCAATAAACGCATTCCCGGTGCGGCTGGCGGTCCAATCGGTTTTGTACTCGACGGCGAAGCTGCGAGGACGCCGCAGGGCATAAAACCAGCGATCGATCCCCTCGCGCTGCTCGTCAGGCGTCGCCGGGAGAATCCGGAACCAGCGTGCGAAGTAGCGGTCGAGGAACGCTTCCCCTTGCTCCCCCTGTTCCAACTGCCGATCAAACCGGTACAGCGGCAAGTCCTCAGCGTCAACCGGCTAACAGAACCTGTGTTCGATGCCTTCAGTATAGCATGGATCCCCCTCAAACGGCGACCGTCACCAGCCGGAAGACCGAGCGTTGTACGATTGCAACGAAATAGTTGACAAGCGTTTCATGTAGCGGTATTGTTCGCGCCAAGAAACCATTTTTGTGCCGTCACACGCAAATAGAACGTTTCAATTAGAGCCAGTTTCGTAGTCGATCCAGCGTGACTCCCCGACGCTTTCGATGGGGAGTCTCTTTTTGCCGGTCAGGGGACGCCACCCGCTGGCGGAATTTTATCGTTCGAGGGGCAGCCGACTCATGCGCGTGCGGCTGTTTCCAGGGGGCAAGCGCGGCGTTTAACCGATCACGCCGCCCACTTTGAGGAGAAACGAATAAATGGAGCAGGCAACCAAGGGGCGCCCGATTGTGGCGTCCGAAGCAGCCACCGGGCTGAAAAGGCGCGACGCGTTCGCAACCGGGCTGGGCGTCCTCGCCGCGACGCTGGGCTCGGCAGTTGGCCTCGGCAACATCTGGAAGTTCCCCGCCATGACCGGGCAGAACGGCGGCGCCGCGTTCATTATTATCTACTTGCTAAGCACGATTCTGGTGGGCCTGCCGGTGATGATCTCGGAGCATATGATCGGGCGGTACGCGCGCAAAGACGCGATCAACAGCCTGCGCGTGGTGGCGCCGAAGGGCCAGCCGTGGTGGCTGATCGGCGCAGCGGGGGGCGTGGCGGCCTTTCTGATCATGGCGTTTTACAGCGAAGTAGTCGGCTGGGTGTTCGCCTACATCGCCAAGAGCGTTTCAGGGTCGATCCTTTCGACGGACCCGGCGACGAACGGCGCGGTGTTCACTGACCTGGTCAGCAGCCCCACGCAATCGTTGCTATGGCAATGGCTCGCCCTGGTGTGGGTGGGCGCGATCCTGATCATGGGCGTGGCGAAGGGAATTGAGCGCGCCACCAAGCGGCTGCTCCCGCTGCTGTTCGTCTTGCTCATCATCGTCGCCGTGCGCAGCCTGACGCTCGACGGCGCGGGAGACGGCGTGTCGTTCCTGCTCAAGCCGGATTTCAGCAAGGTTACCGGGGCGGTAGTGCTGGCCGCGATGGGGCTGGCCTTCTTCAAGCTGTCGGTCGGCATGGGCACGATGATCACCTACGGCAGCTACTTCCGCGAAGACCAGGACATCCCCATGACCGCGACGCGGGTTATGCTGGCGGACCTGACGGTTTCGCTGCTGGCCGGTCTGGCGATCTTCCCGGCGGTGTTTGCGTTCGGGTTTGACGTCCAATCCGGGCCGTCGCTGCTGTTCATCACCATCCCGGCAGTGTTCGCGTCGATGCCCGGCGGCGAAATCTTCGTGGTCATCTTCTTCGTGCTGACTGCGGTCGCGGCGACGGGCGCGATGATCTCGATCGTCGAGGTGCCGGTTGCCTTCCTGAGCGAGCAGTTCCGCATGCCGCGCAAATACGCCCTGGCGCTGACGCTGGTTTTGCTGGCGCTGGCGGGCGCTCCTGCGGCGCTGTCGCAGGGCGAGCTGGCGGACGTGAAAATCGCCGGTAAAACGTTCTTCGACCTGTACGACTACGCGTCGTCGAACATCCTGCTGCCGGTCGGCGGAATGTTTATGTGTATTTTCGTCGGCTGGGTGTGGGGCTTCGAGCGCACCAAGCGCGCGCTGACGAACAACGGCACGCTCAACAACTCTGCCGCGGTCAACCTGTTCTTCATCATCTGCAAGTACGTGACGCCGCTGCTCGTGCTGGTCGTCCTGCTGGACGGGTTGAACATCATCTAGCCGTCACAATCGACCTGCCAACTGTTCCGGCTCGCCACCTTTCCGGCGAGCCGGTTTGTTTTCCCCCACGCGCAATCCTTACCTACTGTTAATATTTCTGGCTCTCGTCTGGTATATTATTGAGTACATCTGCCGTTCCGCTGGCCGACTCCGCCGCCGGATAAGTGTGTTTACAGGGAGAGCGAGGGCCATGGCTATGAGGAAACGAACGCGCGGAAGAAGGCTGATCGGCACGCTGGCGCTGCTGAGCGTGGTCTTGCTGGTCGGGGCGCTTCCCGGCGTGGCGCGTGCCCAGGCGCTGGACATCACCGTCGAGGAATATCCGGTCCCTGCCGGGTCGCACCCGCACGACGTCGCGCCCGCGCCCGACGGGACGATCTGGTACACCGCGCAGCGACTCGGCGCGCTGGGGCGTCTGGACCCGGAAACCGGCGAAACGCACCACATCCCGCTGGGGAACGGCTCCGCACCGCATGGAGTGATCGTCGGGCCGGATGGTGCCGCCTGGATTACCGACGGCGGGCTGAACGCGATCGTGCGGGTCGATCCCGAGACGGAAGAAGTTACCCTCTATCCGCTGCCACAGGGCACGCCCTACGCCAACCTCAACACCGCCGCCTTTGACGGCGACGGGATCCTCTGGTTCACCGGGCAAAGCGGCTATTACGGGCGCGTCGATCCCGCCACCGGCGAGGTCGAAGTCTTCGACGCGCCGCGCGGGCGCGGCCCTTATGGCATCACCGCCACACCGGACGGAGACATTTACTACGCGTCGCTGGCGGGCAGCCACATCGCCCGGATCGACACCGAAACCGGCGAGGCGACTATGATCGAGCCGCCGACGCCCAACCAGGGCGCGCGCCGCGTCTGGTCAGACTCGCAGGGGCGGATCTGGGTCAGCGAGTGGAATAGCGGGAACGTGTCGGTGTACGACCCGGCCGATGAGTCGTGGCAGACGTGGCGGCTGCCGGGCAACGCGCCCAGCGCCTACGCCGTCTACGTGGACGAGAACGACGTCGTGTGGCTGAGCGACTTCAGCGCGAACGCGATCGTGCGCTTCGATCCCGAAACCGAAGAATTCACCAGCGTCCCGCTCCCCAGCCCGAATGGCAGCGTCCGGCAAATCCTGGGCCGGACGGGCGAAGTATGGGGCGCGGAGTCGGGCGTCGACAAGCTGATCGTTTTGCGGCTGGCGAAGTGATCGTTCCGCCAGGGAGAGAGTTGCAGCACTTTATCGTCAATCGCCAGGGGCATGGATCGTAAGAGGAACTAGAAACGTCGATGAGAGAGCAACGCGCGCAGGGTACGCCTTCTACTGTTCTGGTAATCGTTCTGTCCGCGATAGGGATACTGTTCGCCGGGATGCTGCTCGGCTCGGCGCGTGGCGAGACACCCCCACCCCCCACGCAGGTCGCCGCGCTGGTCGTCAGCGAGAGCGCGCTCCCCACGCCGGAGCCCGCTCTGAACAGCGAGCAGGGCCAGGCTGCCGCAGATCTCGGCGTGCTGACGCCCGCCCCCGCGCAGGAAGTCGCGTTTGAGGTCGGCAACGAGCTGACGATCGCCGCGCTGCGCACCCGCTACATCAGCGGCAGCGAAATCACGCTGGAGCAGCAGCTTCAGAACGGATCGAATTACTACCAGTACATCGCTAGCTACATCTCCGAAGGGAACCGCATCTACGGATTGCTGACGATTCCGATGAGCGAAATGCCGCCCGGTGGCTTCAAGGCGATCGTCTTCAATCACGGCTATATCCCGCCCTCGACCTACCGCACCACCGAGCGGTACGTCGCTTATGTGGACACGCTGGCGCGCAACGGATTCGTGGTCTTCAAGATCGACCTGCGCGGCCACGGAAACTCTGAGGGCGTGGCAACCGGCAGCTACTACTCGCCGGACTATACGATCGACGCGCT
>Ga0134097_1002143_pt1 | contig 12580 bp, 14 predicted proteins | sample 8_3taG_FD_94450 | JGI IMG/M metagenome (GOLD analysis project Ga0134097, IMG submission 94450) | Switchgrass degrading microbial communities from high solid loading bioreactors in New Hampshire, USA - 8_30_10_142_A2 metaG | ecosystem: Engineered > Bioreactor > Semi-continuous > Anaerobic >... | reverse complement strand
TTTAATCCGGGTGTCGCAGGTTCGAATCCTGCACGGCTCACCAGAAATCAGTTCCTGACAGCCTTCTTGGCCTGTCGGGAATTTTTTTGTCCAAATTTAGGAGCGCCGGACTGGATTTTATAAGGCAGTGCTTTAGATGACTCCTAGAAATCCGCATCTTTCCCAAAATGTAAGGTCTTTCCTCCCTTCCTGTTGTGTAATATGTTTTTATTCCAGTTAGTTTATATTCTATTTCTCAACAATATTCAAGTCCGGCGTTTATCTTTCATGACGGTTTTGCGTCTCCGGCAGTTGTGGCCGGTAAACATGAAAAGCTGCCGTCCAGACGCCTTGGAAGGCCTCAAAAGAAGAAAAGACGAAGGACGTATCGTCTCGATCGAAGATGACGTCTTAAAACGGCTCCTGGAGCTTCATGGCAAAAGGATGTTTAAGTGCTTGACCACCAGCGTCATGTCTTCGCCCTTTCTTACCTGCGAAACGGATAGGCCGCGCTTTCTTGGTAGTGTATCCATATTATGGGACATGTAAATCTCACAATAGGTAAGAGCGCGGTTTTAAGTGTTTATTTCAAAACCGCGCTCTTACAATTATTGCTTGTGAAAAAGCATATTGTGGCAATCGTGACTCTTAAGCATCAGCAACAGTATAGATTCTAACATCAGGATCTGCATTCCAAAGGGGTTGTAGGCTCACAAACACATCATTTTTAAACATTTCACTGTCAAGGTAAGCTTTTGCATTTTCAACGCTATCAAACCCGTGAAGAACTTGAACATCTTCGTCACGGATAAGAAGCGCTTTTGATAACGCACCATTAATGTTGTCTAAAAAAGGCTGACGATAATCAGAATAAACTTTTGCGACAGCGGGACGATTTACATTGTCAATGACCATTGTAATTTCCAAATATGCTTTCACACTCATATTATTCACCTCCAAATATTATGTCTGAACCACATGTTGAGAATACCAAAGACACTTGGAAGTGTAAATATATTAGTAAAATTATAAGTTACTAATATATTTCATAGTTGAGATTAATTTATGAGTCTGCTGAAAAACCCTACAAAACATATCATCTCACTTATACCTTTACTTTAGGATCTTAAATGACACCGATTTAAGTTGGATTTGTAGTTAACTATTCTGTTTTTATGGCTTTCAAAGGCTCTTTTCTTGATTTTCTTGCTTCATGTACCTTGAAAAAGGCATACTAATCCCCTGTGGATAACGTAAGCTTGCTTGAGGGCAGATTGCTGCTTTTAACTTTCATGATGTTCCATGCCCTCTTTAAGTTCATCGCCATGACGACCATAAATGTCTTTACTTTATTGCGCATCAAGCCTACGTAGGGAAGACGGTTCATCCCGTAATGGCTTTTAGCAATTCCAAATACCTGCTCTACGCGGAAGCGCTTCTTGGACAACATCTTGTTTTCCTGGGATTCGTCTTCAGTCAAAGGCTTGTTCCTTTGTCTTTTGCGGAGGATGAAGCATTTCATGCCCCTTTGCTCGCACCAATTCCTTATGCCTTGGCTGTCGTAAGCCTTGTCTGCAAATATAGCTTCTGTTTCTTCTTTCGAAATGAGGCTTTTAAGCTTCCTTGAGTCATGTACATTGGCAGATGTTACTTCAACACGTCTTACAATTCCGCTTTCGTCCGCGCTTATATGCACCTTATAGCCATAAGCAGGCTTGCCGCGTTTTACCGTCCACCTTGCGTCCGGGTCTGACTTAAAGTAAATCTTACCATCTTTGGTAAGAGATACTTTATTACCGCTTCCTTTCTTGTTTTCGTCATTACCGGCAGAATTTATGCTGCTATCTTCTTTGCTTTCTTTGAAAGGAGGCCTTCTTTGGGCTTGAACGATGGTTGCATCTATAAAAGAACCTTTCTTGACCAAGATGCCAAGGTTTTCAAATTGAGCGTCAAGGAGCGAAAACAGCTTTCAAGCAGGCCTTCTTCTAAAAGTTTCTGCCTGAAGCGGCAAAAGTTGGTTAGTCAGGTACCGGATCTGTTAAAGAAAGGCCTAAAAAGCTTTGAAATGACAGCCTGTCTGCGATGGCTTTAGGCAAATCTCTATCGGATAGGTTGAACCACTGCTGCAAAAGCAAGGCCTTAAACATGACAAGGGGCGGATAACTTGGACGTCCATTTGAAGGATCGTATAGGATTTCAAGCCTTTTTTCTATTGGAGTCCAATTTACTATGTCGTTTACCTTTAGGAAGTGGTTTTTGGGAAGGCGTTTATCTAAGACTTCGTCGAAAAAGGTCTTTTGGTTTGACCTGCGTCCAAGCATGTAAAAGGCCCCCTTTTGTCTCGTTTGTCTCGTCAGTTTCTAAAAAGAATGATAGCATAGGGTAATAAAATAGGGTGAGTTTTTCAGCAGACTCATTTATAGCTTACATTTCCTGCATGGTGGAAGCTTTCGCTCTAATTCTTCCTTTGTATGTTGTCGTGACCAAATGCATATACTTTGTAAAATCGGCAAGGCAGACCAACCAACTTCAGTTAAGGAGTATTCCACCTTTGGTGGTACTTCATTATACTGCATTCGGCCTACCAGATTATCAGCAATTAGTTCTTTCAATGCAGAAGCAAGTACCGCATCAGTAATATTGCCAAGCTCTCTCCTAATTTCATTGTATCGCATAACTGCATTTGCAGATAATACACAAATGATTCTTGATTTCCACTTACCACCAAAAATTTCAAGCCCGTATTCAAGAGGACATAAAATTTCCTTTTCAATTTTTGGTTTATACTTCATATTTACATTTACAACCCCTTTTTGTATTTTTTATATTGTTTAGCTTTTTGTTGTATCAAATGCTAATATGGCGTATTTTAAAAGGCGTTGCTTTTTTAGAAAGACTTGAAAAATCAAAGCTGTCATAGCGTATACCTTTTAAAGTCACACACTATGAAGTTACCATTCTCGTGTTAAGTATCGTTTATAAAATACAACCCCACTAATAGCTTGACTAATGGTATCCCTCTGATTTATGGTGAAGAGTACTCTTTTCAATGACGACTTTAATTTAACCCACCTCGGCACATTTAAAATTGATCAATTCTTTAGCATTTATTTTCTCCGTTGTATTGGTTTTTATTTACGTTGATTGTAACAGTGTCTTGTACAATAATCATTATAGTAAATAATAAGCAAAAAATTATTGATTTATAAGATAAACTAAATATAAAAAAGAATGCAGCTTAATGAAGCATCACTAAGCTGCATTGAATGTCATGGGGATGTTATGCATAAAAGATAAATTAACCAAGAAGAGTAGGTTTAATTGTTTTTAGGTCAATATGTAATGGCCTGGTTTAATTTTTCTTCTCAACTTCTGATGTTAGAGTTTTTATAGATTCGTAAACTAAAGTAATGCAGTGTGTTAATGCCGGGCCTCCGCCGAATTCAACTGCCACTAAAGCAGCTTCCATAATTTCTTTTTCCGATGCCCCGGCTTTTAAAGCATTGCGTACATGACCAACAATGCAATATTTACACCTAGTATACACTGCTACAGCTACACATAATAGTTCTTTGGTCTTTATGTCTAGTGCCCCAGGGGCCAAGAGTGTATTGGTAAACTGTGCGAAAGCCTGAACTTCTGGCCAAATCTTACTTACTTCCATTCTGTTTTCTTCAATCTCCTTAGTTATTCCTTTAATATCCCATGCCATGTTTCTAATCTCTCCTTTTTTATTATTTTTTTATTATGATACCAAACAATTTTAATAATCTTGCCAAAATATTGAATTAAAGTTACATTATAAGAATATTTGAACATTATATGTATATGTCGCTTTTATCCCTCAAGTGGCAACCCTATAATTGAACCGTAATTCGTATCTGGTTGCTCTAGATCTGCTCTAAAAACAGCTCTTGCCATGGTCGCTACATTCCTAGCAATTCCAATAATCCCAAATTTGTCAATAGCTATTAAGCCAATTCGCGTTGGTTTTTTTTCATTTATTAGTTTAATTGTGGTTTCCACTGCTTCTTGTGCTGACATTCCCTTTTTCATATAATCGACGCAAGTCTTAGCTGCAACAAATCTAATTATATTTTCACCATGACCCGTAGCTGATACAGCGCCACCTTCATCATCAGCATAGGTACCACATCCTATTAATGGAGTATCACCCACTCTGCCTGGTAGTTTAAGAGTGATTCCTCCAGTTGAAGTTGCAGCAGCAACATGACCATCTACATCTATAGCAACCGCCCCAACAGTATTGCTATCATTGATTAAGTTTGGATATTTTTTGCACAGCTCTCTCATCTTTATCCAATAAGAAGTAGTACCTATCAGCTCCGAATCCGAACTCAGTGCTTTTTTTGCCTTTTCCCAATCTTCGATGGCATGTTTTGTAACTACATCAACCTCTTCGAAGCCCACGGCTAGTGCAAATCTGCGAGCTCCTTCGCCAACCAAAAGAATATGATCTGTTTCCTCCATGACTTTTCTTGCGACACTTATAGGTCGGGAGAACCCGCTGAGACATGCCACTGCTCCAGCCTCCAAAGTCGGGCCGTACATTATTGAAGCATCCATTTCTGCTTTCCCATCCAATGTTAAGTATGATCCAATACCTGCATCGAATATAGGGTTATCTTCCATATTATTTACAGCGACTTCTACAGCATCTAATGCACTACCTCTATTTTTAAGAACCCCCCATCCAGCTTTAGCTGCTTCAATAACGCCCTGCTTATAAACACCTTGGTTTGGTGTAGCAGCTCCTCCGTGAACAACAATAACAGGTTTGCTACTTGTCATGTGATCCAATTTAGATCCTCCTCTAATCTAGTAAATTACCTAATATTTCTTTTTCAGAAAACAAAGCTGTAACACCGCCAGTGTATAAAAAAAATACATTACTCCCAATGGGTATTTTCCCTTTTTTAATATAATCTATGACACCTGACATGGCTTTTGCAGTATACACTGGGTCAAGTAAAATGCCCTCTTCTCTTGCTAAAAGTTTTATAGTATTATTCGCTTCATCAGTTGGAATCTCATATCCTTCTCCATAGTAATTATTGTCGATGTTTGTATACTCTGTTCCTACATAACATTCTGTGTTTAAGAGATTAAGTGATTGATTGGCAAGGTTAATCACCTCTGTTTGATAATCACTTGTTTTATTACTTACTGTAAATGATAAGATATTGACCTCAGATCCAAGAAGTGCTTTCCCCGCCAATAATCCCGCAAGAGTACCTCCGCTACCAGTCGCGTGTGCTATATAATCCATTTTCCCAATGTTGTTATTCCGTGCCTGCTCAACCAATTCAATAAAACCACGTATATATCCCAGACTTCCTATAGCGTTTGCTCCTCCGCCAGGAATATCGTAACATCTATTACCTTTCATCTCTAAATCTGCAATGTGTCTTAAGGCAAGATTGTGTCGTTCATCCGGATTTATATCACCCGGTAGAATATGAATTTCGGCGCCAAGTATTTTATCAACCAGCAAATTTGCTCGATATTCATTTTCTTCTGGCTCAATAATTGCCGATAAATATAGAACAGGTTTAAGCCCATATTTTCTACAAACTGTTGCTACTTGCATTACATGGTTGGATTGAGTGGCACCGTATGTAAATATATGACTTGCACCTTTTGCTAAAGCGTCTCCTATGAGATATTCCAATTTTCTACCCTTATTTCCCCCAAATACTCCTGGTCCTGTCAAATCGTCTCGCTTGAGAAATAAGTTAACGCCAAGTTTCGTGGAGAGTCGTTCCAAAAATTGCAAAGGAGTTGGCAAAAAACAAAATTTAACTCTTCTTTCATAATTATCAATTATACTTTTTGCTTTATTGATATTATCAAGATCTATCATGCCTATTCCTCCATATTTATTAAATAATAAGATATCTTAGATTCTTGAGAGTTAAAATGTCAATTATATGGCCATTATTATCCGTTTTAATACTTTAACGTTGACAATAAATGTATCTAATAGCTCCTTATGCTAATGATTTTCAAGAATTTTATATTATATTATGATTGAAAACTTATTTATAATAGTAGTTATTATAATGTTGTATAATTTGCTTGTTTATGATCGATTGAAAGGTTAATTTTAGTTAATATAAATATTGTGTGATACCTATTCTCTTGCTTTTTCAGAAAGAATATAGTGTATGTCACGTTGTAACGTTTCGGGAATTAAATTTAAAAGACATAAGACAATTATAAAACATCCAATCATTAAATAAAGCACATGATATGGCCCTAGAACAACCCAGACGATGCCAGCAACTGCTGGTGATAATTGGGCTATTATACCTTTGAACATGCCCTGGAGCCCCACCCACTCGCTAATGGCAAATTTAGGAGCTAACTCAATTAACATCCCTGTTGTTGTCACAAGAGAGAGGAAGAAAAACCCTTGCAAGAATCCTGCAATTATGAAGCTTGTCCGCGATTGAGCGTTAATCAATAAGAGAATTGCTATAACTGAAACTAACACAAGAATAGATATTGTTTTTTTTCTTCCTAGACGGTCAGCTAATACCCCGGATGGGATAGCAAGAACAAGTGTTGATACCCACATAGCAGATTGCATCAGACCCAACGTTAATTCGCCAGCATTCTTTACTTGAATGATAAAAAGAGGGATATAGATGAGCGCCATATAAAATGGTGCTTGAGCCAAAGAGCGAATAATTATTCCGATTCTTAGGGCCCTGTGTTGTTTTAGCAAAAGCAAAATATTTGTTACATTTCCTATACCGATATTAATATTATGTGGCATACTTTTTATTTGTGTCATTAGATTTGATGGATCATAAAATAACTTACTTACCATAGCATATATCAAACATGATCCTACAGAAACTATAAGGTAGAGAGGAAAAATACCTCTAATATTTGGTCCTCCAAATACAGCTACCAACAAAGCTCCTATTACTGGGGCTATTAATTTGGGAACACTTGAAAGCGCATCGCACGTTTGCATTCCCGTTAATCGTGTACTATCATTAAGACACATGCCGCATACAATGGGACATATGTTTTCTATTGCATACATTGAGCACATAAATAAAATAACGCCTATAAGGATAATTGGTTTAACTCTAGCTATGGCTAGGACAAATGAGCCCATTCCCAAACCAGTTATTCCTATGAGGAACATTTTCTTAATGCCAACAAATGGTATCTTTAAGCTGGCTAATAAAGATAATATACCCCCTCCTATTCCCGAAATTCCTGTGGCCCAACCAATTTCAGTTGGAGAAAATCCGAGAGCGGTAAGATATACTGATTGTAATGGTAGCACTAGCCATATAAAAAAATTAGTAAGGGCGACCCTTGTCATATTTACTATAAATGCTCTATGTTGTTTTTTAAAAAAACTTAAAGAGTTTATAAAAGGACACATAATATACTTTGTTATCCTCCTAACATATAATTCGTAACGCTTCTATACATAAAACACTCTATATTACGAAACCAATAATAGTAATTATAGACACCATGATACATAATTTTTAAAGAATATGCCTCATGGTGTCTATAGTAGATATAGTGTTTTTAAAAACCTAAATTTGTTAAGCGCCCTTCTTTTTTAAGGTATTTCCCTCTAGCATATGCATAAACTATAAACAAAACAAGAAGTATCGAGCTTCCTAAGATTATATTTTTGGGAAGTGGTGATATTAATAAATAATAATACATTATGTTGATTAAAATAGAAGCTGCAGTAATAAGTTTCAACCATCCAGTACCCATATAGAGAGGGCTCTCACTAAATTCCTTGGAGTATTTTGGGGGAAGATAGAGTAGCGCAATTGCCACAAGTAAGTATTGAAGTGAAGATAGAGCTGTTGAAAGCGATGCGACAGTTTTAAGCGTCCACCCTACGACTATTGGCGTTAGACCTACTAAATATAATATAGTAAGCATATAGATAGGAGTTCCATATTTTTCAGTAACCTTTCCAATGGGTTTGGGTAACCAACCATCTTCACAAGCAATGATTGGAGATCTTGATGCCCAACCTAGTTGAGCATTAAGGGTGGTAGCTAATGCAAATAGAGCTCCGCCAATAATGAAGAAATAGAATAACGGACGAGGTAGAATTATTCGAGCCACATCTGTAAGAGGCTTGTTAGCGACTTGTTGGATAGGCAATACACCTGCTGCAACGGCAGACATTGCTGCATACAAAATACCACATGCAATTGTAGATGTAATTATCACAACGGCTATATCCTGCTTTGGATTCTTCATTTCTCCCCCTAGTTCAACTATAACTTGGCCCCCTCCTGTTGCAAATGCAAGTATTGATACTCCAGTCAAAAGTCCACGTATACCGTTGGGGAGTAACGTTTCTGCTTTTGTGAAAACGGAAAAGTCAACTTTAGGCAGGCCTAAAATAACAAACATCAGCAAACTTGCCATTAGGATATAAAACATGAGCTTTTGAATATTAGCGGCTCCTTTGATACCAATAATATTGCTGATGTAAAAAAAGGTTAAAAAACCAAACGCAACCCAACGGACACTTATCGACGGCCATATACTTTGAGCATAAACACCAATAGAAATTGAATATAACCCTATGCTCAGTTGTGATAGTAAAAAGATAAACATATAAATGCATCCTACGTAGGGGGATATAAGCCGACTTGCGTATCGATAACCTCCTCCGGTGGTTGGCAAACAACTACCCAAAATAGCATGTGGCATTATTCTAACTACTGCTAAAACTGCAGAGATAATGTATGCTAAACATACGCCAGCTCCAGTCATGCCTATTGCGATTCCCGTAAGAGCCATAATTCCTGCCCCAATTATTTGGCCAACGGCGATAGCAAATAAGTCTGAGCGTGTTAGAACCTTTTTTAATTTGGCCTCTTCACTAGCCACTTCAGACACCTCCTTTAAATTCTTATCGAGCCTATGTATGACTTTAAATACCTACCTATCTTGGATAAAATTAATGTTCATATATTTATATATGCGAGACTGACGAAGAATGGTCCATTATATTAAAAAATCTTGGTTAAAAATTTAAACAATACTTCATGGAGAACATTAGGAGACTTTTATACGAACGCTAGTTCCTAATGAATGTCATCTCATTGTTTTTCAGCAGTCTCCTTTTAATATGTTATATTAATTTGATTTGCGATTGATGTTTATTAAAGCCTATTAATGGCATTCTCAAGGCGTTTTAGCCCTTCTTCAAGAATAGCACGTGGACAAGCAATGTTAATTCTTTCAAATCCTTCGCCTTCAGGGCCAAAAATATAACCCTCATCAAACCATACTTTTGCTTTTTCAAGCATAAACCGCTCTAAAGAATTAGCATCCATGCCAAGATCTCGACAATCTAACCATACTAAGTAGGTGCCTTCGGGCTCAACTACCTTAATCCGGGGAATTCTGGTTTCAACCCATTTTTTAAGGAATGCCAAGTTTCCAGCAACGTAATCCATTAGCTGTTCTAACCAATCATCTCCATGGTTGTATGCAGCTTCTAAAGCAATAGCGCCAAATATATTTGGTGCAGATGGTATAACACGAGCTTTCACTATCATATTGTCGTATTCTTGTCGCATTTTAGGATTAGGTATTATAATTGCTGACGTTTGTAATCCTGCTAAATTGAACGTTTTGCTGGGAGCAAAACAAGTTATTGAGTTTTGGAGAAAAGTTTCATTAATGGAAGCAAAACAAGTGTGAGTATAGCCTTTGTATATTAGGTCGCAATGTATTTCATCGCTTATAATAATGATATTATTATTTACGCATATCTCACCGAGCCGAGTTAATTCTTCTTTTGACCATACCCTCCCAACTGGGTTATGTGGGCTGCATAGTATAAGTGCTTTGGCTCTAGGGTCTTTAGCTTTTTGCTCAAGGTCTGGAAAATCCATTTCATAATGACCATTTACATATTTAAGTGGATTATTAAGTATATGGCGACCGTTATGTTCAATGTCTGCAAAAAATGGATAGTAAACAGGTCTTTGTAAAATCACCTTATCGCCAGGCTTTGTAATCGATCTTATTATTGCACTTATCCCTGGCACAACTCCAGGACTAAACATAATCCAATCTCGTTCAATTTTCCAGCCATGACGACGACCTACCCAGTGAATTATTGCATCGTAGTAACTATCCATAGGAAGGGGATATCCGTATATTCCATGTTCAGCACGCTTCTTCAGAGCTTCGATGACTGCGGGTGGAGATTGAAAATCCATATCAGCCACCCACATTGGAAGTATGTCTTCACTTCGTTGATCCCACTTACTAGATCCAGTGCCTCGTCGAGATATTATCTTGTCAAAATCATATTTCATCATACTGAACCTCCTAACATATTTTGATTAATTTCAATAATTTATCAATATAGTTAAGTGAACTTAACATTATTTTATGACGTTTAACAGCATTAAAGAGAGACGGATCCTATAATTTAAATTTGCTTAAAATAGGCAATTGCTTCGATCTCTATTAAAACGTCTTTAGGCAACCTTGAAACTTCTACACAAGAGCGAGCAGGTGGGTCGGAGTTAAAAAAATCCGCATAATTCTTATTAATCTTGCTGAAATCATCCATATTCCTGATGAATAAAGTGGTCTTAAGTACTGTTGTTAAAGAAGCATTTACACTTAAAAGAACTTCTCTTAGGTTTTTTAAGCATTGTTGTGTCTGAGCTTCTATACCGCCTTTAACAATTTCTCCGCTTTGTGGATCGATAGGAAGTTGGCCCGATATAAAGATTAAATTGTTCCATCTTACAGCCTGGGAATAAGGTCCAATTGCTAATGGTGCATTGGTTGTGGAAATAATAGTTTTATCCATGAAATCACCCTTTTTATTTTATAATAAAAAGCCAAAATTAATTAGATAAACATAGAGAAGCAACAATCATCTCTTAGATAAATAAGGGATTTGTATATTATATATAGAATAAATATCTGATATTCTTACACAACAAGCAACAAGCATGAATATATTAAAATTTAATATCATATTTAATCATCAGAATTAATCTTAATTTTCTTAATCTCATCCAGATATCCATAAAGGGTAAACTTGGAGATGCCAAGTTGAGATGCTACTAAATCAATAGCTCCCTTCACTAGGAAAAGGCCTTTATCGTCCAGCTGTTTTACAATTTCCATCTTATCTGGCTTTTCCATTCGTGATGGAGGAATACCTTGGCGTCGAAGAACTTCATCCAACATTAGCCTCACAGTTTCACTAATATCGTTGGTAAATTGTTCAGAAGCTTCTGGTGTATCATTCATGTTGAGAATAGAGCAAAATTCCTTGATAGCATCGTTATAAAAAAGGAGGGCTTCAATACAAAAATTAATGCAAAAGCACCCTATGACATGTCCTTCTTGGTCTCTAATAAAAGTAGTGGAGGATTTTAATCGCTTGCCATCTTTAGTAGAAGCGAAATAGATATAATTATCATTCACGTCATCTCCGTATTCCTTAAGTAGTCTTAGAACGTAATCAGTGATCGGAGCTCCCAAGGGGCGATTTGTAACATTTCCACTGATAGCCACAAGCGAGCTATCTAGATTGCTGAGATCATGTATGACCGCTTCGCAGTAAGGGGCAAACTGAGTTGCTATCGTCTCTGCTAGGGATAGAAAAGGAACTAATTTAGGGTTGATTGACTCACATCGCTTCATTATCTTCTCCCAAAAAATTTTGTCTTCATAGTTTTTTGTTGAAGTTGACTATAGTTTACAACCATTCTTTGATAAGTCAATTTTATTGGCATGCAAATGCTACGATTTAGAGAGAAATAAGCTCATGTATTTATTGATTTTCTTCTATTTTCTATTGTTATCTTGTTATTACTCCTGTTTTCGATTCAAAAAAATAGTCCCCACCGATTCAGCGTCGGTGGGGACAAATTAAGCCAATTTTTATTTTGAGCTAATCATGACTTTCTTTAACATCTAACCCTTTGCACACCAGCCCGAGCTCTTTGAGCCTTATCTCCATTGCCTGCATGGATACCTTGTAATGTAGGGCCAGCGCCCGAAGGGTGTACCTGTGCGCCTCACGTGAAAGCATTACTTTGGGCATCAGGAACTCCGCGGCAAATGCATTGGCCGCCCGCTCCTGCCTTGGATCTCGCTTTATCATGCCGCCTCCGCCGCTTTCGGAAAAAACGAGGGAGTTGTGTCCCAAGACGTAGTGCCCAAGTTCGTGTGCCACGGAAAACCTCCTGCGACACAACGGACGGCTTGAGTTTACCGCTATGACGGGCCTGCCTGGGGGGATGTGGATCAGTATCGCGTCGATGCTGTCCGCCATGCCCCTTATCACCTCGATGCCAAGCTTCTTTAAAGCCAACGCGACGACGTCTTCATCATCAGGCGCGCCGACCTCCTCCAAAAGCCGACGCGCCGCTATTGATGGATCCATAGCAGCGCCTCCTGTATGTGAAGTTGGATATTTTTACTCTTCCATGCGCTCCCTGACGCTTTTCAGCGCGTATGAGATTGTGTTTATGATGAACTTCTTGTCCGCGGGCGAGAGCTTGTCCCAGCTTTCCATGACGCTTCGCAG
>Ga0134097_1002139_pt1 | contig 12597 bp, 13 predicted proteins | sample 8_3taG_FD_94450 | JGI IMG/M metagenome (GOLD analysis project Ga0134097, IMG submission 94450) | Switchgrass degrading microbial communities from high solid loading bioreactors in New Hampshire, USA - 8_30_10_142_A2 metaG | ecosystem: Engineered > Bioreactor > Semi-continuous > Anaerobic >... | reverse complement strand
GGCAAGGTTTCGAACGACCTTGCCTTTCTCTATTTTAAGCCTTAGCTTTGTGCCTATAATAGCAAATATCTACCGACACGCGCTTAGTTATCCACAGCTTTTGGATATCACTGGTGGAGGCGACCAAAAGGGGCTCATATCCAAAAACGCCAGCTTCGCTGCTCTTCCCTTCACTTTTGCTTATGCTCTCTTTCAACTTTCGCAGCGCCGGCACAACTATGTCGGCGTCGAAGTTGTTTTCGTATACATAAACTTTATCAATAAACAGCTCTATCGCCAGGCGCTTTCGCTCAAACGGCGCGTCGAGTATGTCTTGGAACGAGGACAAGAAAGCCACGATATGCTCTTTTGTAAAGCTCGTCGCATCTGTCTTGGACTTCGCGTCGTCAAGGCGTGCTTGCATGTCTGCCTTATACTGCTCGAGCTCTTGCAGGCGCTTTAGCAGCGCGTCCGTGCTGATTCCTTTCGCGACCGCGTCCACTATGTTCCTTATCTCGATTTCAGTGGTGTTGATTTGCTTTTCAAGTTCCTTAATCCGTTTGGACAGCCCTTTGTCGCGCTCCTGGATGTACGCCACTATTTCGTCCGCGACAGAATTTACCGCCTCCGGCGCGAACAGCTCGCTATAAAGCAGTTTTATCACTTCGTCTTCAATAAACTGCGCGCCGATTGCTTTCATGTCGCAGGTGCGCGTCCTCTTCTTAGCGGAACACTCGTAATACGAGTACTCGGTTTTATTCTTACCGCTGTTTATCGTGTTCGCGACAAACGCGCCGCCGCATTTTCCGCAGTAAAGCTTGCCCGACAGCAAATATTGGCGCTTAGCTTTATTCCTCGCTCCTTTATGCCTGTTGTTTCTCATTCGCTCCGCGACTCTTTCCCACGTTTCCCTGCTTACTATCGCGGGCATGCCTCCGGGGATTCTAATAATTTCGTCTGAGGGTTTTGACGCCCGGTTGTTGCGTTTCCCTTCCGCGTTTTTGCTCGCGGCCCGGTTGTAGATATAGACCCCGGCGTATTTTTCGTTATTCAAAATATCGTAAAGCAAGGATTTGCTGTAGGGTCGCCCGGTCCGAGTTATGAGGTAGCCTCGGCGGGCTAACTCGTCAAGTATCGCGCCATAACCTTCCCCTCGGGCGTACATTTCAAATATTAGCCGTATCTGCTCGGCTTCCGATTCCTCGATTTCGTAATAGCCGTCTTTATTGACTCGATAACCAATCGGCGGCCGGCCTCCGTTATGCCTGCAGGCGCGGGCGTTTGGTAGCATGCCTTTTTCCATTACCTCTCGGGCCAAATTGCGCGAGTAGTATTCTGCCATGCCCTCAATTATTGACTCAAGGATTACCGACTCCGGCGAGTCGTCAAACCGTTCGACCACCGATATCAGCTGCACGCCGGCTTTTCTCAATATTCGGCGGTAAAATGCGAAGTCGTACCTGTCACGGCTGAACCGGTCGAGCTTATGCACTATAATCGCGTCGAAAAGCCCGGCTTCGGCGTCTCGTATCATAGCGAGGAAGTTAGGGCGGTTGTCGGTCCGAGCCGATTTTGCCTCGTCCGTGTATTCTCGCACTATCTCGTAGCCGTTCTGCGCGGCGAAATTTTTTATTATGTTAAGCTGGGCTTCAATCGATTCTTCGCGCTGGTTGTCCGATGAGAAGCGCGCATAAGCAGCGGCGCGAATAAATTTTTGTTCGCTCATAGTAACAAACCACCGTCATCGCGTTAGGCTTTCCGCAAACGTGGAATTTCACTTGACAAATTTGGTGAAATATAGTTACAATATTTATGAAAGCGTTTTTCACCCGTTCATGACAAAAGGGATCGGTAGCAAATTGGGGGAATTACTCGATGTGCAAAGGTGATACATACGAGAGCAAAGCAGCAGAATTTCTTCTCCGCGTGCTCGAACTTGCGAAAAAGGACAACAAGCTCTTTACTGACCTTCTTCTTTTTTCTTCAGCCCTGCTTGAAGGAAAAGCAGCTCCGCATATTCCTCGACTTGGCGCTGCTTATCAGGCGGAAGCGATAAATAGGTCTCGACGAACTTTTTAAATTCAGGTGATATGGACCTATAATGATTGATGAGCTCTACCTCTTCCGGGGTAGGGCGTTTTTTTATGTCGTCTTTTCCCAAAAGATAGTCAGTTGACACATCAAAATACTTAGCAAATGCAAGCACTATATCTCCGCTCGGTATAGTACCGTTTTTCCAGTTTGTTAAGCTTCCTGTGCTGTAGCCAAGTTCTTTCACGAGCGGAGTTAGCTTAATGCCGCGTTCCTCGCAAAGAGATAAAAGTCTTTCGTAAAACATGCTATTACCCATAGTTTGTTAATTCTGTATAGTTAATTGAAATGCAAATTGTCAGCATATAACAAAAATGCGTAATAACGCATTGATTCTCTTGACAAATCCGTTTATACGGATTATACTGAATACAAACAACACCGAACGATGCTCGTTATTAAAACGTTCGGTGTGCATTTACGCATAAACGGGGCTATTATTTAGCTGTTTTCATACCAAAAAGTTGAATGTTCAAATACTTGAGAAGGCAAAGCAAAAAGATAAAACCGACGTTTGTCGGAAAACTGACTATTTATCCTTTGCATTTACCATTATAGCAAAAATACCATTGATGTCAAGATAAAATAACAAAAAATGGGAGGCGATAACTATTTACGAACGTTATAACATCAAGGCCCGCGCGGCGATGGTCGGTATAAAACTGCGCGATCTGCTCGAGGAAGCAAACAAAAAGACCGGCTACAAAATGGACATGCCCGGCTTTACGCGCGCGCGGCGCGGGATTGATCGCACGCATCGCTCAGGCTCTTAATACAACGGTCGAACAACTTTTCATAATTGAGCAGCATAAAAGGGCAAATATACGCAGCAGTTAATATACAACGGGGTGATAATCTTGAATAACAAACACGAAAAAACTGTTGATTTGGAAAAGCTTGAAAAAGATATTAGAACGCTTTATAAAGAAAACCCCATACTTATTTATTGTCTGAGAATTTACGTTGACTCATTAAAAAATCCACATAGTCCCGCACTTTCTCTATTTGAGAAGGAGGAAGATTTAAAATATCATTTATAAGAGTTTCAAGCTCAACATTTAGCTCGGCGTTGTCAAACGTCGAGCGATTTTTTATATTATCTTTACCTAACAAATAATCGGTACTTACACCGAGAAAATCCGCAATTTGATTAATGCGTTTCATGTAGGAGTGTACTTTACCCGACTTCCACATTGAATAAAGAGATTGTGGTACATTAAGATAATCAGTAAGTTCTCTCTGTTCCTTACCAAGCTCTTTTAATCTGGCATCGATTCTATCAAAAGTATTCATAGTGACCTCTATTTAATCCATACAAAATATTGTAACTGGATATAAGCGCATTTATATATATTGCATAAACTTAAAGAAACTTTAAGTTTATGCTTGACAATTAAAGTTTCTTTAAGTATACTATAATCAAACACCGCCGAACAAAGCCTTCGTTAAAAAAAAACCGTCCGGCGTGCGCATCCCTCTAAGTCGGGGGCTATTATTAACCTTTGCACCGACAACAATTTGTATCAATACAAATTGTTGCGTGAAAAAGGCAAAAAGATAGCGCCCGACATCAGTCGGAATTTGTTATTTAGTTACTCGCATTTCTATTATAACAAATAACCGGCTGTTGTCAAGAGGTTTTTGTAAAATATTTTACATTTTATGGTTAGGAGGTGGTACTTATCAGCCTAAAATATGAGCGCTATGACATCAAAGGCAGAGCTGCTAAGGTCGGCATATCCCTTAAAGAGCTCCTTGAAGAAGCCAACAAGCGAACTGGCTGCAAAATGGACATGCCGCGTTTCACACGCGCGCGGCGCGGGATTGATCGCGCGCCCAGCGCCGAGCTGACTCTTGAGGTCGTGGACCAAATTTTATCCGAATACGAAAGCAAACTTAACATCCGGTAGGCGCCAACATGGAAGCAAAACTTGTACGCGTAACTATTTCACGTCCAAACAGAAAAGGAGAAATGAAAGTATTAGAGCGCAAAGAACTGGGACCCGCCAAACTCCCGTCAGACTATATGAAAGTGCTGATACCATTTATTTACGGGCGGACCGTTGAAGAGTTGGCAGAAGAGTTTATTAAAACTATAGCCGAAAAAGGGGGGGGGAATAATCAGCTTTTAAACTCAAAAATCGACGCATCAGGAGGAACCTATGAACACCCGGCTTCATGAAGTTAAGCTGTTGCACAGGATTACCGTCCAACTCGAGCGCTGGCTGCTTATCACAATATCGCTGCTTGGCATAAGCGGAACGTGCAACTTGCTTCAATGCGCGTTCGGTTGGTGCACGGTTATCGCCTTCGCAGAAATTGCGAAGAGCTTATTGTGGCTCTACTATCAGAAAGAAAAAACCGCCTGTGAGGGCAGGCGGCTAATAAAAAAAGAAAATAAATAAAACCAACATAATGATTTTATCACACTATTTTTAATTTGTCAATACGTATGAGGTGAGAGCATATCATGCCCATTGTTATCACGATAGACTTGAGCGATAGAGCTTTTTCGGCATTAACACGGTTTGCTGAGGTATTTGCTGAGGTATTTAAGGCAAACTTGAAACTCGAGACGAGCCCGTCACCTGAGACCACTATTGCGTCTACGGCGCCAACTCCTGCAGCTTCAACTGCTGCTCCAACGCCGGCGCAAACTGCGCAGACGCAAACCTACACGCTCGAGCAGCTCTCCGTTGCCGCCGCGCCGCTGATGGACGCAGGTAAGATTAACGAACTGTACGAGATTATCCAGTCGTTCGGCGTGCGATCGCTGCAGGAGCTGCCGCCTGAAAAATACGCCGAGTACGCGGCTAAAATCCGGGCGCTGGGGGCAAAGATATGACAGCCGAACGCACTCACGCCCTGCTGAGCGCCTCGGCTGCGCACCGATGGCTGGCTTGCCCGCCGTCGGCGAGGCTTGAGGAAAAATTGCCAGAGCTGCAAAGCTCGTATGCTGCCGAGGGCACATTGGCGCACGCGATAGCAGAACTCAAAGCGCGCCGGGCTTTTCTCGGGCTGAGCGAGCAGGAGTATAAAGCAAAATTACAGGAGCTTCAGTCCGACCCGCTTTATGATCCCGAGATGCTCACACACACCGACATCTATATCAATTACATAACAAGCGTCGCAAACGGCTATCCGAGCCAGCCGCACATCGCGACCGAGCTGCGGCTCGACTACAGCGAGTGGGTGCCCGAAGGCTATGGCACCGGTGACTGCGTTATTCTTTGGGGAAACACGCTGCACGTCATCGACTTCAAATACGGCAAAGGCGTGCCGGTCGAGGCTGAGGAAAACCCGCAAATAATGCTCTACGCGCTCGGAGCGTATAACGCCTACAAAATGATAGCAGCGATTGACACGGTCAAAATGGCGATAATCCAGCCGCGGCTGCGCAAAGAGCCGTCGGAGTGGGAGATATCAATAAATGACCTGCTTGTCTGGGGCGAAAATATACGTCCGATTGCGCGGAAAGCGTATGAAGGTAGGGGCGAGTTTAACCCCGGCGAGCACTGCAAATTCTGCCGCGCGAGGTTCACCTGCCGGGCGCGAGCGGCGTCGTACCTGTCGCTCGAGGATGACTACGCCTACGGCCGGCCGCTTGAGATGCAGGACGAGTACCCCGATGCGCCGCTGCTCACGCGAGAGCAAATCGGCGCCGCGATTCAGCGCGCCGAGGGGCTGCTTGAGTGGGTCGAGGACCTGAAAAGATGGGCGCTCGCCGAGTGCCTCGCAGGCCGCCCGGTACCCGGCTGGAAAGCCGTCGAAGGCCGCAGCGTGCGGCAGCTCAGCGACCCTGACGCCGCATACAAAGCGCTGGCGGCTAATGGCTATGACATTAATATGTTCTACGAACGAAAACCGGTAACACTTACGACTGCCGAAAAGATAGTCGGCAAGGCGCAGTTTGAGGCAATATGCGCTGACTACATCGTAAAGCCACCGGGCAAGCCCACGCTCGTGCCCGAAGCGGACAAGCGCCCGGCGGTCACAAACGTGCAATCGGCTGCTGAAGTATTTGGAGATATTATCGAAACTGAATAAGCGTGAAAGGAGAAACGATAAATGCCACTCAAACCGACACAGGTCGTAACCGGTGAGGTGCGACTGTCCTATGTGCATCTGGTGAAACCGTACGCACCGAACCCTCAAGCGGAGCCGAAATACTCGGTAACCTTGCTCATTCCAAAATCCGACACCGCGACAAAGCAGCGCATCGACGCGGCAATACAAGCCGCGATTGAAGAAGGTGTCACAACCAAATGGGGCGGCAGGCGCCCGCCTCAGCCGGCTATCCCAATCTGGGACGGCGACGGGTTGAGGCAAAATGGCGAGCCGTTCGGGCCCGAATGTAAAGGCTGCTGGGTGCTCACCGCGTCCAGCAAACAAAAGCAGGATGTCGTTGACACAAATCTGCAGCCGATACTCGATGAAACTCAGATCTACTCCGGCATGTACGCGAGAGTCGCGCTAAACTTCTTCGCGTATGACAACGCAGGCAAGCGCGGCATTGGCTGCGGTCTCGGTCCCGTGATGAAAACCCGTGACGGCGAGCCGCTCGGCGGCAGGCTCACAGCTGAGGCGGTGTTCGGCGAGGAAATTGACGTACCGCCGTTCGCGGCTTACGCGCAGCCTACATACCAGCAAAACGTGCCGCCCGTTAATCCGATAACCGGCCAACCGATGTAAAGCCATTGCGGCGGAGGAATCTCGCATAGCCCCTCCGCCGCTTGCGGCAAAGGAGCGGGAAAATGATACTGCATATCGACCTTGAAACATACGCCGACATTGATATCGGCGAGTGCGGCGTTTACAAATACACGCGATCTCCCGCGTTTGAGATAATGCTCTGCGCTTACAGCATCGACGGCAGAGAAGTCGAAATCCTTGACCTAACGTTGCCCGACGAGCGAAGGAAGTTTGATACCTGGTTTAGGCAGCTGTTGATGTCGCCAGACACGTATGTTTACGCCTACAACGCAGCGTTTGAGTATCAATGCCTCTACATGCATTTTAACCTATCCGAATCGGAAGACGAAGCGATGGACCTTCTTCGCCGTTTCCGCTGCACGATGGTGCACGGGCTCTACCTCGGCTACCCTGCGGGGCTTGAAGCGATAGGCGAGGCTCTCGGGTTGCCGCAGGACAAAAAGAAGCTATCGGTCGGCAAAGCGCTGATAAAACTGTTCTGCCTGCCGCAGAGGACCGACAAAGGCCCGAAACGCGTTTTGCCGGTACACGAGCCGGAGAAATGGGAGCATTTCAAGACATACTGCATGCAGGACGTCGTGACCGAGATGGAGATAGAGCGCCGGCTGTCGGCGTTCCCGGTGCCGGAAAGCGAGCGGCAGCTATGGGTGCTCGACCAAATCATAAACAGCCGCGGCATATTAATCGATAAGGAATTTGTCGACTGCGCCTGCTATCTTGGCATGAAATCGCGTGACGAGCTTCTCTGCGAAGCCGCGGAGCTCTCGGGTCTGGAAAACCCGAACAGCGTCCAGCAACTGCTTGAGTGGCTTGGGTCCCAAACCGGCGAGGATATCGTCAGCCTGCGGAAAGAAGACGTAAAGGACCTGCTCAAGAACACCGGCAGCGACGCCGTGCGGCGCATGCTCGAGATACGGCTCGAGCTGTCCAAAACCAGCATAAAGAAATACGCCGCGATGACTGTAGCGCGGTGCGGCGACGGGCGGGTCCGCGGCACAATGCAGTTTTACGGCGCCGCGCGCACTGGGCGCTGGGCGGGCAGGCTCGTGCAGGTGCAAAACCTTCCGCGCAACAACCTCCACGCGCTGGACCTCGCGCGCCGGTACGTGCTAAAACGCAACGACAAAATGCTAAAGTACACCTTCGGCAGCGTAATGGACACGCTATCGCAGCTGATACGCACGGCAATAATCGCGCCGCCGGGGCACGTGCTGCTTGTCGCCGACTTTTCGGCTATAGAGGCGCGCGTGGTCGCATGGCTCGCCGGCGAGGAGTGGGCACTTGAGGCGTTCCGCACGCACGGCAAAATCTACGAAGCGACTGCGGCTCAGATGTTCGGCGTGCCGATTGAGCGCATAGTCAAGGGAAACCCCGAGTACGAGCTGCGGCAGAAAGGCAAAATCGCGACGCTCGCGCTCGGCTACGGCGGCGGCGTGGGGTCACTAATCTCGATGGGCGCGCTCAAGATGGGGCTTACCGAGGATGAGCTGCCCGAAATCGTGCGCCGCTGGCGGGACGCGAATAGGCGCATATGCAGCCTCTGGTACCGGCTCGAGGCCGCGGCGGTTGAAACCGTGAAAACCGGCGCTCCGGCTGTAGTCCAGTGCCTGCGGCTCGCGCGCGAATATGACACGGAAAGCGGGCAAGATTTTTTAACTATCCAGCTTCCGTCCGGGCGAAAGCTTTGCTACGCAAAGCCGTTTATCGCGCCGAACAGATACGGCAACGAGGCTGTGCACTACTACGGCGTCGGCCGAGCGAGCCGCAAATGGGAGCCGATTGAGATTTGGGGCGGCACTTTTACCGAGAACGTCGTGCAGGCGATCGCGCGCGACTGCCTCGCCTATGCAATGACGCAGCTTGACGCGGCGGGTTACAAAATCGTGATGCACGTGCACGACGAGGTGATAATCGAGGCTCCGGAAGGCGAAAGCGTGGACGAGGTGTGTAAAATCATGAGCCGGCCCATACCGTGGGCGCCGGGGCTGCCGCTGCAGGCGGAAGGGTTTGCGACGAGGTATTATAGGAAGGATTGAGCTTTAAAAATCCACTTTTTAATCATTTCTGCCACATTTAACGGGGCAACTAAAACTTCAGTCCCTACCGGTGTTTTACCAGTCTCAAAAACTGTTTTCCAAAAATCGTAGTTGTTCTTACCGCCGAAAATTGTAGCCGCCAAAGATCTATTTTTCCAGAGTGGCAGTTCCCGTAAATTGATTATAAAATTTCTGATATTTTCCCAAAGTTGTTAAGGGACAAATAATGGTTATTCTATTCGACAGACCAATCAAAATCTCCACCGCAAACAGCCGATGGGCGAAATTCTGGAAAACCGAAACACTCCTGTGGTCCGAGCTTTGTGAGCGGCTCAAAACGCCTATCCGCGGCGCCGAAACGTTTGAAGAATACCTGCGCCTGCCGAAAGCAAAGCAAGACGAGCTCAAAGACGTCGGCGGGTTTGTAGCCGGCGAGCTGCGCGACGGCCGCCGCAAGTCGGCATACGTGCTCGGGCGCGACGTGTTGACGCTCGACCTTGACAATATCCCCGCGGATGGTACCGACGAGATATTACGCCGCATCGAGGGGCTTGGCTGCGCGTACTGCGTATACAGCACGCGCAAGCATGAGCCGGCAAAGCCGCGGTTGAGGGTGCTGCTCCCGCTGGCGAGGACCGTGACCGCCGACGAGTATGAGCCAATCGCACGCAAGGCAGCGGAACTAATCGGCATCGAGTTTTGCGACCCGTCGACGTTCGAGGCTGCGCGGCTGATGTACTGGCCGTCGTGCTGCGCGGACAGCGAATACGTCTACAAGGTCGGGGACAAGCCTTTCCTCGATCCTGACGGCGTGCTCGGGCTGTATGCCGACTGGCGCGATGTGTCACAGTGGCCTGTTGTTCCCGGCACCGAGCAGCAGAGGGTGAAGCAGGCTACCGCAAAGCAAGCCGACCCGACTGCAAAGCAAGGCATCGTCGGCGCGTTTTGCAGGGTTTACAACATCTACGACGTGCTCGACAAGTTCCTTCCCGGCAAATACGTCCCAGTCGACGGCTATAATGACCGCTATACATACACCGGCGGCAGCACGACCGGCGGCGCTATTGTATATGAAAACGGCTTGTTCCTTTACTCGCACCACGCCACCGACCCGGCGTCGGGCAAGCTCTGCAATGCGTTCGACCTTGTACGCATCCACCTGTTCGGTGACCGCGATTATGACGCAAAGCCCGACACGCCGACAAATAGGCTGCCTTCATTTGTCGCGATGTGCGAGCTGGCAATAGCGGACCCGGAGGTATCGGCACAGCTGGCATCGGAGCGGTACACACAGGCAGTCGAAGCTTTCGGAGCTGATGCACCTGCACAGGAGCAAGCAGCAGATACAAACTGGCTGAGCAAGCTGGCTATATCGCCGACGACCGGCAAGCCGAACAACACGACCGACAACATTATCATAATCCTTGAAAATGACCCGCTACTGGTGGGCAAGCTGGCCTACGATGAGTTCGCAAACCGCGGGCTTGTGCTCGGCGCACTACCGTGGGACAAGCGCGATGAGCGGCGCGAGTGGACCGACGTCGACGACGCGGGGCTGCGGCATTATCTTGAGAAAGTCTACGAGATCACCGGCGAAAAGCGCATCTACGACGCCATAACGCTGGTCGCGCACAGGCATATCGTGAACGAAGTCAAAGACTACCTGCTCAGCCTTACGTGGGATGGCAAGCCGCGGCTTGACACTCTCTTTATCGACTACCTCGGCGCCGAGGACAACGTCTACACGCGCGCAGTGGCTCGCAAGAGCCTGACTGCCGCCGTCGCGCGCGTGATGATGCCGGGCGTCAAATACGACTATATGCCGATACTCGTCGGTCCGCAAGGCATAGGCAAGTCTACGCTGCTCCGCACGCTCGGCAAGCGGTGGTTTTCGGATAGCCTGCAGGTGTTCGAGGGCCGCGAAGCCTCCGAAATGCTGCAGGGCGTTTGGATTAACGAGATAGGCGAGCTTGCGGGCTTTTCAAAAGCCGAGGTTAGCGCGATAAAGCAGTTTTTGAGCCGCAGCGAAGACATTTACCGCGAGCCGTATGGGCGGCGCACGTGCGTTTATCCGCGCCGGTGCGTGTTCTTCGGGACGACCAACGACTCGGAGTTCCTTCGCGACCGGACGGGCAACCGGCGCTTTTGGCCGGTGGACGTTTGGCGGCAAAAACCGACGAAAGACGTCTTCCGCGATCTACCGGGCGAGGTCGACCAGATATGGGCCGAGGCCGTCGTACGCTGGCGGATAGGCGAGCCGCTGTACCTCAGCGGAGAGGTAGCCGAAATAGCTTTGCAGGAGCAGGAGAGCCACAAGGAGTCGAACACTAAGGAAGGCCTGATCCGAGAGTTCCTGGAGCGTCCGATACCGCTTGACTGGGACAAGCGTACGATATCCGAGCGGCGCATGTATTGGCTTGACGGCTTCGCACGGGAGAGCGGAGATACTACAAAGCGAACGCGTGTCTGTGCGCTTGAGATTTGGGTCGAGTGCTTCGGCGGCGACCCGCGCAACATCAAGCAGACCGACTCGCGGGAGATCAATTCGATTCTTGAGACTGTGCCTGGATGGGCACGGATGCCTAACGGTGCAAGATTCGGACCCTACGGCTTGCAAAGAGGCTACGAAAAACGCGATTAAACGCTGTTACAGTTGCTGTTACACATCGAAAAATCTGTAACACCCCTGCTGTTACAGTTGTTACAGTTGTTACAGATTGTGTAACAGCAACAAACCAGCGTAATAGGCTGATAAAATAACTACTGTTACAGTTGTTACAGATTTTTATTTAAAAATAGAAAACAGGCTAATTAGGTAATATAGGCGCGTATATATACGCCTAAATCGCCTAATTTAATAAATATATAGAAAAAAGTGTAACATCTGTAACACCTGTAACGCAGACAGACATGAGTGATAAAGAAAGATGCAGGAAAGCGATAAAGAAAGGTGCAGAAATGCGAGAGCGAGAAATCGAAAAGTATCTTGTAAAGCGCGTCAAGGAGTTAGGGGGCAAAGCGTTTAAGTTCGTCTCGCCCGGCAACGACGGGGTGCCCGACCGCCTGGTGTGCTTGCCCGGCGGCAGGGTGCTGTTCGTCGAGCTGAAATCACCGGGCAAAAAGCCGACGCCGCTGCAGCTAAAGCAGATAGATTTTTTACGGTCTTTGGGGTTTGATGTGTTCGTAGCGGACAGTCGCGATGTAGTGGACAGTATACTTAAGCTACTTACAGGTAACGGGGGTGGTACTTGACTGGTTTTCGAGCCGCATCCATACCAAGCGTATTGCATCGAGCGCATTGTCCGCGACCCGGCGGTAGGGCTCTTCCTCGATATGGGCCTCGGCAAGACTGTAATCACACTGACCGCTATCAAAGAGCTGAAATACTACCGCTTTGAAGTAAACCGCGCGCTTGTGATCGCGCCGAAGAAAGTCGCCGAGGCAACCTGGAGCCGCGAAGCACAGAAGTGGGATCACACAAAAGACTTGAGAATCCGGTTAGTCCTCGGCCCCGAACAACAACGATTACGGGCGCTCAATACGCCGGGTGACATCTGGATCATAAATCGTGAGAATGTGAAATGGCTGGTCGACTACTATCGCAATGATTGGCCGTTCGACATGGTGGTAATCGACGAGTCGAGCAGCTTTAAAAATCATCAGGCAAAGCGGTTTAAAGCGCTTGTGTCGGTAAGGCCGCACATAAAGCGCATAGTCGAGCTAACCGGCACGCCGTCGCCGAACGGGCTTTTGGACCTGTGGGCGCAAATCTATCTGC
>Ga0134097_1002131_pt1 | contig 12621 bp, 11 predicted proteins | sample 8_3taG_FD_94450 | JGI IMG/M metagenome (GOLD analysis project Ga0134097, IMG submission 94450) | Switchgrass degrading microbial communities from high solid loading bioreactors in New Hampshire, USA - 8_30_10_142_A2 metaG | ecosystem: Engineered > Bioreactor > Semi-continuous > Anaerobic >... | reverse complement strand
TTCTAAACGGGTTGAAAGACTGCGATATCCTCTCGCAGGAAAAAGCACTGATGCTTACATTCAGGCTGAAGTGTTGGGAGACAATAGCAAAGGCAGCATCAAAATACCGGATCAAGCCGGCTCGTCCTTTTTCCGGCGACGGTAAATACAAAATGGACGGACTTTCGTATGTATTGACAGCTTATATTATTAAAAAAGGCGAGATGTCCGAAGAAGAAGTAAATTACCTAATGTATGCTCCCCTTCCAAAGAGATGCTATTCGGTCGAGTATTGCGAACTGTTGCAGAGCGGGCTAGACAACAGGGGTTCGAAATTGCCTGAGACGACAGTAACTACAGCCAATTCGGTCATACATTTTTCATGGTCGGCAGTCGCCATCATAACGGAAAATGACATCAACTCTTTTGACGATATTGTATCCAACCCCGAAGTGAGCGCCCTCGTTAGGGCAGAAATTTATGTCCAGTCAAAATGGTTCATTGCGGACAACTCGATAGATAATGTAAAAAAGAGCTACAATTGCAGTTTAGAGGAATTGCAGCGTGCAGAAAGCCTGATCGAATTCTACCAAGCGGAACTGGAAAACGAGATCAGCGCCAACATGAACACGCTTTATAAACAGGTTCTCGAAAAAGTGGTCCAGACTTCGTCTGTAAAAAGTTTGTATAAATCTGTCATAATGCAGATCAGGACACAAAGAAAGATAAAAGAAGCACAGGCACAGGATGTCAAAAAGCGAAATAGTCTGTTTTTAAGCATGTTCATGGCTGTGTTTACGGCATCGTCGCTTTTTAAAACCATAAATGACATAATATCAAATATCAACTCTGCAAGGAATGCCGCGATTTTTGGAGCGATGCTGATGCTCGCTATAGGCACTGTCTTATTTGACTATTATAACAAGTAGGAATAATAATGAGTACGGGAGGTATTATGAAAAGCATTTTAATTGTTGTTGATCTTCAAAACGGATTCATCCGTTATGATCATATGAAGGATGTAAGCGGGAAAATTGTTGAACTGTCAAACAGGCATTTATTTGATTATGTCATAGCCACCCGTTTTTTGAATCGCGAAGGCAGCCAGTATACTGAAATGCTCAACTGGCGCAAATTACTAACCAGTCCCGATGTTGACCTTGTCGATGGCTTGTACTGGGATACTGTTGTGGATAAGAACATCTATTCTTGTTTGAATGAAGAGTTTCTTGCATTTCTTCAAAAAATCAATGACGGAGAGAAACCTACCCACATTTTCATTTGCGGTGTAGACACGGACTGCTGTGTATTGAAGACAGCAACGGATCTGTTTGAGAATGGTATAATGCCGCTGGTATTGGTGGATTATTGCAACTCCAACGGTGGGCCTGATTCACATCTCGCAGGACAGTTGGTAATGTCGAGACTGATAGGGAGAAAATCATTAATCCAGGGTATAATAACAAACAAAGAGCAGTTGAATCAGATTGTCGGTGAGCGAAAATATAAGTTAACTGAAAAGTAGAGCGATAGATTAAGTCTGCAATCTGTGTAAAGGAGGATACTTTTGGAGGAGTATCAACTAACACTATCGGGTAAAATTACTTAACTCTCAGCCCGACCGAACCAGAGCCCAGAAACACTGGGCTTTTGCGCTGTTTCGGGTAAAAATAAAGAACCCACCATTGTATCAATGATAGGTTCTAAGATTGGTCGAGGCGACAGGACTCGAACCTGCGGCATCTTGCTCCCAAAGCAAGCACTCTACCAAACTGAGCTACGCCTCGATATGCAGTGACTGCTGATTTCTCGGCAGTCACCTGTGTATTATAGCATATCCGTAAGTATTTGCAAGAACGAATTTATTACAGGACATGCGTCGAATGCGGCCGTTCGAACGCGATGCGTCAGCCGTTGAGGCTCTCCACGGCGGCAACGATAAGGTCGCAGGCTTCGTGGACGGTTTTTTCATCGAAGCCCTCCACCATGACGCGGACGAGAGGCTCGGTACCCGAAGGACGGACGAGAATGCGGCCGTTGTCGCCCAGGAGCTTCCATGCCTCGGCTGTTGCGGCTTTGACGGATTCGTCCTCCGCAAGCCTGTGCTTTGCGTCGGGATGGACGCGGACGTTTTTAAGGACCTGCGGATATTGCTTTATTCCGGCGTCAAGCTCTGAGGCTTTCTTCCCGGACTCGGCTAGGATTTCAAGATACTTCATTGCGGTAAACTGGCCGTCCCCGGTTGTTTCGTCATTCAGGAAAATGAGGTGGCCCGACTGTTCACCGCCGAGCACATAACCGCCCTTCTGCATCTCTTCAAGAACATAGCGGTCCCCGACGGGAGCCGTGATGACCTTCAGGCCGTTTTCCCTCGCGAAAATGTGAAAACCGAGGTTGGACATGACGGTGGCGACGATTGTGTCGCCGGCAAGCAGTCCGGCCTTTTTCATATGGATCCCGCACACGGCCATGATGTGGTCGCCGTCGACGGTTTCGCCCTTTTCGTTTACTACGAGGCAGCGGTCCGCGTCGCCGTCAAAAGCGATGCCGACATCGTATCCGCCCGCGACGACCAGCTTTGAAAGATTCTCCAAATGGGTGGACCCGCAGTTGAGATTGATATTGACCCCGTTCGGAGAGTCGTAAATGATCTCGGTTTCCGCCTTGAAGCGTTCAAAGATCGCTTTGGCAGTCACCGACGCGGAGCCGTTGGCGCAGTCCACCAGTATCCTCAGTCCTTTGAGGTCGCTCTTGATTGCGCCGGCGATGTGGTCGATGTACATCTCCAGAGCTGTTTTGCTGTGCCTGACGCTGCCGATTTTATCATAGGTCCTGAGTACGGAGCCTTCCTTGATTCTGGCTTCGATTCTGTCCTCAAGCTCGTCCGACAGCTTATATCCTTCCGAGTTGAAGATTTTTATTCCGTTATGCTCATAGGGGTTGTGCGAGGCCGATATCATGATACCGGCATCGGCTCCGAGTTTTTTTGTGAGATATGCGACCGCAGGCGTCGGCACTGTCCCGAGAAGCGTCACATCTCCGCCGACGGAGCATATGCCGGCCGCCAGGGCGGCCTCGAACATGTCCGAGGAGATTCTGGTATCCTTGCCTATCAGGAGCATGGGTCTGTGATTGGTTGTTTCGGTAAGAATTTCGGCTGCCGCCTGGCCGGCATGAAGCGCCAGCTCGCAGCTGAGGTTTTCATTCGCCACTCCGCGAATGCCATCCGTTCCAAATAGTCTGGCCATATAACCTCCGGCAAATAATAAGATTTAGTCGAAGAGGGATTGCTGCATGGTCGAATCCCCGCCACAGGGAATTTTCAGGTGGTCGTAGGCTAGTTTGGTTGCGCAGCGCCCTCTTGGCGTACGGTTAATAAATCCGAGCTGGAGAAGGTAAGGTTCGTAGACGTCTTCGAGGGTAATAGCTTCTTCTCCGATTGTGGCCGCAAGAGTGTCAAGGCCGACAGGTCCTCCGCCGAAGTAAGTTATGATGCTTGAAAGCATCCGGCGGTCCGTGGCGTCGAGCCCGATATCGTCAACCTCCAGCATCCTGAGGGCTTCGTCCGCCACCTGTTTGGTTATAACACCGTTTGCCTTTACCTGGGCATAATCGCGCACACGCTTCAGCAGCCTGTTGGCGATTCGCGGCGTGCCGCGCGAACGGCGCGCAATTTCAAGCGCACCTCCCCGCTCGATGTCGATCCCGAGGATCGACGCGCTGCGGCTGACGATCTTCAGGAGCTCTTCAGGCGTGTACAGCTCGAGCCGCAGGATTACTCCGAACCGGTCGCGGAGCGGAGCCGAGAGCTGGCCCGCCCTTGTGGTGGCTCCGACGAGGGTAAATTTAGGAAGGTCAAGCCTGATCGACCGCGCGGAAGGACCTTTGCCGATAATAATATCGAGCGCATAATCTTCCATTGCAGGGTAAAGAATCTCTTCCACGGCGCGGTTGAGGCGATGGATTTCATCGATGAACAGGATGTCGTTCTGGTTCAGGTTTGTGAGAAGAGCCGCAAGATCGCCGGCCTTTTCAATTGCGGGGCCCGACGTTATGCGGATATTGGTTCCCATTTCGTTTGCGATAACACCCGCAAGGGTGGTCTTTCCGAGTCCCGGAGGGCCGTAGAGCAGCACATGGTCCATCGACTCGGAGCGCATCTTCGCGGCTTCGATATATACCGAGAGATTTTCCTTTGCCTTTTCCTGTCCGACATATTCCGCCAGCGTGCGCGGGCGAAGCGTCGCCTCGTTTTCGTCCGACCCGACCAGCGTGGACGACACGATGCGCTCCTCAAATCCGTCCTGAAATTCTATGCTCATCGTTTACCACCTGCCATGTTCTTCAGTGCGAGCCGGACGATTTCCTCGACCGGAAGCTCTTCCGTATTTATTCCCTTCATGGCCGCGGCGGCTTCCTGCTGGCTGTAGCCAAGAACTCCGAGAGCCGCGGCGGCCTCGGAGGCATTGGAGCCGAAGCCGGCGGGTGCGCCCGCGATGCCGTTTGCCGACGCCGCTTCCAGCTGCTCCTTCTTCATCTTGTCCTTCAGCTCGAGGATTATGCGCTGAGCGGTTTTCCTGCCGATGCCGGGCGCCCTTGTGAGCATCTTCTCGTCGCCCGTTATGACGGCCATGGCAAGCTGCCCCGGCGTGGCCGCCGAAAGTATGGACGTTGCGGCTTTTGGACCGACACCCGATATGGATATCAGCATTTTGAAGCAGTTTAACTCCTCCTGGGTCAAAAAACCGTATATATCAAATATATCTTCACGGATATGCAGATATGTGTAGAGGCGGGCCCGCTTCCCCTTCTCTAGCTGGGAGAGGGTATTGAGCGTTGTGTTGCAGGCATAGCCGACCCCGCCCGCGTCAATTACGGCGAGGCCGCTTTCCATATGCGCAACCGTACCTTCTATGTAATAGAACATTCCTTTACCTCCGTCAGGTTGAATTGTCGACGCGGAGCCCCTGAGCGCCCGACGAATGCCCGTGGCATATGGCGACGGCAAGCGCGTCGGCTGCGTCGTCCGGTTTGGGTATCCTTTCAAGGCCCAGAATCCGCCTCATCATATCCATTACCTGTTTCTTTTCCGCTTTTCCATAGCCGACGACCGCCTGCTTGACCTGCAGCGGCGTGTATTCGTACAGCGGGACCTGCTTTCTGCGGCATTCGAGCAGCACAACGCCTCTTCCCTGCGCGACCTGAATCGCCGTTTTCTGGTTCGTGGTGAAAAACAATTCCTCCACGGCCGCGCAGTCCGGCTTGAAAGTATCGATCAGCGTGACGAGATCGTTAGAAATCTCCAGAAGCCTGGTGCTGAGCGGAAGGCCGGCCGCGGTTTTTATTACTCCGTATTGAATTACCGAAAAACTGTTGTTCTGATACCGTACGACCCCGTATCCGACGGTCGCGATGCCGGGGTCGATTCCGAGTATTACCATATTCACCTCAATATCCGGCTGAGCGCAAGCATGATGCCGAGCTTGCCCGACTCGTAGGTTAGCCCCCCCTGCAGGTATGCGGTATAGGGCGGGCGCATCGGGGCGTCGCAGCTGAGCTCGATGGACGCGCCTTGAATGAACGTACCGGCGGCCATTATGACGTCGCAATCGTAGCCCGGCATCGGCCAGGGCTCCGGCGTGACGAAGGAATCCACCGGCGAACCGGCCTGGATGCCTGCGCAGAAAGCTTTGACCGCCTCCGGCGTTCCGAGTTCGATCATCTGGATTATATCGCGGCGTGGCTCGTCCCATTTCGGGTCGGCCCTGAAACCCGCCATTTCCGTTATTTTAGCGCAAAAAACGGCTGTTTTCAAGCTGTTTGCGACGATATGGGGCGCAAAAAATAACCCCTGATACAACAGACGGTTCTGCCCCATCGTGCTGCCGCACTCCCCGCCTATTCCCGGCACGGTGAGCCTGAACGCGGCCTTTTGAACAAGGTCGGACCGCCCGGCCACATATCCTCCCGTCGGGGCGAGCCCCCCGCCGGGGTTTTTTATGAGCGACCCGCAGAGCAGATCGCCTCCCTCCGGTCCGCCGGGCTCCTCGTCCTCGACAAACTCGCCGTAGCAATTGTCAATGATAATGGCGGCTTTGCTGACCTTCCTTATTCTTGCACAAAGATCCCTGATTTGCCGCACCGATAAAGACGGTCTTGTCGAGTACCCTCTTGAGCGCTGAATAAGTACGGCGCCCGTATCGGGAGACGAGGCCGCTGCCAAAATCCCTTCAATATCCGGTGAGCCGTCCTCAAGTGTATTTACCTGGCGATATCCGATACCGTACATCTTAAGCGAGCCATGGTAATCGCCGCGAATTCCGATAGCTCCCGCCAGCGTGTCGTACGGCGCGCCTACGGCCGAAACCAGGACCTGTCCCGGCTTCAGCGCGGCGAAAAGCGCGGATGTGATGGCATGCGTCCCGTTGACAAAGCCAAGCCGCACAAGGGCGGATTCGCAGCCCATGACATCCGCATAAATTTTGTCAAGCACGTCCCGACCGCGGTCGTCATAACCGTATCCGGTAGTGCCTGCAAATAAGGCGTCCGACACAGAATGACGGCGGAACGCAGTCATTACCCTTTCGGTGTTGCGTTCCGCCGTTTGGTCGATTCGCTTGAAAATCTGCACAAGAGAGCGTTCCGCTTCGGCTGCGAGAGAACGAACCTCTTTTGTGATTTCGGTCATAGCCAAACCTCCGGGGAAAAGCTGCATAACCGTTAGGCCGGAATTGGCGGCAAACAAAATGCAGACAGTAATATATGCTTAAAGTTTCGCAAGCAGTAAGTTTTTTCGGGAGTTAATATATCCGTTGATGAAGGATGAAATCAAGTAAATCAGATCGAGTATACCTCTTCGGCGGAAAGCAGCTCAAACCCGCCGGACATCAGGCAGTCCGCCGCCTTTTCATTGTCCTCCACGCGGAGAATTACAAACGCGCCGTTTTCCTTCCGGGCAATGAACGCATAAGCATACTCCACGGTGATGGAGGCGTTGTAAAGCAGATCGAGAAGCCTGTACATGCCGCCGGGCTTATCCTCGACCCGTACGGCTATAACCTTTGTGACACTGACGGTAAAGCCGTTATCCTTCAGGATCCTTTCTGCATCGGAGGGTTTGTCCACAATCAGACGGAGGATGCCGAAATTCGTTGTGTCGGCGAGCGACAGCGCGCGTATATCTATATTGTTTTCCGCAAGAACCTTGGTGATTGCAGAGAGCCTTCCCGGGCGGTTTTCAATGAAAACCGAGATCTGATTGATATACATGAAGCGACCTCCCCTGTTTAATTCATTTCCGCTTGGCAATTTCAGTATACAGGAAAACACGATATTTTTCAAGTGACACCGGATAAGTGAGACGCTTCATGAAGGATGCGGGCAATCCGTCAATAAGCGAAAATCTGGGGTTCATTACGGGCTTATTGCCCGGCAACGGCTTCTAATAAAGCTTGCGCTTGTCGATCACCCGGACGGCCTTGCCTTCGCTCCGCTGTATGGACTTCGGCTCGACCAGCGTCACGGCGGCCGAAATCCCGAGCGTCGATTCGATCTCCCTTCTTATCCGGTTGGTAATAGATTCGATTACGCGCACCTCGTCCGAGAAAAACTCGGGCCGCATTTCAACCTGCACCTCAAGCCGGTCAAGGTTATCCACCCTGTCGACGACGAGCATGAAGTAGGGCGAGGCTTCCGTAATACCCATGAGCACGCTTTCGATCTGGGACGGAAATACGTTGACTCCGCGTATGATGAGCATGTCGTCTACACGCCCGCTCGGCTTGGTCATACGGACAGAGGTCCGTCCGCAGGAGCAGGTTTGATAGTTAAGAGAGGATATGTCGCGAGTGCGGTAGCGGAGCAGAGTCATCGCTTCCTTGGTTATGCAGGAGAATACAAGCTCTCCCTTCACACCCTCGCCGAGCACCTCGCCCGTATCGGGATTTATGATTTCGGGAACGAAGTGATCTTCGGCGACATGCAGCCCGTTCTTCGCCTCGCATTCACACGATACGCCGGGGCCGATTACTTCGGAAAGCCCGTATATGTCGTGCGCCGATATATGCAGCCTTTCCTCGATCTGCCGCCTCATCTCCTCGGTCCACGGCTCCGCGCCGAAGATGCCCACCCTCAGCTTCAGATCGCCTATCACGCCCGCTTCTTCGGCGGACTCGGCGAGATAGAGGGCGTATGAGGGCGTACACATCAGGATTGTAGAGCCGAAATCCTGCATAATCTGGATCTGCCGCTTGGTGTTTCCGGTCGATACGGGAATCGTGGTGGCTCCAACAAGCTCCGCCCCGTAATGTGCTCCGAGACCTCCGGTGAAGAGGCCGTAGCCGTAGGATACGTGCACTATGTCGTTTTTGGTGGTGCCAGTCATGACAAGAGAGCGTGCCATGACATTGCTCCAAAGGTCAACGTCGTTTTTTGTATAGGCGACGACCGTCTGTTTGCCGGTTGTGCCCGAAGAGGCGTGGATCCGCACCACATCTTCCATCGGTACGCAGATCATTCCGTACGGGTAGGCGTCGCGCAGATCAGTTTTTGTTGTAAAGGGCAGCTTCGGAAGGTCGTCTATAGATCTGATATCCTCGGGTTTCAGGCCGATCGCGTCCATTTTGGCCCGATATGATTTAACGTTTTCATATACGCGCCTGACTGCGGAGCGAAGGTTTTCGCTTTGCAGGGCGCGCATCTGCTCACGCGGCATTGTCTCTATTCTTTCATCCCAATACATTAAATGACACCTCATGAAAATCAGATTTTATCTGCCGCGGCTTTTCCCAATGCGAAGGCTTTCAGGTTCACGTCCACGAAATTTGCGGGCACTGTCTGCCTTATGGCTTCCTCCCATACGCTTTGATCAACTCCGGTAATCCCGGAGGCGGCTCCCAGCAGAGCGACATTCGAAGCCTTTTGGTTCCCGGCTTCCGCAGCGATGGAAGCCGCGTCTATGGCAATGCACTTTACCCCTGATTCCATGATCCGACCGATAATCCCATCGGGATACTTCGCGGCGCCGGTGATCACCGGCATCGGGTATATCTGCTGAGTATTGACGGCAACCGTACCGCCCTTTTTCAGATAGTGGACCCAGCGCAGCGCTTCCAGCTCCTCAAAAGAGATCAGAAGATCGGCCTCGCCCGCAGGCACGAGGGGAGACTCGACCTTATCGCCCGCACGGACATATGTAACGACGCTGCCGCCCCTCTGGCTCATGCCGTGCACTTCGCTTACCTTGACGTCCAGTCCTTTGGACATGTACACCGACCCGAGAATACGGGACGCTAGCAGCGAACCTTGTCCGCCGACTCCCACTATCATTATGTTGTATACGTTATTCACTGTCATTCCCTCCAATGGCGCCGGGTCTGCACAGCTGGATGCAAAGTCCGCAGCCTACGCACAGAGACGGGTCTATGCTCATCGCCTTTTCGCCCATCACCAGCGCGGGGCAGCCGATCCTCATGCACATCCTGCATTTGACGCATTTCACGGCGTTGACCGCAAGCGGTTTGTTCCTTTTTACCGTTTTCAGCAGGGCGCAGGGCCTTCTGGCTAATATGACCGAGGGCTCGTCCGCCGCAAGCTCTTCCTTGAGCGCGGCCTCCACACCCTTGAGATCGAACGGGTCCACGGACCGGACGCGCTTCACTCCCACCGCCCGGCAGATTGCCTCAAGGTCGATTGCGGGAGCGGGCTTGTTCTTCAGCGTCAGGCCGGTTGCGGGGTTCTGCTGGTGGCCTGTCATTGCGGTTATCGAGTTGTCGAGGATAATGACGGTGGACGGAGTTTTGTTATATACAAGGTTTATAAGTCCGGTGATGCCGGAGTGGATGAAGGTCGAGTCGCCTATCACGGCGACGGCCTTTCCTGCGGTCTCGGGCCTGACGACGTTCATGCCGTGAAGGACCCCTATGGAGGCGCCCATGCATATGGTCGTGTCCATTGCCGAAAGGGGCGCCGATGCTCCGAGAGTATAACATCCGATATCTCCGGATACCGTAAGCTTCATTTTTGACAGCACATGGAAGATACCTCTGTGGGGACAGCCGGGGCACAAAACCGGAGGACGGACCGGAACATCCGCCGGTAACGCGGCGGCGGGCTCCGAACCCAGGATTTTGGAGCGTATCATTCCCGGGGTATATTCGCCGATGAAGGAGAAAAGCGATTTGCCTTCAACCTTCGCGCCGATTTTCCGGCAGAAAGTTTCAATTATATCGTCAAGCTCCTCGATCACATACAGCTTTTCCACCTGCGAGGCAAACTCGGCTATAAGCTTATCGGGAAGGGGATTGACGATGCCCAGCTTCAGGTAAGAGGCATTGTCCCCCAGAGCCTCGCGCGCGTATGTATAGGCGATGCCCGCGGCGATTATGCCGATCTTCCTGCTTCCCCATTCGATTTTATTCAAATCGGAGGTGTTTACAAATTCGCGCAGCGCCTTTTCACGCTTTTCCACCTCGACGCGGCGTACTTTCGCGTTGGCGGGTGCCATTACATACTTCTGCGCGTTCTTTGTATATTCCGCAAGCGCGACCCCCTCGCGTTCGGACAGTGTAACGATGCTCTGCGAATGTGCAACGCGCGTCGAGAGCCGCAGAAACACCGGAACGTCGAACCGTTCCGAAAGCTCAAAGGCGCGCTTTGTAAATCGCAGACACTCCTCGGAGTCCGAAGGCTCAAGCATGGGGAGCTTCGCAGCGATGGCGTAGTTTCTTGAATCCTGTTCGTTTTGTGATGAATGCATGCCCTGGTCGTCGGCGACGGCGATCACAAGGCCCGCTCCGATACCCGAATAGGAAACAGTAAACACCGGATCCGCCGCGACATTGAGTCCGACGTGCTTCATGCCGGAAAAAGCGCGTCCCCCGGCAATCGAAGCGCCGATGGCGGACTCGACTGCCACCTTTTCGTTCGGCGCCCATTCCGCATAGATCTCGTCGTACTTCGCGGCCTCTTCGGTTATTTCGGTGCTTGGTGTCCCGGGATAGCTGGAGACGAACACGCATCCCGCCTCGTAAAGCCCTCTCGCCACAGCCCCGTTTCCGATCAACAGTTTCTTTTCCTTCTGTGTCATTTCAATGCTTCCTCGCTGCTTCAACTTAATAATATGGTACTATATCACATTATCATGAATTAGTAAAGACGATGATTCCTCGTTTCCGGCGACGGAGCCCGCCGGCGAATCCTCACGCAGAACACGCTTAACCGTCGAAAGCATCAGTTTCAGCCTGTTCTCCTGGTTTACCGGCGAGGTGCCGGGGTCGTAGTCAATGGCCACAATATTGGCGGATGGGTTATTTTCTCTTATGGCCCGTATCATTCCTTTTCCGACTATGTGATTTGGCAGGCACCCGAAAGGCTGGGTGCAGACAATGTTGCTTACGCCGGAATGGATAAGCTCGAGCATTTCGCCGGTAAGAAGCCAGCCCTCGCCCATTTTGTTGCCGAACCCCAGGTATCCCCTGACCATGTTCTTGATATCCTCGTACCTTGCCGGAACGGGAAAGCCGCTTCCCTCAAGCTCAATGCATTCCCTCATCATGTTCTGGCATCCGATAAGGAACTTTTTCAGGAGACCTGCGATTATCTTTTTGATATAAATGTCACCGTACAGGTTGACGTCCTCCACACGGTTGTCGACCTTGAAAATGAGAAAATCCAGAAGCCCCGGCACGATAACCTCTGCCCCTTCTGATTCAAGGAACTTTTCGAGGTTGTTGTTTCCGAGCGGCGCGTATTTTACGTATATTTCGCCGACGATGCCGACGCGCGGCTTTCTTTCGCCTGTCGTCCCGACGGCGGCAAAATCCCGGACAATTTGCCGCATGTTTTCTCTGATCACGCTCTTTTTCAGCCTGGAGGTGTCCTTAAACTCCAGGCTGATGCGGTCGATCCATTTCCGCAGGACCCTGTCGGTCTCTCCCTTTTCCGATTCATAGGCGCGGCACCGGTTTGAGAGCCACATCAGCAGGTCTCCGTATACAACGCCGTAAATCATGCGCTGTATGAGATTCAGCGTAAGTTTGAAACCTTCGTTCTTTTCAAGTCCCGAAAGATTCAGGGAAATGACGGGCACAAAGCTGAAGCCGGCCTTCTTGAGTCCCTTTCGCAGAAGATGGATATAGTTTGAGGCGCGGCAGCCTCCCCCGGTCTGGGTGATCATCAGCGCGACCTTGTGCATGTCGTATTTCCCGCTTTTTAACGCGTCGATCATCTGCCCGATGACAAGCATCGCTGGATAGCATATATCGTTATGCACGTGCTTTAATCCCTGCTCGATTATCCCGCGGTGCGTCGTATTTATGACTTCCACCTTATAACCGTCGAGCCGCAGCGCCTGCGCGATGAACTCGAAGTGGATCGGCAGCATTTGGGGCACGAGAATCGTGTATTCCTCTTTCATCTCCTTGGTAAAAAGGAGCCTTCCGCTTTTGTCGTATCTGAGCTCAGCCATTTCGCTCACTCCTCCCCTTTCCGGGCTTCATTGCGGCTATAAGCGAGCGCAGGCGGATTTTGGCGGCACCGAGGTTTGATATTTCGTCAATTTTGATTTGGGTGTACAAACGTCCCCTGCTCTCAAGAATGTCGCGGACCTCGTCGCCCGTTATGGCGTCCGTCCCGCAGCCGAAG
>Ga0134097_1002123_pt1 | contig 12655 bp, 13 predicted proteins | sample 8_3taG_FD_94450 | JGI IMG/M metagenome (GOLD analysis project Ga0134097, IMG submission 94450) | Switchgrass degrading microbial communities from high solid loading bioreactors in New Hampshire, USA - 8_30_10_142_A2 metaG | ecosystem: Engineered > Bioreactor > Semi-continuous > Anaerobic >... | reverse complement strand
CGCTCGAAAATCTCCACCCTTCCCTTGACAACATAAGGTTTTACATTTTAAACAGTAAAAATTTGGATATCTATATCATACTTTCCTTTAAAAAAGTGTTGCATTTAATATTGCAATTTTCAATATTTCATTTAATTTAACAACTCGCCATCTTGACATAAGCGTTCAGAAAACAGTTTGTATCTCAAAATCCTTACTTCTTTCTTAATCAAGTTCCATCCATGGTTATATTGCTTTACGCAGAGCAATAAGTACTGTACAATCAAAAATGTTTAACCTTTTGGCTTGTTTAAACACAATTTTAGCTGTGCTGAGAATTATTATATCAAAAATATGAGAATTTGACATGTATGCGCTTTGCGGATGGCTACTTTATACAGGATTTCTCATTATGGTTTTACCATTTAGGTTTACCATTTAGGTGTTGCACTTAGCTTCCAATGAGCCTTACAAAGACAAATAAACATTCCGCGGACGAGTATGGAGCATGCCACAAAAATAGTATATAATGTTTTATGCAAGCACACCGGGTCATCTATGGCGAACTTAATTTATAGAGCAATTCAGGGCAAAGGGTGAAGAAATTTTGAATAAAAAACCTGGACAAGCATATTTATCCTGGTCACAGTTGATCAGATTACAAAAATAACGGCTTTTTTGCAAGGCGGTTTTCTATATTGACCCTCCTTTTATATATTTCCGCGAATCAATTTTTAACCACATTAAGGAGGTTGTATCTATGGCCACTTTTGAAGATTTTATGAAGCTAGACATCAGAGTCGGAGAAATTATTAGAGCAGAATCTTTTGAAAAAGCAAGGAAACCGGCCTACAAGTTATGGATTGATTTTGGTGAGGGAATTGGCATAAAGAAATCAAGCGCCCAGATTACCGAATGCTATAAAATAGAGGATCTCATAGGCAGACAGGTTTTAGGGGTAGTAAACTTCCCGCCAAAACAAATAGCCGATTTTATATCTGAAGTACTGGTACTGGGGGTTTACGCTGAACAAGGTGTGGTGTTAGTTAACCGGAACGGCCGGTTAGAAAAGGCGATAAACTCGGATAGATTGCAATGCTGTTAATAGGAGCCAAATAATAAGTATTATGTGTGGTGCTCGTACAGAACTATGATATAGATAACCGGTATAAAATAAAAATGAGTTCTAAGTATTAAGTGAGTTTTACGTAACGATTAGGAGATTTTGTTTGGAAATAAGAAAGGAGATAAGGGTCAATTGTCAGAAAGATGGGTTGGCATAGATTGCGGTTACTCTCAAATGACCATAGCGATAATAGATGACAAAGATAACCTTATTGCTTTGAAACGTACTTATCAACCGGCAGGGGATGGACATAGCAGGGAGGTTGCAATTGCCAGATTAAAGCTGCTGTTGCATGATCTAAATGATTTTAACTCTATATCGGTGAAGCTGTCCGGCTATTGCTATGAACATTCCGGGGTTATAGAGGCATTTAAGGAAGCGGGATGGACGGTTAATGGCTGTATAGCATTGAATGATGTTGTTGGCTTTTATGGGCTTACCGATATGAGTGGAAATGCCATCACATTTGGGTGCGGCAGCTTCTCCCAGATAGTGTACGTTGATAATGAAAATAACATATGCTGGCCGGGCGATGATGTGGTTGCAAAACTGCCAAAGTTTATGCTTTCAGGCTGGGACTATGCTGCGTTCCTCCTTGATCTCTCAAAGCGTGAGGAATCGCGCGGATTATCATGGCTTCGAAAGGCTGTACAGGATACCCTGGGAGCGGATTCTCTAGAGGCTTCAGGACACCGGTGGGGGCATTTAGGTCCCATGATGGAAAAACTTCTTGGTACCGACGAGTTGAAGCAGTTTTTGTCCTGCGCTGCCAAATCCGTAATTCAGATCAAAAATGTTTTCATGGAGCATTTGAAAGGCTGTGAACCTCCCGGGATAGTTTTTGGCGGCGGGGCGGTTAGGAGCGACGCCCTTTGGGGTGAGTTTAAGGCAGAACTCGCCAGCAGAGGCGAAAATGCAATCCGCGTGGAAGGAGAACCGGCCGTAGGCCTGGCGCGCTTTGCTGCCTGCAATACGGGCGCAAATCCATGGTCTTACATAGGACAAAAACGCCCATCATGGCTCTAAATTTGAAGCATTCGGTATCATCGTGATCAGCTATTTCTTTTTGACTTTATCGATTCTATTTGTCCAAACATAACCGCTGTAGCCCTTGGGTATGGCTTTAAGGCTTTCTACCGTATCAAAGCCTTCCGACCATTTTCCGTCTCCCGCTACTATAACCACCCGTGTGTTGACCGCTTCCATCCGCTTGACAAATTTATTGGGCCATCCCCAGAGGAACATTGCATATTTTAGCGGAAGGTGTAGCTCCATATTATGGAGCTCCTTCGGAATATACCCTGTAAAACCGATCAATTCATATTTGAGCAGGGCGGATTTCATCATTTTCATGGACAATAAGCGAAGAGAGGGGCTCTGCTTTCTCAGATATTCTATCCCTGCGTCATCCCCATAGACGGTTATTTGCGCCAGTCGCTCTTCTGTAATTGTGCTTAAATAATCATTCCACAGAACTTCAAAAGTTTTAATATTGCCGTCTTTGGCATGGATTAACAGTTCCTTGTCCGGAAAAGCAGAAAAAACTTCGCTCAGTTCAGGCATTAGCCCGATTCCTTTGCCTCTAAAAGGATAGGTACGACCGTTATCGGCCGTGTATCCGTATCCGACGTCTAGCTTCTTGAGTTCGGCCATGGTGTAATCGCTAACTTTGCCTTTCCCGTTAGTCCGATATTCCAATGTAAAGTCGTGAAATACGGCCAGCTTATTGTCCTTTGTGAGCTGGATATCCAGTTCCACCACGTCCGCACCCAGATCAAAAGCCGCTTGCATGGAAGGAATGGTGTTCTCCAAATACGGATGTTCCGGTTCATGTATCATTGCAGCTGTGTTTGTATCCCAGTCTGCAAGCGAAACATTAAAGGTCTGAGCCAGTCCTCTATGGGCCAGGAATTTATAACCTTCTTCGCTGGAATAAAAGATGTTGGTATTGTTCAGCCAAATTAATACCACTATCAACATGGCTCCCCAAATAGCCCATCGCTTTTTTCTTTTATCCTTCATTTGTAAACCCTCTCTTCTGTAAAATCACCGGGATATATGTCCTGCTGGCGATATAATTACAATAACATATATCAAGCCTGGAGTTCAACTTTCCCTGTTTTGTTGAGTCCGGTTTGCTATAGAGTTTTTTAGATTTATCGGGACAATTTTAATTTTACCCGTGTTAAAATTGAAATGAAGTTGTGCTATAATGCATTGTAAGAAAGGGTAGGGACTCAGGGTTAGATCAAATGAGCGTGAATAGTTTTGGTTCACATTTATACGCACGAAAATTTACCATCAAGTGTTACAGCTAGATAAAGCGTGATATACGTGATATATATGCTGATTTCAGTTCCACCAACAAATATCCCTATAGCCAGGTAACTGTTTAACTTCCTTAACGTGATTGGAATCCAGTAAATTCATTTTTTAGTGGCTTATTAGGTATATCTGATACCGAAGAGTATATGTACCCTTATATGCGCATGGATGCGCTCAGGAGATCATTTGGAATAATATAGATAGTAAACTAAGTTATATCGTTAGGAGGTATTGAGATGTTGCCGAAGAAATTTAGTTATAAAAAGTATTTGATTATAATATTGCTGGTTATCCTTGTGGTAATCTTTATGATCCAATCTACATTGGCCAATAACGAATTCTTTTCAATAGGAAGGGAAATTAGGAGCATACTTAATAAAAAAGAAAACAAGGTGCTTGCAAGCGTTAATGGCAGGCACATCACGCAACAGGATTTGGATCGCGCTTTTATTCTTCAAAACTTCTTATATAAATTACAAAAAGAAGAGCTTGAGAAGAATAAACAAGAGGGAACGTTTGATCAAAACCATTTGACTTATGCGGAGCCCAAACCCAAAACAAAGGATGAGGTATTGCAGACACTGATTGAAAAAGAGATGTTGTATCTCGAAAGCATGGAGCAGGGATGTGCTGCTACCGATGAGGAAGTAGAACGCCAGGTTGAGGAGCAAAAGAAGTTATATCAGGATATTCTCGATGGTAAAGGGGAATTAGCCAAGAATCAAGAATTGGTCATTATGGTTGAACAAATGATGAAGTTTGCAGAAGGAATGGGATTGACTTTGGAAGAATATTGCGAATATATGAAGCCCACTATAAAGAAGGAGTTGTCAATAAACCGGTTAAGGAATAAGATACTTCAACAGCTTCCTGACAAGGAGCGGTTAGATTATAATAAATCAACTCAAGCAATGAATGAATACATTCAAAAGCTGTATGGAAAATATAAGGTAGAGCTAAATAAGTAAAACCTGGCTAAATTATGGTTATAGATTAATGTTGGCAATATGATTAGTAGACATTTATCAATTCTGTTAAATAAAGGATTGAACGGTCACTACCGGCATTTTATTTAAAGACGGTTTTTTCTTTAAAGGCAGAATTTTGGTGGAATTTGATATACTGGAAATACGATCCCATTTTTGTGCCTATTATAATAAATAGCGGGAAGAAAAGTGCAATACGCCCAATTGCTTTTATTGTAAGGCAAGGCCAAAACGCCTTTATGAAAGTAAAATGGTAGCAATATCAAGGAGTGTGAAAGGATAATTTTATTAAGCGGAGGAATAAAATATGGAGAATTATGATATTGTGAAAGCTGATTTTAATGAGATAGCTGAGCTTGATGATACGAAATGGAATCATAATAACTGTTATCATAATCTAATTATGAAGCTTATACCCGATAATGTAGAGACCTGCCTTGAAATTGGTTGCGGCAAAGGGGAATTCTCATTTTTGCTATCACAAAAATCTAAAAGGGTAATAGCAGTTGACCTCGCAGATAAGATGATTGAGAAAGCAAAGGTTTTGCATTGGAATAAAAACATAGAGTATATTTGCGCAAATATTCTAGACATGGAGTTTGAAAACGATAGCCTTGATGCCATCGTGACGATAGCCACAGCACATCATTTGCCTTATGAATGGCTTTTGAATTTTGCAAAGGATAAACTTAAAAAAGGTGGAAAGCTCATTATTTTGGATCTTGTAAAGGCAAATTCATTAGCCGATTATATTATTTGGGGAAGTGCCTTTTTGCCCAACGTATTGATGAATTTAATAAAAAATGGCAGGTTCAAAAAGGACGATGAACATGCAAGAGAGGTTTGGGAAAGACATGGCAGACATGATACATATATGACGTTGAATGAAATAAGGGCACTGGCAAACAAGCATATACCGACAGCACAAATCAGGAGAAAGCTATTTTGGAGATACTTGCTGGTATGGCAAAAGTGACTTCCACATTAAAACCTAAATTTGTAGCCAAGTGCAAAAATGCGTAAAGGAGTAAGAATAATGTGCGAATTATACTCATTAAGTGATGATTTGAAGAAGAAAGTTCTTGATATGGCCAAGATGGTTGAAGATCATTTTAATGGTCTGGTCAAATTTGAAAAATATATTGTTTTACCAGATTACGGAGCAAAAATTATTATAAGGTTTGGTTTAACAGAAGATAGTTGTAAAAGTCTAGAGGAGCTGGATGAAATAGAGAGCACTATAAGAAACATCCTTGGTAATGATTATTGGGGAAATCTGTTGGGTAAAAGCTACGAAAAATTCGGGTTTAACAGCAACAAAATGATTGATAGCCTTATAAACATTGATTTATTGGTTGATGATAAGGTTGTCCAGCATAAAGACACAAGCTATTCTCAATATATAAAAAGAGACGGGGAAATAATAAGGGATATTTTAGATCTTTCTCCGCGACAAAAAATATGGGAAATACAAGCTCTTAATGGAGAGGAGATTGACGCTCTAATTTTGATAGTGGATGAAGGAATCATATCTCAAGAGTCGTATGAAAAATTGTTTGAGAGGGAATTCAATATTGGGAAACGAAGGATTAAAGCTGTATGTCTTGAGTATAATAGATCTTTCAATGGTTTACTTAAGGCCTATTTCATTGCGGAGCAGTCTAAGCTGTCTACGGCCCATGTGATTATGAAATACCAGCAGGTATAAATGCATTAATTTCTTTCAAAAAAGGACCTGCACGCAGCCTTAAAGCGGTATAGCTGCGCGGAACGTGGGACAGGCGAGTTTTTTAACGTAGATCATAGAGGTATCTTTCAAAAGCAATCAAGTTTTTGGTCAAGCTTGGCTAGCTCTCAGATACGAACCACGTGTTTGGTGGTATGAGAGGAATGAAAGTCTTGATTATCCATGATGATGTTGAGCATCTTTTTTTGTTTTATGAACCGTTCCCCGCGGATGTTCGGGAGGAGCGTATATAGAGTATAATTTTAGCGGTATGCGGCCTATGTTTATTAAGTTGTGCCATTTGCCCGCGGGTATAAATATTGCATAACCCGCGCATACTCGTTGTTTGTAATACAAGTTATCTTTTTCATCTCCCATCATGACAAGTCCGTGGCCTTGTTCGATGCGTATAAATTGATCCACATGAGGATGCATCTCCAGGCCTATATCTTCTCCTACGCCGATAGTCATCAACGTGAGCTGCAAATGTTTTCCCGTCCACAAGGCAAGGCGGAAATTATTGTTTTTCAATGCGGCATGATGAATATTGATCGCAAAAGGTTCGGGACCATGGTCTTTCAACGTAATATCCTTTTTATATGGGTCCTGAACATATATCGGCATGTCAATCCAGTAGGGATAATCATACGGGGGACATAAAGGCCTAACAGGGTAATAAGGACGATGGCGGTAATGGCGATCGCTATACATGCTGTTTTCACCCCTTTCCAATTGTGTAATTATTTTTTCTATTCGCATTCAATTGATAAAATATTGAAACTCTTTCACTAATATATATTATGTTATATCTATCGCAGAAGTGCTTAATGGGGATAACGATATATCGCATTCTTTATAATTCCGGTGGGGTAACAACAGCAATCAGTAAATTTGGGTGTTTTTCATACGCTTATTAAATTGGCAGTACCGTTATCATATAACCCCCTGTTATTAAGCTCATCAAGTTAGCAGTAATAACGTAAAGAATGGTACGCAAGCGATGCGCCTTTATAACGGATAAAAAGGCGTACATTTCCGCTATAAGGACCAATATTTCGCCAGCTACGAGGTTAAGTATTAGATAGCTTTGTATGGGAACAAGCCCGTTAATACAAATATTTAAAATCCCCTGAGTTATTAAATTTATTATAAGGAAAGCGGTCCAGTAATTTTTGCTCCTAAACCCGAACAGCCAGAAAATAATGGCTTCTATTAGCAATGTCAAAATTACGCGCGTTGAAACTAATAGGATTGATCTTGACAGCAGCTTTCCGGGCGTTAATGTCCTGCTTTTCAGGTTCAGCGTATAGATGTTATTGTATTGTTCAAGAGGCTTTTCTATAGTTATTTCGTAGCTGTCTTTTCCGGTGGTAATTTTAAATACGTAGTCGCCACTCCCGCTTAAGTGGCGGGAGTAGAATGTATAATATCTTTCCATAGCCTTATCAACCTTATCGGCTTTTATATATGTATCGCCCGATTTGACGCTGATCTCCAAATCGGATGGTGGATTTGAGACGATAATCAAAATTGATGGGGGTTCGGCGGCGTTGGCATGGCATATAGACCTAAATGGCATAAACAACAATATTGACAGAATTATAATTAACATCCTCTTTTTTGTTTTGGTCATGAAAATACCTTCTTTCTTTTCTGTTATTTCCCTAGAACAAAATCTGATTTTACTACAGACTTATTCTTTATAATTGCAGTTTGATGACAAAAATTCGTCCGCTTATTTTTATTGGAAAATCGGATTTCGGTATTTTGCATGCAAAGCCGTATTGAATTTAATGGATCCGATAAACTAATTTTAACATAAAAAATACCGTTACACTAGAGCTTTTCACATATGGAGGCCTGGCAAAAGCAGTAGGTGAGGTATCGTGGGTGGAATTTAAGCAAAGGTATGGAGTATACTTATGTGGATGGTATATAATAGTATATGTAGAAGGATCGGATTTTTTGTCGTGTTTGCGTAGAATGTAAAAAGTAAACAGCCGAGAGAAATGGTTTTAACCCATGGGGATATTTGGGGTGGAAACCTGATGTTAGATGGCCATAATAACCTTTACATAATAGATTGGGAATCAGCGATGATCGCGCCGCGGGAAGCGGACTTGCGGCATTATATGTTTGAGGACTTTGACTATTTTATGGAGAAGTATGTGGAAGAATTTGAAGAACCCATAAAACTGGACAGCGATATTTTGGGCTTCTATGTTTATAGGTCGCATTTGGCCAATTTAACAAACTGGTTATCCAGAATGCTTTATTATAATCAAAGCCAAGAACAAAATGAAAGTGATCTTGAGTGTATAACTTTTCACTGCATGGACCGCTGGGATATGGTTGAGGAAAAAATGAAGGATTTCCACAGGCAACTTACCTGAATCCGTTAACGATTTTGTTTGCCAAGTTTATATATGTTTATCGTCATGTAACATCTGAAATACAGAATGTGCTTGCAAGAGGGTGATTGAGGATGGGCGTTAGACAAGGCAAAAGAATAGTAAAAACGGTCAAGATACGAGAAATAAGGGTAAGGCGTGCCCGATTTAGGTTATTTCTTATGACTTTGATCTTGGTATTGGGGTATTTCATTATCAAACTCCTCAATTTCCATATAGATAAAATTTCGAATGAGGCCCATAATGATGGTCAATATATAGATCAAGTAGACGATTTTACCGATAATCAACGGAATAAGGAAAAGGACCAGTATCAGAAGGCTGAAGAGAGTATCGATGATTGGCGCATATTGCTGGTAAACGCTGATAACCCAATACCGGAGGGGTATTCGGTTGAGCTTTCCAATATAGATGATACCAGGATGTTTGATTCCAGGGCTGTAGATGACCTTATGAAACTCATAGAAGATTGCAGGCGTATGACGGGACAGCCCATATGGCCGCAATCTACATATAGGGATAGAGATACCCAGGAACAATTATTTAATGACGAGGTTAGAAAATATATTGAAGAAGGTAAAACCAGGGAAGAAGCGGAAAAACTGGCGATCAAAAGGGTAGCTAGGCCCGGCACCAGCGAACACGAAACGGGCCTGGCGGTTGATTTTAATTACGTAAATATGGAATTTGAAAAGAGCAAGGCTTTTGAATGGTTGGTGGAAAATAGCCATAAATATGGATTCGTTTTAAGATACCCCAAGGATAAGGAGTCGATTACGGGAATTGAATATGAACCCTGGCATTTTAGATATGTGGGAAAGGAGCACGCTAAAGTAATGAAGGAAAACAATTTTTGCTTGGAAGAGTATGTTGAATATCTGAAAAGTAAAAGTAAGTAATTTTATTGGGAATTTAACCTATGAGATATAGATGTCGCTACTTAGGTTATAGGTCTTACCAGGGAAAAACTTACACTACTGTGAACAATATTTTGGATCAAACGAGATTTGGGTTGTAGATCTTACCGGAGTAAAAACGGGACTTTGAGTATGGAACACGCTATGGGAATGGTGTATAATGGTTTGTGTAAGAATATGGAAGCCTTTATGAAATGCTTCTAGAATAATGTGATTATGGATTGGATGGGGGGAGGTTAAATGAAGACATGATTATTAGGAGTAGACCAGCCCTAATCGCGTCATTAGCACTTATTTTAATAGCCCTAATGGCTGGTTGTGTAATTGTAGAAAGCGACAATAAAAAGATAAAGGTGGATTTATCCGATATTGAACAAATGAATATTGGTGCAGAAATGCCGCGGCTTTTATATGCCGATAATGACATTGCAATTATGCAGGGGACATTTGGAGTAATCGTATACAATATTCATGATTCAATAGTTACTGATAGAATTTCATATGAGGACGTTAAACCTTACGGCATTTCATCGATGCTGGCTTTCGTATCTCAAGATGGTACGACGATCTATATCGGAAATGAGGATATGTATGGGGAGTTCACATTTACCCATCAATACGATATTAAGACCGGAAAAATAAAAGAGGTTAAACAACAACCCACGAACCTTTTCAAGCCCGTTGTCATCGAGATACCGGGTTATAATGAACAATACGATAAATACTTTGATTTGAACTATATTATAAGCGATACGATTGTAGAGCTGGATGATTCATTTGTATATCTTCGTTCGCCGGACTGGAACATGAGTAACCTGCAAATGGTCATTTGCCAGTATCAAGCAGGGGAAAGCAGGGTATTTAGCATTTTCGAATAAAATTGAAACCAAATGTAGTATTCTCTGTATTTTGCGTTGTGGTAGCATGATAATGCGTTTTTCTTTTTTGGGGGCCTATGTTGATAGCACATTATTAGATCCGTTTTATTAAGAAAAGAATGCTATAAAAGGTAGAAATGATTGATAAACCGGAAATAAATTAGGGGTGAAAATATGTGCAACAATAGAGATGATAACATCGCGCTTAAGTATGGTGCGTATAGCAGTTTTAAAACGGATGCGGAGCCAAGCTTGACGGAATACTATGGAGAAAGCCCTCGTGACGAAGTTGAAAGGCTGCTTAGTATTTATACAAAATCTGATTGTAAGATGCTTGATATAGGGTGTGGTGCTGGTCATACGATGAGAAATTTTAGCCCCAGGGTTAAAGAATTCTGGGGAATAGACTGCAACGAAGAATTATTGCTTTATGCAAGTAAGGTTGCAAAGGATAACTGCCTAGATAATGTTAAACTCATATACGGTGACACAACTTCGCCCGATGACGTGGCAAAATTGCCCGATGACTACTTCGATGTAATATTAAGCCAGCGCGGACCAAACATGAATGAATTTCTGGTGAAGAAATTGAAGGAGGAAGGCATTTTTATACAGGAATATGTAGGTCATTTTGACGTCTACCCTTTGAAAGAGATTTTCGGTAGAAGAAATTACTCGCCATACGACTTCTATGGTGTAGAGGCTATAATATGCAGGTATGCGGAGATAGAGCTTTTCCCCGTCAGCATTAAGGAGTATTTTTATAACGAATACTACGCTGATGTCGAACATCTAAAATCGTATTTAATTCAATAGCAAGGTGCCAATCTAAGTAATTGGAGGCTACCCAATAGACCGTATGAAGAGGATCTGGATCGTGTGAGTTTAGAGCTTTATGCCAAATATAACATGACATCGAAGGGTATAAGGCTGATGCGTCACCGAAATATATTTGTATTTCGCAAAACCAGGGTTAGTTATTACCCGGTAGATTCCATCAAGCTGTTTAAGCATCAACCGCAATCGATGTAATGATAACATATAAGGCCATTTGGCATACCTAGCCAAATGGCCTTATATAGTCCGGTGTTATTCAGCAGCCTTTTTCTGACCGTATTCGAAGGCTTCTTCATACAGCGCTCTAAGGCTTTCTATGGGGCAATCTCCGTTGATGCCGTTGCCCGCGGTAAACATAAACCTTCCTTCGGGGCGATAATAAGTATCCATTATATGCCTTACCTCTCTCCTGACTTCTTCCACAGTGCCCCATGGAATGGTCTGCTGTACGTCGAATCCCGCCCATATGCATATGTCTTTTCCGTACTTCTGCGCTATCTTCCTCTCATCCATTGTGTATTTCTGTATTGGATGTATGACGTCAAGGCCCATTTCGATAAAACGCGGCAAGAACTCTTCAATATTCCCGCAGCAGTGCAGCCAGACGTGCATGCCCAGGCTATGGGCCTTATCTATCATCTCTTTGTAGTAGGGTTTGAAAAACTCGTCGAAAATATTGCAGGAGAAAAACGGACCGTTTTGGGTGCCAAGATCATCGCTCAGGAAGATCCCATCAGCCCCCAGCTCTTTTTTCGACCTCTCTATAGCAACAAGGTAGAAGTCGGTTATGGCCCGGAAAAGGCGATGTACGCAATCCGGATCGGTATAATAATCCATCAAGGCATTTGTCATGCCCCTCAATTGCCAGTGCCTTTCGAAAAGGCCATACCACCAGTGGGCGAGCCTATACCTTTCATCGTTTTCGGGAGCCTCGGGAATGAGAATGGGACAATGGGGATCGGGAAAGACCTTTAGAATACCATCCAGTTCGCTCCAATCCCTGATTGCCACTCGTGCATCCAAACCCACATTCTCCTCATCTTCATCCATGTCCCTGTTAAGCCATCTGTATTCAGGAAATTCCTTGGGAGCCTTGTATACTTCTGGCATTCTCAGGCTTATTATCAAAGCATCCTGAGGATATGATTCCATTATCTCCCGCACTTGTTTTTCCCTTTCGCCAAACTCTTCGGGATGGGTCCAGAATTGAAGAAGGATGGGCACTCGTGAAGCTGCGGACTTTCCTTCAATAACAGAAATAATCTCTTGCCTGGTTAGCGGTTCATACTTCATATTTTTACACCCCATTATACAAAATGTAATGTGTCCAAAAGAATAAAATTATATTTTTCAAACTTCGCAGTTAAATATTGACTGCTAGACCTTGAAAAATCAATAATTCAGCCAATTTATATACCTATTAAGATGCTTTTTTATACTCCATTTTCCTCTTATAGTACTCGGGAAGCT
>Ga0134097_1002116_pt1 | contig 12681 bp, 9 predicted proteins | sample 8_3taG_FD_94450 | JGI IMG/M metagenome (GOLD analysis project Ga0134097, IMG submission 94450) | Switchgrass degrading microbial communities from high solid loading bioreactors in New Hampshire, USA - 8_30_10_142_A2 metaG | ecosystem: Engineered > Bioreactor > Semi-continuous > Anaerobic >... | reverse complement strand
CTCCGTTCGCAAGCCTTAGCGCCATCTCGGACACCAGTTTCAATCCCTCATAGGTAGGCTACTAACTTATACTCCAGCTCCCCGCATATGTTGGCCAACTTGGTTTCAATCCCTCATAGGTAGGCTACTAACGTTTTGTAACTTTCACGCAGGACGACTACATCCCCAGTTTCAATCCCTCATAGGTAGGCTACTAACGGACCGTTCGGGATGTAGATGTAGGTGTCATGTTAGGTTTCAATCCCTCATAGGTAGGCTACTAACGTCTTTGGTGTCTTGCCGACCGTGAGGGAAGACTTGGTTTCAATCCCTCATAGGTAGGCTACTAACAAGAGCGATCCGGAAGGTCAGGAGTCCAAGTCGATTTACGTTTCAATCCCTCATAGGTAGGCTACTAACCCTTACAAATGAAGTTCCAAGCTCGAGGGACACGACCGGTTTCAATCCCTCATAGGTAGGCTACTAACGAGGGCATGCCATGACTGATGAAGCTTTATCTACGGTTTCAATCCCTCATAGGTAGGCTACTAACTTTGCCTTGAGGAATTTCCACAATTCCGTGAAACTGTTTCAATCCCTCATAGGTAGGCTACTAACGTACTCCGTCCTCATCGATGCAGTCATCCAAGTCCAGTTTCAATCCCTCATAGGTAGGCTACTAACTGGTTATGGACAGCGTATATGTCAGCAGATCTTTAACGTTTCAATCCCTCATAGGTAGGCTACTAACTAAAGGTGTGATTTGCATGGTTAAATCAGATGTTTCGTTTCAATCCCTCATAGGTAGGCTACTAACAGACATGAACATTGACGTCCTGCGGCAGAGATCCAGTTTCAATCCCTCATAGGTAGGCTACTAACACCGTACACAGAACCGTACACAACATATTCACATGTGGTTTCAATCCCTCATAGGTAGGCTACTAACCTGTTATGCCGTAATTAGTCTTTCCGCCTTTGTCGCTGTTTCAATCCCTCATAGGTAGGCTACTAACACAAAGCATTACGTGAAGGACTCGAGAGAGAGCGCAGTTTCAATCCCTCATAGGTAGGCTACTAACGGATCCTTTTCTTTCGCCGTCATAACTCTTTCCTCAAGTTTCAATCCCTCATAGGTAGGCTACTAACGCTGTCGCGAGGGCGATAGCCGAGTTCGCGAACAAAGTTTCAATCCCTCATAGGTAGGCTACTAACTCAGATACGTCGCATCAGTGGCGAGATCGGCACTCGTTTCAATCCCTCATAGGTAGGCTACTAACTATCAGCGAGAAATAATGGATGCCGTGACGGATCCTCGTTTCAATCCCTCATAGGTAGGCTACTAACCAGCTATTCGGCAAGCAGGGCAGCGTTGCTGGAGGCAGTTTCAATCCCTCATAGGTAGGCTACTAACCTACGACCTCGCTTAAAGCATCGGGGTTATAATTCCAGTTTCAATCCCTCATAGGTAGGCTACTAACTTGTTCCCGGATTCTTTTTTCAAGGGCATCAAAGTCGTTTCAATCCCTCATAGGTAGGCTACTAACTTTAAGAGGTACAATCATACCAACCGCCCTAAGTTAGTTTCAATCCCTCATAGGTAGGCTACTAACTCCAGATACGTTGCATCAGTGGCGAGATCGGCACTCGTTTCAATCCCTCATAGGTAGGCTACTAACGATCTCGAAGAAGGCTTCGGCATCAAGGATAACAACGTTTCAATCCCTCATAGGTAGGCTACTAACCCCCTCTCTTTCATCTGCCTTGCCCTTTTTTACATCCTGGTTTCAATCCCTCATAGGTAGGCTACTAACTTAAGAAGGTTTGGAGCATGGCAGACGAGTCTGATGGTTTCAATCCCTCATAGGTAGGCTACTAACGCTCCATCGACAGCTACTGCATTCGTTTTCATGCAAGTTTCAATCCCTCATAGGTAGGCTACTAACTTCGCTATTCGAAGATATATGATTATATGTTCAAGAAGTTTCAATCCCTCATAGGTAGGCTACTAACTTTTGTAGTAATAAATTGATTATAACAGATAGCTGCGTTTCAATCCCTCATAGGTAGGCTACTAACCCATGATGATGATCCACAATCCTGCTCTTTTTGCCTTGTTTCAATCCCTCATAGGTAGGCTACTAACGTAACTGCGCTCAACTTCATAGGCGGATGGAGGGCGGTTTCAATCCCTCATAGGTAGGCTACTAACCCCAATTTCATATTCTATGGTTGTCATGATTATAGTTAGTCAGCAATGAGGAGTCAAATCGATTCTTCATAATAAAGGAATGTGATCATCACTAAGAATAACATCAGTTTTAGGCTGTGTCGATCCCTTGGTGTTTTTACACTACCGGGGGTCGACAAAATTTATATCATCATCGTCTGGCCTCCTTTTTCTAAGCCCAAAATTTGTCTGTCGAGATATTCTTGTCTCCGTAAGACGTAAAAAACAACTGAATCTTCCTCCTCGTTAATTATTTTATGTAAGTCAGCTTTGAGTCTGGCAAACTGCGCGTTAGTGAGCTCGCCCTCAAGCAAAGAATTTTGAACCCAGTTAAGATACCGTCTCCCAACGTGAAGCACCTTTGTTACGCGTTCTACATTGATGTCATAAGCCATAATTACAAACATTTTTACCACCTTGAAGCATAGGGCTCATAGGGATGGTCTCCTAAAAGATGTTTTTCAATTTTATATAAATCGAGCCTGATCAATCCGCGATAAGACACCTTTCGTCTTAACGTTGGATGATCTATGGTCGTCCTTAGCCTCTTCTCCCATTCCTCTATAAACTTTTGTCGTCCAGTTTCAGATAGATAAACTCCCTCAACACCGGAGGAAAAATCCTTAGCCTTCAATTGATTTTTATTTATCAGAGAAAATATTAACCTATCGACGAAGAGGGGTTTAAAAATTTCTGCAACGTCCAAATTCAAGCTAAAACGCCTGAAGTTAGTAGCGTGCAAAAATCCTATCCTTGGATCGAGGTGTGTTCTGTAAATCTCGCCTAAAACCGTGACGTAAAGCAAGGAGTTCCCAAAGCTGATTAATGCGTTCAGACGATTTTGCGGCGGCCTCCGCGTTCTTTTTGCGAAAGCAAAATCCTCATTATCGACAATGATGTCAAAAGCACTGTAATAAATCTCACGAGCATTACCTTCGACTGCCATTAATGCTTCAGGGGAGTTCTGTATTTCCACCGCGGGGCTAATTTGATTTAATTCTTCCAACGTATCTGAAAGGCTATCGATTCCTCTTCTTACATAATATTCTAAAACTTTTTTCATATTGTTGATTGCACCAGAAACGAAACGCCTTGCAAGGTCCATTCTTTTTTGTGAATCCAAATAATGTTCTGATTGTTTTAAAATTAAGTAGCCAGAATTATAGTATTCTCGAGGATAAAATGAACCTATATAATAACCATAATGGTTAAAGAAATGCATTGTGATTTCATTTTGTGTTAAAAACTCAAGAAATCGTTTATTAAAGTCCAATTCACCAAATATCTGTATATCAGCTATCGTTTCTACTGGCATGTAGCGTTTTTTACCGTCACCATCCTTGAAAACTAACGTGTTTTGCTGTCTTTCGAGGGTTCCGCTTGAAAGTATATACATCGTCTGTTTCATATTTCTCTACCCCCAACAGAACTCCGCATAAGCGCAAGAGCGACACATACCAGACCATTCAACAACAGGTGGATTAGGGAGTTCTATTAGTTGCTTTATATGTAGCAATGTTGCCTCGACTTCTATTTCTTTTTCTTCAGTTAGTATCACGTCTTCTTTTCTTTTTTGCCGTGGAAAACGCAATTCACCTACAAGACCGCCAAACCCTTTATGCTTCAAGTAGTAAAGATAATATAGCACTTGCAATCTTGAAGCTTCTATCATTTTATTAGAATACTTTACTTCGAGAACTTTGCCGCTTTCTTCCAGAATATCAACTTTGATTAAAGAATCAATCAACACTTCATGTTTCTTTAAACGCGGGTAACTTATCTCGTGAAGAAGAGCCCCTAAATCAACCTTCTCACTCGACTTTTCCATTTCTAAGTGGTGCGAGTAAAGCCAAAGCTTTCTCTTGCACACTCCGTAATAGTAAATTTGGGTGCCTGTGTAAATAGGATTTATAGACTCATTATTTGCCCCGAATAATATTTGCATTATCCTCTGATTTCTCTAACAATAACCCTAAATTGCAGTCATAAAGAGCATCAATAATGACTACACCATCTTTTGTTATTATAATACGATCTTGTGCTTTAAGCATATGGTACGATCCCAGGTTAATGGGTACCAATAATTCATTGGCTAGCAAATATTGTTTCTGAATTAAAGCCTCTTTATACTCATCATAAAGACATCGTGGTAATACCTCTACACTTTGAAATAAGCCATGGAATTCTTCCTTTCCTTCCTGAAATTGTTGAAATGGCCGTAATGCTTGAATTACATGCTGAAAGGCGACAGTTGCATCTTCATAACGTTGTTGACCTTTGTTAGGCCATCCATTTTCGTAAACTTTACTAACCCACTCAGTTGTAATTCTTACGGTCAAATGAGTTCCATCACGAGGTGCGTTTTTAAGAGTATTTACTAATATTTCTATATCGTACACATTAGATATCCGTTTCTCATCAAATTCAGTGGCAACATGCACTTCTGCTCCATCCGGATTAAAGCCATAGCGGTTTACTCTACCAAAACGCTGCAACAAATCATCCACTGGAGCTATTTCAGTGTATATAATATCAAAACTTATATCTAAAGATACTTCTACAACTTGTGTTGCCACCAGTACTTGCACTTCTTTTCTATTATCAAATTTAAGGGCTTTGATAATATCTTGCTCTTTCTTAACACGATCACGGCGTATAAAGCGCGAGTGAAGAAGTCTAATATCAATATCCATAAGATCATCCTTCAGTTGACAATAAATATCCTGAGCTTGTGCAACGCGATTAGCAACTACGAGAACTCGCTTGCCGTCCCTAACTGATTTTTCTATCTCTGGAATCAAATCCTCTAGGCACGCATTATGCCAACATATTTGATGCCTAGCTAAAGAGAGCGTTTTTCTTGTCCAATCGTCATTGTTGCATGATTCTAGCGTTATTGTCGAAATTTGATTGCCCAGGGCATCATATAACAACTTTTTTAAAAAATGCGGGAAAGTTGCACTCATAAACAGTAAACGAGCACCCAACTTTTTTAGGATCTTTACCATCTCTATAATCAAGGCAGTAACATGAGCATCATATACATGAATTTCATCAAAAATAAATATGGCCCCTGTCATTTCGCTTATGCCGATCTCGAAACGTGTAATGCCAAAAAACCATTTAAGCAGTTGAAAAGGTGTGGTAACTTTAATAGGTTTGTGAGCAAGGCGATTTAGCGTAATATCTTTTTTTGCATAAGATGCTGACTCTTGATAACTATTACTCTGCTCAAAATGCTCTCTAAAAGCATAATCTAAAGCCCTTGCATGTAAAATACCCACATTTTCTCGCCCAAATATATTTTCAAGCGTATCAGCCATTGCTTCGATGCTAGCCTGATATGGCAAGACATAAAATATTCTCTCGCCATTTATGCGATTATTAAGTGCCCATAGCAAAGCAGCATTAGTTTTACCTGAACCAGTAGGAGCTTCTAAAAAAATGTCTCCTCTATATCTGCCCAAGTATTGTTGAAAAGGACGTAATGACGATAAAGAAACAGTTGGTAAAGAAACTTTGAAATCCTTAACCCCAGCACTAACAGCATGATCCGCCGCCATAAGCCACCCTCGCACCAACATTAGTGTAAGAGCTTTACTATCATAAAAAGGATGAAGGTCTTGTATTCGCTCCTGTATTTGTTTTAGGAAGTCTTTAGGAGGAAATAAAGCGCTAGGGTTGTTGGGAAATTTTAAAAAATTAAATTCTGAATGGCTCTCCCAAAATTGACCAAGCCAATCCCACGCATCCTCAAGTTCATGAGCTTTTTCTTTAAATTTGTTATTGATTTCAAGCATTACTTTCGGCGTCGGCAAGGAAGCTAATCCTGCATCACTATTAAGCTGTTGATCTTGTATTTCGCGATGATGAGTAAGCACAGCACTGGCTGCTAAATAAATTACTTCTTTGAGCGAATTTTCCGAATGACTCTCACTGGGGTCAAAGGACGCAAGCAATAGAGCAGTTGATAAAACTTCGTGACGAAATTCCCAACGATATTTGCGATCATTTAAGGCATTCTGAAAACCTTTAGCTGCTTTCCCGAGATCATGAGAAAGTGCCGCTATCTTAAGTGCAATAGCAAGTTGATTCACGTAATCTTCATTGAGCACAACCCGCCAAACTAATGTATATGCTTCGATAATGGAGTTTACATAGTGACATACTTCCTTTAAATGTTGTTTTAATGTAATTTGATCAACTTCCGATTTTGCCAAAGGTTCATTGAATGGCATTGAGTATCCACTCCTGTGTATAAATAGGCACTTCCATATCAATATCAGCATCTCTAACTAACCAGTGAGTAACATTTGTCAGACTTACCGGCTTATGAACGTCTATGACCCCAAAAACTTGCATTCCCAATGGGGTTCGCTCTGGTTCATCAGTGAATGTAACGGGTAAATTTTGAAGCCAAGCAGGTGCATGGTTCTGTGCCACTATACGATAGGGGAGCAATACCCCTTTTACTTTGCCTGCGTCAACATTCTCTAAGGTAGTACGCTCAATACTCTCAACACATGCTACATCTTGTGTCCGGCCTAAAAGTAACGCGTAACGTGGGCATCGAAAGTATTCCTCCCACATCGGCGGTAAATAAAGCGTAAGATTAGGCATTGTTAGGAATTCTCTTTGCATGACATTTCTCGGGCCAAAAGTTACATTATCTTCAGTTTTTTTACGTTGAACATTGATTATTGCTTCTAAATCTGTAGCTTTGCTTTCATATTCAAAGCTATAAGCAATCCATTCGACTTCTTTTGGATATACCCAACGACCCACAGACGCTGAAAGCAATCCAAAAATCGTTGATAATGGAGGAACAGGCAAAGAAAGCTGATGACTTACAAAAGCAGGCACTCTAAATGAAGCAGTTAAAGCTGAAATCCTTATACGGATTGAGCTATACATCTAAATATACCTCCATAAATACAAAACAATCATACAGAATTTTTTATATTGAATAACTTTGTGCAAGAGAGAACTTTATTCTTCAAGTAAAGAGAAAATTGCTTCAATTCGATTAGCTGCCTTTTCTAGCGCCATTTGTGGAGTACCAACGATTTCTATGGATTTGCTATTACCAAATTTATTCAAGACCTCGTTTTCATTAGCCAAGACTGTTGGTCGATATCCCAGCAACAATGGTTTGGAATTGTTGGTCGATAAAAAACGGTTTTCGTAATCCTTAAGTACTGAATCCAATCTTTCAATGTTAAGAATGACAGACTCGTTATTATCATCTGCTGAAAATATTCTTTGAAATGGCGCATTCGCCCCATCTAAAAAACCGACTAATACAACCACTGGTGATACATCTGATAAGTTACGGGTTAGACGGGCTCCCCCTCGTAAATAAGCCATTGCCTTAAGAATCTCTTGAACGCGTTTTACCCTATTTTCCTTCGTCAACCAAAAAACATTTTGATAATTAGGATCAGCTCTAAGTTCTGTTTTATGTTTTTCCTTTGTATCTTCAGAAATATCACACATTTCACCAACCATGAAACGTCCGACATCGTTAAGTGAAATAGTGAAAACACCTTGCAAATAAGTGGAATAATGTTCTGCCTCAAATGGTATCATATCAGTATTTTGCGGAAGGTTTCGAGAAAAATGTCCGAAGTCATCAGTTATAATATTGGGCAAACAGGAAATTAATAAGCTATTTTTTAGAGGAGATATACGGCGGTATGTGCCAACACCTTCTTCATTATTCTCCACGGAAATTGGTTCTTCGTCGATCTGTTTTTTTTCTTTTTTTGCCGCTTTTTCCCTCCTTTTACGTGCAACCATATATCCAAATAAATCGTCTTCTTCATAAGTAATTGGATCGCCCTTTGTATATGCACTTTTTGCTTCCCGTGTAACCTCACTTGGTGTCCAATTAAAATCCGTATAAAGAACCTCGCGCAACCAACGTCGCCACGCTTGTCCAGATACATACGGGTAAGAACGTCTACCAACGCGAATTTGCTTTACTGCAATCGCATTATCTACTCTAATCCCTTCAGCTTGACCTGCATTATTTAAAGCAGCCCCATTAGCTTCGATCAAAATTGATCCTGTTATTACCGGATATGTCATATTTCTTCATCTCCTATACCTTGAAATATAATTCCATCTTCTTCATATTCATATTCGCTGTACTCTTCCCCTTCTTCAGTCGGTTCTTTAATATTTTCAAATAAAAATGCAAGCAAATAATCTCTTAATAACCAAAGTTGCTGTCTGTCACCCAATGGAGCGAGAAAAACAAAATCATCAAAAGTCATTGCCCCTGATTGAATAGAATTTAAGTATATTCCTCGTATACCGCTACCAGTTTTAGCTGTCTGCAGTTTTCCGGTCCATCTTTTAAAATTATTCAAATTTGCTATGAGTCTTTTGCCTATTTCCTGAAGACGGCGTAGTGTTTCGTCAGGAGTTATATTAAAACTAGTGATCGATAAATCAAATTCCCTCCCTTCTTCTATGCAATTCTGATAATCATATATTATTGCCAACAAAATATCCCTGATTTCTTTAATTATGTTGTAATCATTTGGAGGAAGCAAAGCATAAAACTCATCATGCTTGAGCCAGCCATTTTTCACATAACGCAATAAGATTCCGTAAAGTTCATTATCTTTTGCAGTACGTAACTCCATTACATATTTTTTAGATTCGTCATTTTTTGCTATAGATATTGCCAAACGCTCCAGAACATTTAATTTTGATTCCGGCAATTCTCTCACCTCCTTAAGATAAAGCCGATGACCTATCCACCCCCCTCTCAATTCAGGTTTTTCGTGATCCAAGCAGGCTTTAATGATTGATTCACCATTCAGTAACAATTTGGAAATCAACTCTACGTAGCGAATCCGGATTTTAACGTCATTTCCTTGAATCCAAGATACTTCTAATAAATCTTTCCAAAAACGATTAAATTCTTTGTGCGATTTCACCTGAAGTAGAGCTAGAAATTCCATTAATGCATGCGGAATAGGTAATGTTAATATGTAACCGCCACGATTATCATTAGAAAATAAATAGGCTGTTGTTGGAAGAGGGTTCTCGTAAATATGACGTAGCTGACTAGGCATTTCTTCTAATAAATTATATAAAACATAAAGCACAGTTCCTTCGTTGCCTGCAGTATTCCAGCTACTAAAAAAATCTAAAGTTTTATTCGCTGCAATAGCACTGTTAAAATGCTCCCAAACATATTTCTCGGAAATCCTTTTTGAGATGGCGAGATCTTGGGCATGCAGAAACCACAGGCGATTTCGCACTCCTGTTCGCATTACCGATAACGGGAAAAAGCGGGTAGCTAATGCACACAATCCACAGATACGAACGCCAAATGAAAAAGCAGGATAATAATTAACAATACCTTCTAGTAATGGCATCTTGTCTTTACGCCTAAGGAAGAACGATGACTTGGGCCGTCTTTCGCCACATATATTACAAATATCATAACCATTACTGCTATTATAGTTTTTTAAACACTGCTTCGCATGGTCCAATTCCATCTCTAATTCATTAGAAAATTTTTCGCGAACCATTTGTGCCTTTTCTTCATATGTCCCTCCCTTTTTCCAATTAGCTGGGTTAATGAGTTCACTATTGGGGAAAATTTGAGATAATGCTTTCCTTACGAACGCTCCTTCAACGCCTATGCCCAAAGCTTGATCACTGAGTAAAATTCGCTTTAGCTCCTTCACGGCCAATTCTAATGTATCGGCCGTGAAATCATCCAGACTACTCACTTGTACAGCTGCTGCCATAGCTGCCAACCCTGCATCCACAAAAGGATGCCCTGTCCAATGAATATTAACCATTCGCTGTATCGCCTCACTATTCTCTTGATATCATACCACCTTAATCATCCCAAACCCCTGACTGTTCTTTGCCCCTAAACCGGCGTCATAGGCGAGGTAGAAAAATTCCTCCGGAAGATTCAATTCGTAAATACCTGTCCAACCCTTGATTACGGTGTCGCGATATTTCATTATCCTGAGGTCTTGTTTGCCAACCCTAATTGGTTTTATCCTTGCCCCTGCTAAATACGCAGGATCGCTGGGTCCCAGACCAAGGGCCTGACTTTTCCTCCATAAGTTTGTGAAAATCTGAATTTCCCAATCCTGCTCTGTAGGACTGTAGTAATAGGTTTTTTTTCGTCCATCTCCTGCGGTCAGTGTGCTATAAACGGTAATTGGAGAAAGGGTTTTAACTTGGATTGGTCGAGCAAACTTTGGTTTTTCTTCGACATCTATTCGAAGCAACTCGCACTGTTGCGACCCTAACTGTATTTTGCCTTTTATTAAAAGGTGTTTTACAAAGGATTCGAGCACATCTTCGTGAATGGAACTCATATGTATTTTTAGTGGGCCGGTGAATTCAATAGTTTCCTTATTAATTGAATATTTTCCGTATAGACGACTATAAGTAAAGAAGCGAAACTGCCTTTTCCCAAAAGCAACTCCTTCGTTATGCAGTCTACTCGAAATAATGTTATCCAAATTACTATAAATGAATCCTTGTATTAAACTATTATGATGAATGGGAAGTGATAACTTTTCCGATTGCGGGGAAAATTCAATTTTTATCCTCATACATATTCTCTTCCCTCCGAATTATCGCTAAATCAATAATATAATACATCATCCTATGGTCTATATATTTATTAACATAAACATCATAGAATGTAACAAATACACTATAGCTTCAAAGAGGATAAACACGCAGAAGATACGTTGCAATCATATATGTCATATATGTATAGAATGTTATGATTTCGACAACTAACATTAAGTACTTACGCATGTGATGAAAATAACATTTTAGCAACTGGTATTGATCTTCGAGTTATCAAAATTCCTATTTACCATGTGACACATATATCATATATTGCCACAAAAATCAATAGTCTATTGTTCATTGACAAAGCAAACTCAAAAAAGTAACATGTTCCATATACCAAATACCGTATGGCCATATGGAGGTAATAACGATGAGAAGAGCTGTATACGTTGTAATTGCAATGCTTTTTATGTTTCTTCTAACTACATGTGATATTGTTTATGCTGCAGCACCATATCATATCGGAATTGTTACGGGAACTGTGTCACAGGGCGAAGACGAACTTCGCGGCGCAGAGAGAGTCATACAAGAGTATGGAGATGCAGCATCCGGAGGCATGATAGTGCATGTGACCTACCCGGATAATTTTATGCAAGAAATGGAAACGGTAATAAGTCAGATCGTTGGCTTAGCCGACGATCCCCTTATGAAAGCAATTGTCGTAAACCAATCTATACCTGGAACGACAGAGGCCTTTAGGCGTGTGAAGGAAAGAAGACCAGACATTTTATGTTTTGCCGCCGAAGCTCAAGAGGATCCTGGCGTCATTAGTTCCGTGGCGGATCTGGTCACGAGTGTTAACGACATCTATAGAGGGTATCTCATTCCAGTAGCGGCAAAGATGATGGGAGCAACCGATTTTGTTCATATATCCTTTCCACGCCACATGAGCTATGAGCTGCTCTCCAGAAGGCGTAACATCATGGAAGCTACATGTAAAGATATTGGTTTGAAATTTCACTTCGAAACGGCGCCGGACCCGGTAAGCGATGTTGGGGTGGCAGGAGCCCAGCAGTTCATTCTGGAGAAAGTGCCCGCTTGGCTTAAGAAATACGGTCCTAATACAGCTTTCTTTAATACCAACGTCGCTCACGTTGAACCGCTTATCAGACAAATTGTTACTTACGGAGGATATTACGTGGAGTCATCCGTACCATCACCACTAAGAGGTTATCCCGGAGCATTGGGGTTGGATCTGACAGCTGAAAAGGGCAACTTCCCCGCGATCATGAAAAAAATTGAAAATGTGATTATACAAAAGGGAGCCAGTGGAAGGCTTGGCACTTGGGCTTATTCGTGCGGATATGCAGAATCTGCAGGTTTAGTCGAATTAGCCAAAAGGGTTATTGATGGCAAAGCAAAAGCATCCATTGGAGACCTGATTAAGGCATATGAAAAATACACGCCAGGATCGCAATGGAACGGTAGCTATTACGTCGATCTAAACACCGGCATCGAAAAGACAAATTACATACTCGTCTATCAGGATACCTATGTCTTCGGGAAGGGATATCTTGGTTTGACGAAGCTTCAGGTACCTCAAAAGTACCTTAAAATCAAATAAATCATTTTCAACGTTTGTGTAGCTAAAACAATTTGAATTTGATATAATTTAGGCGTGGCTAATATATAGGTTTTAAAGGAAGGGATAGCTATGGCGAAAAAAGTCAGCCCGCAAGAGGCAAGACAAGCGGTGCAGTCCGGCAAGGCCTTGTTAGTCTGCGCCTATGCGGATGACGAGCGTTTTAATAAGGTGCACCTCGAAGGCGCCATATCTTTCGGTGAATTTCGCAGCAAAGAAAAGGACATAAGCAAGGATCAGGAGATCATATTCTACTGCGCCT
>Ga0134097_1002076_pt1 | contig 12931 bp, 8 predicted proteins | sample 8_3taG_FD_94450 | JGI IMG/M metagenome (GOLD analysis project Ga0134097, IMG submission 94450) | Switchgrass degrading microbial communities from high solid loading bioreactors in New Hampshire, USA - 8_30_10_142_A2 metaG | ecosystem: Engineered > Bioreactor > Semi-continuous > Anaerobic >... | reverse complement strand
ATCGTCTCCATGGATCGCAGCCAGCGGCTTTGCTACCTGTTCACGTTTCGGGGCCTGACCCTGGACCCTTGCGGCAAAAATCAGCTTTACCGTGTCTTCCCTGATGGAGTTGATCATGGCATCGAACATTTCGAAGCCTTCGCGTTTGTACTCAAGTTTCGGGTCATGCTGACCGTAAGCCCTCAGACCTATACCTCTGCGGAGTTCCTGCATCGCGTCGATGTGGTCCATCCACTTCTGGTCAACCATCTTCAACAGCACATATCTCTCGATTTCCCTCATCACTGGAGGTGTCAGTTCCTGCTCCTTGGCATTGTAAAACGCGATCGCTTTATCAAGCAGGTCCTGCTTGATTTGCTCCACAGTGATTTTCTCAAGTTCCTGGTCTGTATAGGACAACTCGCCCTTCTTCAAAAACAGCGGTTCAAACTGCAGGGCGATCTCTCTAATCTGGGCCTGTTCGGCGTGCCTCTGCTCCCCCATCACCCTGTCCACTGCATTGTTGATCGTCTCTTCAATCATCGACATTATCGACGGCTTAAGATCTTCCCCGTCCAGGACCTTCTTGCGCTGACCGTAGATGATTTCACGCTGCCTGTTCATAACGTCGTCATATTCAAGCAGGTTCTTTCTCATCTGGTAGTGGCGGCTTTCGATCCGTTTCTGGGCCGATTCGATGGCGTTGGAAAGTATCTTCTGGTCAATGGGGGTATCCTCGTCAAGACCGAGTGTTTCCATCATGTTGTAGATGCGCTCCGAGCCGAACAGCCTCATCAGGTCGTCTTCAAGTGAGATATAGAACCTGCTCTCCCCCGGGTCACCCTGTCTTCCCGACCGGCCTCTCAGCTGGTTGTCGATGCGCCTGCTCTCATGACGCTCCGTGCCTATGACGAAAAGACCCCCGGCTTCTATGACCTTCTTTGCCTCATCCTTTATTTCGACCTTGTACTGCTCTACAAGCTCCCTGAACTTAGCCCTGATCTCGAGGATGCTTTCGTCATCCGTTATGCTGTGGCCGTCTGCTTCCGCTATAAGCTCATCGGAATACCCGAGTTTTCGCAGTTCTACACGCGCCATATACTCGGCGTTTCCACCCGGCAGGATGTCGGTGCCGCGGCTTGCCATGTTAGTGGCAATGGTCACTGCTCCCAGCTTACCGGCCTGGGCGATGATCTCGGCTTCTTTTTCATGGTGCTTGGCGTTGAGGACATTGTGCTTGATACCGACTTTCTTGAGCATCGCAGAAATCTCTTCGCTCTTCTCGATCGATACAGTACCTACAAGCACCGGCTGACCCTTCCTGTTGCATTCCTGGATCTGCCTCAATATTGCCCTGTTCTTGCCGGCTATCGTCTTGTATACCACATCGGGGTGGTCGATGCGGATCATCGGGCGGTTTGTTGGTATCTCTACAACGTCAAGCTTATATATCTCTTCAAATTCTTCGGCCTCAGTGAGGGCAGTACCCGTCATACCCGCCAGCTTCTCATAAAGCCTGAAGTAGTTCTGGAACGTGATAGTGGCAAGTGTTTTCGATTCACGTTCGACCTTGACTTTCTCCTTGGCCTCGATCGCCTGGTGCAGGCCCTCCGAGTAACGGCGCCCAAACATCATGCGTCCTGTGAACTCGTCGATTATAATTACTTCTCCGTCTTTTACGACGTAGTCGACGTCCCTCTTCATCAGGCCATATGCTTTTATAGCCTGGTTGATATGGTGCGCCAGCGTCGCATTTTCCGGGTCGGACAGGTTTTCTATGTTGAAAGCCCTCTCTGCTTTGGCTATGCCCTGGGCAGTGAGAGTGGCGGTCTTGGCCTTCTCGTCCACGATATAGTCCCCGTCTATATCATCATTGTCGCTTCTGTCGTCGAGTTCCTTGACCTTAACTGCTTTCAGCTTTGACACGAACCTGTCGACCAGCTCGTACAGCTGTGTGGATTTGTCCCCCTGCCCCGATATGATCAGCGGAGTGCGCGCCTCGTCGATCAGTATCGAGTCGACCTCGTCCACTATCGCATAGACATGGCCGCGCTGGACCATGTTTTCCTTATATATCGCCATGTTGTCGCGAAGGTAATCGAATCCGAACTCATTATTGGTCCCGTATGTCACATCAGCGGCATATGACCTCTTACGCTCAGCCTGATCGATCCCATGAACAATCAGCCCGACGGACAGTCCCAGGTACCTGTAAACCTTACCCATCCATTCGCTGTGATATCTTGCAAGGTAGTCGTTAACTGTGACTATATGGACGCCTCTGCCTGTCAGTCCGTTCAAATATGCGGGCAGTACGGCAACAAGAGTCTTTCCCTCACCGGTTTTCATCTCGGCGATCCTGCCCTGATGGAGGACTATTCCTCCCATGAGCTGTACGCGGAACGGATACATGCCCAGTACGCGCCAGGCTGCTTCTCTTGCAGTGGCAAATGCTTCGACCAGGATGTCGTCCAGTGTTTCACCGTTGGCAAGCCGCTGCTTGAAAATCGCGGTTTTGCCCCTCAGTTCGTCATCTGATAAGCGGCGGTACTCATCGGAAAGCGCTTCAATCGCATCCACCAGCGGTTTTATTTTCTTAAGCTCCCTTTCACTGTATGTGCCGAATATCTTATCAAAAAGTCCCATAAGTACCTCCGTCGGAACAAAAAATTAAAGCCCTTTATAAACGCATGTATTATATCACTATTATAGCACAATTACAATTTGAAAAGTGAACGCTTTATGAACACCCGGACATCCATCTTTACATATCTTAATGGAGCAGTTATAATAAATGTCGTCGGAAAAAGCGACCAGACAGCATAATTTCAATAAATTCATCAGTAAGACGGATTGGAGCAGTTATGATCGAATTTGAAGAATATAAGCAGAAAATCAACTCAATGCTTCCCAGGATCAAAGACCTGGAAAGTGCGTTGAACCTTGAAGCGATCCGCAAAGAGATAAGCGAACTCGAAGCCGAATCTTCGGCGGACGGGTTTTGGAACGACATAGAAAACTCCCAAAAGGTTTTGCAGCGCCTCAAGCAGCTGCGGGACAAGGTGGAAGTCTATGAAAGCATAGTGAACACCCATGACGATGTGGCTACTTTGTGCCAGCTTGCCATCGAAGAAGAGGACGCAAGCCTCCTTCCGGATCTGGAGTCGGAGTATGCAAAACTTGAGAAGATGCTTGAGGAAGCCACACTTCAAACTCTCCTCAGCGGCGAATACGACGGCAACAATGCCATAATGTCCTTCCACGCCGGTGCTGGCGGCACCGAAGCGCAGGACTGGGCACAAATGCTGTTCAGGATGTATACGCGATGGGCCGAGCGCCACGGTTTCAAATATAAGGTATTGGACTATCTCGACGGTGACGAAGCGGGTTTGAAAAGCGCCGTTATTTCCATTGAAGGCGCAAATGCCTTTGGCTATCTCAAGGGCGAGATGGGTGTGCACAGGCTCGTGCGCATCTCTCCCTTTGATGCGTCGGGACGCCGCCACACATCGTTTGCGGCAGTCGAAGTCATGCCCGAGATATCTGACGACGTAACGATTGAGATCCGCGAAGAGGATATAAAAGTGGATACGTTCCGCTCAGGCGGCGCTGGAGGCCAGCATGTCAACAAAACCGAATCAGCGGTGCGCATCACCCACCTGCCTACCGGCATAGTCGTCACTTGCCAGAATGAACGCAGCCAGCACCAGAACCGTGAAGTAGCCATGATGATGCTGCGCTCAAAACTCGCAGAAATAAAACAGCGCGAGCACCTGGAGAAAATCGAGGACATCAAGGGCGACCAGAAGTCGATAGAGTGGGGCAGCCAGATCAGGTCCTATGTCTTCATGCCCTATACCCTTGTGAAAGACCATCGTACAGGTTATGAATCGGGTAACATCAACGCTGTAATGGACGGCGACCTTGACGGTTTTATTACCGCTTACCTTAAGGCTGCAGCCTCCGGCACACTAAACACCAAATAATTCTTGATATTTTTCTTATTCTGTGGTATGATACGCTAGGTTTGGTTTGATTCTCAACAACACCCGGAGCTGAAAATTTTGGAGGTGTAATTTTTGTTCAAAACGATATTGACTGTCGTACAGGTTTTATCCTGTTTGCTGCTGATTGTCACTGTTCTTCTGCAGTCCGGAAAACGTTCGGGGCTTTCGGGCGCCATCTCCGGCGGGTCGGAATCTTTTATCTCAAGGAACAAGGCCAAGACCCTGGATGCCCGTATTGCCAAGGCGACCACCTGGGTAGCCATTGGCTTCATCCTTCTGACCCTCTTGTTGAACCTGGTGTAACTCTTGTAACTAATATCTAATGCCATTACAGACACGGAAAACCGTGCCTGTTTTGTTATGTCCATAATTTGATCTTGGTAAGCATTAGTCTAAATTGTAAACATCAGCATGACGAATATATCGAACCAAAGACCTCCGCTTATCTTATATCTTATATCTTATATCTTATATCCTATATCTTATATCTTATATCTCATCTTGTCTTACTTTGTCTAGTCTTATCATATCTTATCAGTCTTTTCTTATCTTGTCTTGTCATTATCCGGCAAATACCTTCCAGAAAGACGCAAAGCTCCGGGAACCCGGAGCTTTGCTCATATATTCAGACTATACTTTTCTGCACGAATTACTTGTTGTCAACTGAAGCCATATGGCAAATGAGGTCAACGAGCTTGGTCGAATAGCCCATCTCGTTGTCGTACCATGCGACGAGCTTTACAAAGGTGTCGGTCAAAGCAATACCGGCCTTTGCGTCGAATACGCAGGTGCGGGTCTCGCCGATGAAGTCGGAAGAAACGACATCGTCTTCGGTGTAGCCGATGATGCCCTTCATTTCGCCTTCGGCAGCCTTCTTGACGGCTTCGCAGATTTCCTTATAGGTAGCGGGCTTCTCAAGGTTTACAGTCAGGTCGACGACGGATACGTCGAGTGTGGGAACACGCATCGACATACCGGTCAGCTTGCCGTTGAGAGCCGGGATGACCTTACCGACAGCCTTCGCGGCACCGGTGGAGGAAGGAATGATGTTGTAGGAAGCTGCACGTCCGCCTCTCCAGTCTTTTGCGGAAGGACCGTCAACTGTCTTCTGGGTAGCTGTGACTGAGTGTACAGTTGTCATAAGGCCGTCCTTAATGCCAAAGTTCTCGTGAATGACCTTGGCGAGAGGAGCAAGGCAGTTCGTTGTGCACGAAGCATTGGATACGAATGTCATGTCGCTTGTGGAAGTGTTGTGGTTTACGCCCATTACGAACATCGGGGTGTCGTCCTTTGAAGGAGCGCTCATGACGACCTTCTTCGCACCCGCATCAATGTGTCCCTGTGCCTTTTCCTTTGTGAGGAATACGCCGGTGGACTCAACTATATACTCGGCTCCGACCTTGCCCCACGGAATATCCTTAGGATCCTTGCAGCCGAAAACCTTGACTTCTTTTCCGTTTACGACTATAGCGTCGTCGGTGTAGGAAACTTCGCCGTCAAATTTGCCGTGGATGGTGTCATACTTGAGCATGTATGCCATATAGTCCGGGGTTATGAAGGGGTCGTTGATCCCGACAAACTCGACGTTCGGGTTTTTCAGACCTGCACGGAACACAAGACGGCCGATGCGGCCAAAACCGTTGATACCTACTTTGATGCTCATAATCAAAAATTCCTCCTGTTTCTTGAAATATCTGCAATAAATAATTTTTATTGTTCACAATATTTCTTAAGTTATTATATACCAGCGCAGAAACGGTTACAAGTATATTTTTCTAGTTTGTTAATCTTTTGTTAATCTACTGATAATCTCCGCCTATTCAGGTGTGTTTTTTATATGAATTGCATTGAATGACGAACTTTGCATAAACTTATGACCTGATCGTTTTCACACAACTGAATATACTATAGTAGAAACAAAACATATGAGCCTGTTGAGCTCCGGAGGGTTTATGCAATTACCACATATCAGGCATCTGCTGGAAGGTTACAACGCTACGAGTGATTATGTGCTTGCCACGGTCGACAATGAGATCGTTTTTGTAAACAGGGCAGCTTCAGATATGATCGGAATCAATGTGTCGGGTAAGCCGATTTGTGATATAATCGGAAAGAACATAATTGCACTGACTTCCGGGATCCCATCCAATACGGCCGGACCGGGAGATTCCTTGTCAGTGCCCGATTGCGACTTCCTCGACAAGCGGTGTTCACTGAATGTTTTCTTCGGGACACCTACACTGTATATTTTTTCACCGTTGCCCGAAAAAAGCAATGCGCCGGAACAGGCCTTTTCTTCCGCTTCCCTGCTGGGCTTTGTCACCGAACTCCGCCGTCAGATAGCGCCAATATTGTATAATATCAAGTTGATCCCGCCGGCAATAACGAAATGCGGATACCAGATAATCAGGCTGTTGAGCAACTTCGCAGACTTCATCCGTCTGAATTCCGAAACGCCCATGCTGTTCTTCCTGAATACGGACATCGTCTCTCTCTGTCAGGAAATAGTTGAATCTGTCCGTCCGATATTGGCGATCAAAGGGATCCGGATAAGGTTCGACTCGCATCAGCAGTCTCTTATAATATCCGCTGACCCATATCTGATCCGCCGGGCCGTCATGAACCTGATTTGCAACTCCGCAAAATATACAAGGGACGGCAATATGATCGTCGTCAGCCTGCGCTTTTCTTCGGAGCAATGCTTTATCACAGTCTCGGACAACGGCAGCGGCATGGATCAGTCCGAAATAGCAGACGCATTCAAGTCATATGAAATATACCGGTTCCCGAGGATGTCCGGCGGGTATGGATTGGGTTTGGCGCTGGTGCGCAAAATAGCGCTGCTCCACGGCGGGAATGCCATGCTTGCAACAAGGGAAGGACAGGGAACTGACGTAACCATCTCTCTCCCTGCCGATAAAGTAAGGTACAACCTGACCCAGGAAGTCGTGATAGGAAGCGGCTTTGATTCTGCATTGCTTGAGCTTGCCGAAATATTGACGCCCGACGAATTTGAACTGGCATACTGTGAGCTGCACAGCAAGTATCAGTAATTATGCATATCCACATGCGCTTCAATGGCAGTTCGACATACCAAGTCGTATGAAGGTGAATGATGTGAAATACAAACTGGACGGATTCTCCCTGAAGCTCATCGCTGTCGCGGCGATGACGATCGATCACATCTCTGCGGTGTTTTTCCCGTCGGAGATCTGGATGCGCCTGATAGGGCGTCTGACAATGCCGATCATGGCATATCTGGTAGCGGAAGGATACCATTATACGCGAAGCGTTAAGAAGTACCTGCTAAGACTGCTCGTTTTTGCTTTCATCTCCCAAGTCCCCTACATGCTAGCATTCGGTACTGCAAACTTAAACGTGATGTTCACCTTGGCAATTTCAGTTTTGCTGCTTGCTATTGAAGCAAGCATCATGTCCAATGCGTTAAGGCTGCTGCTTACGTTTTCGCTCCTGTTGTTCTCTGTTTTTTGCGACTGGTCACTTTTCGGAGTTTTGTTCGTATATGTATTTTACAGATACCGTGTTAATTTCAGGAGGCAGGCGCTCGCTTTCTGTGTTGTCGTAATGCTGCAGCTTGCGGTAAGTGCTGCGATCTCGATCCCGGGCGGAAGATACGATTATTTCGTAAACGCGGGAACGATCGCCGCATTGCCTTTGCTATCATTATACAACCAAAGGAGGGGCAGGGACGTACGTTACTTTTTTTACATATACTACCCTGCACACCTTGCTGTGTTGGCACTAATCCGTTATCTCGTAACTTAACGCAGTCGGAGTGGGACTTATTCAGGAATAAGCAGACTTTCATGTCAAGGACAAAAAACGCTCTTGCCAAAAACGCTCTTGCCACTCGCTAAACTGTACACTTATATGCTGAAAAGGTACAGTTTACTGTATGGCAGAGCGTTTTGATCTTTATACAGTGAAAACAGCTTACTTTCGTACCCATCCTGCTGCCAGCAGGTTAGGAATGAACCAAAATGCCATGTAGAGCAGCAGATTGAAGGGAGATGCCTGGACAGGGGCAAATGTATACATCAAATAAAACATCAAAAGCATTCCGACCGCTATGCTGGCAAGCGTTATCGCGATACATGTGCGGGTGGCTTTTCTTAAGTTCCTCGCACATACAACGCATTCGGCGTAATGGTTCAGGCCTTCCCTGCCTATGGTGGCCAGCGGCCTTGCGGTAAAAATCCGGTCCGGGTTGGAAAGGGCGAGGCGGTCTTCGATCGGCGGGTAGTCAGCGGTGTCGCTCGATATATTGAACTTGGATTCTATCATGGACGGCGTTATGTTGAAATCGCGGATCGCAAGCACCGGATTGAGGCCGTTGTTCGTCAATGTTTTGATCGCTTTCTTTATTGCCGGGTTGACGTTGTAATTGACGGCAAATATACCCGCAAGCTCATGATTTATTGCAATGTATATCGCATGCTTCAGGCTTACGTCCTGCGGGATCCGAATACCTGTGCGCAGCATGAACGAAGCGTTGCCCGCAATAACGCTTTCACCGTTGATCTCGCCGCCTATCCCTCCGTTCTCATAGAACTTGAAGGCGACCACCTTCTGCAGGGATGAAGCCTGGTCATGCAGTAAATCGAGAAACGGCTTTGTAGTACCCGCCCCCGAGGCCGCAATGAGGCTTGCGGAATATGAGATGACCTTGTCGACGGCGTACCCGCCGTATATCTTCAGCCCGTTCAGTACGATGCTTCCCGGCGGGAAGAGGTCCGTGTCCGAAATGATGACGTTGTCCACCGACGACAGCCCCTCTGCCGCACTCCAGCCGGCGATCGAATGACCAGTCAGGCCCAGGTGCCGTGCGGCCTTGTAAAACGGCAGATTGTACGAGAGGCAAAGCGAGAAGGGACTTGCCGCCGCCATCATGGCAGAAAGTGACCAGATCAGGCGATGCGGCTGGCCTTTTCCGACGGTCGATACCAAAGAACTTACTATGGCGACCACTATGACAAGCGGAGCGGCGTAGGACCACACTTTTCTTGCCAGGTCCTGCCTCTCGGTCTGATGGACGAAGTATTGCGGCTGAGCTGTCTTATATTTAACGACGGCATCTTCACCGAAGTACGCTGCCTTCTCGTATGTTACGACATACGGCCTGGACATTGCGGATACCGTCTTGTAAGTGCGCACGCGCGCAGATTGGGCTTTATACCGATAGTACTCGGCAAACATCAGTGATGTCCCGCTGACAGCACTGTATGGAAAATATCCTTCCCACTGAGGCATGATCAGGATGCTTATCGTATGTATCAGTGACATGAAGCAGGAAAGTGTTACGATCGTTTCCATGTTAGGCTTCAGGAATATAAAGTCACGCAAGCCGAAGGCCACAGTTTTGACGCACATCAGCATTATCAGGATCAGCAGGCATGCGTTGGCAAACAGGTTTATGTGCGGGTTTCTAACATATGTAAGTGACTTTGGCAAATACAAACCGACTTTCTGAGCGATGTTTATATACAGCAGTACAGCGCAGAACAAAGCACCTGCAAGCAATCTAAGCCGAATAAGCCCCATGTCTTCGATCAGCGCTTTTGCGGCTTCGCCCGGATTCTGATCCGTTATCTCCTCCGGTTCCTGCTCAGGTTCCCGGTAATCATCATCTTCATCACCGGTATCTATCCGGTCATCATATTCCCGGATCTTCTTCCTCTTCCATGACCTTGACGTCTTCCTGGTTTCTTCACCGTCATCCCGGGCAGCGTCATCATCAGAAGATCCGATCAGTTCTTCCGAATGATCTTCTACGGCATCCTGCCCGTCGGAGAAAGTCTGGGACGACGATTCCTGCATCTCATCCTTCTGTTTCTTTGAACGTCTCTTCCTGCCGAACAGCTTTCGGCGCTTTTTATCCTCCTCTTCAAGCAGCTCTTCTTCGGCTTCATCTATCTCGATCTCCGCGGCAAGGCCGGCTTTTGGTCCGAAGTACTTTGCAAAATTGTCTCCGAATATTGGACTTTCGTCATTTTCCGTAATGACTTTTACCTTTTGCGAAGGAGCTGACCTGTCCTCGGATCTCTTTTCGTTTTTCAGGTTTGCGGGATCGGAAACAGGCCCGTCATTCCTGGCGATGCCGTCAGCAGAAGGGCGTTCATCCTGTTTCGGGCCCCGATGATAAGCGTCCTGTATATTATGTAAATCAAGGTCCCCATGCTGATCTTCAGCGATCGAACCCTTGGAAGCTTCCTCGAGTGTCTTCTCCAGATCCAGGCTTGACTGAACAGCCATCAGGATCTTTGCCACTTCATCGTCGAGCTCTTCGTCCCCTGCTCTCTTTCTCCTGCGATCGGTTGCAAACTCCCTCAATATCTCATCGATCAACATGTCCGTCGAATCGACCGATCCATTACCGTTCAAATCATCCCGTATCGATGAGCCGGGGGCAGACCGCCCGCCTTCTCCGCCGCTTCCGGCTTTTGCCTGTCCGACGTTTGCGTCTGTTTCGCCGGAGAGCATGCGCTCGCTATCGACCAGATGGTCCTTGTTATACTCAGACATCCGTCTCACCCATCGTTGAAATTTTATACGTTGCAGTGTCCGCCGATCCCCTTATCAAACTTCCATGCGCTGCCTTACCGCTTCATACAAAACCACTGCCGCAGCGGCGGATGCATTTAGCGACGAGACAGCTCCTTTCATGGGAATAGATATCAGAAAATCGCACTCATCCAAAACAGTATTGCTTATACCTTTTCCTTCTGAGCCGACAACAACAGCTGAAGGAAGCTTGAAGTCCGCCTCATAGATCAGCTTGCTGCCTTCCATAGTCATTCCGAATACCCAAATACCGTATTTCTTGATCTCCCTCAGAAAATTGGCGATGTTGCTGACCTTGATTACCTTCATATGTTCCAATGCCCCGGCCGAAGCCTTTGATACGGTCGCCGTAAGCCCCGCTGACCTGCGCTTGGGTATCACCACCGCATCGGCACCGGACGCTTCGGCAGTACGAATTATGGCACCGAGGTTGTTGGGGTCTTCTATATGGTCGCACACAACAAGCAGCGGGGCCTTTCCTTTTTCATTGGCTTCCTCGAGCACTTCCTCGATCGTCGAGTACTCCCTGACAGGAATGAATGCGATCACACCTTGGTGCGCCCTGGTTATGCTCATCGCATCGAGCCTTTTGCGGTCAGTCTCAACGATCACGGCGCCGGCCTGCTTAGCCCTTCTGACTATCTCCTGGATCGACTCGCCGCGAGCCCCCTCCAGGATGAAGAGCTTGTCTATCTTGCGGCCTGCTTTGAGCGCTTCCATTACAGGATTGCGCCCTTCAACTATGCCGTCTGCTTCTGCCTGCGGTTCGTTGTTCCTGCTTTCCCGGCGATTTCTGTATTCCTTATCCATGTAAACCCCCATTGCTAAACGATTGCGAATAGTTAGACCGGGTCGTATTGCATATTATGTAATTTGTTGATAGTATATCACAAATACATGTCGATTAAAAGAGCAAAACTCATCTAAGACAGGTAATATCGATTGCGCTGTCCGTTCAACTCGTATATAATTGGGGTCAAAAGGTTAAAATCCGACATGCGGTGTATAATGCCAGAAGAACCGGAAAATGAAGGGAAAGATCGATTTGAATCATCCTGATAGTAGCGCATTCCTCAATCATTATGGCAAAAAACGGCCAGGTTCATACGGTCCGTTAAAGCGATCGCACCTGGTAACAATTGCTATCATCGTATTATTGGCATCGCTGGCAATACGATATAAGTTTCTCGACCATAAGTCAAATGACTATAATTATTTTTTGAAGAACTGGGTCGAGTTTTTCCGCCGGAACGGAGGATTTGCGGCGATCGGCAAAAGGATCGGGGATTATAATGTCCCCTACCTGTATTTTCTGGCACTGTTTTCATATATTCCGATAAACGACCTCTATCTGATCAAGGGCCTTTCGATACTGTTCGATATGGTCATGGCATTTGCGGCATTTAAGATCACAACTTTTGTCACAAAAAGGAACGATCTGGGGCTCGCTGCATTCTTCGCGGCCCTTATGCTTCCGACCGTTATCGTCAACTCTTCAATGTGGGGGCAGTGCGACTCGATATATACGGCTTTCGGACTCCTTGCCCTGTATTTTGCATTGACGGACAGGCCTGTTTTGTCGGTTTGCATGGCTGCCGCAGCATTTTCATTCAAACTCCAGATCATATTCCTGCTGCCGGTATACGCGGTCTTCCTGTTTACCGGAAAGGTAAGGATACGTCACCTTCTCGCCTTCCCGCTCGTATACTTCATCCTATTCGCTCCTGCCGCACTTATGGGCAGGCCAATTGAAGATGCGGTTTTGATATATACCAACCAGGTCGGCTTGTACAGCAAACACCTGACGCTGAACGCTCCCTCTGTTTATGCGCTGTTTGACAAGGCGGTCTATTCCGCTGTCAATTCGTTTCTGGGGATCGCAGCCGCATTCGTCTTTCTGGCCGGCTTGCTGGCATATTTGATCATTCGCAGGGAAGCCCTGACCTTAAGGACCATTGTTATCTCAGCGACACTGATTTCACTTGCGATACCTTTTTTCCTTCCCTCGATGCATGAGAGGTACTTTTACTTATCTGACATCCTTACGGTCTTGTCGGCTGCTGTATGTCCATGGCTGATCCCTGCGACTATACTCGTCCAGCTTGGTTCCTGGACAGGGTACCACGCCTATTTCTACGGCGGCGGGATCGGCATCAAAACCGGAGCCGTGTTTATGCTTGCAGCAATGATCCTGATCGCCGGATTTCTTGTTTATTATGTAGAAAAAAACCGGAAACTCTGTTAGTGTAAAATTACTATGGGAAAAAATTAAGAAATAAAAGAAAAGAGTATCTCCCTGTGATATCATGTAATTTGATAAAGAACCACAAGAATCACAGAAAGGAAGATACTCTTATGGAATT
>Ga0134097_1002058_pt1 | contig 13036 bp, 15 predicted proteins | sample 8_3taG_FD_94450 | JGI IMG/M metagenome (GOLD analysis project Ga0134097, IMG submission 94450) | Switchgrass degrading microbial communities from high solid loading bioreactors in New Hampshire, USA - 8_30_10_142_A2 metaG | ecosystem: Engineered > Bioreactor > Semi-continuous > Anaerobic >... | reverse complement strand
GAGCCGGCGTCCGCCGCCTCCTGCGCGGTAAGCTCCTTTTCCCTGAAATAGAGCTTCGTCACCGACCTGTCCGCGTGGAGCACCGTGGCGACGACGGCGCGGCGCCCGGCGGCAAGGTCCTCAAAGACGCGGGTGTAAATCGAGCGGTCAAACATTCCGTAGCTCACCTTTCTGCTGTGTTTTTTCTTTTAGTATACCGCGCGGAGCAAGACGCGGCAAGACACGCGCCGCAAAGGGGATGGCGGGTAAAGCCCCCGCGCGCAGAAACTCTGCTTGCGCAGCTTTATTTCGCGCCCGACTTCAACAGCGCAGGGGCCCGCCATAAAACGCCAACAACACAAAGTGCGCGTATACACAACACCATGCACGCAATAATGGCACCGCTCAGAGCGCGACCCGCGGGGCAAAAGCGGGCGGGACGCGGATGATCTGCCCCGCGCGCCGAAAAACCCCGAAAAAAGCATACCCGCACGCACAGCCGGACGCGCCGCCCGCGCAAAAATGCCCCGCACAGGGAGGGGCGTGCGGGGCATTATGTATTGAATAATAATTCAAATATTTTCCAAAAGCATGGGCCTGCCGCTTTCGCGGCGAAGCAAGGATTTGAACAGCTGTTCAATTAATCTTCGAGGGCCTGCTTGAGGTCGTAGATGATGTCGTCGATGTGCTCGATGCCGACGGACAGGCGGATTGTGTTCGGGCGGATGCCGCTGGCGAGCAGCTCCTGCTCGTTCATCTGCGAATGCGTCGTGCTCGCCGGGTGGATGACGAGGGACTTCGCGTCCGCCACGTTGGCAAGGAGCGAGAAGATTTCAAGGCGGTTGATGAACGCCTTCGCCTCCGCCGCGCCCCCTTTGATTTCAAACGTGAAGATGGAGCCGGCGCCTTTGGGGAAGTAGCGGTCGTACAGCGCCTTGTACGGGCTGTCCGGCAGGGACGGGTGGTTGACGCGCTCAACTTTCGGGTGGTCTTTCAGAAACTCGACGACTTTGATGGCGTTTTCGACGTGGCGCTCGACGCGCAGGGAGAGCGTCTCAAGGCCCTGCAGGAGCAGGAAGGCGTTGAAGGGGCTGAGCGCCGCGCCCGTGTCGCGCAAAAGGGTGGTGCGGGCTTTCGTAATGTACGCCGCGGGGCCGGCTATGTCCGTGAACACCGCGCCGTGGTAGCTCGGGTTGGGCTTTGACAGCCCGGGGAATTTGCCCGACGCCGCCCAGTCGAAATGGCCGCCGTCGACGATGACGCCGCCGATGGTCGTGGCCGCCGATGAACTTCGTCGCCGAGTGGATGACGACGTCCGCCCCCAGCTCGATGGGGCGCAGGAGGTAGGGCGTGGCGAATGTGTTGTCGATGAGGAGGGGGATGCCGTGCCGGTGCGCCACGTCCGCCAGCTCCTCGATGTCCACGAGGCTGGAGTTGGGGTTGCCGAGCGTCTCCACAAACAGGGCCTTCGTGTTGTCGCGGATGGCCGCCTCGAAGCTGCCGGGCACGTCCGGGTCGACGAAGGTGACGTCGATGCCGAAGTCGCGGAAGGTGTTGGCGAAGAGGTTGTACGTGCCGCCGTAGAGCGTCGTGGCCGAGACGATGTGGTCCCCCGCGCCGGCGATGTTGAGCACCGCGTACGTCACCGCCGCCGCGCCGCTGGCCACGGCGAGCGCCCCGACGCCGCCTTCGAGCGCCGCCATGCGCTTTTCAAAGACGTCCGTCGTCGGGTTCATGATGCGGGTGTAGATGTTGCCGGGCTCGGTCAGCTCAAAACGCGCCTGCGCGCTCTCCGCGGAGGGGAAGACGTACGACGTCGTCTGGTAGATCGGGACGGCGCGCGCGTCCGTCGCCGGGTCGGGCTTTTCCTGACCGACGTGCAGCTGCATGGTCTCAAACTTCAGTTTCCGTTTTTCCGCCATACTATCACGCTCTTTCCTCATTTAGTCGTTTAACTCGATATAACCAACAAAATATATATGAATACAATATAATGCCCACCGCGCCGGCTGTCAACAAAAATTTGCCGCGGCAGACCAAAAAGAGCGGCATACACGGGAAAAGGCAGAAATTGACAGGCGATTTCGTGCAAAATGACAAAATTGGAGCGCCGCGCCATGGCGGAATCGTAGATGTCGCCCGCCGCGGCTTGACGAGATGCGCCCGAAATACTATGATGAACACTGGATGTCCAGAGAGATATAAAAGGGCAAAAAAGCGGCATCATCGCGTTTCAAATCGGCACATTCCTCGCGATTTCGCGATCTCTTTGCAGGGCTCGCGTACATACGGAAGCTTAAGGAGGAGGTCCGATGAAAAGGGCGCTGGCCGCGCTGCTGTGCGTGTATCTTCTGGCGGGTGCGATACCACCTGCCGCGGCGGCAAATATCTCCCGTCTCGACGCGGCCGTTCCGGAAATCGGCGGCCTTGTCATGACGCTCACGGACGTTTTGCCGTACTATTCACGCGGTGCGTTTCCCCTCGAGCCGGCGCAGACGGTCTGCACGCTCTATTTCGGCCCTGAGGGGACGGTGCGCTTTAGCCGGAGCGTTGAGATGACCGTCTTTGACGCAAAGACGCTTGCGCAGTCGGTGGTGCGCATTGAAGCGGACGCGGCCGTTCCGGTCAGCGCCATATCCGGCGGGCGGCTTTCCTTCGACGACCCTGCCGCGGGGTTTGTGTGCTTTGTCAGCATGGGCGATCCTTTGCGCGCCGCCGGGGCCGCGGCGGCGGACCTTGACGTGACGGGGCTTGACGCGCATTCAGCGCCGCCGCCAGACGCCGAGCGGGTGACGGCCGTCCCGTCCCCGCAGAAAGTGTTCGTTGACGGCGGGGAGATTGCCATCTCCGCGTACAACATCGGCGGGGACAACTGCTTTAAGCTGCGCGACGTCGCCTTCGCCCTGCGCGAAACGGACAAAACGTTTGAGGTTTTGTGGAACGAGAAAACGCGCGCCATCGAGATTTTAAGAGGGCGGCCCTACACGCCCGACGGCAGCGAGATGAGGCCTTCCGGCGGCGCCGCCGAGACGGCCGTGACCTCCCCGGCTGCCGTCTCGATTGACGGGGTAAGGGTGAGCCTTAAGGCTTACAATATCCGAGGCAACACATACTTTAGGCTGCGCGACCTTGGCGCGGCGATCGGCTTTAATGTTGACTACGGCGAGGCGGAAAACGCCGTTTTCATCGACACCGGCGCGGCCGGCTAGGCCGCTCTGGCGTATAAAGAGTATCAGAGGGAGAGTGAACGGGGCGCTGTGAGAGCGCCTCCGTTCGTTTTATGGACAGCGCGGGCGGAAAGTACGGCAAGGGCGGGGAAAAAGCCCTGTGTTGCCACCGATTGCATGGGCATGGTATAATAAACTAAATATCCCCTGGCGGAAATAAGCGCGCGAAAGAGCGCGGCGGAGGCGGACGATGATTATACTCGGCATCGACCCGGGCATCGCGACGGTCGGTTTCGGCATTATAAAGGCCCAGGGCAGCGGGCAGTCCCTCGTGCGCTGCGGCGTCATCCGGACGGAGGCGGGGCAGCGCCTTTCGCTGCGCCTAAAGCAGATCCACAGCGACGTGACGGAGCTGATCGAGGCGTTCCGGCCCGACGCCATCGCCGTGGAGGAGATCTTTTTCAATACAAACCAGACGACGGGCATCTCCGTCGCGCAGGGGCGCGGCGTGATTCTCCTCGCGGGTGAGCAGAAAGGCGTCCCCCTGTTTGAATACACGCCGCTGCAGGTCAAGCAGACGGTGACGGGATACGGCCGCGCGGAGAAGAGACAGGTGATGGAGATGGTCCGGCGCCTTCTAGGCCTGAACGTAATCCCGCAGCCGGACGACGCGGCGGACGCGCTCGCCGTCGCCATCTGCCACGCCCGCGCCGCAACGTCGCTTCTCAGCCAGCTTGGAGGAAACGTATGTTCTACTATTTAGAAGGGACCGTCGCCGCGATGGAGCCGTCTCTCGCCGTCATCGACGTCGGCGGCGTGGGGTACGCCTGCCACACGAGCGCGAGCACCCTCGCGCGGCTTGAGCTCGGCAAAAAGGCGCGGCTGTACACGTACTGCCACATCAAGGAAGACGCGTTCGACCTCTACGGGTTTTACGACTTGAGCGAAAAACGCTTTTTCGAGCAGCTGCTGACCGTCTCGGGCGTCGGCCCCAAGGCGGCGCTGTCCATTTTGTCCTCGGGGACGCCGGAGATGCTCGCCCTTGCCATCGTCAGCGAAGACGAGCGGGCGCTCATGGGCGCCGCCGGCGTCGGCAGGAAGCTCGCCCAGCGCGTGATTTTGGAGCTTAAGGACAAAATCGCAAAAAGCGCCGTGCAGAAGAAGGGCGCGGAGATCGAGCCGATGCCCGTCACGGGCGGCGTGGAGAAGGTGCGGGAGGCCTCCGAGGCCCTCGCCGTGCTGGGCTACAGCCAGCAGGAGATCGCCGCGGCGCTCAAAAAGCTCGACCTGCAGGCGATGACGGTGGAAGACATCGTCCGCGAAGTGCTCAAAAGCAGCCTGAAATGACCATGACGCCGCAGTGCGCGCTGCGGCCTTTTCGCGACAACCGGCACGGAAGGAAGTGACATAAGGTGCCCATCGAATTTAGCGACCGGCGCGGGGAGGACGGGATGCTGCTCGCGGCGGCGCAGCTTGACGAAGACGCCGCCGAGACGACGCTGCGCCCGAAAACCCTGCGCGAGTATATCGGGCAGGAGAAGGTGCGGGAAAACCTCGCCGTCTTCATCGAGAGCGCGCGGCGGCGCGGCGAGCCGCTCGACCACGTCCTCCTGCACGGCCCGCCGGGGCTCGGGAAGACGACGCTCGCCGCCATCATCGCCAACGAAATGGGCGGCACGCTCCGCAAGACGTCCGGCCCGGCCATCGAAAAGCCGAAGGACCTCGCGGCGCTGCTCACCAATCTCAATGAAAACGATATACTGTTTATTGACGAGATTCACCGCTTAAACCGCGCCGTGGAGGAAATCCTCTACCCGGCCATGGAGGATAAGCAGATTGACATCATCATCGGGCAGGGCCCGGCGGCGACGTCGATCTGCCTTGAGCTGAAAAACTTCACCCTCGTCGGCGCCACGACGCGCTCCGGCCAGCTCTCCTCGCCGCTGCGGGACCGGTTCGGCATCGACCTTAAGCTGGAGCTGTACACGCCCGAAGAGCTCCAGCGCATCGTGCTGCGCTCGGCGCGCCTTCTGGAGATCCCGACGGAGCCGGAGGGCGCGATGGAAATCGCAAAGCGCAGCCGCGGCACGCCGCGCATCGCCAACCGCCTGCTCAGGCGCGTGCGGGACTTCGCGGAAGTGAGGGGCAACGGCGTCATCACCGCGGAGATTGCGGACAAGGCGCTGTCCATGCTGGGGGTTGACAAGCTGGGCCTCGACGCGGTGGACAGGCGGCTGCTTTCCAGCATCATCACGCACTACGACGGCGGCCCCGTGGGCCTTGAGACGCTCGCCGCCACCGTGAACGAAGAGCCGGTGACGATTGAGGACGTCTACGAGCCGTACCTCATGCAGCAGGGCTTCCTCACGCGCACGCCCCGCGGCCGGTGCGTCACGCGCAAGGCGTACGAGCACTTGGGGCTCAATGCCTTCGGGCAGGCGGGGGAGCAGCTGAGCCTCTGACCTTATCACACTGAATTTTTAGTTTAAGGACTGATTGACAGCGAATGGGTAAATATTTCGGAACGGATGGAATCCGCGGCATCGTCAACGAATCCCTCGACGCCATGCTGGCCTTTAAAATCGGCTGCGCCGCCGCCACGCTCCTGACGGAAAACGCGCAGCCGGGCGGCAAAAAGCCGCTTATTCTCATCGGGAAGGACACGCGCATCTCCTCGGATATGCTGGAAGCGTCCCTCATCGCCGGCATCTGCTCGTCGGGGGCGGACGTCATGCCTCTGGGCGTTATGCCGACGCCGGCCGTGGCGTACCTTACGGTGCGCGAGAAGGCGGATTTGGGCATCGTCATATCCGCCTCGCACAACCCCTTTGAGCACAACGGCATCAAAATCTTCGGCGGCGGCGGGTTTAAGCTCCCCGACGCCCTCGAGGAGCGCATCGAGCGCATCATCGACGGGCAGGAGCCGTGCGTCCTTAAAACGCACGGCGAAATCGGCCGCGTCCGGCCGGACGACGGCCGCATGCTTCAAACCTACATCGACTACCTCGCCTCCGCCGCGGAGTGCGACGTGTCGGGACTGCGCATCGCCGTCGACTGCGCCAACGGCGCGGCGTCCGTGACGGCGCGGCGCCTGTTTGAAAAGCTGGGCGTGGAGTGCGCCGTCCTGTGCGACCAGCCCGACGGCGTGAACATCAACGACGGCTGCGGCTCGACGCACATCGAGCGCCTTTCCGCCTTCGTCCGGGAGGGCGGGTACGACCTCGGCTTCGCCTTCGACGGCGACGCCGACCGCTGCCTCGTCGTGGACGAGACGGGCGCCGTCGTGGACGGCGACCGCATGATGAGCGTCCTCGGCCTCGCGATGAAAAGGAGCGGGCGGCTGAAAAACGACCGCATCGTGGCGACGGTGATGAGCAACATGGGCTTTCACGCCTTCGCCAGGGAGCACGGCATTACCCTCGAGTGCGCCGCCGTGGGCGACCGCAACGTCCTCGAGCGGATGCTCGAGTGCGGCGCCGTGCTGGGGGGCGAGCAGTCGGGCCACATCATCTTCCTCGACAGCGCCACGACGGGCGACGGGCAGCTTGCCGCCGTGAAGTTCCTCAGCGTCGTCGCCGCATCGGGGCTGCCCGTTTCGCGCCTTGCCGCGACGTTCGAGCAGTACCCGCAGGTGATGGTCAACGTCCCCGTGCGGGGCGGGAACGCCGCGAAAGAGGCGATTATGCAAAGCCCGAAGCTCAAAGAGGCCATCCGCGAGCAGGAAGCGGCGCTCGGCCCGGCAGGGCGCGTGCTCGTGCGCCCGTCCGGAACGGAGGCGCTCATCCGCGTCATGGCGGAGGCTAAGGACGCCGACGCCGCGAAAAAAGCGGTGGAAACTCTTGCCAGTTTGATAAAACTGCTAGAATTATGACACAATTTTTATTTTTTTTAGAAAATCTTTACAAGAACGCTTGACTTTATCACTGGCAGAATCTATAATTTGCGGTGTTGATAAGAAGAAATCTTTGGTTACATTTATGCAAAAAGATTTACATACGCCGGACGAAGTGCTGCTAAGGCGCATCGCCGAAGGCGACGACCTCGCGCTTGAAGAGCTCTTTCAGAAGTACAGCACCGTCGTCAAGATTTGTGCGCGCCCATATTTTCTCGCGGGAGGGGATGGGGAGGACCTCATCCAGGAAGGCATGTTCGGCCTGCTTTCGGCCGTGAGGACGTACGACCCGTCGAAGGACGTGCGGTTTCGGACGTACGCCGAGCACTGTATCCGCAGGCGCCTTTACAGCGCCATCCGCGCCGCGTCGAGCTCCAAGCACAGCCCGCTCAACAACCACATTCCGCTTGAGATTCCAGCTCTTGATGAAAACAATACCCAAGGGACGTATATTCTGCGGGATCCTGAAGAACTGCTAATCGCAAGGGAACGGGTCGGTGAGCTGCGCCACCGGCTCGTCAGCCGTCTGTCGAGCCTGGAACGCAAAGTGTTAGCCCTTTATCTGAAAGGCATGAAATATGAGGATATGGCCGCTGAACTGAACACGACCACGAAGTCTGTGGACAATGCCGTTCAGCGCATCAGGAGGAAGCTCGCAGAGCTTATCAATGCAGGCGACAATCAGTGAAAACTGAAGCGCATACAGCCCGGTAGGGTAGACTTTTGTCAAGAGAGGTTCTTTATCATGTATCAGGACAAGGTTTTAGTGTGTAAGGAATGTGGAGCCGAGTTCGTGTTTTCGGCGGGCGAGCAGGAATTCTACGCCGAGCGTGGCTTCCAGAACGAGCCGCAGCGGTGCAAGCCCTGCCGCGACGCGCGCAAGAACGCCGCCCGCGGCCCGCGCGAGTACCACACGGCCGTCTGCGCCGCCTGCGGCGGTGAAGCGAGAGTGCCGTTCGAGCCGAAATCCGACCGCCCTGTCTACTGCAGCGAGTGCTTCGCCCGCATTAGGGAAACCGTGTAAGTCGCCTGCCTGCAGCAAAGAGTGAAACATGGCCCTCGTCAAAAGGGCCATGTTTTTTGCATCCATTTTGGCCGAACGGGGCCGCCTGAGCGAAAAAAGGGCGGTTTTTTCGCCGTGCCGGAAAAATTTTATTGAAATCGATTTTGTAATAATATATAATGGTCAGCAAATAATACGAAATACAGTGTACAACGGAGGTTTACCATAATGACGATTACGAAAGACACCCTCATCTCGGATATCCTCAAAATTGCGCCGAACTCCGCCCCGCTGTTTCATTCCATCGGCATGCACTGCTTAGGGTGCGCCATGGCCAGCGGCGAGACGCTTGAGGAAGCGTGCGCGGTGCACGGGGTTGACGTGGATGAGTTTCTCGAAGAGCTCAACGCGTACGTCGAGTAATCGCGAGAGTTTGAAGACGGAAAGCGGGGGAGCGGCTCCCCCGCTTTTTCAATGCGATGGCGGCGGGGTAAAGCTCTCAAAGCGGCTTGCGGCGGTCGCGGCGTTTGTGCCGCAGGGCGCCGTCGCCGCCGATATCGGGACGGACCACGGCCTTGTCCCCGCGCACCTTGTCCTGACGGGGCGCGCGCGGGCGGTGTACGCCTGCGACATCGGCGAAGGGCCGCTCAATCGCGCGCGCCGGACGGCCAAGGCGCTGGGGCTTGAGGGTGTCATTCGCTTTCGCCTGACGGACGGGCTTGACGGCCTGGAGGACGAGGGGATTGACACGGCCATCCTCGCCGGCATGGGCGGCGAGACGATGGCGGGGATCCTCTCGCGCGCGCCGTGGATAAAGACACGCGGCGTGCGCCTCGTTTTGCAGCCGCAGTCGAAACTGGACGTTTTAGAGGCGTGTCTTTCGGAAAACGGGTATGCTATAAAGGACGCCGCCCTCGTCCTTGAAGACGGGAAGCACTACGTTGTCCTTTTCGCCGTGCTCTGCGAAGGGGACAAGCCCCGCGCCCTCGAGGTGCTGCTTGAAAAGCGCGACCCGCTGCTGCCGGCGTACCTTGAGCACTGTATTTCAAAGCAGGAAAAGAAGCTAAGCGGGCTGCGCCGCGCCGCGTCGCCGGATGAGGACGAAATCCGCCGCGCTCAGGAGGCGCTCGGCGCGCTTCGCAACATGAAGGAGGAGACGAAGGCATGGCAACAGTAGGGGAGATTTTCAGGAGCCTTGCGGAATTTGCGCCGGTTGAGCGGAAGATGGATTTTGACAACGTGGGCTTCCTCGTGGGCTTTGAAAACGCTATCGTCGAGCGCGCGCTCGTCGCCCTCGACATCACGGACGACGTCGTCGGCGAGGCGATTGAAACCGGCGCGCAGCTGATCGTCTCGCACCACCCGCTGTTTTTCCAGCTCAAATCCGTCACCGACACAGACCGCATCGGGCGCAAGGTGACGGCGCTGCTGAAGCACGGCATTTCCGCCATCTGCATGCACACGAACCTCGACGCGGCGAGCGGCGGCGTCAACGACGCGCTGGCCAAGGCCGCGGGGCTGGAGGACGCCGAAATCCTCCATGCCGAGGGGGAGGACTCAAGCGGGCAGAAATACTCCTGCAACCGCGTCGGGCGGCTGCCGAGGCCCATGAGAATGCGGGAGTACCTGCCGTTTCTGAAGGAGCGTCTGGGGGCAAACGGCCTGAGGTACCACGACGCGGGGCGGGAAGTCTCCCTCGTCGCCGTCGTCGGCGGCTCGGGCGGCGGCGAACTGGAGCACGCGATAAGATACGGGTGCGACACGTTCATCACGAGCGATATAAAATACGACACGTTCCTCGCCGCGAAGGAGGCGGGCGTCAACCTCATCGACGCCGACCATTTCTGCACGGAAAACGTCGTCGTCCCCGTTTTGGAGCGGCTTTTGAAAGAGCGCTTCCCTGAAGTTTTGTCCACAATATCAAAACGCCACTGCCAGACGGCCCAATTTTATTAAAAATGAATACCCATTGGCTGTTGCCTGCAAACCGGGATGCGTGTAAAATGGTCATGAAGGCGGGGCGGAGGCAGCCTGACCCCGCTGAAAACGAATTTGCGCTGCATCCCGCACAGGGCGGGAGCGGCAGCAGGGAGGAATTGAATACATGAATGGCAGAAAGTATTTCGACGTAGGCAAGATGGTACGTTTGGCCGTACTTGTCGCAATCCTGCTCCTTCTGGCGTATACGCCGCTGGGGTATCTGAAGGTCGGCGCCGTGTCCATCACGTTTCTGACGATACCCGTCGCCGTGGCGGCCATTATCGTCGGGCCAGGAGCCGGCGCGTTTCTCGGGGGCGTGTTCGGGCTCACGAGCTTCCTGCAGTGCTTCGGGGCCGACCCGTTCGGGGCCGCGCTTCTTGCAATTAACCCCATTTTGACTTTCATTATGTGCATGGTCCCGCGCATCCTCGCCGGGTGGCTGCCCGGGCTGGTTTTCCGCGCGCTGCACCGGAGATACCTCGACACGATCGGCGCGTTTGTCGCGTCACTGTGCGTGTCGGTCTTCAACACGATTTTCTTCGTGAGCGCGCTCATCCTCTTCTTCTTCGGCACGGAGCCGATGCGCGCGCTGGGTGACAGCGTTCTTGCGGTTATTGCGGTGCTGGTTACGACCAACGCCCTCATCGAGGCCATCGCCTGCACCGTTGTGGCCGGCGGCGTGAGCCGGGCGCTGCTGCACTTTGTGCCGCTCAAACCGGTTAAACAGTAAAGGAGAAAGCGTGTATGCTGCTTGCGCTGGACGTAGGGAACTCCAACATCGTGCTTGGATGCATCGAAAACGGCGAGATTTCGCACGTTTTCCGCATGGTGACGAATATCAACAAGACGGAGTTTGAATACGCCGTTGAGATGAGAAATATCCTCGAGTTCGAGGGCATCGACTGCGCGGGATTCGACGGGGCGATTATCTCGTCCGTCGTGCCGCCGCTTGTGAACGTGCTGAAGGCCGCCGTGAAGAAAATCACGGGGAAGACGGCGCTCGTCGTCAGCGCCGGGATTAAGACGGGGATGAACATCCTCATCGACGACCCCGCCACCCTCGGCAGCGACCTCGTTGCCGACGGTGTCGCCGCGATGACGCACTACAAGCTGCCCGTCATCGTCTTCGACATGGGCACGGCGACGACGATTTCCGTCATCGACCAGAACGGCAACTTCATCGGCGGCGCGCTGTTCCCGGGCGTTCAGCTGTCCATGAACGCCCTGTCGAGCGGGACGTCGCAGCTGCCGCGCGTCCCTATCGAGCCGACGGGAAAGGTCATCTGCGCCAACACCATCGACTGCATGAAAAGCGGCGCCATCTACGGCACCGCCTCGATGATCGACGGCATGGTCGAGCGCATCGAGGAAGAGCTCGGCATGAAGGCGACCGTCGTGGCCACGGGAGGCCTTTCCGGGCGGATTGTCCCATACTGCAAACATAAGATCCACCATGACGAAAACCTGCTCCTGCGCGGGCTGGCCATCATCTACGAAAAGAACAGGCGAAAGTAAGAATAAGCGGCATGGCCAAACCGGCCATGCCGCTTATCGGTTTACCGCAGCTCAGGCGTGTCCGTCTGAGGCGTGTGGCGCCGCTTGCTCCGCGTGTTATTGGACGGCGCCGGAATGGGGTAGAGCTGGCCGTACGAGGCCGCCTCGGCGTCGGACAAAGGCGGCGTCGCCTCAAGGCCGGTGCACTCGCTCGCGGAGGCGACCTGCGAGATCAGGCCGAGCTCGTCCTCGGAGTAGACGGGGTAACCGGAAAACTTTTTGTCTGCCATCGTCGTCATCCTTTCTGCGCGCCGCGCGCTGCTTGAAGTATTTTTAGTATGACGGTTTCTAAAAACGCTATCCCATAAAGTTTTTGTCACTTGAGGGCGTCTCTTTCAAAACGGCCGGAAACGCCCGCACATTTTTCCTGAGGTGAGACGATGCTCGAGCATCTCCTGGACGAGTACGCGCGGTCCGGCATGCTCCCGATGCACACGCCGGGACACAAGCGCAGCGGCGCGTTTGCCGGGCTTTTGCCGTATTCGCTTGATATAACGGAAATCGAGGGGTTTGACGACCTTTACAACGCCAAAGGCGTCCTCGCCGAAACGATGGCCCTCGCCGCGCGGCTGTACGGCTCCCGCCGCGCTTATCTTGGCGTCAACGGCTCGACGGGCTGCATCCTCGCCGCCGTCTACGCCGCCGCAGGGCCGGGGGACACGGTGATCGTCGCCCGGAACTGCCACCGCAGCGTCTATCACGCGCTGGAGATTGTGCGCGCGCGGCCCGTCTTTGTCATGCCGGAGGTGGATGCGGAGACGGGCATCGCGGGGAGCTTTAAGCCCGAGGCGGTGGAAAAGTCCCTTGAGAGCGCGCGGGGCGCGCGCCTTGTGATTGTCACGTCCCCGACGTATGAGGGCGTCGTCAGCGACGTGCGGAGTATCTGCGAGACGGCGCACCGGTACGGCGCTGTTGTGCTCGTGGACGCGGCGCACGGGGCGCACCTTGGCTTTCACCCGGCGTTTCCGGAAAGCCCCGTTGCGTGCGGGGCGGACATGGTCGCCATGAGCCTGCACAAGACGCTGCCCGCCATGACGCAGACGGCGCTTTTGCATCTTTGCAGTGAGCGCGTCGACGCGCAACGGCTTGCGCAGGCAATGCGGATGTTTTGCACCAGCAGCCCGTCTTACGTCCTCATGGCGTCCATTGACCGCTGCCTGCGCCTTTTAGAAAGCGAAGGCGGCGCCCTCTTTGCGCGCTACAGCGAGGCCCTCCGCCGTTTTTCCGCGCGCGCGAGGGAGCTGCAGCACCTTCGCGTCCTCTGCCACGGGCGCGACGATATAGGCCGCCACAGCGCCTTTTTCGGCTTCGACCCGGGAAAGATTGTCGTCGACACGCGGGGAGCGGGCCTGACGGGCCCGGAGTTTGCCTCGCGGCTGAGGGAGGCGCATAAGATTGAAACGGAGATGGCGTCGCTCGGGTACGTCCTTGCCATGACGAGCGTGTGCGACGACGACTTAG
>Ga0134097_1002039_pt1 | contig 13113 bp, 12 predicted proteins | sample 8_3taG_FD_94450 | JGI IMG/M metagenome (GOLD analysis project Ga0134097, IMG submission 94450) | Switchgrass degrading microbial communities from high solid loading bioreactors in New Hampshire, USA - 8_30_10_142_A2 metaG | ecosystem: Engineered > Bioreactor > Semi-continuous > Anaerobic >... | reverse complement strand
TGCTCGACTATATACGCAATTTTATAACCTTTGAAAAGAGCAAAACTGAGGATAAAAAGACCAAGATAATAAAAGTAGAAACTGTTAAGAAGATTGCCGCCTATCATCAGTATTACGCTGTGAATAAAGCTGTTAAAAGTACGATTGAAGCGGCAAAGGCTGGGGGGAGCAAAAAAGCCGGTGTTGTATGGCATACTCAAGGATCCGGCAAATCCCTTTCTATGGTTTTTTATGCTGGAAAACTGGTTCAAACTCTAAACAATCCCACAATAGTTGTTATTACGGATAGAAACGACCTGGACGACCAGCTTTTTGATACCTTTGCCGGTAACAGCGATCTTCTGCGCCAACCGCCAAAGCAGGCAGAGAGCTGCGCGCATTTAAAAGAACTGCTAAAAGTAGCATCCGGCGGCATAGTGTTTACCACCATTCAAAAATTCATACCCGAGGACGACAGCTCGGTTTATGAGCTGTTGTCTGAAAGAGATAACATTGTCGTTATCGCAGATGAGGCGCACCGCACACAGTACGGATTCAATGCGAAGATACGAGATATAAAAGACCAAAATAATCAGGTTATAGGGCAGCGCATCGCTTATGGGTTTGCGAAGTATATGCGCGATGCTTTGCCAAACGCTACTTTCATAGGCTTTACCGGTACGCCTGTTGAGAAACAGGATGCGAATACGCCGGCGGTATTCGGCAATTACATAGATATTTATGACATTGCGCAGGCGGTAGAAGATAAAGTAACGGTTAAGATATATTACGAAAGCCGGCTTGCCAAAGTAAACCTTACCGAAGAAGGCAGAAAGCTGATTGAGGAATTCGACAGAGAACTTGAAGAAATAGACGAAGCGGACGAAGCGAAAGCCGCAAAAATGAAATGGGCGAAGCTCGAAGCCATAGTCGGTAACAAAGAACGCCTTGCAAATCTTGCAAAAGACATTGTTGCACATTTTGAGGAGCGCCAAAAGGTCTTTGAAGGCAAGGCAATGATCGTTGCGATGAGCCGCAGAATTGCCGTTGATTTATACAATGATATAATAAAGCTGCGCCCCGAGTGGCACAGCGATGATTTGGATAAGGGCGTTATCAAAGTTGTGATGACATCCTCCAGTTCTGACGGTCCTGAAATGCTGAAACATCATACAACCAAAGAACAGCGTAAAGCGCTTGCTTTGCGTATGAAAGATGAAAACGACCCTTTGAAAATTGTCATTGTGCGCGATATGTGGCTGACGGGGTTTGATGTTCCATGTCTAAATACCATGTATATTGACAAGCCCATGAGAGATCACAACCTTATGCAGGCTATAGCGCGTGTAAACCGTGTTTTTAAGGATAAGCCCGGCGGATTGATTGTTGACTATATCGGAATTGCTCCGAACCTAAAAAAAACGCTGAGTTTCTATGCCGAGAGCGGCGGAAAGGGAGTACCAGCTGAAACGCAGACAAGAGCCGTTGAAATTATGCTTGAAAAGCTGGAAGTTGTCCGGCAAATCTTGTACGGTTTTGATTATTCGAGCTTTTTTAAGGCAGAGGTAAAGGACAAGCTCTCGATTATCCTTCAAGCGGAAGATTTTATTTTGTCTGCAGAAGATAGAAAGTCGCGCTTTATAAAAGAAGTCACGCTATTAAGCCAAGCATATGCTCTTGCTAAACCGGATAAGGCAACGGTTACACATGCAGAGGAAATCGCATTTTTCCAAGCAGTCAAAGCGAGAATAACGAAGTTCGACACGAGTGGCGAACGTGGTTTGAGTTATGACTCTGTTATTAGAAATATAGTAAATTCAGCCATCGCATCGGATGAAGTTATAGATATTTTTGATGCTGCTGGAATGAAAAAGCCGGAACTGTCTATTCTTTCCGATGAGTTTCTCAAAGAAATTCAGGGTATGAAATACAAAAATGTAGCTATCGAGCTCTTGAAAAAAATATTATCTGATGAAATTAAATCTCGTTCTAAACGAAACATAACAAAATCAAAGTCTTTAATGGAAATGCTCGATGCTGTGATAAAACTTTATCAGAATAACTTACTCACAACAGCTGAGATAATCGAAGAACTTATTCGTATCGCTAAAGAAATTAACGCTGCGGACAGACGGGGTGAGGAACTGGGTTTGTCCGAGGATGAACTTGCCTTTTATGATGCTCTTGAAACAAACGACAGTGCGGTTAAGGTATTGGGGGATGAAACTTTAAGAACAATTGCTCGAGAGCTCGCGGATAAGATTCGTAGAAATGCTACCATTGATTGGATGATGAAAGAAAGCGTTCGCGCAAAATTAATGGTGCTTGTTCGTCGTACTTTAAATAAATACGGTTATCCGCCCGATAAACAACAACGTGCTGTTGAAACAGTCATGAAACAAGCAGAAACCTTGGCCGATGCGTGGGTAGCACAGGTATAGATAGGAATGCTACCGACAGAAAACACCGAAATATATATTGAAAACGCACAACCATTCGGGTTACAGCTTACCGGATAATGAAACGTTATATGCAAACGACCGGACGGTTTTGATACCGTCCGGGTTGTTTTTTGTAAAATTTGACTTTCCGGCGGCGCCGCGTTATAATCAGCGTAAAGTTTTACATTCGTCTATACAGCGGAAAGGAATTTCTTTTATGAAAAACATTCAACTTGCGGACGGGGTCAATACGGGCGCGCTCTGCGATTTTATCAAAGAATGCTACGCAAACGGAACGCACATTCGCGCTTTTCAGTGCGTAAAGGACAATACCGTTTTAGCCAAAGTGGCTATCGAACCTTTTTCTTTTGAGGAACCGATGCTGGTTTATTCTTTATCCAAATCGTTTACCTCGGTTTGCGTCGGCATCGCGCAGTCCGAGGGGCTGCTTAATATCGAAGAACGGATTGTGGATATATTCCCCGAAAAGTGTCCGGCAGCGATCAGCGAAAACCTCGCGAAAATGCGCATAAAGGACTGCCTGAGCATGACCAGCGGGCACGCTTCCTGCATCTTTTCCCAGCTTCGGTACGAATCCGACCCGATTCGCTACTTCCTTGCCCAGCCGGTCGCGTATGAGCCGGGAACCACCTTCGTTTACAGCACCGCTGCAACCTATATTTGCGGCGCGGCGATTGAAAAACGGAGCGGTAAAAGCCTGATTGATTATCTGTACGAGAAAGTGCTTTGCAAAATGGGCGTTGAGAAGCCGGAATGGAGACGCTGTCCGGACGGAAGCTGTCACGGCGGAACCGGACTGATCATTTCCAGCGATGTCCTCACAAAGTTCGGCGTTTTGCTGCGCGACGGCGGCGTTTACAACGGCGTGCAAATCGTGCCGAAGGAATGGATTCAAACAGCCGCTTCTGTTCACGCAGATACGCGGCGGAACGGAACCCCCGACTGGTCCGCCGGTTACGGTTATCAGTTCTGGATGAACGCAAGAGAGGGTTTTCGCGGGGACGGCGCGTACGGGCAGCTGTGCATGGTTTTCCCGAAGCGGAACATCGTTTTTACCATGCTGTGCGAAGCTATGTATATGCAGAAGGAAGTCGATTCCGTCTATAAGCTGCTGGATGAAATTGAAACGGCGGACGATTCCCGTTATGAAGAGCTAAAAATGCTGTCCGAGACCCTTTATAAACCGGAAACGAACAGCGGTCATTTTGAGAGCAGGCATTATACGGCGGAAAAGAACATCGCCGACGTCCAGGCGATCAAGCTGGATCAAAGCGGCGACGGCATTACCGTCACGCTAAAATGCGGATTCGGCGCGCAAACGATTGCGTGCGGAAACGGTTTTTACAAAAAGAACCGCTTATCGCTTCTAAATCTGACGCCGTTGAACGCGGATACCCGTGTGTTTGAACAGCCAAACCCGGTCAACTTCTTTGCGGCTTATGAAGAAAGCGGGGACGAGGTGCGCGTAATCCTGCGTCACGCGGATTTGCCGCATACGCAAACCTGGCGCTTTCCGAAGGGCGACGGCGACTGGACCGTCTCGCTGCACGTCGGCACCCTGAACCCGCAAATACAAAAAACGCCTGTAAAGGTTGTAAAATAGTAAACAAACAGCAATATCAAAGCGGTCATCGAGACCGCGAGGCGATGGACGGGCAAAAAGCGTGCCAAAGGGTTACGGCGCAGAACGATTGCCAAAAAGAACAAGACGACGCAGACCGGCGCTTGTGAAAAATGGATATAGAAAACCCACGCTTCGGCGTGGGCTTTTTTATAGAGATTCCGCATGGAACGCGGCATTGCTATTTGGCTGCGGCGACGATCTTCCTTCTAAAAAGCAGGTAGTCCATCGAATCAACGTCGCCGTCGTCGTATAAATCGGCCGGCTTTTTCTGTTGCTCGGCAAAAACAAGGTTGCCAAGAAGATACCTTTTGTGAATCAGCGCGTCAACCGAGTCGATCACGACGTCCCGGTTCAGGTCGTTTTTGAGCGGGGCGGCGTAATCCTTAAAGGCTATGTTGCAGTCCACATCCGCGTTAATGCCGGGGATTCGGACGCCCGAGGCGGTCCACTGCCACATGGTCATGTTCTGGAAAGAGGGCGCGGGGTCGATTCTGCGGGGCGAGAAGTAAACCGCCAGCCAAAGATCAAGGTCGCTCAGCGACTTTAAATCCAGGTACATATTTAAAAAGTAACGGTTTGAATAAAGAACGGGTATATATCCGGCGGCTCTTATTTTGTCCGCGACAATGCGTACGAACCTTGTATTCTGCGTTTTCAGCGCCGTCTTCTGGTAGCGGGCTTCCTCAATGTCAATCGCGACGGGAAAAGTGATTTTCTCCCGGTGCGGTTCGAGAACGGACAGGAGATAGTCCGCTTCCGCCGCCGCCTGGTCGGCGGTCGTGCAGGTCGGGTAATGATAGACGCCGCACTTGATTCCGGCCGCGAACGCGTTGGTAATGTTCTGCTCAAATTTAGGGTCTACAAACGGCTTGAAGCTGCCGACCGATTCCTTAATGCTGCACCCCTGAGAGCATTTAATCATGGCAAAATACACGCCCGCGCCATAAACCTGCTTCCAGTCGATGTCGCCCTGGTAAAGCGCTACGTCAATTCCGTTCAGTCTGATTGACATTCTTTTCACTTCCCGTCTGTTCGTTTGTAAGCTGTTTAATGACCGGATGCGCGCCTGTCGCGGCCAGATCCGACGCGATTCCGATTGCGAAAGCGTTGAGAGAGTCGGTCGCCGGATATTTCGGCATTACCAGCATTCCGATAACGCCGAGTATGCCGCCGGCGATTCCGAAAGGACAGGCAGCCGCTTCTTGTTTAGCGGCGTCCGTTTTGCCGCTTCGGCGATTAAAAGCAAATCACGGTGATTGCCGGAACGGAGGTAAAACTGAAATCCATGCCGCAGCCTTCCGTTGCTCTATTATATAGGGGGTGGCGCTGTTTTTTTGTCGAATATACTGAATCGGCAGTTTAAAGGCGGTAAAATCTTAACGCTCACATTAGCTTTTTTATCGTAAAATTATCGTTTAGCAGCGCCCAGTTTTGAGGGAAGGGGTAGCAGAGCGCCCAATAGCTGAGCCCGCGGAGGTTGTACTCCTTGACAAGGTCAAATTTCGCCTGCGCGCTGCGCGCATCCTCGAACCAGACCTCGTGTATGCGTCCCTGCTCGTCGATGTAGTTATAAAACGGCGACTGCGCGGCTTCGTCGTACAGGATGGTCGCGCCGTACCTGGCCGCCCGCATTCTTGCTTCGGCGACGCTGAAGGTTTCGGCGACCTGCCCCGGCCGGAAGGGCAATAGCCAGTCCCGCGCGTAAATCAGGAAGCCCAAAAGTATCTTTTCTTGCGGAATGACCGTCACAGCGTAATCCAGCACGCGCCGTATTTGGTTGACGGGCGAGATTGCCTGCGCGGGTCCTTCGCGGTATCCCCATTCGTAGGTCATCAGTACCACAAAGTCCATAACCTTGCCGTGCACCGGGTAGTCGTGCGCGGTGTACAGCAGCCCTTCCTGTTCCGCGCCGTACTTCGGCGCGAGCGCCGAGGAAATAGCAAAACCCTGCGCGTGCATCCGCTCCGCCGCTTTTTGCGCGAACTGATTAAATAGCGCGCGGTCCTCGGGGAAAACGTTCTCAAAATCAATTTTGAGCGCGCGGTAGTTCTTCTCCTGCATGACGGCGACGATGTTGTCAAGCAGTCTGCTTACCGCATTTTGGTTTGAAAGCACCGCGTGCGCCAGCTCGCTTCCGGGACTGCCCGGCGAAAAGTTCGCAATGGTCATCATCGGCGCCGCGTTTTCCGCGTAAGCGGCGGAAACAATCGGGCTGTCGTCGATGGGCTGAAGGCTTCCGTCCTGCCAAATCATATAGGCAAACGGCGCGATATAAGTCAGGCTTTCCCCTTCGGCGGCGACGCACAGCGCGCCGGCTCTGCCCAAATGATAAACGTAGGCGTTGACTTCTATTTCTGTTTTTTCACGCCTGAGCGGGATTGTCAGCGCGCTGCGCGGGCGGATTTGGCCGGGGCTTGTCAAACCGTTGGCCCGCATCAAATCCTCCGGGCTTACGCCGAACGCGCGCGCGATGCCGTCAAGCGTATCGCCGTTTTTTACGAGGTATTGCTGCGCCGGGATGCGCAGTTCCTGCCCGGCGAAGAGCCGCTGCCCGGCAAGACCGTTCTGCCGGATGAGCAGCGGTACGGTCGTACCGAACCTGTCCGCTATATTTTGCGGCGTATCTCCCGGACGGACGGCGTACAAAAAGTCCTCTGTCGGGATCACAAGCGCTTCTCCGTCAACCAGTCTGAAGGGAGCGGGGAGCATGTTCGCCGCGGCGATGGATTTATCATCGGCCGAATAAAGCCGGGACAAAAGTTCGAGCGTCTGCCCGGCTTTTACTTTATGGATCATCATACAATTACCTCCGTTTTCATTCAAATGTATGTGTTTGAAGCGAATCAATATGACAATCAGCGCGTAAAAAGGAGGATTAGTCTCCGAAAAAGCGATTCCATATCCGTTTGATTTATGGAATTCGAGAAAAACCTCTGATATAATAAAGTTGGAAAAAAACGGAGGTGCAACAATGAAAACAGTAGGGGAAAAGATAGCAGAACTGCGCAAAGCAAAAGGAATGACGCAGGAAGAGCTTGCAACAACCATTGGAGTTTCCACACAATCGGTCTCAAAATGGGAGAACAACACAAATATGCCGGACATTATGCTGCTGCCTGTTATCGCGGAAATTTTCGGAGTTACCATTGACGCGCTGTTTTGCAGAGATAATGAGCAGGGTAGAGTGGGTTTTCTGAATTTGTTTGACCGCATGAAAGATGATTTTATATATACACTGCAAAAGGAGTTTTTCGACAATTATGACAGAGAACGCGGCGAGACTCTTGAAAACAGGATTCGGAATTGCATAGATTTCTTAAAAGAACATCCGTATGCGCAGACCGGCGTATACACCGGGAAAAACGGCGCGATTTACTATTCCGAGCCGACGGGCGGCGTTCTGCTTCGGAAGAACGAAAAAGGCTGGGCATCGCTTTTAGAGGACGAAAGCGTGGTCAACGCGCTTCAGGCTTTCGCAGACAATGACTTCAGGAAAATTCTCCGCTATATTTCTGAAAACCTAACGTTTACATTGCCGATGATTATGATGCTGGGCTTGTCGGACGAAGCGAAAGCCAAAAAAATACTGAATACGCTTTCAGAGAAAGGGCTGCTGACAACAGAGAAAGTCAACACCGGAGAATCTGAAATAATCATTTACCGTCCTGTTGAAATTAAAGAAAGACTGCTTCCGCTTTATATCGCGCTTACTTATCTTAAACGCTATGAAGAATTCAAACCGTGCTTTTATTCATGGTGCGGATGATAAAATAAAATAAGAAAACAAAACAAGGCTGTTCGCACAGCCTTGTTTCGTTTATGAGGGTTTATGGAATGAAGGAGACACCTTCTTTAAAAACCGAGTTCAAAAAGCCATTTTCGGTCTATGGGCTTTTCGGGCAACGCGATTTGATTTTGATTGCTTTGCAGTTTCAGGGACCGTATGGGCGAATGGAGCGCTTCGTTTTTGCGGGTCGGGACGAAGTCGTCGCCGCGGCGTTTTTGAATTGCGCAGATTAAGCATATATAGAGTATCAGTGTCATAAACCAAATCATTTTCTCAACCTCCAAACAAATGTTTTTTTGTTGGCTTCATTATATTGCTTTATATGTACAATAAACCGGACTTAATAAAACTTCCCGTAATTTTTTAAATTTTTTATCGACAGAAAGCGACAAATTTAAACACAAATTATTTCGTTTTCGCCGCTTTGACTATTATAAGTCATATGTTTTCCAAAAGTTGTCGAAATAATTATTTTTTTATTCATTTACAAAAGTAAAATTATCTGATATTATAAAAAATAAGGAGGAGTTTAGGTGAGAACACTGATCAGCGAGTTGTCAAAGAATTATAGAAGCTTTAAGTTGCGGTATCTGCTGTATGAGGAATGCGATAATTTCAGCGACCAGATATTCTTTAGTCTTTTAATTGAGAAGCGCAACGAGCACGAAAACGATTACAAAGCGATCCGCAACTTTACAAACAGCCGGAAGGTTGCCGAGAAAGTGTTGAAAAAGCTGTACGCGGGAAACGTCACGCCCGTCGGGCTGCCGTATATCATCGAAGATTTCATAATTAGCCAATATTTGGTGAATATATAAAACTACATAAAACAAAACCCCTGCTGCGGTTTTTACACCGTTTACAGAGGTTTTATTATTATTATGCCATGCGCTGCTTATTGACAGCGCTTTTTTATTGTGATAAGATTTCGGGTATTGAGATAGAAAAAGAGAGAAATAATGGGAAAAATCGCCGGCCGCAAACAAATTATCTTCGCCACATCGCTGTTCATGGCTGTGTATTTTATCAGCTATCTGACCAGATTAAACTACAACGCCGTGCTTGCCGAAATGACCGCGAACGGCGGCTTTACCAAAGCGGAAGCCTCGCTTCCGTTGACCGGACTGTTTGTCGCCTATGGATTCGGTCAGCTTGTCAGCGGGTATTTGGGAGACCGAATTCAGCCAAAGCTGATTATACTCGCCGGGCTTTTGATTACGACGGCGATGAATCTGGTTATGCCGTTCTGCGCCGAAGCGGGCGTTATGACCGCCGTCTGGAGCGTAAACGGTGTAGCGCAGGCGATGATTTGGCCGCCGCTGGTGAAGATTATGACCGCAACTTTTACGCCGGACGATTATAAAAAAGCATGCGTAAGGGTAAGCTGGAGCAGTTCGCTGGGAACCATCGCCGTCTATTTGCTCGCGCCTGTCTGCATCCTGCTTTCCGGGTGGAAGCTGGTCTTTATCGTCTGCGGACTGTTGAGCGCGGGGATGGCGGTCGTGTGGCATTCCGGATACAGCTGCCTTGAAAGGCAGACGGGCGTTTTATATCAAAAAGAAAAAGCCGCGGTCACGGCGGCGGAAAACGCACGGTTTACGCCGGCGGTCATTGCTTGCATGATTACCGTCATGCTTGCCGTCGTCATGCAGGGGCTACTGCGGGACGGGCCTACGTCCTGGATGCCGGTATATATTTCCGACGCGTTCGGCGTCAGCAGCTCGATCTCCATTCTCACCGGCGTCGTTCTGCCGGCGTTCAGCATCGTCAGCTTTCAGGCGACGTCGTTCTTAAACCGAAAAGTTATCAAAAACGAGATGACCTGCGCGGCGGCAGTTTTCGCGCTGGGGACCGCAGGCGCCGCGGTTTTATATGTTGCCGCGTACAAACAGCCGGTGCTTGCGGTGGCGATGTTCGCGCTGGTGACCGGCTGCATGCACGGCGTGAATTTGATTTTAATCGGTTTGCTGCCGCCCCGCTTTGAGAAGTACGGAAAAGTATCGTTCATATCGGGCTTGTTCAATTCCTGCACGTACATCGGCAGCGCCGCGTCCATTTACGGCGTCGCGATGGCAACCGAAAAATACGGATGGCTCTATTCGATGGGAATATGGCTTGCCGCGGCCGCAGTCGGAACGCTTCTGTGCGTTCTATGCGTCAGAAGCTGGCGCAAATCCATAAAAATAGATTAATCGGCGTAACCGTATCTGAAAAACTCCTCCTCGCTTCCGTTGAAAACGTTCATATCAATATATTTTTCTACGCCGTTGTAACCCTTTAGCTTTTCCTTGTCCGAATACTGCCAGAAGGTCCATTCGCGGCCGTCCGGAAGGTTTGGCTTAAAATAAACATCCCGAATCCAAATGTCGTATTCCAAAAACGAGCCGCTGATATAGCGCTTGTACGAGGACATGGTCGCGTATATTATCGGTTTCAAACTGTAATGGTTCTCCAGCTTTTCGAGCATTTCCATCAGGTTCTTCTGCACGTGCGCTTTGTCGGGCGGATTGGATTTATAATCGGCATAAAACTCAATATCCACGACCGGCGGGAGCATGTTTTCCGTTTTGGCCACATGCGCGTTAAAATTGTCCGCCTGCCGGAAACCGCTGCTTTCAAAGCTGAAAAAGTGATACGAGCCGACCCGCAAATGCGTCTTTTGGGCGTTTTCGATGTTGTACTGGTAATTCGGATCGACGTGCGTGCTTCCCTCCGTCGCTTTGATAAAGGCGAAAGCGATGTTTTGCTTTGCGAGCACGTCCCAATCCACGACGCCCTGATAGCTGGAGAGGTCGACGCCCCGAACGGGATATTCCGCTTCCGACGGCGTGTTGATGCGTATTACGCCGTTGTAAAATAAGATTCCCGCGGTCAGCATTATGATAAGGAAGGCGCAGAGCGAAAGGGAGATTTTTTTATATTTGTTTTTATATGCATAATAACTCCTTACAGAAAATGTTTACTTTAGTATATCACAACCGGAACACTCAAGCAATATTTGGAAATGACATAAATTTTAGAAAAATGTATTGACAAATGCCTTTTTATCTGATAATATAGTTGAGCACAAAGAAGAAGAACAAAGTTCTCACCCGTACTGCGCGGCAGATACGCGGTTAATACATGTTCTGAATACACAGCCGCATGATGATAATGTGGGTGTATTGTAGTACCATGCGAGACTTTTTTCTTTGAATAGTCGTGCATGGATTTTTTATATATTTCTGGGGGTGTCTTCCTATCAACAAAAAAACGCTTATCAATGAGGAAATTAGAGCCAGCGAGGTGCGTGTAGTTGATGCAGAGGGTAAACAGCTCGGCATTATGAAACTCGAGCAGGCGCTGAATCTTGCTTACGCGGAACAGCTTGACCTTGTAGAAATTGCGCCGGACGCGAAACCGCCGGTCTGCAAAATCATGGACTACGGCAAGTACCGTTTTGAGAAAGAAAAGCGCGAAAAAGAGATGCGAAAGAAGCAGCAGACTGTCGAGTTGAAAGAGCTGCAGCTGAATCTCCGGATCGACACACACGATTTTAACACCAAGCTCAATCATGCGATGCGTTTTCTAACACAGGGAAATAAGGTAAAAGTAGTAGTAAAATTCAAGGGCAGGGAATTGGCACATCCAGAGAACGGAACCGAGCTGCTTAAGCGGTTCTCGGGAGGCTGCGGAGATTTGTGCGTTGTCGAAAAGCAGCCGGTTCTTGACGGCAGAAATATGATTATGATACTTGCACCCAAGAAAACGAATGCGGCTGCAAACACACCGGTAAAAAACGAAGCAAATCCGGTTAAAGAAAAATCGCAAACATAACTATTGAAAGGAATAGATAAGAATGGGAAAGATTAAGACTCATAAGGCTTCAGCAAAACGCTTCAGCTTTACAGCCGGCGGAAAAATCAAGATGTATCATCCCGGACATCGTCACAATCTGGGCATGAAACCCACTAAGCGCAAGAGAAAGCTTAAGAAAGCCGTATATGTTAGCTCCGCTCGCATGCGTGACTTGAAGCGACTCATCCCTTACGACTAAATCAGGATTTTGGAGGTAATATAAGATGGCAAGAGTTAAAGGTGCGCTTTCAACCAGAAAGAGAAGAAAAAAGATATTAAAGCTTGCGAAAGGCTATTGGGGCGCTAAGAGCAAGCACTTTAAGATGGCAAAGCAGGCTGTTCTCAAGAGCGGCAATTATGCATTTGCCGGAAGGAAACAGAAGAAGAGAGATTTCCGTTCCCTCTGGATTACCCGTATCTCCGCTCAGGCGAAGGCTTGCGGTATCAATTATTCCCAGTTCATGCACGGATTGAAGTTAAGCGGCATTACACTCAATCGCAAAATGCTCAGCGAGCTTGCTGTAAACGATAAGGAAGCGTTTGCGAAGCTGGTAGAAACTGCAAAGGCGGCTCTTTAAAAATATATTAAATTCTGTTGACAAAATTCGCTGTTCTTGGTACAATAATATTAACGTTTGTTACTTGTACCGCTTAGAAATGTTATACCGCAATGCTCCGTGTTTCCCCGGAAGCAATCGGAGGGAGGGATATATAAATGGCTGAGATAAAAGTAAAAGAGAATGAGAGTATCGACAGTGCTCTCCGCAGATTCAAGAGATTGTACCTCAGAAGCGGAGTGCAGGCAGAGCTGCGCAAGAGAGAGCATTACGAGAAGCCCAGCGTTCGTCGCAAGAAGAAATCTGAAGCTGCAAGAAAGCGCAAATACAAATAAGAAAATAAAAGCTCTGTCAAGCGCAGAGCTTTTTTATTTTTGCTTAAAGTATATTGGTTGCTGTTGAAGTTGGCCCAGCAAAACAGGAAGTGTGTTTTTTCTATATTCGTTTACAGAACAAATAGTAATCATATGAAATTTCTATAAGGCCGGCGCTTTTCGCGGTTATTTGCGAGCTGATGTTCGCGCTGCTTGTAGAATATATAACTTCTTTGACTTGCGCAACTTCTTTGCTTCCGCTAAGCAGATATTCTGCTAAAGAAACAACATTCGATACGGCGTATCCTTTCTGCCTGTAGCCTTCAAGCGTGGCGATTGAAATTTCGACTACTTCACTGCAGAATGGAGATAAGTATGTGGTTGCAGAGCAGGAGACGATTTTATGATCAATCAGTGTGCCATAGTTTATATCTCCGGGTTCAGTGAAAAGCGTAAAGTCATATTTATTATCTTTATAAAATATGATCGAGTTTTCCTGCTTTTTCGATAGATTCAATTTGGTACTTTTATCTGCGCTGTAATGCAGGGCGCA
>Ga0134097_1002031_pt1 | contig 13156 bp, 9 predicted proteins | sample 8_3taG_FD_94450 | JGI IMG/M metagenome (GOLD analysis project Ga0134097, IMG submission 94450) | Switchgrass degrading microbial communities from high solid loading bioreactors in New Hampshire, USA - 8_30_10_142_A2 metaG | ecosystem: Engineered > Bioreactor > Semi-continuous > Anaerobic >... | reverse complement strand
ACAATATTCTCAATTTCACGGAAAACAGAATTGGATTTATTCTGTACAAAATCTTCAAGCATTTTTTGAATACTTAGTCTTTCTGAACTGGACTTGTCCAAAGTGTTTGCAACAGTAAAGTCATACAATTTATGCCATACGTCCTTTCCCTTTTTCTTTCTTATGTGTTCAAGATATTCATTCAAATATTTTCTAAAGTCATGTTCCGTCTGGTAGAACCCATTTTGGAAAATATTCAGAAGCTTTCCTATTTGACTTTGAAGACTTTCTTGAGGTCTCTTTACATCTTTTAGCAGTCCTATTACCATTTTTTCAATTTGAAGTCTTGACCGGCTCTTAAAAATATTACATAAAATCATATTTGCAACATGTTTGTCCTCATCTGTAAGTTCAATATCTGATTTTTCAACAATATCTTTTTCCCTATATCTTGAAACGACCATATCATCTTGAATTTTGCCCAATACGGCAATTTGGCCATATCCGTCCTCTCTTCTTAGTCCAACACCTTCAGATGCCAATTTTTTTATTCTATCCGGGTTAATCTTTCCTTCCACTTTGTACTTTATTACACTCCCCTTCAATACGGCGGTGTAGCAAACTGTATTTGTTCTGTACAAAGTATTGTAAGATGCCGCAACTCCAAGACTTGAATAAGACTCTATATATTCACATTTACCTTCAATTCCAAGCATTTCTTTTAATTCATTTTCCGGTATGTATGTATTAACTTTACCGTTGTAATAAAGTATTGCATCAGATAAAAAGTAAATATATAAATCCTCTTTAATATCCAAATCCGATTCATATAAACAAACAGTAGAAACTTCTTTTATACTAATTACTCTGCACTTTCCATAGCCACTTCCCCTTGAACCGCCGAAATAAATATAATCTTTACTCAATATTTTTACTATGTCATCATAATACTTCTCAGGAACTCGAATATAGGCTCTAAAGCATTCACCTTTTCTTATTGCCTCATATCTGAACATTTTTAATTTACTATTGTCATTTAACGTATCTTTTTTATTGATATGAAGATTTTCGATCTTTCCCGGATTATATCCCAGCAGGAGCTTTTCATTTTTCGCATCTTTAACCACAAATTCATAATTGTTTAAAGGAATGCTGTTTTCTATTTTTCTGTTAAATGAGTGTACCACATGGACATTATCTTTATTTGAACGTATCTCCTGTTTGTCACCCATATACCCCTGCATCATTGGTATTGCAGGATTCCCATCCAGCAAAGGATAAGCATTATAAAATATTGAAATGCCGTTCAATATCTCTTTTGGAATAAAGCATTTTTCTTCAACCAAGCCCCAAGCAACAGCTCCTTTTACTACAGAACCCGGAATATATGAATAACTGTACTCATTATTTGAATCCCGTTCAAATTTGCCAAGTTTCAAAGGCTCCAGTGCCTGAATGTCAAACTGAATAGATTTATGCATTTAGCTTCACCTTCTTTTCTAAAAATCTTATATATTCATGTGTTACTTCTTTTTCTTCCAGCCAAAGTGAAACCCTGACTTCTCCTTTTCCCTTCGTTTCATTGGAGCCCAAATGACGGAGCATAGAACAAGCCGAAGCCAAAAGAATTTTATCCTCATTATCCAGTTTCTTAGGTGAATAAACAGTCGAATAAAGTACAATTCCCCTGTTTATCACTCTATAATTTCTTAATGAATTTTTCTTTGCAACACCTGAAACGTAATTAATAGATGTCTGAGTTTCTATATGCGTTAGTGCTTCTAAAATTTCCTCCGGCTTGATATCTGAGTCTTTCATATAACACTTGAAATAATCTTTGATATTTTTCGAAAATTCTCAGTCGGAAAATTTTATTTTGCTATGACTGTATTTCTCAGCCACACCAAAAAGCTCTTCTTTTTTCTTTTGTAATATCTCTGCAATTTCTCTGCATTCATCTATTTCCATTAATATATTTACAAATACCGATGCCATTTCTCCCAGTTTTCCTTTTAAAGTTTTTCCGTTGATATATAAAAATCCATATTCATCATGCAAAACATCAGCATCAACAAACCCTGGAACTGAATTACCGCTTCCAAAAACAGCGTCCGTCAATAATTCAATTTTCAATGTATATTCTTCCATACTTACACCTCCTCATCACAAAACGGTATAAAATAATCCAATGCTTCTATTGCATCAAACAAAACACATTTTCCGTTTAGGAATCCGCTTTTTGCATTAAGCCGGTGTGCACCAAGTACATTATAAATCTGATTAATTTCTATATAGGTATCTAAATAAGCCTCTCCTTTTTTCATTTCTTTTAACATTCCTTTTATTTTTCCCCTGGGTAATTTTCTCGATCTTATTACCTCTATATCCTTCCTAAAAAGAGAATAATGATTTGGTGAATCTGATTCTTTTGAAACCACCAACGGTCTCATGGAAAGGTCTTTACCGTCAAGTGTCTTATAAACTGTGTTTCTAATCTCACCCAAATTGTTATTGTATTCTCCTTGAACTATATGCCAGTCGATCCTCGATTCAATTTTGCCTTCTTCAATACTTGATTTTGCATTTTTACAAAGTTCTTCGGATAATTCGTATGTTTTAAAAAACGGATATTTTTCTTTCACAATTGCAATACCGGCGCAGGCCGTTATCTTTTCTCCCATAACTTTATACTTTTCCAACTCTTGCAAGAAAATATAAGCACATTCCAAAGCAATCCTCGCATCAGTGATATAACAAACATCGTCGCCTGCCAGCACAACTTTTCGAATCGGTATAACCGAACTTTTAAGTTCCATTCTTTCTTTTTCCAAGTTTTTACGATTTTTTTCTACTGTCTCAACCATTTTGTTAAAAGCTGTTTTGAAAGCCTTGTCAATATCTGTTGAAAACTGATTCAATGCATTTATGTATTGTTCATTTATTTCCTTTATATTTTCAGAATTATACTTGCTTCTAAAACTTTCTCTCAAGTTGCTTATCCGCTTTCCCATCCTGTTTCCGTCAATATGTGTAATGGCTATATAGCTTTTTTCATTTTTACTTACACCCAAATCCTTAATATCTAAAGCAAATTGACTGTTACTTTTTCCCCTTTGGTTAAACATATCAATTTTTGATTTTGCCTCACTGGAATAGTAGTTTCCGCTTAATTCTTCTTTATAAATGGCAGGTAGTCTTGTAGAACTGCATTTTTTCGATACTCCAAAGTCAATAATACAAGAATACGTATCTCTTTTTGCCTTTTTTCTTTCCAATCTCTCAAACAATTCTCTGGTTTTATCGATAATGATATCTTTTTCAGGATCATATTCCAAACTTGCAATAAAAAATTCTAACGAAGGATATTCTTTTATAATTCGTCTGGAATAGGCTTTTGAAAAGTTAATACAATCATCATTGTTTTCAAAATAATAAATACTGCTACCTCCTCCAGAACTGATATGATTGCCGTTATAATCATCACAGAGTTCCTGTGGAAGTTCTTTAGTCACAAATTCAATTATCTCTGATGCTCCGATATTTTCTCTTAACCTGTTAGATTTAAAAATATAACTTTGCTTTTTTGATACTTCCAAAATCGTTAAAAATCCCATTATTCCCCCTCCTTATTTCATTGCTTGTTTATTATTTATCAGTTTTCTACACAAAACCTCCGTCCTTTACCTTGACCACAGTACCAAATCCTCTCGCCACCGACTTACCCAACCCCAGATAATCCGGTATCACAAAATTGGTCAAAAACCTTCCTTTAAATCCGACCATCTTCTTGTTCTTGAAATTTACTTCCACAGGGCGGAGTTTAATCATTGCCTCTATGGGCTTGTCCACCCAGCAATTCAATCCTTTTGCCATGGACAGAATATTACCAACAAGCACTTTCTTCAATATTCCTACTCTCTCTTCCAAGGATGCTTTTACATATTCCTCAAAATTATCCTGATTAAGCGCCATCCACGGAGTCAAAAATTCATATTCAATCAATCCCTCTGAAGGACCAAATTTCATTGTTTTGAGTATATAGCCCTTCTCAAGGATACTCATAATTTTATCTTTCATATCAATTTCCTTCACATCATAGAAAATATCTATCAATATTTTAGAAGCGTCATTAATGGCGATAATGTTTGGAACTCCGCTAATAGATTTGTATTGAATTACAGGATAGCCATACTTAAACTTGCCGTCTCCCAAATGATTGTGCAACTCGACATACTCAGGAAATCTTCCTGCGAGATACCCTCGTATTTTAGGCACATCCCTGCTTGCAACTTTGTTACCTTCCAGTTTTACAGTAAGCATTTTAATTTCCAATGTAATTCCCCCATTTTAAATGAAATAATCCCTGTCTATTTTTCTAATAAAGCCTGTATCCTTATCATAGGTACTGCATAACATTTCCCTGCTTATAAAGGTAATCTCCTTTTCATCTATTTCAACGTGCTTTTTTACCGCCTGTTCCGGCAAACTGAGCACAAATTGGTAAAAATCTTTTTTCAGCTTATTAAACTGCCTCTTTCTTTCGAAACGATCGGCAATAAGCTTTATACTTTGGTATTTTTCCCATACTTCCGATGCCTCGTCATCCGCCTCAATAAATACATCCACTGTTTTAACCTCCTGTTTAATCAGTTCAAATGCCTTCGAATTCTTATCTTCTCTGTGTTCAAAAGCCTCTCTGTACCGAAGTTCTCCGATACAGTTCAAAAGCCAATCACTTTCGTCGTTCCCATGGGATTTCAAACCGTTGTAATACCTTTCTGCCAACTGAAAAATATCTTTTTCCTCTATCATATCCTTATCTTTCAATGCCGATTTGGTCTCTTCCATCAATATAGTGTCATAGATATAACTTGAATAAGCTTTATCGTGATGATTCTCATTGACCAGATTAACGAGGGTTACAATACCTTTTTTGCCGCACCATTCACGGTTACACCGGCCTGCCGTCTGATTGATGCTGTCCATCGGTCCGAAATCCCTGTATACCCTGTCAATGTCAATATCCACTCCGGCTTCAATCATCTGCGTTGAAACAATTATCTTTCGGTTTTTGCTGTCCTTTATTTTCTCTATCCTGCCAAGCCTCTCTTTAGGAATAATATTAGTGGATAAATAGTAAACTTCCGCTATATCCTCAAACTCATCTTTAATATATGAAAATACATCAATGGAAGTCATAATTGTGTTCAATACGATTAAAAAGTCATCTTCTTCATATCGGTTAATCTCATCGTATATAAATGCTTTGAATTCCTCCAGGGTCATCCCGTTTTCAAGCCTGCTTGCATCAATGTTTATGCGGTTGAATTCACTGAAATATCTTTTCTTACATGTTGCAAGTTCGTATATTTCACCGTCGCTTTCAGAAAAAATCAGCGGCATGGTGGCCGTCATCAATATAAAACGGCAGTTTAGAAATAATGCCATTGCTTTAAAGGTCTCATTAACCAACTTCCAGTACTTATGCGGTATACTCTGCACTTCATCAAGTATAATAATGGAATTTACCATGCTGTGAAATTTCTTCAGCTTTCTGTTCCTGTTTGTAAATATGGAGTGCAAAAGCTGGACAAAGGTACTTACCACAATCTCCGAATCCCATGATTCCACAAGATGCTCTGAAATTGCATCGCTGTATTCTTCTTTTTTACCGTCCTTTTCCCATTTATAACTTCGTTCCGAAAGGTAATGATGCTTCAGCATTACCTTTGAGTCATCACTGCCCAAAACATCTTTAAAAACATCAAAGTTCTGTTCTATTATTGAAGTAAAAGGAAGCACATAAATAATTCCGGGATTATATCCCTCTTCCTTTATTATGCGTTCCTTCAGCATCAATGCAGTCTTAAGTGCGATAAGAGTTTTTCCTGATCCAGTGGGAAGATTAATGGACAATATTTTTTCTTCAAGATTTATATTTCTAACACTCTCTACAACATCTTCATATATTTCGTCTCTGCGCTTTGCCATTTGAATATTCTTTATTTCAAGTCCCTTTTTGAAATTATCAACGCAGGATGACAAAAGGTTGGGTCTATGCGTGCTTTTCTCAATAAAGTCCTCAATACTCATTTTTTCGCTGTTATATATAGCTTCAAGCTTGTCAGAAAAAATGAGCAGAGAAAAGAGTAAATTAATCAGCAAAAACGTTTCAATACCCAGTAATTCCTTCACTTTATTTCTGACTTTTCTGCTTGTCAAATAATCAATGTCCGCCAAAAATTCATCAGTTGTATAGTCCAATATAGAAAAATCAATTCCAAGTTCCGCAATTACATTCTGCAGTTCTGTTTTATCAATGCTTTCAAATTGAAGCTTTAAAAGATTTCTATTGTTTTCATCTCCATGCAATGCGGACATAAAATTTGAAAAATCGTCCAGTTCTCCATGGTGTTTAGAAACCACCATATATGAAAAAAAAGCAAGAGCTTCATCCTTTAAAACTGTGCTTGCAATTTTAAAGGACAAAACTCCTGACAATAATCCGTGACTTTTCTTCTCATCATTATTCTGCTTGCCGTTTACATTTTTTATGTAATCCTGAAAATAGGAAGTGGCTTTGCCAAGATCATGGGTTAAAAGATTTATCCGGTTTAACTGACGTATTTTATCATTGGAAAAACTCTTAAAATTAATTCTTTTTTGTAATAATATGCTGTCTCCTATCAATGAAACATTTTTTAAATGTTCTTTGAGAAGTTTATCCGGATGCGAAAGCAGCACGATTTCCTCTCCCTTATAATATCATGATATTTTCGTCTATTTCCATAATCTTAGTAAAGTTTTCAAGTTTTGCTTTGATTTTTCTGCTGTTCCTCTCGAACAATATCTCTCTGTATTCTTTTACATTCCGCTCTTCATCCATCTCAACGGGTATGTTTTCAGTAAAATATTCCCTGTCATCCTCATATTCCACATCGCCTTTTGCAATCCTGTCCACGGGCAAAACACTTGAAAATTCCACAAATCCTTTGTTCCCGGAAATCTCTTGCCCTTCAAATTCTCCTACAAATGTGTAATTGGCCAGGTTTTCGCTAAGACCCATACTGATTGTGTATACGCTACAGTGTCTTGTAAGGAATTCTTTTAATTTCCCGTATATTTTTTCATCTTTGTGTGTGAAATAAATCCTGTAGCAAACATCTTTCAAATACTCAATCTTTATTTGGGTACGTTCATGTATTCTGTTCATTGACTTTTTTGTATTTATAAGATTCTCACTGATTCTCACCTTTTTAATGGGCTTCCTTATGCCTATTCCTATTTGGGCAAGGTCTTTGGTAAAAAGCTTTTGATAATCTTCTTTTCCAAAACCCAATATAGCAGCAATCATACCTGCAACGGCAGTCCTGGTTGGAATTGAATATGTAAGGGGAGATGTGGTTGTATAAGGTTTTTTGAAGTGTCCATAGGGAGCACTTACATCAAAAACCAAAAATTTTTGAGCCATTTCTCTCCCTCTCTCTAATATGATTTTTCTTCAAACTTTATTTCCTTAATATCTTTCAGATTAATTCCCTGGCCGTTCAAAACCAGTTTCAGGTTTTTATCCGCAATGTAAACCACTTTTTCAACTCTGTCCTTGTACAACACAAGCTCATTTACCAGTTCGTCTATTTTTATCGCAAAGTCCTTGACTGATCTGATTTTTTCATCGGGCAAGTCAGATACAAGCTCAATCTTGTTTTGCAAATCTCCTATAAAGAAATTCTGCCCGGCTTTATACACCACTCTGAGCATAAGTCTCGGCATATGCCCCATCTTTGAACGGGTAATGAGATTTTTGGTACCGTTCCACATGGCTTCGTCCAAAAGTTCCACATCTTCATCACTGAGTCTTGTCTCTTTTGCTGCATTTTCATTTACAATTCCGTGGAATCCTATGAGGGAATAGGGTAAAATGTACTCTTCCCTGAAAGTTTTCTGTGCTTTTCCTTCACCAGATGCAAAAGCACCCGTACCTTTTATATGCTTTAATGAGACTTTATTTAACGACCTGCCCATGCCAAACTGTACCGGACCGGTGAATGTTATTGATGCCTTATCAAGAGGGATAACTCCTCCAAAAAGCCTTATATCAATTGCTTTTTCAATAATCTCATTTAAATCTTCATTAAAATCCTTTGCTCTGGCTTTTCCGTCCTTTATACCACCCTTTTCCGATTCCAATTCCCTTACAAAAATATCTTTTCCGTTCGAACCGTCATAACCTTTATAACTGAATAAATAATCCCTTATTGTTCTTTTTAACCTTACATCGGTTACAATGTTGACACCTGTCTCCTCGTCAATGCGGGGTTTATTTTCATCCAACGGATCGCCATTGGGGTTAGCATCGGTTACATCGTATAAAAACAATATTTCCTGCCTGTTTTTAATCATGGTTCAACATCCTCCCCATCCTTTTTTTCTTCTTTAAAATGCTTTGCAAGAGTCATACCCAGGACAAAGTAGAAGCTTATATCATCATTGGAAATGTTCTTATCGGCTTCTTCTCCCAACATATACATTCCTATAAGGTATTCCAGTTCTTTATAATAGTTCTTGTTGTATTCATTCAATTTATTGACAGCTTCGGAAAATATCCTTTTTACCAATTTTCTGTCCAGTTTCAAACCATTCAGCCTGCTGTAAAACGGTTTGCTTTTTCTCTCATCGTACTGTATGTTCAATAACTTTTCTGTAAGCACACCTGTAAGAAATACAGCTTTTTTATAATCTGAATCAAAAGCATCTTTATAACTTTCATTTTCAAAGAAGTCCAAATACTTTTTATTTTTTTCCGTTTTCTCAATCATTATCTTTTGCACCCCTTTCTCTTTGTCACTGAACAGATTGAGTTTTTCGATAAATAAAATACTCATTAGTGCCTGAAGCACAAGAGCATCGATATATTCCTCATTCACAAATGCTGACCGTATTTTTGAAATCATTCTGTTTAAAAGAAATTTATAACTTATTTTTTTGTATGTGAAAACGTTATTCAGAATTTCCAAAAAGCTTTTGTCAAAGTTTCCTTCTGTCTTGTTGTTTGGGAAAAAGGTTCTTATTTTGTCAAATCCGAATTTTAAATCATAGGTGGAATTGTCTTTTCCAGGCAGGTTTCTGAACAAATCAATATCATCGATTTTATCTTTAATTTTCAATATATTCTTAACCTTGCTTGGAACAATATCTTCAATATACAGCAAAATTCTGAAAACACTTCCTGACTGTTCTTCTTTATATATCAACATGTTATAGTTGAGAAAATTTTTACTGTCCTTCATTATATCAAGAAAATCTCTCTCACTTGCCAACAGGTTTTGCCTCGTATCTTTTTCAGTGGAAAAGTTTTTGTTCTTTTCAAACTCTTCCAATGTTTTAATAAATTCTTTTTCATCTTCTTTATCCCTTATTACTGCTTTAGGTATTACGAAATAATTGAATCCGGAAAATCTGGATGAAAGGTTTTCCCGTAAATACTTTTTGCCTTGTTCCAATTTTTGTGCACAACTGCCGCATACAGGGTAGTTCTTCCATGCATTCTCCTGTTTGAATCCTCCGCTTACAAAGCCTATTTTGTCAACAGTGTATGAATTGTAAGTATTCACAAAACCAAAAACTTCAGTTTTTTGTTTGCAGTAATAGCAGATACCTATTCCCTTTGATGTAGTTCCATATTTATTGAAATACTGCTCATTCGAAATTTTACCGAGTCGATCTTTTATTATGTTAAAATCCCCCATATACCTTTCATTTTCGTTTTCAAACAATGATAATGTTATAATGAAGGATTCACCTTTTTCCAACGTAATTGATTTTATTTTTTCTGAGATCTCATTTTCGATTTTTTCTTGATTTGAAGATATGTACTCATAGATATTTTTAAATATTGTAAACTCTTCATAGGACGGATTTGAATTTTTCAGAATATCATTGAGAGAAATCATGATTTTGTTTAACGTCTTCGACGGGTCTGTATATTTTGAAGTAGGTGTTATATCTCCACCTCTGGCGCTTCCCTTTTTGTATGCGTATTTAACTATCTTTTTATCCGAGAACTCTTCATACTCGATACCTCTATAACTAACATTCCGTTCATTCAAGTTAAACACAATTTTTAAGACGTGCCTTTAGTTTCCTTTTTCATTATGATTCTCAATGACTTGAATATAATCATCTGCTTCGACGCTTTTGCTATTGAGTACATACTCTCCTATCTGCAATATACCCGTAAGCAACAAGACACCTTCTCTCAGAGCAGTAATATTTTGCATTTCATATAATCATATTACATCTTTTGATAAGTTTTGTCAAGTACAAATTACATTTTTCTTCAAAATATGTGTTATTTCTGTAAAGAATAAAATATATAATGATTTCTTTCAATCCTTTAATTACTTGTTCATTTATATAATAGCAAGTTTATCTTTAAATTGCTTCGAATTTTTTATTTTTTTACGTAAGTTTTGTAAAGATAAAAGATTATTGAGTACCAGAAAAGTATTAAGTCCCTGTTTTTACTGGATATACTACTTCAACGATGTGTACTACGACCTAAGCGCCGCGTGTGTCAGGTGTGTTTCAATCCTTATTTTGCTGGAAGTTCTACTTCAACTCTAGGATAATATTGGCTTTTGACATAAGGAGTATTTGTTTCAATCCTTATTTTACTGGAAGTTCTACTTCAACTTAATAGTTGCTTTATATTTAGCTTCTAAATCAATAGTTTCAATCCTTATTTTACTGGAAGTTCTACTTCAACAACTAGCACCTTGTTAACTTCAAATCTGTTATATTTGTTTCAATCCTTATTTTACTGGAAGTTCTACTTCAACCTGTGTGGAGTAGCCTGTAGGCTTCATATTCTTTTGTATGTTTCAATCCTTATTTTACTGGAAGTTCTACTTCAACAGTTGAAACTGTTGTGTTGAATGATCAATATAACAGGTTTCAATCCTTATTTTACTGGATGTTCTACTTCAACTAATTCACAAGTAGATTTACAAGCATTTGAAGGGAAGTTTCAATCCTTATTTTACTGGATGTTCTACTTCAACGGTTTAGCATGAGCAATTGAAGAAAGCTTATCCGTATGTTTCAATCCTTATTTTACTGGATGTTCTACTTCAACATCGGTTGCCGAGCATTAGGAAAGTAAGGAGGGAATGTTTCAATCCTTATTTTACTGGATGTTCTACTTCAACCATTTTATCGACAAAGGCAAACCTTGTATTCTCTCTCCAAGTTTCAATCCTTATTTTACTGGATGTTCTACTTCAACTTGAGTTAGTACCAAAACATTTATTCTATTCTATTTGTTTCAATCCTTATTTTACTGGATGTTCTACTTCAACGTTTACCATTTTCATCTGTAAGTGGCCCAAACATCCCCAGTTTCAATCCTTATTTTACTGGATGTTCTACTTCAACAACAACAGCAGCAATGGCATCTACTTACATTCATCTAAGTTTCAATCCTTATTTTACTGGATGTTCTACTTCAACCAAAAAGAAAACTTGGGTTATAGATGGCAGAGAACAGTTTCAATCCTTATTTTACTGGATGTTCTACTTCAACAAATATTGTATGAATAAGGAGGATGGTTTTATGAAGGTTTCAATCCTTATTTTACTGGATGTTCTACTTCAACTGATTAATGGACACACAAAGCTAACCTCAAAAGATATGTTTCAATCCTTATTTTACTGGATGTTCTACTTCAACCAGGTAGACAGTATTCTATACGAACACAATAACGGAGTTTCAATCCTTATTTTACTGGATGTTCTACTTCAACTATCCCATCCCATTCAATCACTTCTTTGTCTCCGCGTTTCAATCCTTATTTTACTGGATGTTCTACTTCAACTTCCAAGTGTTTATTAATTCTTGAGTAATCGTGTCGTTTCAATCCTTATTTTACTGGATGTTCTACTTCAACGCAGAATCGCTCATACGTCAGGCAATAGCTGAAGGATGGGGTTTCAATCCTTATTTTACTGGATGTTCTACTTCAACGCGAAAACGAATTATTGCCTGCATTAGTATAACGAAATGTTTCAATCCTTATTTTACTGGATGTTCTACTTCAACACCCACGACGTATATAGGAAGTGAGAATTGCACTCACTAAGTTTCAATCCTTATTTTACTGGATGTTCTACTTCAACAACTAGAATTGGAGGATTAGAAATGGCTGGATATAATTTGTTTCAATCCTTATTTTACTGGATGTTCTACTTCAACCCCTACATAATTAATATTATGTAGGGAATACTGGTTGTTTCAATCCTTATTTTACTGGATGTTCTACTTCAACTACATTTGCAGATAATCAAGAAGAGGCAGAACGTAAGTTTCAATCCTTATTTTACTGGATGTTCTACTTCAACTCTGGGGTATATAATTTCAGTACCGTAACTTGACGCTGTCAGTTTCAATCCTTATTTTACTGGATGTTCTACTTCAACCTTGACTGTTTAATTTAATTAACTTAAATCCTTCTAAGTTTCAATCCTTATTTTACTGGATGTTCTACTTCAACTAGGGCACACTGATGCCGTTGAAATAGAACATCCAGGTTTCAATCCTTATTTTACTGGATGTTCTACTTCAACCAGGCATAGTTACGGATGGCCTCGTATATACGATACATGTTTCAATCCTTATTTTACTGGATGTTCTACTTCAACACAATCTTCTTTTTTATTTCCATAGAACACAACCCCTGTTTCAATCCTTATTTTACTGGATGTTCTACTTCAACTTCAGAATTCGACATAACAGAAATTATATCAGACATGTTTCAATCCTTATTTTACTGGATGTTCTACTTCAACTTTACTTAGCCGGGGTTAAAGTACCCGAATTAGTACGTTTCAATCCTTATTTTACTGGATGTTCTACTTCAACTCCGTTACCTAAACGATAACCACCATCTTGGTACTGTTTCAATCCTTATTTTACTGGATGTTCTACTTCAACGGTATCAGCAGTACAAGATGCGGAAGGAATGGATTGGGTTTCAATCCTTATTTTACTGGATGTTCTACTTCAACAGAGGGTTTGGAAGGGGCTATGGCAATCGCTGATGAGTTTCAATCCTTATTTTACTGGATGTTCTACTTCAACTAATTGAGAGACTAAAAACGGGTACAATGTTGTTAGTTT
>Ga0134097_1002017_pt1 | contig 13220 bp, 7 predicted proteins | sample 8_3taG_FD_94450 | JGI IMG/M metagenome (GOLD analysis project Ga0134097, IMG submission 94450) | Switchgrass degrading microbial communities from high solid loading bioreactors in New Hampshire, USA - 8_30_10_142_A2 metaG | ecosystem: Engineered > Bioreactor > Semi-continuous > Anaerobic >... | reverse complement strand
TGCAACATTTAAATTTATTCCATGCATTTTTGCGAGTTTCGGCTTGCCCGAACTGAACTGCCATGCATCTTGCGAGTGCAGCGACTGTTTCAGGCATTGCACAATATCTCCCAATCACCGAAAAACAGTGCTTCGAAATATTACGAATATGGAGCGCATAATTTATACTTTGTGACGCAAAGGCAGGAATAGTTTTTATATGAAAAAATCCGGCAAAGCCGGATTTTATGATGCAGAATCAATATTTTCCTTCTGTTTCTTCTTTTTTGGCGGATTCAACGCCTTCCTTGACTCATTTATTACGAGTGTGGGCTCACGCCCTGAAACAATAACTTCCCTGTCAACTATGCATTTTTCCACATTCTTTTTCGACGGAATCTCGTACATTACTTCGGTCAGGATTTCTTCCATAATGGATCGCAATCCTCTTGCCCCGGTCTTTCTTTCAAGCGCCTTATCGGCAATTGCCTGCAGGGCGTCTTCTTCAATTACCAGTTCAACCCCGTCTATTTCAAACAACTTTTTATACTGCTTAACAAGGGCATTACGAGGCTTTGTCAATATATCTATTAAAGTGTCCCGATCCAGCGAATGCAACGAAGCAACTATCGGCAGCCTTCCAATGAACTCAGGTATCAGACCATATTTCAGCAAATCCTGTGGTGTTACCATCTGGAACAATTCCCCGATTTCCTTGTTTCGTTCTATTCCCCTCTCATTGGCCGAACCGAAACCAATCGTCCTTTTACCTATTCTGTTTTCAATAATTTTCTCGAGACCGTCAAACGCCCCCCCGCAAATAAACAGTATATTGGTAGTATCTATTTGAATAAACTCCTGGTGCGGATGTTTTCTTCCCCCCTGGGGCGGTACCGATGCGATGGTGCCCTCAAGTATTTTCAACAGTGCCTGCTGTACGCCTTCACCGCTGACATCACGGGTTATTGAAGGATTATCGGATTTTCGTGCAATCTTATCTATTTCGTCTACGTAGATTATTCCCTTCTCCGCACGCTCTATGTCATAATCTGCAGCCTGAATAAGTTTCAACAGTATATTTTCAACATCTTCTCCGACATAACCGGCCTCTGTCAATGATGTCGCGTCTGCTATCGCAAAAGGAACGTTTAATATTTTCGCCAATGTCTGGGCAAGATACGTTTTCCCCGAACCGGTGGGACCTATCATCAGGATATTGCTTTTTTGCAGTTCCACATCACTTGAAGCCAGTTCGGAGTTAATTCTCTTGTAATGGTTGTAAACAGCAACTGCCAGGGTTTTTTTTGCTTTCTCCTGACCAATTACATACTGATCCAGGATATTCTTTATCTCTATTGGCTTCGGAATTTCATCAATCTGTATGTCAACACCGTTGTCTTCAAATTCTTCGCCAATTATTTCAGAGCAAAGTTCTATACATTCGTCACAAATATAAACGCCTGGTCCGGCAACCAGCCTTTTGACCTGATCCTGAGTCTTGCCGCAAAAAGAGCATTTAAGCTGTTTTTTCTCTTCATATCTTGACACTAAAATTCACCTCGTTATCTTCGTACCATGACTTCATCAACTATGCCGTAATCTTTAGCTTCCCATGCAGACATAAAATAATCTCTTTCCACGTCACGCTGAATCTTCTCTAAAGGCTGTCCGGTCCTTTCGCTTAATATCCGGTTCAAATTGTCCTTTGTCTTTAAAATCCACTCAGCATGGATTTTTATATCGGTAGCCTGACCTTTTGCTCCGCCTGCAGGCTGATGAATCATTATTGTGCTGTTCGGCAGCGCAAAACGCTTGCCCTTGGTACCTGATGCAAGCAGGAATGCACCCATACTCATCGCCATACCCACGCAAATTGTGGATACGTCGGATTTTACATGCTGCATTGTGTCATATATGGCAAGGCCCGCTGTTACCGAACCGCCCGGGCTGTTGATATAAAACTGTATATCCTTGTCCGAATCCTTAGCATCCAGGAACAGCATCTGTGCTACTATGAGGCTTGCTGTTGCATCATTTACCTCGTCGCTTAAAAATATGATTCTATCCTCCAGCAAACGGGAGTATATATCATATGAGCGTTCTCCCCTGTTACTCTGCTCTATTACATAAGGTACAAGTGGCATATTACATCCCCCTTTTCTTTTCATGATCTCTTTTACAGGATCAAATTGTTTATTAAGGCATAACAATAGCCGTTAATTTTATCGTCACTATAATATTATATAAATTTCCCCGGTTATGGTCTTAATAAACAAAATTACCCGTCAATCTCAACCAGGAATTTTTTTCATGCCCTATCGCTTGTTGCTTACTTCTCCGGCTGTTTTTTCATCAAATCAATAGTTTTTCTTGTAATAATGGTATCTTTAATATATTCTATATCGTCATTCTGTAAATGTTTCTTAAAATCCTCGGCATTTTGATTGTATTTTTCAGCCATCCGGGCAATTTCTTCTTCAACTTCTTCGTCAGAAGCCTCTATGTTTTCGGTCCTGGCGATTTTCTCCAGTACCAGTTGTGTCTTCACTTCTTCAAGGGCTCTATCCCTGTAACTTTCACGCATTGTTTTTTCGTCAATGCCCATCATATCCATATAGGTATTCAAATCCATACCCTGGTAGGCAAGAGACATACCGATTCTTTGCATGATATTGTTAATCTGGCGTTCAACCATGACATCAGGAATATCAACTTCCGCATTTTCAACGGCTTTCTTAACAATCTCATTCTCATATTTGCGCTCGGCTTCTTCCTGGGCATCTTTTTCCAATTTCTTTCTGATATCGGCTTTATATTCTTCCAAAGTATCAAATTCACTGACGTCCTGAGCAAATTCATCATCCAGCTGAGGAAGTTCCTTGTATTTTATTTCGTTGATACGGACCTTGAAGAGCGCCGGTTTACCTCTTAAATCTTCCTTATGATAATCTTCGGGAAATGTAACATTCACATCCACTTCCTGGTTCAGCGAAGCACCAATCAACTGATCTTCAAAACCCGATATAAAAGTATTGGAACCTACAACCAGCGTATATCCTTTTGAAGATCCTCCTTCAAAAGGTTCACCGTCTATAAATCCTTCAAAATCAATATTTACAATATCCTTATCCTGAACAGGTCTGTCCTCCACCGAAACAAGCCTTGAATTTCTGTCCCGAATTCTTTCAAGTTCTTTTTGAACGTCTTCATCGGTTATATTAACCTGTTCTTTTTCCACAGCGAGTCCTTTATATTCCCCCAGTATAACCTCGGGCTTGACAGTAACTTTCGCAGTGAATATTAAATTCTGATCCTTTCCAATCTGTTCAATATCCAATTCGGGTGCGTCTACAGGAATTATACCATGTTCTTTTATTGCCTCCTCGTATACATCGGGGCACAAAATATTAAAGGCTTCCTCAAAAAATACATTTTCCCCGTAATATTTTTCGATTAAATTCATCGGGGCTTTTCCTTTTCTAAATCCGGGAATTGAAAATCTTCCTTTGATTTTCTGGTATGCTTTCTTAAGGCTTTCATTAAAACGCTGTGCGTCTTCTTCAATTGTCAGTTTTACAACATTCTTGTCCACATTTTCTACTTTTGACTTCATTTAGGTAGGCCTCCTAAGTATTAATTATTGATTTAGTATGTAATAACCTGCTTGATTTCCATACCAAATAAAAACTTACCGGTTAAACTGTTGCCTTATTCTTGAGTTTCGTATAATAGTTTTTTTGAAGGAAACAAAGCAGATTCAATATGTTTACTGGTTCCAAGGTCTAAAAAACCTTTATGATTATAACACACAAATTTAATATTGCCAACAAAAAAGAGTGGTTTAATTTAGTTAACAGGTTAAAATTCCATATTAGGGAACCTGGTGTCATTCCTGAGTATTTTGATCATAACGTCAACAACATCGGGATGAAACTGGCTTTTCTTGTTTCTTTCAAGCTCACTTATTGCTTCGTCTACCGACAGAGGTTCCCTGTAAGGTCTTTTTGAAGTCATGGCATCAAATGCATCGGCAACTGCTATTATCTGCGGTTCAAGGCCAAGGCTTTCATTGCTTAAACCAAAAGGATATCCCCTGCCGTCGTACCGTTCATGATGGAATGCTATCGCTTTTAATATCCTTTCTGACAATCCTATCGGGTAAAGGATCTTGTTGCTTATGGCAGGATGCTTCTTAATCTCTTCATATTCCTCCTTTGTAAGGGGTCCCTTCTTCAGCAGGATGCTGTCGCTTATCCCAATCTTGCCTATATCATGCAATATACCTGCGATACGCAGATCTTCGATCTGCTCTTTATTCATTCCCATTTCTTTCGCAATTTTAACAGCATAGGCCGAAACTCTTTGCGAGTGCCCTCTTGTATATTGATCCCTGGCTTCCACTGCTGCAATAAGCGCGTCAATCGTTGCAACGTAATAATCTTTTGTCTTGATAAGGTACATGGCATTTTCAATGGCAACGGCTGTAGTATTGCCTATGGAACGCAATATGTCAAATTCTCCATGTTTAAAACTGTTATCTGATATTACAAATAAAAAACCCGAACCAGGTTCACCGGTTCGCATTTCCTGTATATATACCGCCTCAAACGGCGGGATATCGATGATTTTCTCACGTCCCGGTGCAAGAAGTTCGGTAAAGGTATTATAATCAAGCTCTATTCCTTCATTGCCTTTGTTATATAAAGAATGTATTTTATTACGGTTAATCCTGAAAAAATATTTCAACGTGTCGGTTTTTGAGAAATATTTCCCGGAATACTCCACAATATAATAGTACTTATCTTTTTTATCCTCAACAAAGCACATAGCACCTGAAAAGCCCAACAATTCGGTTAAAGTATTTACACATGTTTTGTATATATCGTGAAGCTCCATCGCAGAAGCAATCTTTTGGCTGAAACTGTTCAATATTTCAAGCCTTCGGTTGTTTTCAACAAGTATATCCTCCATTTGTTTCTGCTTTGTTACATCGCGTATAATTGCCTGTATACTGCTGCCTTGAGGGGACCCCAGTGCGGGTGTGAACTTTACCTCGGCCTGGATAAATGAGCCGTCCTTCTTTCTTAACGGGATCTGCATCAGTTGTTTGCCTTTTTCTTCAACTGTTTGCTTCAGTTCCTGGTAGTTGAACGAATCAGCATGGTTTTCCTCGATAATATACTGAAATGGCTTTCCTTCAATGTCATGGCGCCTGAATTTTAAAATGTCCCTGCATGCCCTGTTTGCATAAGTTATATTTCCCTGGCTGTCCAGGGTAAGAACAATATCCGGAATGTTAATTACAAGGGAGTGGTACCGCTGTTCCGATTCATTAAGCTTTTCCATCAAAGCCTGCAGTTGGGCATAGGATGTTTCCAGCTGTTTATAAGCATCACTCAACCTGGAATCAATCTGATCGGTTTTTCTGGTACGTTCATTAAGTTTTTTCACCTGTGTGCGAATATCCATTGATACTTCACGGATGGCGCGGTTAATATCGGATACAACCGGAAATGATGTTCTTATTTCATTATCTGCTGGTTCACTGTCGCTTTTGATATTATCTATCATTTCAATGGATTTGTTAATCTCTTTGAATAAACCATTATACCTCCATAACAGAAAAACAATAAAGATGAATGATGTCGATAATAACGCCAGAAGTAAATTACCAGTAAACTGCGTGATAAAATAAGCATAGAAGTTTCCGGTCAGATAAGAAAATGTAACCCAAAGAACAATAAAGATAAAAATAAAAAAACAAGTAATATGCAAGTTGCTCTTTTTATTTCTGTCCATAAGTTTTACCCACCTGATAATATTTATAAATCGTCCAAATGTTTTATCGGTCTTTTTGGTCGATTTCGAAACATTTCGGTTGATAAAACCGGCATAAAAAGAGCATAAAAATTCTTTAAACCGAATTTAACAGGAAAAGCGGGAATCAAAACAGGAAGATAAGCCGAACGGTTAAGCACTTGAATAACAGATATGTATCGTGCACCTGCCGTCGACATACAACTACGAACGGTACCCTGACAAAAAGCTCGGACTAGGCACCCTCGCGGCACATCCAGATAACTGCTTACCGCTGCTTCCTTCCGGACCTGACGGGGTTCACAGCCTTGAATTGCGCAAGACCCAATCTTCATCGCCCTTTAATCAGGGCCCTGATTTCACAGTTATATGCCTCGGGCAGGAATTCAACCCTGCTATAGCGGGTTGCAGGTACAGGGCACCGCTACCTCCCCGTCTAGCACGATATTCTAATTATAATGGAACCACTACCATCTTTCAAGAGGTTAGTATTGGATATGTGTTTGTTATATTCATATTAGTTACTGTTCGCGGGGGGTAAGAAAATTACCCGTCCATGGAGCCATGGGCCCAGGAGATTCAGTAATCAGACCTGCCATGCTGTCTGCATCGGCAGGTCTTTTAATCAGTAGCTTTAAAGCCTTTAACCCTCTTTACTATTCCAGGCTTTTTCCCGGCAATTCTTTCTATGGACTCAACGGTGTCCGCCGGCTTCGGCATTAAAGGCACCGGCAATTAACATGATATGCCGCTTTGGACCGGAACTGAAAAAATGTATTAAAAATAATATTATACTAAGTTATAATAGTAAATAATCACCTGAGGATATGCTGATAGAAAATTTACTGAGACAGGAGTGAGTTTGATGTTGGATATTTCGCCGCAGGACAGGATATGGGTTGATTCCGTATGGAACAATATCGTGGACAAGATGAGCAAAGTTGTGGACACCGTAGGTGACAAAATACCTTATACAACGATTGACGGAAGGTTCGACGACAAGTTTGTAGAGGATCCAGCATGGTGGACAAACGGCTTTTGGCCGGGAATAATGTGGCTGATGTACATGGGGACCCGGGATGAAAAATACAGGAAAAAGGCCGAAAATGCAGAGCTCCGCCTGGATAAGGTACTTTTCGGGCTTGACGGAAGTTTTGAGGGACTGCACCATGATGTTGGCTTTATGTGGCATATATCATCTGTTGCAAACTACAGGATTACAGGCAATCCGAAATCCAGGATAAGGGGGTTGATTGCCGCAGACCACCTGGCTTCACGATTCAACATAGACGGTGGTTTTATCAGCGCATGGAACGGCAAAGATTGCGAAGGATGGTCCATAATAGATTCCATGATGAATACCCCGTTATTATATTGGGCATCGGAAGAAACAGGTTACAGCCGTTACCGTAAAATAGCCAAAGCACACGCCGATAAAACGGCATGCAATGTAGTCCGCCCCGACGGGTCGGTGATTCACATTATCGAATATGATGTAAATACAGGAGAGGTAATAAAAACCCATGGCGGCCAGGGATATGGCGTCGGCTCTTCATGGTCAAGAGGACAAAGCTGGGCAATATATGGCTTTGCATTATCTTATCTGCATACCGGAAAAACTCTGTACCTGGATACAGCCAAAAAGGTAGCCCATTATTTCATTTCCTGCATCCAGGATACCTACATCCCGGCCATAGATTTCAGAAGTCCCAACTCGCCTTTGTATATCGATACAACGGCCGGGGCAATTGCAGCCAGTGGTATGATTGAAATCTCCAGGCATGTTCCTGCCTACGAAAAGAAGGTATATCTAAACACCGCATTAAAGATCCTTAAGGCATTGGAAAACAAGCAATGTGACTGGACAGACAAGACAGATTCCATTTTGCAGAACGGTTCTGAATCGTATGAAAACGGAATACATAAAAGCATAATTTACGGGGATTTCTACCTTATAGAATCCATACTGAAACTGAAAGAAACAGGCATTTGCCTGTGGTGATTTTAAGAAGTTATAAATTAAGAGAGCCTTATAGGCTCTCTTATTACTGTTCCATATGCTTTCCCAAAAAAGTTGCGGCCGACTGGGCCAGCTTTGTTTCCACATCACCCATTTTGGCATTGGGGTCTGTTGATAAAACAATTACAGCTCCGATAGGATCACCTTCTGAAATTATCGGAGTAATAACCTGGGATGTATACTTGTCACTGGAATCGTCACTTACAATCGTAACTTTTGCAGAATCTGCTGAAGGTGCCACAAAAGTGTTTTTAGATTCTATAATTTTTTCAAGTTCACTGCTTAACGGTTTTTCAAGGAATTCCTTTTTCGACGCACCTGATACCGCAATGATGGAATCCCTGTCGGCAACACATACAATATGCCCGCTTGTGTTATGCAATGATTCGGCATATTCAGTTGCAAAATCACCTAATTCACCAATCGGGGAATATTTCTTTAAGATAACTTCACCTTCACGGTCAGTAAATATTTCTAATGGATCGCCTTCACGAATTCTCAATGTCCGTCTTATTTCCTTGGGAATAACAACACGTCCCAAATCGTCAATTCTTCTAACGATGCCTGTCGCCTTCAAGGTCTGTGCCTCCTTTCAATCTAATGAAATTTACGTTCTTATTATGATTTGATCCTGTTGTTTTTATGCAAACGTACCAAATATAAAAGACTCGGACCAAAAGGTGGTTCTTATAGTAAGATTTAAATTGAAGGAGGACGCGGTAAATCTATCTTTCAAAGGCTTTCTTGGTTATTCTGTTAAGAGTTTTTTCATTCTTTACGAGATTAAAACCCGGATCATTCAACCATTCTTTAACAGTATTCTGATAATACTCGTTAAGTTTATTGGCTTTTAATTCGCTTCTGGCAAGTTCCTTTTTATCTTCAAATGTGCTTCTGTCTTCCAGCCTCATGATATGATAACCAAACCGGGTTTCGACAATACCTGTCTCCCCGGGTTCGGCAGTGAACGCCCAGTCTTTGAACTCCTGCGCATAGGGTTCGGAATATTTGAAGGTATATACGCCGCCGGTATCCTTTGAGCCGGGATCATCAGAATATTCCCTGGCCAGCGCTGCCATATCCTCTCCATTTTCAATCCGTTCCAGCAGTTCTTCCGCAAGCTTCATTTTTTCGGTTTTCTGTTTTTCATTCATATTCTCATCAACAGATATTAAAATATGCCTTACTGTTACATCATCAATTTTTTTCCTGTTCTCGCTGTAGTATTTTTGCACGTCTTCATCCGAAACTGTTACGGCATCGCTGTTTTTCTGCATATAATCATAGGCAAACCTGCTTACCAGCTGCGACTTCATCATCAAATCCTTAAACTGTGAGAGGGATATACCTATTTCATTTGTTACGTAATTCCTGTTTTCAGTGTTCTCCAGCCAACTGTTAAGATATTGATTGATTTCCTTGCGCTCGGTATCTGACAGTTTAAACTTTGCCTGTTGGGCTTTGATTATCTGCACTTTAAATTCCTTTGCATTTTCCAGGGCCTGGTTCATAACAATAACCACGGGATCCTCTCCGTCTACCGCAGTCTCCCAAAGTTCTTTTTTCTCCTGCTCGCTTGTTACACCGGCTTCGGATTCCGTCACCTGTTTTTGGGCACGAAGAAAAAACACATATTCATAGGTTTTGATTTTCTGACCCCCGACCTTGGCGACATAACTTCGTGAATCTATAAAATAATAAACAATTCCTGCTACAACAACCACTACAGCAAGTATAATGGCCAATAATCTTTTCATTTTTAATCCACCTTTTTGTGGCTTGAATATCTTAGATTTTACCTGGATACCTTAATTATAATCAATTATTCCTCCAACTGCAATTTTTGAACGCGCTGTAACAGAATCTTAATATTATCAAGGATTTCGGGGGTATTCAGACCGCATGCCCTGTAAGACAGGTAAGGTGTTTTCCCTGCCGAGAACATAAGCCTTCCTTTCATTTCCTGCATCAGTTTCGACAACAGCGGCAACTGAAGTGCTGTTTGATCCTTGAAATACAGCAGCACCATGTCGCCTTTCTGCTTGATAATGCTGAAACCGCATTGTGCGGCAAGTTTCCTTATCAAAATCACCTTGATAAGGTTAGATGCTGCCTCGGGTACATCTCCATACCTGTCTATCAGTTCATCGTATACATCCATGGCATCTTCCTCGGTTTCAACCGCAGCTATTGTTTTATACATGTCAAGCCTTGCCTGTTCATCAGGTATATAATTTGAGTCCAGGTAAGCATCCAGCTTTATGTCAATATTAACTTCAACATTATCCTCGGGTACAAACTCGCCCTTCAATTCCTTGATTGTTTCATCCAGAAGCTTTACATAAGTATCATAGCCTACCGATTCCATGTGGCCATGCTGTTCGGGTCCGAGAAGATTTCCGGCGCCCCTTATCTGCAAATCCCTCATAGCTATTTTAAAGCCTGAACCGAATTCTGTAAATTCACGGATGGCTTTAAGCCTTTTCTCTGCAACTTCATTCAGCACCTTATCCTTTTTATACATCAGGTATGCGTATGCCAGTCGGTTTGAACGCCCAACCCTGCCTCTCAGCTGGTAAAGCTGGGCAAGACCAAGCCTGTCTGCATCTTCTACTATTATTGTATTTACATTAGGCATATCTATTCCTGATTCTATGATTGTGGTACAAACCAATACGTCAAATTCCCTGTCTATAAACGAAGTGATTATTTTTTCCAGCTGCCTCTCACTCATTTGCCCATGCGCATACCCCACCCTGATTGGATGAAGCATCTCCTGCAATTTCGCTGCCTTTGTCTGGATTCCCTTTACACGGTTGAACAGGTAAAACACCTGGCCGTCTCTTGCAACCTCTCTCCTGATTGCATCGGCAATCACATCCTCACTGTATTCGAGGACATATGTCTGGACCGGATACCTGTGTTCGGGCGGCTGTTCTATAGTGCTTATATCCCTTATGCCGGTCAGGGACATGTGCAAAGTCCTTGGTATGGGAGTGGCTGACAATGTCAGAATATCCACCTTCGGATACATGCTTTTTATTTTTTCTTTATGTTCCACACCGAAACGCTGCTCTTCATCTATTATCAAAAGCCCAAGGTCCTTAAAGCGTATTTCCTTGTTAAAAAGCTTGTGGGTACCCACTATCAGGTCAATTCGGCCAGTTTTCAGGTCCCTGATTATTCTCTTCACTTCACTGTCGGTACGAAACCTGCTTAGCATTTCAACGGTTATTGGAAATTGCGCAAAGCGCTTTTTGAAATTCTCGTAATGCTGTGCGGCCAGAACGGTGGTAGGAACCAGGAAAGCCGACTGCTTCCCGTCCATAGCCGCTTTAAAAACCGCACGCAATGCCACTTCTGTCTTTCCATAGCCCACATCCCCGCAAAGCAGGCGATCCATGGGTTTTTTCGATTCCATGTCCCTTTTGATCTCTTCGGTACATCTGAGCTGATCCCTGGTTTCCTCCCATTCGAAGGCCTCCTCAAACTGTTTCTGCCACACCGTATCGGGGGAATAGGCATGACCTTCCATTGCGGCACGCTCGGCTTCAAGACGTATCAAACTCTCGGCAAGCTGCTTCAGCGACTCCTTTACCTTCTTCTTCTGTTTTGTCCATTCAGCACCGCCCAATTTATTTATTCTAGGATTTTTTCCTTCGGTGCCTATATATTTTTGAATCAGATCCATCTGGGTTGTAGGAATATACAGCAATCCGCCGTCCCGGTATTCAATCTTCAGATATTCACTTTTCGTACCGTCAACTGTAAGCGATTCTATTCCTTTATAAATACCTATTCCATGTGTCTGATGAACTACATAATCCCCCACTGCCAGGTCGGTAAATATCTTTATTTTCTTTCCGGCGCGGAACTGCGGGCTTACCTTTGCTTTTTTCTCAGCGGCAATATCGCTTTCACATAATACCGCCCACCTGATATCAGGGTATATGAAGCCGTTTCTTAACTGTCCTGTCTTAATCACAACACATGGTATATCACCGTCAGGATAATCGGAATGAACACGGATGTTTTCATCTTCAAGAAGACTTTTCAACCCTTCCTTCCTTTGTTCCGACAATGCCTGTATTGTTACCTGGTATCCCTTGTCAAGCCAGGACTTTATGTCCTTTTTAAGTTCGTCGATTCGTCCGCCGTATGGCTCTATATTATTTCCGCGTAAGGAGTACAGCCTTTTAATATCTGTAAGCGCTTCTCCGTCATCGAGGCTGTTAAGATACACAGTCTGCAGACGTGCAAGTTCTTTTGGCAAGTCTTCGGGATCATGATACATGGAATACGAGCCCGGCAAAAGCATGCCTTTCTCCATAAGAATATCGCACTGCCTGTGATATTCTTCAATAACATTTTCAAGCCTTTGCTTAAGCCTTGCCACATCTTCGACAAACAGCAGTTCATCCTTTCCGATATATTGCAGAATGGTATGCTTTTTGCTGTAAAAATACGGGATGAACTTGTCAATGCCTGAAAAGTACTCGGAATTTTCCAGCTTCTCAATATAAAATCCGAAGTTTTTCTTAATCAGGCTTACAAGCTCCCTGTCCCTGGATTCAGATACGATCCTGTCAAGCTCGGATTGAACCCTGCCGGCTATCTCCACGGCCTGATCCTTCGTAAAAACAAATTCCTTTGCCGGAAGAACCTCAAATTGCGTAATACTTTCAACAGATCTCTGGCTTTCGGGATCAAAAACACGAATTGAGTCAATTTCGATATCAAACAGTTCAACTCTTACAGGACTTTGCAACTGTACAGGAAAAATGTCTATAATACCGCCCCTTACTGCAAACTGTCCCGGTCCCTGCACCTCTTCCTCCCTCTCATATCCTATTTCCGCCAGCCGGGAAACAAGCTTCTCCGGATCCACAGTATCCCCTGTTTTGAATGACAGCCTGCAGGAAGCAAATTCCCCGGGAGGCATAAAAATGTCAAGCATTGACTCGCAGGAAAGCACAACAATATCATAATCCTTCCTGAGAATACGATCGAGGATTTCTATTCTCTGGTGGGCCTGTTCATTGCTTTTTGCTTCCACATCGTAAAGCATTTTTTCCCTGAAAGGGAAATACAGCACCTTTCCATCGGACATTCCGGTAAAACTGCGGAATGCATTGCGTGCCTGCAGATCATTGGCGGCAATATAGATAATTCTTTTGCCGGTCCCGGCAGTAACCGAATGGACCATGTGATGCCTCTGGGTATCCATAAGGCCGTTTATTGAAATACTGAAACCCTGCAATATATCGGTTTTAATTTCCCATACCTTTTCCCATTCAATAAATCTGCTGCTATTCATCAAACCAACCTCAAGCAATATGTTTCTGTACAGAGGAACCTGTCTGCAATATCCATCTGCGTATCCTGCATCGGATGTCATACTAAC
>Ga0134097_1002016_pt1 | contig 13221 bp, 9 predicted proteins | sample 8_3taG_FD_94450 | JGI IMG/M metagenome (GOLD analysis project Ga0134097, IMG submission 94450) | Switchgrass degrading microbial communities from high solid loading bioreactors in New Hampshire, USA - 8_30_10_142_A2 metaG | ecosystem: Engineered > Bioreactor > Semi-continuous > Anaerobic >... | reverse complement strand
TAAATATAATTTAAATAGTTAAAAAAGTTAATACTTTTATGAAAACTTTGAATTTTAGAAATTCGACTCAGCATTTTCAGCCAACTTATCTCCTTTTACCTATGCTCAACTGTTTTTTTAAGTAGTTTTCATAATTATAATCCCTGTATATATTAATATAAATATTTTTATTTTTTGTATTTACAAATTCAAATATTTGTGTTTTTTTGGGAGGAATAATGTTGTATGGAAAAATTCATCAAAAATAATAAAGGTTTTTCACTTGTTGAATTACTTATTGTAATGGCAATTATAGGTATTATTGCAGTAGTAAGCATTACTTTGTTCACAAATGTAATTAGCAATTCCAGGAAAAAATCAGACGAGCAGCAGGCATTGCAAATTGAAAAAGCCGTTATATCTTACATGATGCAAAGTAATGATTATAGGCTTGAGTACTTGAAATATGACGGTGCCGTACATTCAATGGACGGCTTACCTTCAGAAGAGTTGATATATGCCCTGCAGAATACCATAATATGTACTTTAGGCGGCAGAGAAAAGGAAATATATCCTATATTGAATCCAAAATTTTCTTCCGTTCCGTCAACCTTAGATTATGCCCCTTTTTGGAGCACCTCTAAAGGAGGTAAATATATCGGATATAAAATTGAAGTTTATCCGGAAAATGCAAACTGCAATGTAACACCTGTAACTACAAATGCTTTGGTATATGTATATTAGTATAAAAAATTAAAAATAATCCACATATAAAAAAAGGGGGGGCAAAACACCCCCTCTTTTTTATATGAATTTTCTCTATTAATCTGCCGGATCTGCATTCATTGATAATGTAATATTCAAATTACCGTTTCGGCACCTCAGCTCATCAATAAAATCTTTTTCTTTCATATTCGACTTCATGCTAATTATATATACTAGTTCATACAAAGTTCCAAGGTCTGTCGTTTTAACCCTCTTTAATTCATATCGGTATGTATAAGTTTCAAATATATCATCAAAGGCACCTTGATAATCCAAATCCTCCGGTATGATTATTTTTAGTATTTTTTCGGTACTACTTTTTGCACCAAAATTGATTTTGCATAAAATAACCATAATAATACAAAGACACACTGTAAAGAACATTGCATATGCGTATACACCTACACCGCAAGCCAAACCTGCTCCCATACAAAAGAGCACATAAGATATATCTTTAGGATCTCCCGGTGCACTTCTGAAACGAATTATTGAAAAGGCCCCCGAGAGACCGAACGCACTTGCAATGTTGGTACCGATTAAAAGAATAATAACAGCCACAACACAAGGCATCATAATCAGAGTCAGTACAAAACTCTGGGAATAATATCCTCTTGAACATGTTTTAATATAAGTAAAACTAATAATCAATCCTAATATAAAAGAAGTTAAAATTGTTAATGTTGCACTACTCAGCGATAGCTGTAATCCGTTTGCTGCTGGGTTGAATAATAAGTCCACTTTCTGTCTCCCCCTCTTTCCAAATTTTCCCGAATCATCATTTTATACTCTGTTCCGTATTTTGAAAAACTGGTTTTAAACACTTTGAACTCACTTAATAACCTTGAAAGCCATACAGGAATGGTCTTTTCCGCCTTAACTTCCATTAACCACAACTCATCGCTAGGAAGCAGCTTTCGACCGTAATCCCCTGCTTCAAGCCTTAAATCCTCTCTCCTGGAACGAATATTGGTATCAAAGGTTACTCTTAAGTCCCTGTTATTTATCCCGAAGAAAGCTTTTCTATCATAAGCCAAATACAACTTAGGTACCGTCTTATATAATTTCAATATGTAATCTATCTCGTTTAAAACTTGGCGATTCATATAGCTTTTGTACTCCGGTTTAACTCTTGTTTCAGCAAACTCATATGCTTCACTTAAAACCAGTTTTGTCCTTCTTTTATTTACAAGTCCGTTAACCTTTTTCTTTATTTCCAGGTAAACTTTATCCTCCGGCTTGGGTACACCATATCCTCGCAGTCTTAACTTTTCTTTGTATTTAGGTTTTGATAACGAATGCCGTATGAGATGATTATCTTCCGTGTCATAATATATATTGCATATTGTATAAAACGGATGATTTTTGTTATACTCATCTAGCTCCATGTACTCGATAATCCTTTGCTGAATTTTATAACATGTGTCATAATCCAGCAAATATTTAATCTCATACCTGTTAAAAACCTCTATAGCCACTGGCTAACCCCCTCCCTACAAAATAATTTTATATTGAAAACCTTAAATTAAGCTTAAATTACAATTACTCTGCAGGAAATTTATCAATCATTCCAAGCATCTTTTGTTTCATAAAAGCAAAATCTATTGAATTAACTTCCCCATCTGCATTAACATCACAAGCTTTTACATTTATTCCGTTTTCGTTTATCATTCCCAACAGATACATTTTAACCAAACCAATATCAATTGAGTTAAAGTCACCATCCCAATTGGCATCTCCAATAATCCCTTTACCAGGTAAACCAGTATTAGTCGGTGTTACTACAGGAGTTGGTGTTGCACCGGTATCTTTTCTGAAAACAGCTGTTATATTTATATCTCCTGTGTGAGTAAAGGTTACTGTGTCAGAATATCCTGCAATGCCTTCCCAGTGGTCGAACACATATCCTTCCTGCGGTACTGCAGTTATAGTCACCGGTATGCCGGTAAAGTACAGACCCGTCCATCTACTCGGATCTTTAACCCCCGGAGTTGAAGACTTAATATCAATGGTATTTATTTTGATATATCCCTTTGAAGGATCGGTGTTCAACGTTATATTTGCAGTCCCTGTAACACCATTGCTGCTAAACTTGTTTCTTATAAATTGGATCATATATGATGGACGATTTCTTGCATAATCCTTAAGTACCTGAACATTCTGACTCCACGTTGTCTCTCCACCCCATGTTGGGATTCCTCCTATTGGATTTCCCCATCCTGGGTTTTCTCCTATCGGATTTCCCCATCCTGGGTTTCCTCCCGTTGGATCACCCCATCCTGGATTTCCTCCTATTGGATTTCCCCATCCTGGGTTTCCTCCTCCTGGATTTCCGGGATTCGAAGCAGTCATTTTAATATTAGTCCAACGATTAGCATGTTCTGTCATTTCGGGTGAAAGAATCGACTCAAAATTATTTATAACTTCAATCACACGTTCCGGAACAAAAGTAGTATTTAAATGGTCTGCAAAAGTGTTTATAAACTGATTTCTAAATTCTGTGTTCTGTAGCAAGGTTCTAAATAGGAAAGTAGACCACTCAGGATTACCTGTACCTTCCACTCTATCTCCCGCTGCATAACTTAAAGTGTCATGGTTCACAGGTTTATTGTACAAACCGAAACCAAAATCTACGTCTTTTAACATCCACCTCCATCTGCCGTCCTGACCGTAAGGTGCTTCCGGATGGTACTGCCCGTCATCGGTTTTATATCTCCAGATTGTTACGTTGTTTCCCGGCCAATCTGTATTGCCAAAGAAAATTTCTGCTATATTATAAACAATATAGTTATCAATGTCAATTTTTGTTTTTATGTATTCATAGGTACTAGTCTGAGTAATTGAATTTGACTTGAGATAGTTAATCACTTCGTTAGTATATGCATCAGCATCTTCCTGAGTACCATACTCTACACTAATTGTTTGGGTAGGTTCTAATATTGCAACTTTTTTATCATCCAAATTGTAGTGTTCCTTTAAGTATTCTTTATCATAGCGTTCGCGAACATAATATATGCCCCAATACTCTCCATTAAGGAATAATATTGCAGGTCTTGCAGCCTGGGTATCAAGTGTTTTTATATGAGATAACAGGCTCTGCAGCACTTCGTCCCTCATATATGCAGAAGACCAGTCATTACCTGCTTGTCTCAGTATCAATCTTTCGAAGTTTTTCATTTTTTTATCGTTAACTCGCTTAGTCAGCCCCGGAAAGATTTCGTATTTAAACTCGCCCAAATCCCCATATTTTCCATCAGCATAAATCCTGAAAGATTTCTGTGGAAATTTTCTGGTATATCCGCCATGTATTCTTAATCCGATATTTTGTGAAAAACCAAGTTTTCCTCCCGGTTCAAAAAATTCTATATGTGCTGGCCTTTCCCATTCTTCTCCGCTTTTTTCAGCATTTGAAGCATGGTAAATTCCTATCTGTGGGTCAAATAAATTATTGTAATCGGTAACAACAGAAATTACCGGTAAAGTATATCTTGTTTTAATTCCCGGATCTACAAAATAAGAGTGGGTCACAACCTTACTCCTTGATCCGTCTCTCCTTACTGCCACAGCTTTTAATGTAGTACATTTAAACACCTCACCGTTTGGAGCCCTCCAAGGATTCGCAAAATCGGTAGATACGTCTCTAAACATAGACAGTACATTAGCTTCTCCAGCCCTACTTGCAATTCTGATTTTTCCTGTGTATTGCTTAGTTCCCGAATTGCCCGGTACAGGATCAGAACCATCAGTAGTATAATAGATTTCCACTTCAGAGTCATCGGAAGTTATTTCCAAGTCAAAGGCGTCTGTGTAAAAACCTCCTACTTTTGAAAAGACAGGTTCTTTTACCTGTATTGAACCCATTGCATTACTATATCCGGGAGTAGACTTAGTAAATATAACAAATTGAGAACTCCCATCGGTCTTTCGTCCATATGACTGATCATCGGAAAGGCTTTCAAATTTAACATAATCCACAACATTCCCGTTAGGATCCTTTAATATAACTTCTTCTCCTGAAGCACTCAATTTAAAATTTGTATGTAACTGGCCGTTCTTTGCCACTTTATCTTTGTCAGAAGCCCAAACAATCAAATATCCCCTTGCCTGAATAACACAGTTTGGAAAAGTCCAGGTCGCCTCGGAATCAGACAAGGTATAACCTGTCAGGTTAACAGGCTGGTCACCTGAGTTGTAAATCTCAATCCAGTCGGAATACGCTCCTCCATTGCTGCCTTCTTTCTTATCGTCTATATCTCCGTCCCTGATAGTTTGAGAATTTGAAGCCATCACTTCATTGATGAATAATACTTGGTTTTGCGCAGAAACTATAACAGCCTCAGTTGGTATTATTGCAAGCAGTAGCAAAACAACAACAAAAAAAATCGATATACCTTTGTTCATTTCTTATCCTCCCTTTAAATTTTTCCATTGCATTTTTTATTTTTGTTTTATTGATTGACAATTTGATGCTTAACAAATGTAAGCTTTGATCGTTTAGGCGTATTAACTGCTAAAAGCCATAATCAAAACAATTTAATGTATATTTAGTAAATATAAATGGAAATTATTGAATGCTGCGTATTTATATATTGAAGATTTGCTGTATATTGAAGAGATTTAATAGGTAGCATAAATCTTAATAATATTAAATTATTTTACAAACGCTCAGAAAACCCGATCAATTATAAATTTATTTTATAATAAAATCCTTAAAACAAACTTAAAAATTCAAATATTGCTGTCAATTAAATTACCTTTTCTACTTTTGTTAGTAAATACTTCTTTATTATAATACTTCTTTTAAATTAATTTCACAAGTTTATATGTGTTATTTTTTGATTTTTTGGTATTTACCGAAGAAAAAAATTTTTAACCTTCGAAATCCTGTAATGTAGGTCAAGATGCTTATGCGATTATACAATTACATTATAGATTCCAGAATTCAATTGGAGGATAAGATTATGCGTATATTAGTAGCAGAGAACGATTTTTACTTATCAAAAGTTTTATATAAAGTTTTAAAGAAAAACGGCCATTCCGTTACATGTGTACAAAATGGTGATGACGGCTTGGAATTTGGACAGACAGGCATATATGATATAATTTTATTGAATGATACTCTCCCAATTATTGACGGTATTTCCGTCCTGAAAAAGCTTAGGAAAATGAGAATTACAACTCCAATTATTCTCTTAAGCATTCGCGGTGATACAGCTTCAAAAGTTACAGGACTTGATAGCGGTGCAGATGATTATATTGTAAAACCTTTTTCCTTTGATGAATTATTGGCACGCATTCGTGCATTAGGCCGTCGTCGGGGAGATTTGGCACCGAATAATATATTAACTTATGGAGATATTGAACTGAATATAGACAGCCTTAAATTATCCACAGAACTTGGAGAAGTTTCTCTGACTTGCCGTGAATGTGAACTTTTAGATTATCTTATACGAAGAAAAGGCATTATATCTCCTAAAGAAAAAATTATAGAAAAACTTTGGGGATATGACTCAAGTGCAGGGTCAAACCATGTGGAAGTATATATATCTTTTTTGAGAAAAAAACTGGAATCCATCGGTTCAAATGTTGTCATCATCACTCATCGGGGTGCCGGTTATGAAATAAGCACTCTAGACAGAAGTTATGCCCCAAAATCGTTACTCAAAAAGTCAATCTAAAAGTTTTTGTCAGAAAGTTGTAAGTTCTTTAATAATAACAATAATAACTATAATTTTTTAACAGCAAATATATCCTATCAATACTTTTATTGAAATTTTTTATAACACAAATACCAGTCCATACATTGCAGACCTGCTGGACATTTTATTCTTTCCATCAATTCATCATATGTTTTTGGAGGTGCCACCACTACCGGTTGGCCAGGAAGCCAATTTGCAGGTGTTGCAACTTTTTCTCTGTCAGTTGTCTGCAATGCATCCACAAGCCTCAAAATTTCAGGAATATTACGGCCGGTTGTAAGCGGATAATAAAGTATTGCCCTAATTATTTGCTTGTCATCAATAACAAAAACAGTTCTTACAGTTTCTGTTTCACTGACTTCTTTTGCTATCATACCGTAAAGTCTGGCAATTGAACCGTCTCTGTCCGCAATAATGGGAAAAGGAATGGTTATACCGGTATTTTTATAGATATTGTATACCCATGCAAGATGAGATGAATTACTGTCTATACTTAAACCCAAAAGTTCTACATTCCTCTGAGCAAAATAGGGTGCCATCTTGGCAAACATAATAAATTCTGTTGTACAAACCGGAGTAAAATCACCGGGATGTGAGAAAAAAACAATCCATTTTCCGGCCAGATCTGAAAGTTTCATATTTCCGAAGGTGGTTTGTGCCGAAAACTCCGGAGCCTTCATGCCTAACTGAAGATTTTGAGTTCTGAATAGTTGATATTGTTCCATAATACATCACCCGCCTACAAAATATTTTTGCACTACAGTATATGAATAGCACTAATAATTTGCGACACATCACACACCAATTGCTCCATCTCTCTAAGTAAGCTTTTGCAGCTTAAAAAGCTTTTAATGTAAACAATATTCTACAAGCATATTTTCTTTTATCAAACATTTCCCGGGAAATTTCTGCAGTTATCGAATTAATTTCCTATTACTCGTAAAATATTCGTTGACATATTCTTATTTATTCGACAAGTAGTTACAAGTTAAAATTTTCATTTGTCTTACAAACACCGTAATGATAACATAATTTATGAAGTCCTAGAAAGTCCGTTGAATCCATTGTAAAGGAGTGTCGTATTGTGAAGTCAGGAAAAAATAGATTTATTTCACTGTTATTTTTAGTTGTCCTTTTTGCATCCATGCTCCCAGTGAATATATATGCCCAATTTGAGTCATCAGCCAGTTCAGCCATATTGGTTGAAGCCTCAACCAGCCAAGTTCTATATGAGAAAAATTCGGATGTACCAATGCCGCCTGCCAGTATAACTAAAGTAATGACTCTGCTGTTAGGATTTGAAGCAATAAGCAAAGGTGATGCCAAATGGGACGACCTTGTGAATGTATCGGAAAATGCCTGGAGAATGGAAGGCTCAAAAATGTTCCTTGAACTTGGAAGTAAAGTCCCCTACAGGGAGATTATCAAAGGTATTTCCATAGTTTCTGCCAATGACGGTTGTGTGGCATTAGCAGAGCACCTTTCAGGAAGTGAAAAAGCCTTTGTCGCACTTATGAACCAGCGGGCCAAAGAGCTTGGAATGACAAACAGTACGTTTAAAAATTGTACGGGATTGCCTGAAGAAGGCCATGTTTTGTCAGCAAAGGATATAGCAACTTTATCCCTCTATCTTGTACAGAATTATCCGGAAATACTGGAAATCGAGTCTACAAAAGAATTTACATTCAATAATATCCGTCAATTCAACAGAAATCCGCTCCTGGGAGTCTATGAAGGTGCCGACGGACTTAAAACAGGTTGGACTGAAGAAGCAGGATATTGCTTAGTTGCTACAGCAAAGCAAAACGACATCAGGCTGATAGCTGTGATATTAAACACCAAGAGTGAAAACGAAAGAAAAACTGCTGCCCAAGAGATGCTAACCTATGGCTTTAAGAACTTCAAATTACTCGAATACAAAAAAGCTGGAGAAATTGTTGACAGTGTGGAAGTCAATAACGGAAAAAAACCTTCAGTACAACTTAAACTGGATAATGACATTAAAATAATAGTTCCGGTAACCAGAGTGAATGACCTTCAGACAGTTATATCCAAAGACTCTGAATCAATAAAAGCGCCGGTAAGTGCTGATGTTTCGATGGGGAAATTTGAGGTTAAACTTGACGGACAAACACTGGCAAGCAGCAGCATTTCCACAACCGAAAGTATTGATAAAGCAGGCTTCTTTAAACGGTTGCTGAACGGAATACTTAACATATTCAAATCCTTTAAAAAATAATGAGACAAATAAACAGCCGTATGGGACACAATCCATACGGCTGTTAAAATATTTACATCCAGTTGTTTTTACAAAACTTTAAAAATCCTTCCTAATTCCAAGCAATACCTGCTTCATTATTGCATAGTCTATTGAATCGACTTGTCCGTTATTGTCAACATCGGCAGCTAAAAGCTGTGCTTCGTTTAATTTATTCATGCCCAGCAAGTGCATTTTCAAATAGGCATAATCTATGGAATTAAAAGTTTTGTCACCGTTAAGATCACCTTTTACAAAATCCACTGGAGTTGCAGTTGGAGTTTCTTTAGGAGTCGGTGTCGGAGTCACTGTCTTAGTTGGGGTAACAGCAGGTTCCCCGGGTTCCATACCGTAAATCTTCACGCCATTGTCATAAATAGGAATATATTCTGTTTTTGCACCAGTTTGCGGTGAAGCTTTATCCAAGCCTTTAAATGAGAAGTCGTTTGTGTTGTCCAATCCTGAAAATCCATTAGGCGCATTTATTGAAAAGTAGACATCTCTCTTATATTCATTAATTCCGCCGGGATAAATATAAGTTCCGGTAAAATCAACCTCTACATAATAAATATTCTTTGAAGCATCCCATTCAATAAGTTTTGGCGATACTTTTGCACCATTGGATGCAGACGCCGAAACAGTAATATCACTTGCTTTGTATCCGGCATTTACAACTTCGGATATATCCACAAAATACCTGAAGGACAAAGTATCGCTTCCCCTTGGAGGCCATCCTGTCATATTTGCCAAAGTAACTTTCATATTTGTAAAGGTAGGTCCGGAAGCATTAAGCGCTCCATAAATCACAAATTCTTCTCCAACCGGTTCAATGGCATTGAAATTAGGTATTGGATCTCCACCATATTTATCGTACATTCTCGCAAGTATTCCGACAAATCCTGCATTATAGTCACAGGCAACTTCATTTGACTGATAATCGTTGATTGAATCGGTATAGGCATCATTTGCACCAGGTCCTCCAACCAATGCCCCATAAAGTATATGCCTATGTTCCGAAGGTGTAGTCATCATCGCTTCCCAGCTACCGTGAGCAGCTCTGTGATGCGGATATTTCGGAGGATTAACCCCAAATCCTACCACAAAACTCCTTCCAGTACTTCCCAGAGCATAATCTATCTGATTTTTTGCAAATTCTCTATAAATCTTAGCTTTAGCAGAATCGCATCCCGACCAGTCAGCGTAAACATCTGCCAAAAATGCAGCGGTAGTTGCGTATCTTAAAGAACCCCACATATCAAGTACAGCAAGTCCCTTAGGTGAGTATTGAACACGACCGCCGTTAAATCCGACTGTCCACCAGTCCAAATTATTTTCAATAACTTGTTTATATACTGAATCGCCAGTCTCTCTTGCAAGAAGCAGGCAAGCTCCAAATAACTTATTGTCCCAGCAATGTCCCCATGAATACTTGATTATATTAGTCCCAAGTTCCTTTTCCCAATAGGATTGATAGGAACGGGCCTTGTCAAGGTATGATGAATCTTTAGTTGCCAGATACAGCCAGGCAGAAGCCCAGGTAAGTTCGTCATAGAATCCGCTATGAGAAGTGTAAAAACCATTTGCAGCCTTATACCCTTCATCACTTCTGGTTGTATCCGCAAAAGTGAAAAGCTCCTGTGCATGTTTAAGACATGTTGCAGAATAGCTCGGGTCTGTTTCTTTAAATATAATCGAGGCTGCTGCCAGTGCTGCTGCTGTTTCCGCAACAACTGTAGAACCGGGACTGTCTGAAGTTACTTTGAAGGAAGGTCTTTGCATCTGCATAACTTCCGGAGGTCCCCACCAGGCATGGTCAAGGTGTCCGTCTCCCACCTGGTAATAATACACGTTAGGACTGGGATGACACTTTATAAAGTAATCGGTTGCCCACTTAATGTTTTCAAGTATGTATCCCAGCTGCCCACTTCTCTTATAGGCATCACGGTTTTCATAAACACTCCAGGCAAGCATTGTAGCTGTATACGCCATCGGAAGATTAAATTTTACGTTATCTCCTGCATCATACCAGCCGCCTGTTAAATCCAAGCCGGCATCGGCACCATCATTCAAACCTGAATCTCCGCGCCAGTTAACTCTGTTGTTTTCAGGCAGACGCCCGGATCTTTGCATTTCATAAAAAATTATGGATTTCTGAAGAGCTTCGCCATAATTAAAGGATCCTGCTGCAGTCACTGAATGCGGCACAAGAAGCGTTGACATAAGTGATAACACTGTAATAAATGTTATCAGTTTTTTCATCGGTATACCCCTCCCTTAAAATAATTTATAAAAATCAAAGATAAATTTATCATTATTTTCACTAAAGATTTCATATATATAATAATTCGAGTTTGAACAACTTTTTTAAGTCCCTATAATTGATACAACTTAATGTCTGTTTAGAAATAAAATAAAAAATTTATTCCCATTTTAAGTTATTATTTACTTCCCAGTCTTAAACTCTCTCTATTTAAAAATAGTTAGAAGAAATAACCAGCCATATACGCTACTTATTCCTTCTAACTATTATACCGGAATTCAGAATTATGTTAGCATCATCGTTAAAAAATATATTGTCTGAACATTAAATTGATGTCAAACCTAACAGTTTCATTTTCAGCAATGCATAATCTAAAGAGTTAAAATCTCCATCATCATTCATATCAGCAGCCAAATCACCATATATGTATGGGAAATTGTAGATCAGTCCAAGTATTTTAGATTTCATCAAAGCATAATCTATTGAGTTTACTTCGCCATCTCCATTTACATCCCCTTTAATAACCGTACCTCCATTTGATGGAGTAGGAGTCGGTGTAGGAACAGTAGGAGTAGGTGTCCTTGATATTACTTCTTCATAAAGGTTCGGGAAATTTCCTGTAGTATATAACATGGTAATCAACCTCAAAGTTCCACCATAATAGCAATACTCTGGCGGTTCGGTAACTTTTACATTTTCCTCATGCATCGCTTTTGCAAAATTCAGATCATATCCGGTAAGGGCTGAAGCAGCAATAGGTGCTACAAAGGAACTGTTATGGGCAGAACCTATTTGATTACCTGTTATAGAATATTCTCCCCTGATATTTTCCGGCCCAATCTTTATAAAAAATTTGTTAATAAGGTCACAATTGTTTTTCGCCCTTTGATCACCAAACCACAAATAATCCAATACTGTTCTCCAGGGATATCTTGTGGCATCATAGCTATAATTATATCCCTGTCCGGAAGCCGGTGAACCGTCACCCTGACACCAATCAGGTACAAGGCCTGTTCCATTATTCCTTCTATGTACATTATCTATAATTTCATAGCATTTATCTGCCACGCTATACCATTTTGAATTACCTGTAAACTGTGCAAATATCTTATACCATGCCGGTGCAAAATAAGACGGATTTACTGTACTCCAGCCTCCCCATACATCACCGGGTTTGAGTATGTCTCCATCTAAACAATATCTTTCCAAATTGCTTATTAAATTTCTGGCTTCATTGGCATAATTAATAGAACCATTGGATCCCCATTGTTTATGGGCAAAAATTAATGAAACAGCAATATCTTCATCGGCATCGGTAGCACAGTTATATGAGCCTGAATCCGGTAAGCTTCCGTCGGGATTTATATGCCAAGACATAAGTCCTCTGGAATTAAAGTGAAGCTTTACATAACGGTAAAGATCATCAAACAGTGATTGTTCATTAAAATAAACCGCGAGAAGCATACCATATCCCATACCCTCAGATACGGTATCGAAATTTGTGGAACTGTCTCTTTGAACCCTTTTATATCCACCTGCACCATTAGAAGTAATGTGTCTGCTTTTCCAAGCTTCCCACTCTCTAAGAAGTAAAGCATTTGCTTCATCCTGATTGTCAACTACGGAGCTTAAGCCATACTTGTATACTGCATTGTACGGGAACTTTGCTGCCGACACACTGCCAGTATTAATAAATACTGTTGATACCAGCAATGAAACTAAAGTTAATAAAATGATGCCCCTCCTCAATAGTTTTGTCTTGTACTTTTTCCTCATTATACTTTCCCCTTTCATAAAATAAATATATTTACATTTATTTAAATAAAATACCATGAACATTATATCTTTAGACCAATTTTGATTAAATAATAGCAGTTATATATAATAGCATATCATATGGAAAACAAAATTAACAAGATATGTTTTTATACTTTTAGTTTATTGCTTATGTAGAAGGTTTAATTTTATAGATTCTTCGGATTTTACTATAACCCCCTAAAAAATCAACTCACTTACGAATTTCTGTCATGACTGATAGGGAATTTGGCTTATATGAAAATATTGTTTTGCGTTATATAAAAATATAGTTTTTTGATGAACATAAAACCGTTGTATAAAAATAAACTGTTTTCAAAAAAACTTTAAAATTTTTAATCAACTTTCGCAGGAAACAACTGATAGCTTTGCCTTGATATGAACAGGCAAACAAGTGACAAAGTAGTTGAGAAACTCGTTGACTGTTTCCTTTGTCAAAAGCAGTTTTT
>Ga0134097_1002014_pt1 | contig 13230 bp, 10 predicted proteins | sample 8_3taG_FD_94450 | JGI IMG/M metagenome (GOLD analysis project Ga0134097, IMG submission 94450) | Switchgrass degrading microbial communities from high solid loading bioreactors in New Hampshire, USA - 8_30_10_142_A2 metaG | ecosystem: Engineered > Bioreactor > Semi-continuous > Anaerobic >... | reverse complement strand
CATCAACTTTATTACAGAATCAGAAATAATTTTTATGTTATTTTCATTTTTCCATGAATCGGTATGTGCCAAAATATCAAGATGGTAACGGCATGGCCACTTTTCATAATATTTGAAAACAAGTTTTTTCCCTTTTTGAACAGAGCGGGTTATGTCCAATATAGAGTCAACCTCAAGTACACGCCTGAACGAATCTATTGAAAGCTGAATCTGCGGTGAAATATCAATTACATCATCATACCCGGCACGGGCTATACAAGCACAGCGTATAAGGTTCGGACCACACGCGACATATTTGAATTCATCAATATATACGCCTCTTTTAGTGTAGTGAATATCATCAAGCGGAATTGTCGCAAAAGCCTCCATAGCGCGATTTAAAACAGGTGTGCCTTTAAGTCCCTTTTCTCCGAGGTATTTAGTTCCTCCCTCCTGAGAATATATGTTATCGTGAAAGCCATTTCCTATCCATCCGTTTTCTTTTTGGCAATCAATAATTTTTCGGATAATCGGTTCCTGCATAATTTGTTCTTGATAGATTTCCGCTTCTTCTTGTGTAAGATCATTCAAAATTTCCTTTTTTACACGAAGCTTAATTGAGGGGTTGGCATTTTCAAGAAGAAAATCTATCATCTTTTGCTTTTTACTTTTCATTAATAAAACCACCACCACAAAAAGTAATTAGGTTAGTTGGTTATTACCTCATTTGGTGAAGTTTTACTTGGGATTTTCAGTCTGCTTGATTACTTCGTCTACTGAATAGTGAAAGTAAGTGTATTCTCTGACTATAAACTAAGGTTGGGAAAATTAAAAATCAATTTTTGCGTTATACAGAATATGTAATGCCATGTAATAGATATCAACTTCCTTTTGTGTTTCACTCTTCCATTTTCCTGAAAAACCGTGATCTGTTTGTATTGCATGCAATGCAGCTTCTGACAGATTGGGTATTAATGTATTATTTATTACACGTTCAGCAAGTTTTTCAGCTTGTCTGAAATAATAGGGTATTTTTTGAATATCACATATTTTACACAAGAAATTATAATTTCTTAACCAAAATCCAATCTCTCCTTTTGGAAGTTCACAGCAATCATCAGAATAGTCAAATGACTCATAAGAGCAAATTGGTCCCACATAATGATTATTGTAATAGTGGAAAATTACCGGAATCGGTGCAAGCCGGGCAACATTTTTCATTGCAGAATTGATAATATTAACAGTAGTCTCATTTTTCCAAATCAATGAAGAACCGAGAACAAGAAAATCGCTGACCCATGGAAAATCTTTGCCGTGCAAATACGCCCTGCAACCCGGATATCTGGCTTGAAATCTGGCTTGTTTAATCTCTCTCGATACCTCATCCAATGAATTAATACGAGAACCTCTTTCAAACTTATCAATTAAATGATTCTGAAATTTAACAAGCAAGTCATCAGGTTTATCACCGTCTATATGTAAACATGCAAGCGTTAACGCCCTGCTGAAGTAGTATTCTTCAACAGGAGGATAAGGGTGGAGTCCCTTGTTAGGGTATTCATCTTCATATAATGCTTTTTTTGCCTTTTGCATAAAATCATGATACGGCTCTAATCCTAATGCTCTCAATTGAAAAACTGCGCCGTCCATAGCATTAATTCCGCCATGAAGTTCAATGCCAAACCAGCCATTTTCTTTTTGATTCTTTAATATTTTTTTTACAGGTTTGGAGTTTAAAATCTGATCCTGTAATTCGAGCATATCAGGGCTTTTTATATTAATTGATAAAATATCTCGTTTGATGATATATTTTTGCGATGGGCTGCCATGCGTTAATATTAAATCGATAATTTCTTGTTTTTTCACAGTGTTACATACCTCTCATATATTAATAATCATCAAACTTCAATTATCTACTCTTGACTTCCTGACATTCAACAATAAAAGCATCTCTTCATCCTGTCATTGCCATAGGATAAAATGAACCATGTTCAAGCTTAACATAAATCTATCTACAATGTCCCCTTAAATGTATTATAAGCCATTTGTTTCCAATTATCAACAAAAAAATAATAGTTTTTTGTCTTGAAGGCTAAAAAGCTGTTCTATTGATATGCTTATCTATTCTACACTTTTCCAAAAAGATACCCAACTTATCTCAATTAATTCTCCGGAAAGAAAATGCTTTGTGAAGTGCTCTCACTTAAACCGTCTCGTTAGATGCTATTTGTACGACAGCAGTCTTTCTCCCTATCCCTATTAATTTACAATCAATCATAAGTTTCTAATTCTCTTTTATATAAACACATAATTAAAATTAAATCATAGACTTAACAAATTCGGAAAAAATAGCTTTGCTATTTGAATCTGTCTTATAAGAATACTCCGGATGCCATTGTACGGCCCATAAAAATTTATGACCGGGCATATAAATTGCTTCGATTAAACCGTCTTCAGATATTGCCATCTCTTTCAGCTCAGGCGAAAGTTGTTTTATTGCCTGATGGTGCAAGCTGTTAACCTGAAGCTTTGTAGTATTAAGTAAATTGAATAGAGGCGTTTTTTCAATAATATTCACCGTATGAACAGGAACGTCATAAGGCGCTTTTTGACGATGCTCTGTTTTCGTTGGATACTGTAACGGAATATCTTGATAAAGGCTGCCGCCTAATGCAACATTAATAAACTGAATACCTCTGCAGATTCCTAATATCGGTTTGTCACTATCTATGGCTATTTGCAGAAAAACTTTTTCCATTTTATCTCTTTTTAAACAGCTTTTAATCATGTCTCCTATCGGAGCTTCTCCATAAAACTTGGTCGAAACATCATGCCCTCCGGTAAATAAAAATCCGTCACATATATCAGCAAGTTGTTTAATTTCATCGGTTTTATCGGTAAACGGCAGAATAACAGGCAATCCACCAGCTTCCGTTATTCCGTCAAGATACCCGGGCAACATCCAAATACTATCTTTTTCATCATCCCATAAAGGCATGACACCAATTATCGGTTTCATATACTAATCACGTCCTTAAACTTTGTGATTTGCTGGATTTTTAAACTTATTATTCCATTTTTTAATAAAGTAAAACAGTGGAGTTTACCACTTTCTCCTCATCAAACCATGCACACAATTTTCCCGTATCACGGTTTTCCAATATTCTTCTTCCTTCAGCATTCAGCCGTAAGTGTTTACTAATTGTGCCTTATTAGTAAATTTGTACTTTGATGCATTTTCTAACCTGTCGTTGCATTTCTTCTTACGATTGTGCCACCCAGTAAACTTGATATTGATATACTTACCTAATACATTTCACCACACGTTACATGGAAACTTTCACATTTATCTTATAAAGTTTGTTGCAACTCTATTTTCTAACTTCGGCAAGCCAAACTCCTTCTTTCCAAGTTCAATACTCTTCATTAGAAAAACCATATTTCTTGCAAGAGTTCTCATGGTCTGTTTGCCTTCTTCATCCTGATTGGCTTCACCGGGAAGACGTCCATGAATTGAATTCCAGTATTGGCTGGATGCAATCGGCATTCCGGAAATTGTGAAGTATTTGTTCAACTGGTCAAAAGTTGCTGAGCAGCCTCCCCTTCTGGCACATACAACACTGGCTCCAACTTTCATAGTCTTGTTAAAATGTGTGCTGTAAAAAAGCCTGTCAAGACATGCTATAAGAGTTGCGTTTGCAGATGCATAGTAAACCGGGCTTGCCACCACAAGGCCATCGGCCTCTTCAAATAGGGGCGCCAACTTATTTACTTCGTCGTCGAATGTGCATTTACCCGCTTTTGCGCAAAAATTGCAGGCTATACAGCCTCTAATGTTTTTATTACCTATTACAACTTCTGTATATTCAATATTCTCTTCTTCAAATATTTTTTTCATCTCATTGAGCGCCACACCACAATTACTCCCTTGTCTTGGGCTTCCGTTAATAATTAAGATCTTCATAAACATTCACCCCTCCTAAATTTATTTAAACAAAAATTTAAGTAAGATTGCGACATAGGTTAATGTCTGCGTCTATATGCAACAGCGATATGGTAATTATGGCATTAACAATTATCGTCACAACTTATGATCTTATTTATACCTCTTTATTTCGACATCCACGTCACACACTCAACATAGCTCAAGTTGATGCAATTGATGTCTGCAGGTTATTTTTTAGTATCTATACTTTGGAACATGTCAATCCTCCCCCGAATACAGCAGAACCCTCTTGCTTTTCCCAAGTCATTCACATATATTGCTATATACTCAATTCTCAATCTTATCATCTCCAACCAAAGACATAAGTCCAAGACAATTGTTTGTATATTCCATGAATACCAGAAAAACGGGCAAACATACGGACAAAACCGAGGCACTAATATACTCTTTAATTATGCCATAAATTGGATGTGCTAACGTAGTATCCATATAGGCACTTGCAGACAGGAATGCTCTATTGAAGATGCTCTCAAAGAAACGTATCTGGCTGTAGTGTCAGTTCGTCGTATGCTTACTTTCTTTTTTTATATACCTGCTTTTCTATCAATACAACAGCCTTGAATATTATTTCCATCAACTATGCTGTGTGTCTGAATGTCTTTAACTTTCCAACATTTCTTCTATCTTTATTTCAATACCAGATTTGAAGTTAATAAAAAGTTTCCAGGTATTGAAACAGCTGTTTACAAATTTCTATACAGCGTTCCAATCCTGGAAACTCCTGATTACTTATTCCTTACTTTTCTTTCTTCCCTATAGAGCATTAAAACTATCATAGCTATCAGTGAAGCAATAGCAACTGTAGAATATACCTGTTTAAACCCATTATTTAATGTGGTCTGAAATTCTTGTTCAATTACACTACGTTTGTTTTCAATTTTTGTTAAATAATCCGTTTTAGCAGTATCAAATGCACCCGGTATAGCTTCTTTCAAAGTTTTCATTTTATCAGCAGTATCTGTCATTTGCAGTACTGCACCCTTCATACCTTCAATCCTACCCTGCATCGCAGGAGTTGCTGGTATTGCAGCGATTGCTTTTGATAATTGTGATACAGAATCATTGATACTATTGATCCCCGAATCAAGCCCATTGGTTATATTCGTTATGATGGAAGGTGTCATTTGCGCAAACATATAATCAGCCATAGCTTTGGTACTATCCGTGATAGTTGTAACATCAGAGGATTTCAGCATTTCTAAAATCTCATCCGACATTTTAAATTTGCCGCTGTTACTTGCCATGTCAAATTTCATAGTTTCCATTGCAGTTAAATCCGGTATATCAACTTCTTTCAGTTTCTCTGCCATAGAAGGGTCCGCCTTTAACTTATTGAACTCCTCTGTAAGTTCCTGTGCATATGGAAGCGGCGGAACCGATATTTCATTCGGAAGAAGTTTCATGACATTGCCTTGCACTGACATTCCAGCATGGGATATAAAGCCGACCATAATCGCAGGAGCAATAGCAGTTCCAATGGAGCGTACTAATGAAACAGTTGCAAGCGCTGAGTTTGATTCTTCAACCTTGGTATTATCAAGCATCATATAGTTAATCGGAGTTCCCATAGTGAATCCAATTCCAATACCAAGCAGAATTAAGCATATTACTACGGCAAATAAGCTCGGATGGGCTGCTGCATAAAATATAAGAAATACAGAGCCGGCAATCGAAGCTATAAAGCCGGTCGCAAGTACAGCCTTCGCTCCGAATTTATCAATCAGCTTACCGGAAAACGGAGCCCCTATGCCTGCGAATAATCCCAGTATAATAACGAAATATCCGCCGCTTCCGGTAGCTATTTTCAATGAATTCTCTGCAAACTGAGGTACAAAAATCATACCCATAATAATTATACCGGTAATAAAGGATATAAAAAGAGTAATGATAATCCTGATATTTTTAAAATATGAAATATTGATAACCGGATCTTCTGCCTTCTTTTCGATCAAAATAAAAATCGGAAGTAAGACGATAAATATGATTAGGTACGGATAAACCGATGTACTTTTAAATGTTTCTGCAAAATTAAAGTAATCAATATTCTTAAGTCCATACAAAATTGAAAGCACCATTAATGTTAAAGTTGTAATACCAAACAAATCTATCTTTTTTACTGACTTCTCTTTTGTATTTGGAAGAGATAAAACACCCGCTATCAGAATAAATATGGTAATCGGCACATTGATATAAAATATAAATTTCCAGTTATCTTGACCAAATATATCAATGATAGCGCTGCCTGCCGATGCCCCGAAAATATTGGCAAGCCCATAAACACCACCTACCAAACCAAGCGCAAGTCCTCTTTTTTCTTTCGGGAAGGTAGTACCAAACTCAGCAGTAGCAATCGGAAGAATACCACCACCACCGATGGCCTGAACAACTCTTGCCAAAAGTAATACGGTAAAACTACCGAAGTTTTGTGACAAACCACAAAACAAAGACCCAATACCAAATAAAAAAATACTAATTAAGTAAATATACTTTCTACCATACTTATCCGCCAGCTTACCTAAAATAGGAATACTTGCGGCATATGCAAGCGTATATATGGTAATCATCCATATACCTGCAGTTTCATTTACCATCAAATCATTTTGTATGATTGTTCTTGCAGGTGTTACGATACCTGTGTATCAATAGCTCCCATAAAAATGCCCAACAGATATACCACCATAATTAATCCAAAATTTATTTTTTTGTTTTTCATCTTTAAAGCATCCTCCTAGTAGTCTCTAATCTAAATACTTTGCAACATTTTCAGCCATTTTTTCTATCAATTTAGTTACATACGCAATATCCTCCTTGCTCATTCCTTCATATAGAATATCATTCCATTCTTTTAATACTGTACTCATATGGATAAGAATATCAGTCCCCTGTTGGGTCAGAGATATAATATTCTCCCTCTTATTATCAGGGTTCTGCTTTCTCATAATATAGCCCTTTTGTTCAAGCTTATTTAGTGTTTTGGCCACCATACCCTTATCAATCTTGAAAGCTTTTGAAATAGTATCCTGGTTAACATTCTCATGTGCTGATATAAACATTAAGATAATCTGTTCTCCAAAAGTCAAATCATATTCTCTTAACTTTTTCTCTGTGAAACTACGACAAGAACGTACTATAATTGACATATTCTTCATATTTTATCCCCTCGTAGATCATTCCTATCGATTTTAATAGTTGTCTTATTCAACTGTTGTCAAACTCAACTATTATGCAAGGCCTTATTATAATACAAAATTTTATTTATTGCAATAATTTATTTTTAGATACCCCAGGTAAAATATTAAATATTGAGTTGTTGTACAATTTTATGTAAGCGTCAAATAAGCCGCCATGGAATAAAAGTTGTGCAGTTGATACAATCACAATATATACAGTTGACAATATATACAGTTGAAAAAGTCGAAAAGCAAGCTATCTTTTTCACCCTAGGAATGGAGAAGTGATTGTATGGAAACAAAAAAAGTTGCAACCGAGTACCGTATGTCGCATTGGGCACAAGTATTAAAGACACAACAGGAGATTAGCTGCAATCCATTTGGTTGTATATTATTTTATATGCAATATAGAGTAAGTATTGAACCCAGCCCCTTTTTCCTGAAATTCTCAGATGTCTCTATTTCAATATCTATTGCATTCCTTTTGCAACATATTAGGGACGGGCAATTATTGTATTTAATTAAATAACATAAATTGTACAATAATTGCCCCGTCCCTAAACAGCTTCGCTAAACATATTTATAATGGTTTACCGGCTTCAGGTCAGGAAGATTCAGCCCTAATTCCAAAACCAGGTAGCTCCGCATATCATAACACAGATCACATCTTCCTGCATACTCTTTTTTAGGCCTGTATCCATATTCCTTTGTGGCAAGTTCTGCGAAACCCCTTATACCTTCAGATTCTAAGCTGTTAAATATCCGGTATTTCACGGGGTCCGCCTTATTTGCCAGTTCCTTTAAGGGAATTGAAAATCCTGGGCACGACTGGGGAATGAAGTTTCCGTAGAGATCAACATGAAAGTGATAAATTCCCGATAGTAATTTGCATGGTATTGATTCCCTTAAAATTTGCTCAAAAGGCTGCTTTTTCATCATAGGTTTATACGTCTTCAAAGCGCGTCCCTTTAAATTTAACCCATACTTTTTTTGCAACTGCAGCAGATAATCATTTCCAAAAAGTTGCTTATATTCATCAAGAGAATGGATCTTTTTATCATCCATCGCATCAATATCATCCCAGAATTCCATCAACCATGGGAATATGTTCATCCCTGTCTTTGAACAGGCCTTAATTAAAGCTTTCACCTTCCAGAATGGAACATATTCATTGTGGAACGGGTCTATGGATATAAGCAGCGTATTTACTCCGTAATCTTTTAACTCTTTAAGTATGGCATTTGTTGACCTTTCATCCCTGTACCACGATGAATTTGTTTCAATATATTCGATTACAATATTGTTTTTCCGGGCAGTATCAAGGATATCCAGAATCTTATCAGGCTTAAGAAGCGGCTCACCGCCACCAATATGTACATGACAGCAACCCAAACTTCTTAATATAGAAAATATCTCATCAGCCATAGTGGATGTCATATAGTCATCAGGCCACTTTGGAGAACTGGAATAGCAGCAGTGTCTGCATTTAGAAGTACATTTATAATTTGTGATTATACCTCCAGATACCAGGTAATCAATCTTTAGCATTGTTACCTCCTCATTATACTATTACATTTTAAATGGTTTTTTCATACTCTTTGCCTATACATCCACATCACAAACTCAACATGTGTCAAGTTGATGGAATTGATGTCTGTAGGCTATTTTATAGGTATATGCCCAAGGAAACATTTCAATGGGTTTTTCGGTAATTTTTAAAATTCTGTCGTTCGAAGAAACATATCAACTAACATTAAATAACATTTGCATGTCTTCTGGCTTAGAAGTAGAGAACTTCTTACAAGCTGCCATTAAAAAATTCAATAATATTTTACTCCAACAATTGTCTTAATACTGTTCGAAAGTTTAAAATAAATGTCATTTAAGTCTGCTTGTTTTATATTTATGATTTAACAACGTTTTGATATTTCAAGCCACATTCACCGAAAAAATAGGCTTCCATCAATAAGCAATTTTACTGAAATTCCGGAAACCTCTGATAATAGCCTTAATCCTTTAATGACAAATTTGTTTATTTTATATATTTAGCAAATTTAACAAATTATTTTTACATAAATTGAATAGATTTAATATTTGCTCCCGCCTCTATTGTTTCCAATATCAAATGATCTGTTTTCCCACCGCTTGCTATAATGGGCGCATTAAGAAACTTTTTTCGAATTTTTCATGCAGTCTCTGCCGTGTTCTAATCATTTGCAACATTTAGTATTGCAGCGCCCGCTTCCAGTCTTTCCTGGATTTCTACTTTATCTATTACCGTAACAATGATGGGAATGTCTATAACACATTTAATTAATCTGCGGAAACCACGTAAATTTGAAGTTCGAGATAATACATAACAGCATAGCTTTTAACATCTCTTTCATAACCGCACAATTTACCAAAATCTTTTATTAGTCAGTTTTAGAATAGTGTTTTTCGGATGTTCTGATTTCTCTTATCATTTAATCTCTTATACATATCAATTTCATCCTTAGAAAAGCCTTCGTACTGTATCTTCTCAAAATCATCTAAAACAGATCGTATATTTGACAAAACAGCATCTGCTGCTTGTGTCACAACATATTCCCATGAATTCAGCTTTCTTTTTTTCTCTATTTGACTTTCCTTATCCTCAATATTTTTTACCGGCTTATTTCTAACTTTTTCCTGTGCCTTAATCAGTCCTTTTTCCATCAATTTTTGAACTGCCGTTTTTAACTCCTTTCCGGTAATGTTTAAAATGGTAGCCATATCTTTAAATGTGCAATTTTTATTAGGCTGACTTAAAAAGTATAAAAGTTTTACATCAACTATTGATAATTCGTTCTTCAGTGCCACCTCCTCTAACAGCATTTCCTGCAATTTACGCTCTCTGTAAGTATCAAATAGAAAGCCTTCCCCTTCTTTTACTCCTTTACTCACACTGCTTTCAGTAGCTAATCTGTAATTTCCATTAGAAAGCGCCACTCTTCCATCACTGGCAGCATATATGAAAAAACGGTATATTTGTCCTCTTCTCTTTTCGTACTCCTCTTCTCCAAAAATATCTTTACAGAAATTGTTGTAATATCCAAACACATCTAGCTTCATCTGTATAATCTTTCTAATACTCATTCCCTGTGAAACCAGCGATCCCTTGGTCTTCACATAATAATATACCGGTTTTTTCATTACATATACCTTATGGATATTACGAAGATATTCTAAATTGAATATAAAATCTTCGCACCAACTGATAGAACTATCCATTTTTAATTGGTACTTTTCTACAATCGAACGTTTAAATAATTTATTCCACAAAACTCCATAATAAAAATCTGCAGGTTTATGCATCATGAAATTTGCATATGAGGCTATATCCATAATTCCCTCTTGTTCAATTGCTCCCTTTTTTGATGCACGTCCTCCTATTACTCTGTAAAAATCTGCAATAACCATATCACACTGATATTTTTCAGCCTTACGTACAAAAAGCTCAGTAGCATCTGGAGTAATCCAGTCATCACTATCCACAAATTGCAGATATTTTCCTCTGGCAACAGCAATTCCTTGATTTCGAGTATCTGAAGCTCCTGTATTTTTCTTATGCATAACGCGAATCCGTATATCTTTGTTTGCATACATATCACAAATCTGACCGGAACTATCCGTGCTGCCATCATTCAGTAATATTAATTCAAATTCTTTATATGATTGTTTCAGAATGCTGTCAATACATATTCCCAACGTCTTTTCAGAATTATAAACCGGCACAATAATACTTACTAATGGTACCATTATAACCCCCTGATTCCAAAACTTGCGTCCTTCTTTATATACTTCAAAAAATCAACATATAGACATTAAACTAATTATATAGATTTATTGATTTTGAACGTGTCTCTGAAATAATTAAAGAAATTTATGTTAACCTTTATGGTAAATTAAGGCCAACCAATATTTCTGTAGTATTCTTGCCTCATGTCTTAATAGATATGGATTCACATATTTTAGTATTTCAAACCTGACATTCACAAATTACATAATAATCACCAAGATTATATTATCAAATCACAAACATATTGCAAAGTCTGCGTCAGCAATCATATCAACACATTTTATCAATTGTACGGAAATTTCTTTTTTTTATCTATTGTTTATATCTAAGTTGATGTTCAAAGCTTGCTCATAAATCCATAGTTATGGCTCTGATTTGTACCTTCGCTTTCATGTCTATCATTTTATTCACTAAAATAAACGGAAATACTGAATGCATATATTTTCTTTAGATCAAACAGAAAATGAAGATATAGGATAAATTAAGAATATAATATCTTTTTAATATAAACTGAATATAAACTGTCACATAGACATCTATAGCCACCCTTTGGCGGCTCACTTTTACATTTTCATTTTAACTCCATGATACAAAGATATGTATTAACCCCCCGGTTCCGGTTCCGGCCAAAATGTCTATTCCGTCGCCATAAAAAATAAACCGCGGGTTCTGTCCCCGGGGTTTACTAATCTTGTTTTAATAATATTTAGTCAGCTCAACCATATTGTTTTCAATACAGTTGACATATTCCTGCGAGTAATAAAAAATCAAGTTATCTGGCATTTTCTCATGCGGTAATCATTTAAAATTATATCTGAATATCCGGAAGCCCCTTATTTTTAGCTTTTTTCAGTTTATCTATGTTTTCCCGTTACTTGTCATAGTAATAATAATTGATATAATAAAAATAAGACATTCCGTTGTGTTTTGAAAGGACGAACGCTATGAGTAACACAATGATAATCATGATTGGACTGATTATACCGCTGGCTGGAACTGTTCTCGGTGCCGCAATGGTCTTTATTCTAAAAGGCGAAATGGACCCGAAAGTACAAAAAGCCTTGCTCGGATTTGCCTCCGGCGTAATGATTGCCGCTTCGGTTTGGTCTTTGCTCATTCCGGCTATCGATATGACGGAAGAACAGGGTGGTATCGCATGGCTCCCGTGTTCCGTCGGATTTCTTCTCGGTATCGGATTTCTGCTTTTGCTGGATACCGTCATTCCTCACCTTCATGTGGATTCAGGAAAACCGGAAGGGCGTAAATCAACATTCAGTAAATCGTTGATGCTTGTTCTTGCCGTCACCTTACACAACATACCGGAAGGTATGGCTGTCGGTGTAGTATTCGCCGGATTTGCCGACAACAACATAAACATCACAGCTGCAGGCGCCTTTGCACTTGCTATCGGTATCGCGATTCAGAACTTTCCTGAGGGTGCAATTATCTCTATGCCCCTGCTCGGCACAGGAATATCCAAACGTAAGGCCTTTTCATACGGTTTTCTTTCAGGTGTAGTGGAACCAATCGGCGCAATTTTGACGCTTATCCTAACCTCATTTATCATGCCGGTCCTGCCGTATATCCTATCCTTTGCCGCCGGTGCCATGATTTACGTTGTAATCGAGGAGCTGATTCCGGAAGCGCAATCCGGTACACATAGCAACATCGGAACAATCGGTGCCTCATTGGGGTTTACATTGATGATGATTCTGGACATTGCCCTTGGCTAAATCAACAAACGCATGGCTGTTTACGTTCCAATTAAACGGTCATTATCCCATGTTGAGATCACTAAAATTGAGTTAATAAAGGGAAGATTAAAATACTTTAATATATCGGGAGCCGAAGTACTTTCTGAACCTTCCCCCAACCTGCTGTAAAAATAAATGGCATAATTGTTTTACTGGTAAATCTTTTTTGTATCATTATAAGTAATGATCATAACTACTCTCTGCAAATGTAAGTTATATGGATAAAAATTCTTTATCTAATCCACATTTAAAAATTTTTGATTTTTAGCCTTAGCCATCGAAGGCATATTGAAATTATATTTATTTGTCTTTTCGTGATATTCACACCACACACTCAACATGGCACGAGCCGCTTGGATTGATGTCTTGGGCAGGTTTTTGAACCTTGCGTTTGTGGGAACATGTCAATGGGTTTTTAGCTTTTTTTTGAAAACCGACGTTCAAGGAAACAAATCAATCTGTATATCATGGCTATACCATTCAATCTTATTAGTTGTACTT
>Ga0134097_1002004_pt1 | contig 13297 bp, 12 predicted proteins | sample 8_3taG_FD_94450 | JGI IMG/M metagenome (GOLD analysis project Ga0134097, IMG submission 94450) | Switchgrass degrading microbial communities from high solid loading bioreactors in New Hampshire, USA - 8_30_10_142_A2 metaG | ecosystem: Engineered > Bioreactor > Semi-continuous > Anaerobic >... | reverse complement strand
TTTGTAGACATGCCGACCGAGAGGAAGATCCACAAGGAGCCTGTGCCGCACCTTGCGAGCATAGGCATTTTTATCGGTTTCATGGCTTCGTTCCTTCTGTTTTCAGACGGGATGACCAGGAGAAATACAGGTTTCATTACAGGAGCCGTCCTGGTACTGGCAATAGGGATCGTCGACGACTGGTACAAAACTCATGGGAAGGATTTCCCGGCACTGCCCAAAGCCGTCGTACAGGTGGCGGCAGCCATTGTTGCATATTTTTCCGGTTTCGTATTTACCGGCTTCACCAACCCGTTCAACCACGGCAGATATGTAATGCTTCCAGTGTGGCTCCAGTTCCTGCTTACTGTCACATGGATTTTCGGAGTCATTACAGTAATAAATTTTTCAGACGGCCTGGATGGACTGGCGGGAAGCCTCTCGACCATATCCGCGACGACGCTGTTTATCGTGGCATTGGCAAAAGGGCAGACCAAATCTGCATTGATGTCTGTAATCCTGGTCGGGGTCGCCGTCGCCTATCTGAAATACAACAAACCGCCGGCAAAGATATTTATGGGCGACGCAGGCGCCGGTTTCATGGGATATGTGCTTGGGATAATCGCACTGGACGGAGCATTCAAGCAGGCGACGGTATTGTCCCTGTTCGTTCCTATACTCGCACTGGGTGTGCCTATTTTTGACAATCTGTTTGTCGTCGCAAGGAGGCTGGTGAACGGAAAGCCGTTTTACAAACCTGACAGGAGCCAGGTGCATTACAGGCTTCTTTCGGCCGGATTGAGCCCTAAACAGGTTTTAATGTTCCTTTCGCTTGTAAGCGTCTGTCTCAGCCTTACTTCCATAATACTATTGCTGCTGAAAGTATAAGGCATGTGACAGACGGCAATAAAGAATTGATATATTTGTTTATTATGTGGTTACGCCGCTCCGAAGGCATTATAATTTAAATGTACCGGATATCCTGTACAATGCGGCTTCCGGGGCCGACATCCTAAAGAAAGGGGTGGTCTGAATTGAAGATCGATACGGAGGTGGCCGTCAACTGATGGCCCAATGGAAAGGTCTGCCGGGCTTTATGGCCCGACAGGCCTTTTTGTATGAGCGCTTACGGACAAAAATGATTCTCTTTTCCGGATATTCAACGATTTATTGGCAAAGATCCTGAAAGCTTGGAATACTGCCATTTGGCGCTAAGATCAGATAACTTGACGGAACTGTTTAGTAAACATAATATATATTTGAATGTTTATTTCAGGGGTACGTTATGGATAAGCACAAAACTAATGCAATGAGGATACTTGATAAAGAAAAAATAGATTACGAAATACTGACCTATGATGCAAGCGACGGTTTAATAGACGGCATATCTGTAGCAGGCAAGATCGGGCAGCCTGTCGGATGCGTATACAAGACTCTGGTCACTCAGGGTCACAGCAGGAATTACTATGTGTTTATCATACCTGTTGCAGAGCAGTTGGATTTAAAAGCAGCCGCAAGATCTGTGGGCGAAAAATCCGTTGAAATGATCAAAGTTTCCGATATAAACAAGGTCACAGGATATATACGCGGCGGCTGTTCGCCAATAGGCATGAAAAAAAGCTATACGACAGTACTGGACGATTCCTGCAAAAATCTTGACTATATTATAATCAGTGCAGGCAAAATAGGACACCAGATAAAAATTGCCCCATCTGACCTTATTGGCCTGATAAACTGTAAAACTGACAGCTTGATAATGCGGAAGCAGATTTAAATTTTTCTTGTAGGGGAGCATGGATTTCCAAATATATAATTACACGAAATATAAATTTCGCGTAATTGAGGGGAGGGTTTCCGGCAAACCCGGAACCGTGTTATAATATTGTCATGCGGGGCTTTTAAATTTATAATAATTTACGGACCGACTATATCATTCGTTTGGAGCGATTTATTTTTACACAAATGATATAAACCATAAATGAGGTCATGCAAATGAAAAATATAAACGATTATGAAATACCTCCTGTGCTTATGGATTTTCTCAGCTATATGCAGACTATCCGCGGCCGTTCCTCGAACACTGTCCAGGTTTACTTCTATGATTTGAGGGTTTTTTTCCGTTTCATGAAGCTTCGCAGGAACCTGGCCGATAAAAATACTCCGTTTGAAGAAATCCCTATCAATGACATAGATATCAGTTTTATAAGGACTATCACGCTAAGCGATCTTTATGCGTTTATGGCTTTTGTAAGCAATGACCGTGACAATTCGTCGTTTGCCAGGGCCCGGAAAGTTTCTAGCATCAAATCTTATTTCAAGTATTTGACATTTAAGGCAAAACTTTTAGATACGGACCCTGCGGCCGAACTGGAATCGCCCAAACTGATGAAACGTCTGCCGAGGTACCTGAACATAGATGAAAGCAAGCAGTTGCTCAACTCCGTAGACGGTAAGTTTTCAGAACGCGACTACGCCATACTGACACTTTTTCTCAATTGCGGACTGCGTCTGTCCGAGCTTGTCGGAATAAACATAAGTAATATAAAGGGTTCGGTCCTCACTGTCATCGGAAAAGGCAACAAGGAACGCAGTGTTCCCCTCAACCAGGCCTGTATCAGGGCTATTGAGGACTATATGAAAGTCAGGCCCGTCGACGGAGTCAGGGACCGGAACGCGCTGTTCCTGAGCAGCCGCAAGCGAAGGATCAGCAAGGAAACCGTTCAAAAGATCGTCAAGAAGTACATAATAGCCGCCGGTCTCGATCCGGAGCGCTATTCCACCCATAAACTGCGTCATACTGCTGCTACGCTTATGTACAAGTACGGACATGTTGACATAAGATCGCTCCAGGAACTGCTTGGCCATGTGAGCATATCCACCACGCAGATATATACCCATCTTGACAGCAGCCAACTGAGGACAGCAGTAGACAGCAATCCGCTTGCAGACTTCAGCAAGGAAAATAAAAAATGATGGTTTACTTAATGTGACGAGTTAATTATAATAATATAGTTGTATCGACGCTCATTTTATGCGCTGTCGGTACGGCGGAACCGAACGCTTGTAAAATAAGTCTCATTTATGGACTAAGGCGCTGCGGTGAAGTTTATCTGGCAAAATACCGCCCATATGGCATTTAAAACATTATGCGGACCGTGATAAGGACCTGGCATGAGTAATATCGATATAAGTATAGATATAATACGGTAAAACGAGGTCATAACATATGGAAACAAGGAAATTCTATTTTATATTGACGATAGTCGCAGCAGTTGTTCTGTTCGTTTTTGGTTCAGGAATGCTTTACTACATCAACACCAATATAGATTTTTTAAGCAGCGATGTTTTTGCATCCGGAGACCAGGGCAGCAACCTGGCTCATATAATCAATCCGCTGGTAACGAAAAAGGAACCCTTCAATATACTTCTGCTTGGCGGCGACAAGGTCAACAACCTGACAGATACGATGATGCTCGCCAATTTCGACCCTGAGACATGCAAAATAAACATCATGTCGATACCCAGGGATACCAGGGTTTTCATTAAAAATAAGGAAAGAAAGATCAACTACGCTTTCCCTAACGGGGGTATCGAACTTTCAGCCAAGACTGTATCCGAATTGCTGGATGTCAATATAAAGTATTACGCTTTTGTAGATACTTCAGCCTTCAGGAAAATAATCGATTTGCTGGGCGGCGTTGACTATTATGTACCTGTGGATATGGATTATGATGATCCGGTACAGAATCTGCATATCCACCTCAAAAAAGGCCAGCAAACGCTCAGCGGAGACCAGGCCGAGCAGTACGTGAGGTTCCGTAAACCCAACAAGTGGAATAAAGAGATCAGGAAATATTACGACGGCAGTGACCTCAAAAGAAATGAAGCTCAGCAGCAGTTCATAAGGGAGTTGATGAGGCAAAAGCTGACGCTGCAGTACTTGCCGAAGCTTACCAGCGTTATTAATACCATGTTCGAGCATGTACAAACCAATCTGACACTTAGCGAGACTGTGAAGCTCACTTCGTATATCACGAAATTCAAGATAGAGAACGTTAATTTCATCAAAATGCCTGGTACGACTTATGACGCATCTCCCTATTACTACATCTGCGATGTGCAGGCAGCCAGGCAAATAATGGCCGAAAGCTTCAGGTGCGACGACAGCTTCATATCCGCGGATCCTGACGCGAAGGCCTTTTACCTTACAAACAAGGCAAAGTATCAGCCTCCGCAGCCTAAACCCGCGGAAAACGGGCAAAAGGCAGACAATGCCGGCGGAAAAGTATCTGAAAATCCGTCTAACAGTGAAACTTCAATAACCGGCTCGGATCAGGATCCGTAATATGCCTTGATCATTTATTAATGCATTAATGCCGATTATTCCGATTGTTTATATCATTTAAAAATCTTACGGCAACCAGGCAGAAAGCAGAAAATAAAGTCCGGCAGACCACCGGACTTTATTCATGCTTAAACCGCATATGCGATTATTTAATTCCGCAGAATACCTTATAGGCATTGTATGTTATATAGATGTCGATCTTGCTGGTGATCTCGAACGGAGAATGCATCGAAAGCACTGCAATGCCGCAGTCCAGGACATCTATGCCGAGATTTGCCGCATACTGCGCTATCGTGCCTCCTCCACCCTCGTCCACTTTCCCCAGTTCGCCTGTCTGCCAGAAGATACCGTTGTCATTGAAGAGTTTGCGTACTTCACCGACAAACTCGGCGCTTGCATCGCTGGAATCGTATTTCCCTCTGGCTCCGGTGTATTTCTGGAGTATGATCCCATGGCCAAGATACGTTGCATTGCGTTTTTCGTAAACGCTTTCGTAGTTGGGGTCAACGGCTGCGTTCACATCAGCGGACAGCATCCTTGACTTCGAAAGGCATGCACGGAGTTTCAGATCAGAATAGGCATCGTCTGTCAGTGCGATGGTATTTGCAAGGAAATCCTGCAGGAGACTGGATTGGGCGCCTGTATTGCCCATGCTGCCGATTTCTTCCTTGTCTGTCAGCAGACACACTGCCGTACGTTCGGGAGTATCGATATCCAAAACGGCCCTCAGGGCAGGATATGCGCAAACCCTGTCATCCTGGCCGTATCCTCCGACCAGGCTTTTATCGAACCCGACGTCCCTGAATTTCTGGGCAGGCACTATCTCAAGTTCTGCCGACTGGAAGTCTTCCTCGACAATACCGTACCTCTTGTTGAGGATATCCAGTATGTTCAGTTTCACTTTCTCTTTTACCTTTTCATCATTGAAGGGCATCGACCCGAGAAGGACGTTGAGCCCCTCCCCTGACACTGCCTCGCTCATTTTCTTCTGCATCTGCTCGCGGGCAAGGTGGGGCAGCAGGTCGGTTATGTTGAAAACAGGATCGTCGTCGTCTTCACCGATCACTATTTCGACAGTCGTACCGTCGCCCTTTACCACGACGCCGTGGATAGCGAGAGGTATGGTGAGCCAATGGTACTTCTTGATACCGCCGTAATAATGTGTCTTGAAAAAGGCCATTTCAGTATCTTCATAAAGCGGGTTCTGCTTGAGGTCCAGTCGCGGCGAATCGATATGGGCGCCAAGGATATTGACACCTTCCGATAGCGGCTTTTTGCCTATTACGGCCAGGACGGCGGATTTCTTACGGTTTATGTGGTAAACCTTGTCCCCCGGTTTTAACCTCTTGTTTGAGGCCGCCAGATCGTCCAGTTTTTTAAATCCGGCCGCAACTGCAAGTTTTTCAGTATTTGCGGCAAATTCGCGTTCGGTTTTTGACGCATTGAGGAAATCCTTATATTCCTCACAAAAATCAAAAGCCTTCCTGATATATTCTTCACCGACTTTCTCCCAGGCGTTCTGCCTCTTGTAGGAAAGCCGTTCCTCAAGTTTCTGTCCTTCGGTCTTTGCATCGCTCATGATCAGATTCCTCCTGTATTGGTATGTTTAGTCGCGATTATCGGACTTTCTTTATTATATACCTACGATTCCATTTTATAAACCATATATTTCTTAGATTGACATTACTGCCGTTTTTGTCATTGATTTTATCCATTTACAGTGATAGTATTGTCTCCGGGAAAAAATCACGGAGGTAGCTTATGTTTGACTGCCATACACATACCACATTCTCGACAGACAGTGTGATGAGCGCGGAGCAGGCTTGCGGATCGGCAATTAAGCTTGGCCTTGACGGTATCGCTTTCACAGACCACCTCGATTATGACTTTCCGGGAGAGTTGGATTTTCTTATAGATTTTGACGAGTATTTCAGTGTTTTGAACCCCGTCAGGGAAAAATACGCGGACCGGCTGAAGGTACTTGTTTCCGTGGAGGTCGGAATACAGCCCCATGTCCTGCGAGAGTCAGAAGAGGTGATCCGCAGGTACCCGTTTGATTACGTGCTGGCGTCCGTACATCTCGTGGACAGGCAGAACCCGTACGATAAAGAGTATTACAGGGGAAAATCAAAGAAAGAAGCTTATTCGCGGTATCTTGAGGAAATATATTTCATGGTAAAAAACCTGGGTTCTTTCGATATGCTCGGCCATTTCGGATATATAATCAGGTATGCAGATTATGCCGATAGGACGTTAAGATATGCTGACTACTCAGATCTTTTTGATATGATATTTATGGAGCTAATAGACCACGGCAGGGGATTTGAACTGAATACAGGCACATACAGGATCGAAAGGCCCGATGCCGTTTATGATACCGAAATACTCAAAAGGTATCGCCAATTGGGCGGGGAACTGGTATGCCTCGGTTCCGACGCGCACCAGACGGACCATGTGGCGGCGCGTTTCGAATATTTTTCACAGGTGCTGCGCGATGCCGGATTTAAATACACGGTGCATTTTGAAAACAGGAAACCGGTTTTCGACAAGCTGTAAGTGCGGTACCCGGCATGACAGTCATTGACCATGTCATGGGGACGCTTCTAATGTGTGAATTTCGATAATAAATCAAAAACGAGAACAGTTCCCGCGTTTTGCAAGAACCGTCCCCGTATTTTGGCCGCTTTATTCGTTCAAAACGACCTGTCTATGACTGCGCCTCCAACCACGATGTCCCCGTCATAGAATACTACAGCCTGGCCGGGAGTAATGGCTCTTTGCGGTTCATCGAACGTTACCTCCACCCTGTTCCCGTCCAGCGGCCTGATAACTGCCGGAGCCTCTTTGGCGGAATACCTGATCTTTGCGGTTACTCTCATCTCATCGTTCAACTTGTCCATGGAAATAAAGTTTGGATCTGATGCTATCAGTCCGCCAGAAAAGACCTCATCCGCACCGCCAAGCACTACAGTGTTGTCTTCAGGTCTTATATCCACGACATACATCGGTTTCCCGAAGGATACGCCAAGGCCTTTTCTCTGTCCTACGGTGTAATGTATTATCCCCCTGTGCCTGCCGAGGATATTGCCTTCCCTGTCGACAAAATAGCCGGGCTTTATCTCCGCCTCGGTGTTTTCGGTGATAAACCTTCCGTAATCGTTATCTTCCACAAAGCATATCTCCTGGCTGTCCGGCTTGGATGCTACCGGAAGGCCGTATTCCCTTGCAAGGGCACGCACCTGTTCTTTCCTGTATTCGCCAATCGGGAAAAGCGTCCTTTCAAGCTGGTACTGGGTCATCGTGTACAGGACGTATGTCTGGTCCTTCTCCGCGGTAACGGACTTCCTAAGCAGATATCTGCCGGATGCATCATCGTAGGCGATGCGCGCGTAGTGCCCGGTGGCTACATAGTCCATCCCCATGGAAACAGCCTTTGCCAGCAGAGCTTCGAATTTTATGAAACGGTTGCAGGCGATGCAGGGGTTTGGCGTCCGTCCCGCAAGGTATTCGTTCGTGAAATAGTCGATGACCTTCTGCTGGAACACTTCCTTGAAGTTCAATACATAGTAATTTATACCGAGCCTGTTCGCGACCCTGCGCGCGTCATCCACCGCGGAAAGAGAACAGCATCCGCTCTCGGTCTGCCTCCTGCCTTCGTCAATATCAGGCCATATTTGCATCGTTACTCCGAAGACTTCATAGCCTTCTTCCTTTAAAATAGCAGCAGCGACGGAACTGTCGACTCCGCCGCTCATACCCAGCATCACTTTACCCTTTGACATATTTCACCTATTCATCTTCGTCGTTCATGTGGTGGTGTATATCCTCACATCTTTTGCTGCAAGCGTCACATGTGCCGCTGTCATCTATAAGGCCTTTTCTCCTTTTATAATCGTCGATCGCGGCCCTGATCGCTTCTTCAGCGAGTACGGAACAGTGCATCTTCACCGGCGGCAGACCGTCAAGTGCTTCCGCCACTGCCTTATTGGTTATCTTCAGGGCTTCATCGATGGTCTTTCCCTTCACGAGTTCCGTTGCCATGCTGCTCGTAGCGACAGCGGCTCCGCATCCGAAGGTTTTGAACTTGACGTCCGTAATGACATCGTTTTCTATTTTCAGATACATTTTCATTATATCTCCGCACTTCGGGTTGCCGACCTGTCCTACACCGTCCGCATCGGCTATTTCTCCGACATTTCTAGGGTTCATGAAATGGTCCATTACTTTTTCGCTATACATCATAAAACATTCCCTCTTTCTGTCCGTATAACACCCTGCAATCGAACCTAAAATCAGTGTATATAACAATATCAGTTTTTATTTCATTTGTGTCCGTCAGAATTCTTATTGCGTATCTCTTCATAAAGGGGCGACATTTCCCTCAGTCTCTGGACTATCTCAGGGAGTACCTCCATAAGGTAGTCGACATCCTCGTCTGTATTCTCCTCTCCGAAAGTGAGTCTCAGCGATCCGTGCGCTATCTCATGCGGAAGACCGATAGCCAGGAGCACATGCGACGGGTCCAGCGAACCCGACGTGCAGGCCGAACCACTGGAAGCCGCAATGCCTTTCATATCCAGCATCAGCAGGAGAGACTCGCCCTCAATGAATTCAAACGAGAAATTGACATTGCCCGGAAGTCTTTTTTCCCTGTGGCCGTTCAGTCTCACAAAAGGTATCTTTTTCTCGATTTCCTCGATGGTCCTGTCACGCAGGGCAATAAGCTTCCTGTTGTATTCATCCATGTTCTTGTCCGCCAGTTCCAGTGCCTTTGCCAGTCCCACTATGCCCGGAACGTTCTCGGTGCTTGCGCGTCTGCCCCTTTCCTGGGCGCCGCCGTGCATGAAGGAAGTCAGCTTGACGCCCTTTCTTATGTAAAGAGCGCCGACTCCTTTAGGACCATAGAACTTGTGGGCCGACATGGAAAGCATGTCCACATTCAGGTCTGAAACGTTTATCCGTATATTCCCCATTGCCTGAACGGCATCGGTATGGAAGCATATCCCCTTCGCCCTTGCGATCTTGCCTATCTCTGCGATCGGCTGGATGGTTCCGATCTCGTTGTTGGCGAACATAATCGAAATAAGGATCGTATCAGGCCTGATGGCAGCTTCCACCTGTTCGGGAGTTACAAGTCCGTATTCATCCACCGGCAGGTATGTCACCTCGAAGCCTTCGCTTTCGAGATACTGGCATGTATGGAGCACCGCGTGATGCTCGATTGAAGTGGTTATTATATGCTTGCCCTTCTTCATGTTCGCATAAGCGGCGCCTTTGATAGCCCAGTTGTCCGCTTCGGTGCCGGAACCTGTAAAGAATATCTCACGGGGTTCTGCCCCGATGATCCGCGCTACCGTTTCCCTGGCTTCCTCAATGGCTTTTTTGCTGGCCCTGCCTATGGAATATACCGTGGACGGATTGCCATAATTCTCAGTGAACCAGGGAAGCATCGCCTCCAGCACTTCCTTTTTCACGTATGTCGTTGCTGCGTGGTCGAGATATATAGTCCTTGTGCTCATGCTATTGTCTCCTTTTCATGAAAATGTATATCGCCGGTTTTTGAAAACCTGGCATATTTCAAGTATTGTCAATAATCTAATTGTTATTATTCCTGTTATAGTCGTCGATCAATTCCTTAAGCGTTATGTTGTCGATAACATTATTTATACCGTTCCGGATCCTTTCCCAAACGCTGCGCGTTACACATTTGTCAGAATTGCCGCACCGTGCTGCGCCAAGGTCTTCCGATACACAGTCTGCAGGGGCAAGTGAACCCTCCAGGGCTCTCAGTATGTCGCCCACGCTGATGTTTTCCGGGCTGTCTGCAAGCATGTAGCCTCCCTGCGGTCCTCTCACGCTTTTTACCAGCCTTGCCTTCTTCAATGAAGCGAACAGCTGCTCAAGATAATTCTCCGATAGTCCCTGGCGCTCAGCTATGCTGTTCAGGGAGACCTGCCCGTCGGCGCTGTGCACGGCCAGGTCCAGCATCGCTTTAAGGCCGTAGCGGCCTTTTGTTGAAAGCTTCATCGCAATACCTCCGATTATGCCTTTACCGCATCCCCGGATAATTCCTAGTAAATTACTCGGTTATTCAAGTAAAGATTAACATTTTGTTTTTGATTTGTCAATAGAAAAGTAATTTACGGTTCTCTTGTCCGAAGTGTGTCACACATCAGGCAGGAGAACCGTCTCCTTATCCAGAAATGATGTATCAGGCGCCTGCTTGCCCAACCACCGGCAGCGTGGAGCCGCCGTGCGGCATGAGCAGTACGCGGGCGTCGGGGCCCATGATGGAAAATGCGTGATCGATCGCCTCCTGCATGCTGCCGAACGGTTCCATGTAAATATGCCTGCACATGGCGGGATCCAAATCTGAAACGATAAAAACGCGGGCTTTCTTTTCGACAAGAGCTATGGCTGCGGCTTTGTGCCCGCCAAGCTCGAAGTTTCTCCTGATACTTTCTATCAGGCTGTCCGGTGAATCCGATGCGTTGATCCATCTTTCGAAGACTTTCTCGCCGTACCCTTCGCTGCATGATGCCAGAAGGATAATGATCCCGTTGTCGCGGACTGCGTGCTTTGCGTTGTCCAGCGCTTTCTGGGCCTGGTAAAGGTTTATGTCCTTCGGGAACCCTCCGGGGGTGGTGATGACTATATCCGCTTTTTCAGGTATCGTCACCTTGTACAGCCTGTCAAGGAAACGGCAGCCCTCCCTGTGGGCATGCAGGTAATGGCCTGCCACGGCTTTTATGATGGTCTTTTCCTCATCCAGAACGACATTCACGATAAAGTCGATGGGCACGAACTTAACCACTTCATCGATGTCCAGCCTGACCGGATTGTCGTCCAGCGCGCCTGCCCTTGCCTCATCCCGCACCATTGCGCTGTGGTTCGCCTGGATGGCCGCACGCGTTGAAACGCCTGGCATTATCGCCTTGGCGCCTCCGCTGTATCCGGCGAAATAGTGGTATTCGATATTTCCAAGACATATGACGCGGTCCGCGTCGGCAACTTCCTCAAATATCTCCACAGGCGTTCCCCTTGAGGTCGTGCCGAGCATCCTGCACCTGTTCGCATCACTGTCGACGCACCTGACCTTTTCATAAATATCATCGCCGACAAGGTACCTCATCTCTTCCTCGGTATGTTTCCTGTGGCTGCCAAGGGCAAATACCACAGTAATGTCCTCATATCTTGCGCCGGCCTGCAGAAGTTCATCAATGACAGGCGGAAGTACAGTTTTGCTCGGCATCGGCCTTGTGATGTCGCTGGTGATTATAACTACCCTTTCGCCGCTTTTTACAATTTCGGAAAGCCTTTTCGACGCGATAGGCTCTCTAAGGGCACGCGTAACCTCGTCAATGCCGGTAAGTCCGACATCCACCTTGTTTTGGCGCAGTTCTGCCATTATGTTTTTGTCAGGTATGTCAAACTCCCTGTACCCTTTCCCATATCCATATTTGAAATGCATATGAATGCCTCCCTGTCATCTGCATGTTTTTATAACATTCGCATGTCATCCTGTCAGCATCGACTGTTTTCCCCGCATCAGTGCCCGTTTTCCTCGGTATTGCTTTCGCTGTTCTTTTCTTCCATTTTTATGACCTTTCCCAGATCTTTCATCCGCCTTGCCATGCTGCTGTACAGGATGTATCCGATCATGACTATGATGTATATTGCCACGCTGAGCTGCCAGTAAAATCTGAAGAACATAACATTCAGCAAAAGCAGCACGAATCCTGCCAGGACCACCCATGCCAATATCCTTCTGACCATATTGCCCTCCGTTTCTCCCTGATCAAATCCAAATCCCGCAACTTCATTTATCGTCAGCCTCTTCGGCTGTTTTAAGGCAGCGGCCTGTTCCGGCGAGTAAACCTTTTGTTAAGACCTGCTGTCCATGCTGCCTTTTAACTGTTCCTGATCCTTTCGAGCCATTCCTTTATCCTGGCTTCATATCCATTGGAAGTAGGTTCGTAATAGACCGTACCTTCCATGCCTTCCGGGAAATACTGTTGCTTTACATAGTTGCCAGGATAGTCATGGGCATATTTATAACCGATACTGTAACCCTGCTCCTCCATGCCTTTCACGGGCGCATTCCTGAGGTGCATAGGCACTTCTCCTGTTTTCTTCGTTTCTACATCATGCATTGCCTTTTCCAGCGCTTTATAGCATGAGTTCGATTTTGGGCTGACAGCAACCATTACCGCTGCATGTGCAAGCAAAAGCCTGGCTTCCGGCATTCCGATCATGTGTATGCCCTGGGCGGCTGCTACCGCGACCTGCAGCGCCGTCGGATTCGCCATGCCGACATCCTCAGATGCGCATATGATGATCCTCCTTATGAGGAACTCCGGATCTTCTCCGGCATACAGGGCCCTTGCAAGGTAAAACAGCGCTGCGTCCGGATCGCTGCCCCTCATCGATTTTATAAACGCACTGATATTGTCATAGTGGGCTTCTCCTGACTTATCAAATGCTATCGCCTTTTTCTGGACACATTCCTCTATGACTTCCAGTGTTATGCGTATCTGCCCGTCCGCATCCAGGTCGGTGGTGACGGCAGCCAGTTCCAGCGCATTGAGCGCCCTTCTGGCGTCGCCGTTCGATATCTCGGCAAGATATTTTACTGCTTCTTCGTCCATCCTGAGGGGATAGCTGCCGAGCCCTCTTTCGCTGTCGGCCAGGGCCATCCTTATGATTTTCTCCACATCCCTGCTTTCGAGGGGTTTGAGCATAAAGACCGTCGAACGTGAGATAAGCGCCTTGTTCACTTCGAAATAAGGATTTTCGGTCGTTGCGCCTATAAGCACGATGGTCCCGTTTTCCACGTATGGCAGCAGCGCGTCCTGCTGGGCTTTATTGAACCTGTGTATCTCATCTATGAAAAGCACCGTCCTGCCGGTCTGATTGAACATGGGATTCTGGGTGTCGGATATGATCCTTTTTATATCCGCCACTCCTGCGGTA